>Ga0070761_10001210_pt1 | contig 16232 bp, 16 predicted proteins | sample HubBroMetageREF1_FD_66724 | JGI IMG/M metagenome (GOLD analysis project Ga0070761, IMG submission 66724) | Reference soil microbial communities from the Hubbard Brook experimental Forest, New Hampshire, USA - Hubbard Brook CCASE Soil... | ecosystem: Environmental > Terrestrial > Soil >... | reverse complement strand
ATTCCCGCGATCATATGCACCGGGACTGCGCCGATCGGATCGTCGATGCGCAGGTATTCGAGCAGGTCGATACCCCAGACCACCACGATGCCGGCGCCGATTCCGAGCAAGAACGCACCTTCGGGATCGACCCAGTAACAGGGGCAGGTGATCGCCACCAGGCCGGCCAGGAAGCCGTTCACCGTCAGCGCGAGATCCCATTTGCCGCCCTTGTAGTACGAGTAAAAGAGCGAGGTCAGGCCCGCCGAGCACGCCGCGATGGTCGTGTTGAACGAGACGCGGCCGATGCCCTGCGCGTCCATCGCGGACAGCGTGCTGCCCGGATTGAATCCGTACCAGCCGAACCACAGGATGAGCCCGCCGGTCGCGCCGATGATCAGGTCGTGCGGTTTCATCGGTGCTCCGCCGTCGCGTTTGAAGACGCGGCCGAGGCGGGGTCCGAGTGCGATTGCGCCGGCCAGCGAGATCGTCCCGCCGATCGTATGCACCACCGTCGAGCCGGCGAAGTCGTGGAAGTTGACCGGGTTCAGATTTGCGAGCCATCCGTCCGGACCCCACGCCCAATGTCCGATGATCGGATAGATGAAGCCGGTCACGCCGACGCTGTAGAGCAGGTCGCCAATGAAATCGCAGCGGCCGATCATTGCGCCCGATGTGACCGTCGAGCAGGTGTCCGCGAACGCATACTGGAAGACCCAGTACGCGAGCAGCGGCACTCCGGTCGTGCCGTAGGTCGGGGCGAGTCCGTGCAGCATGAAGCCGGTGGTGCCGATCCACGGCGTCCCGGGACAGAACATGAATGCGAAGCCCCACAGCCAGAAGGTCACGCCGCAGATGCAAGTGTCGGCGATGCCCTCGACCAGGATGTTGACGGTCTCACGCGAGCGCGCGAAGCCCGACTCGAGCATGACGAAGCCGACCTGCATGCAGAAAACCAGGTACGCCGCGACCAGCGTCCACACGGTGTTGATCGCGTTGACGTTCGCCGGCGGCAGTGCCGGCGCGGTATCAGCGTACGCCGTCGCGGGCAGGTACCATTTCGAGATCAGCAAGAGTACAAGCCCAAGCCCGATCATCTTGCCGGCCATCAGGTAACCTGCGTTGCGGCGGACCATCGGGTCTCGCCAGCTTTCGCGGATTCTCTCCCACAATCCCGTTGCTCCTGAGTACATCGATCGCTTCCCTCCAAGGTTGATTTAGTGTTGGCCTGCGCGCCTCACCGCGCGGCGCGACGGACGCTATCGCGCCGCTTCAGCCTTGGAGCAAGACGTATGCCTCAGCGCCAAAAATCCCGACTCCATCCAACGATGAATCAAGTTGTAGACCTATCGATGGAGCGAGCGATCCACCTTAGGTTTCAATTTTTCGCTTAACTGAGAGTTATCGCTGCTGATGCGAAAAATTCGATGGAAATGACGATGCCGCATCTAGCGGCAATGCCTGTCATATGCGCATCAGTGCGATCGGATTGTCAGCGATTGCGATCGAGTACCGCGACCATTCCGGTTTTGATCGCGTAGTGCGTCAGCTCGAGACGATCACGCACGCCGAGCTTTTGAAAAATATTGTTCAGATGGGTTTTGACCGTGCTCTCGGTTATCGAGAGCCGCTCGGCGACCTCGATATTTCTCAGGCCGGAGGCGACGTAGCGGACAATTTCAGATTCGCGCGGCGTCAATTCCTTGCCGCTCGAGCTCTCCTGTCGCGCAAACTCGGTTTGCACCGTGGGCGGCATCCAGACCATTCCAGCGGCGACCGAACGCACCGCCATCATCAAGGTCTCGATCGCAAATCGCTTCTGCACCACGCCCTTGGCGCCGAGCCGCAATGCTCTAACTCCATTCTCGGCACTTTCACTCGCGGTCAGCACGATCACATTTGTCAGGCGGCTGAGTTGCGGGATGTCTTCCATCATCCAGCGGTCCATCTGCAAATCGAGCAGAAGAACATCGGGGTCGGTGCGGTAGACGACCGGCTCGATATCGTCCGCCGATTCTATTTCAGCGACGACCTCGGTGTCCGTTTGAAGCGTCAGCAGCGACTTCAGTCCCTGGCGGAAGAGCGCGTGATCGTCGGCGATGATTAGACGCAGCGGTGTTCGCATGCCTAACTGTTCGGAAGTTCGATTTGCAATCGCGTGCGGCCGTCGCTCTGCATGCTCATGTGCCCTTCCAGTTCCGCGACCCTCGAGGCGATTGCCCATGGCCGGGACGACGAGTCCGACAAGCCCACTCCATCGTCCTCGATGGTGATCGAAACCTTGTCGTCGTCCTCGTGCACGTCAATCCTAACCAGGTTGGCCAATCCGTGGCTCCGGGAATTGCGCAGGCCTTCAAGCATGATCTGCAGTATATGCTCGCCGAGAAGACTGCGACCACTGAACGCGGCTCGAACTTCGAAGCTGGGATCGGAACTCCGCGCGGCGAGTTCCACACTGGGGCCCTGCTCGATGCCCGCGAGCGAGCGCAAATAAATTCGCACCGCGTCGTACTCGCGAGCGACGCCGGTCTGCAGATCCGTGATCTCCAGCAGTGCATCTTGCGCGCGATTCCGGTTCAGGAGCGCGCGGCATGTCTCGAGGCGCAGGTTCACTCCCGCCAGCGCCTGGACGTAACCGTCGTGCAAGAACCGCGCGATCGATTGCCGCTCTGTCCGAGTTTCCAGCTCGCGTACCTGCGCCTCGAACAGCGCCCGCTGCTGCGAAAAGAAACCGATCAGATATCCAGCGATCGCGAGATACACCGCCCGCATATCGTAAACACTGGTTATTCCTTTAGTCAGAATTATCACGAGCAAGTAGAGCGCCACGCTGCAAACCGTCACGGTTGCTATCGGGCGCGACCGGGCGCGGTTTCCGGCGGCGATAATCGCGAAGACAAAGAATACATATGAAGCGCTGGTTTGCCCTTCGGTTATGAATGCCACCGCGGTCGCGAAGAATAGGTCGAAGCAGGTTGAGAGCACCTGAAGATTCCCGTCCGCGTATCGGCGGCTGAGCGCAAAATACATTCCCACGCTGTACGCCAGATGGCAGAGCAGGGTTGTCAACGCGTAAGCGTTCAGGTGGAACAGGCCACCCGCGGTGCTCGGATCGACATACAGGGACAGCATCGCAATCAGCGACAGCGCGATTCGGGCGCGTGCGATGCTGAGATCCAAATTCTGGAACTCGGGCAGATTCATGCAACTATCAACCTCTGCGAGAGAATACGCAGATCGAATCGAGGGAACAAAGACGGTTACGATTTCGATCGCGAGCGCGGGACTCCGAGCGCAACCATCAATAGTGGACTCTTACCACTGGCGTGCGGCTCGAAGAATTTTGTCGTGTCGTCGTCGTAGAAGGTGAGTCCCGTCGCGCCACGACCGAGCGAATACGCCGCGAGATAGGCGCGGCCGCCGAGAATGCCGGCCTCGAGATGCGCGTCGCCGTAGCTGCGATTTCCGAACGCGTGCAGAGCTCGCTCGAGATTCGCCATGTAAACGACGAGCGCCGAACAATCCATGCCGAGCGGCTGTTCGAGGCACAGGTATCCTGCCTCGCCGCGGAAGTTTCCGGGCTTCAGCAACTCGAACGCGCGCGCATCGCGGTCGTAGTAGTACGCGCCGGGTTCCATCCCAGTCGCCGCGTTGACGATCAGGTAAGTGTCGGTCAACCGCGGAAAGTCGGCCTGCGGATGCTCGCTCGAAGCGGCCATGATAGTCGCGAGTTCTGCGGCGGTCATCGCCTCCTGTGCGAATGCCCGCGACGATCCGCGGCGCAGTATCGTTTCGCCAAGTCCCGCGGATTCTTCCGACGTGATGGTTTCGAGATGGAGCGCGTTCGCGCTCGACGGCGATTGAGATGGCGCTAAATCCAGTTTCGCTGCGGCCACAGCCCCGACTTCTTCGGCGGTGATCAGCCGCGACTCGCGATGCATCTTGACCAGGTCAGGGTACGCGACCTCGTTCGACGAAAGCGGAATGGTCTCGAGCGTCAACGGCTCGACGGTTGGCGATGACGTGGCCGGCTGGTCGGTATGGCCGAGCGCGACCAGCGCGATCATTCCCTCGCGCTCGCCGTCGATTCCAAGCAGTGCCTCGAGCGCCGGATCCTCGAATGCGGTGATCACTTCGGCGGAAATTTCCTCAGCTGCCGCCGCTGCGAGCAGATTCGCGAGGATCGTTCCCGCGTCCCAATAGCAATACCGATACGCCCGCGCGCGATACTTCCATTCACTGCGCCAGTAGATCGCCGACATCGCGATCACAGCACGCGCGCGCAGAATCGAGGGACGTTTCGCGGCCGCGTCCGCGAGGTACCCGCGCCAGTCCCCGCGCCGGAGCCCGGCCATACGCAAATCAGCCGGCGAAAAATGGTAGAGGCCGGTCTCGAGGCCCTCGACTTCGTTCGCCGCCACGTAAAGCTCGATTGGATATAGCGCACCGGCCGACGCCGCGGCGCGAAAATGATAGTCGTCGGCGCCCACCCGCTTTTGCCGCGTCAGTCCGCCGGCACAAAACAGGATTCGCGTCAGTGCCGCCGTTTCGATCGGCCCGGAAAAATCCGCCGGCACATACGACGACAACGCCGCCAGCGCCGGCGTCGAGGAAAGATTCAAATCGCGCGGCAATGCGACCGACGCGGCGCCCGGATAAATCTTGTACGGGAGCGGTTTGTTGTCCCAGTCGAGAAAGTGCGGCGACGAACGCACGCTGGTGTACGAATGCTTGGTGAGCTCGTGAAAAACCCGCGCCGCCTCGATGTAGTCGTTGCCCAACTCTCACTCCTGCGAACACATACCGATCGTTCAAATTGACAGGGTCGCCGCCCGACGTGCTATACGGATTTCCAGTCACCCTGCTCTTCGGGAGAGATTATCATGCCGGACAAGCTTACGCCCTCGGACGTGAAAGGACTGTTCGAGAAGCTCAATAACTGGGGCCGCTGGGGCAAGGAAGACCAGCGCGGCGCGCTGAACTTTATTACCAATCAGAAACGCACGGCCGCCGCCCGCCTGGTGCAAACCGGCGAGAGCGTTTCGATGGCGTTGCCGCTCGCGACTGTCGCCGCGCCCGACAATCCTTCGCCCGTGACTCACATGATGGTGCAGGCCGGCCACGACTCGCAGGAGATCGCGCTGCCCCATGCCGGTGACTATTTCGCAATCGCGCCACATGGTTATTCCAATACTCACATCGACGCGCTATGCCACGTCTTCTGGCAAAACAAAATGTACAACGGCTTCGACGCCAGTGAAGTAGGATCGCACGGCGCGAAAAAATGTGCGATCGACGTCACTCGCGCCGGCATAGTCAGTCGCGGCGTGCTGCTCGATATTCCACGCCTCAAGAAAATCGAATGGATGGAGCCGGGGCAGAAGATCCTGCCAGAAGATCTCGATGCCGCCGAGAAGGCGCAGAAGGTTCACGTCGAAGAAGGCGACGTGCTGCTGGTCCGCACGGGCCGCTCCACGATGCGCAAGGTCAAGGGCGGATGGGATCCGATGCGCGTCGGTCTGCCCGGCCTCGACGCCAGTTGCCTGCCATGGCTCCATGAGCGGCGTATCAGTGTGCTCGGCAGCGACGCCGTCAGCGATGTCGTGCCGAGCGGCTACGACGGCGTCCCGATGCCGATTCACGTCGGCACGCTGGTCGCGATGGGCATACATCTGATCGACAACGCCGACCTCGACGCGGTGTCGTCAGCTTGCGCTGGCCTTAACCGCAACGAGTTCATGTTCTCGATGGCGCCGCTAATCCTCGAGCGCGGGACCGCATCGCCGGTAAATCCGCTCGCGATCTTTTGATTAGTCAGTGACCACTCACTTGCGCGGGAGTTGATACCATGAAAACCGAAGAACTGATTATCGATTGCGACGGCCATATCCTCGAACCGCCCGACCTCTGGGAGAAGTATATCGATCCGAAGTATCGCGACCGCGCGATGCGCATCAAGGTCGGCGACGACGGCTTCGAGTATCTCGAAATTGATCGCAAGCGCGCCAAGATGACGCAGCCCGGCCTGCTCGGCTCGCTCGGCGGCATGGGCAAGAAGGTCGAGGACGCGCGTAAACTGCGCGAGAGCGCGATGCGTGGCGACGCCAAGCCGGAACAGGTGCGGATGCTCGCGCCGAAACCCGAGAACACGTATCTCAAGGGCGCCGCCTTCGGAACCATGGTGATGAAGGAGCGGCTCGAGCTGCTCGATCAGGAAGGGATGGCGAAGTCGGTTCTCTATCCCACGATCGGACTGCTGTGGGAGGCCGAACTTTTCGACGCCGAACTCTCGGCCGCATACTGCAAAGCGTACAACCGCTGGATCGCCGACTTCTGCCGCGACTCGGGCGGACGATTGATCCCGATCGCGCACCTGTCGCTCGGCGATCCCGCTGAAGCTGCGCGCGAGCTCGAACGCGCCGTCAAAGATGGATGCAAGGGCGCCTTCGTCTGTCCCTTCACTATCACGCGCGTTCCACACGGCGACCCGCGTCACGACGCCGTCTTCGCGGCCGCGCAGGACCTCGGCGTACCGCTCGCGATTCATCCGACATTCGAGCCCGCCAGCTTCGGCATCCATCACCGATACGACAACTTCGCGTGGGCCGCGTGGTATTACGATCTGTTCGCAGGCCAGGGCGTGCAGCACGCATTCGGCACGCTCTTCCAGTTGGGCGTGTTCGATCGCTTCCCGAAATTGCGCGTGGTGGTGCTCGAATCGCAGGCCGGATGGATTGGCTACTTCCTCGATCGCGGCGACGCCATCTTCAACGGCACCACGCTCGGCGCGACGGTCCGCCTGAAAGAAAAGCCGTCGTACTACTTCAAGCGCCAATGCTACATCTCAGCCGATCCCGACGAACGTACTATTGCGGCGATGATGCAGATTGTCGGCGAGGACAAGTTCTTCTGGGCGACTGACTATCCGCATCCCGACCATCCCGGAAATTATCTCGAGGAGCTGAAGGGGATGATCGCACCGATGAAGGAGTCGGGACGCCGCGGCATCCTAGGCGAAAACGTCGCGCGCGCCTACCAGCTTATGTAGCCAGCATCAAACCTGCTATCTACTTCCCTCAGCCGGCGCGGCTGTGCTGTCCTGCGCTACGGCGCAGTCTATACTCGACCATTCGCCCGCTGGAGGAATCTATGCCGCGTCCGATCCGCAGTTACAGCTCACTGACCTCGCCCGCCGCGATTGCCGCGATCGCACTTCTGCTCGCATGCGCGGCTTCCTCCTGCAACTCGCAGTCATTCCAACAATCGCAAGGACCGTCGATGCCGTCGCTTCCGCCCGTTCCTGAGCAGGCACCCCCGCAGCCGATTAACGTCGCGCGGCTGCTCAATGGAAGCTGGATGGCCACTTATCCGGGCGGTCCACTGCGAGTGGTGATTGGTCTCGACCAGATGCTACGCGGCCGCAATTACGTCGCGACGCTGGTCGACGGCAACAAAAGTATTCCGCCGGGCCAGGTGGTGTGGAAGGGAAGACTCGATCCGAATGTGCCGGGCATCGTGATCGTCGATCAGATTTGCGCCGAGCACGGATTCCTGCAGGCGCGCTGGGTGCAGGCGCGATTACTGGTCCACGACCCGAGCAATTTCCGCGAAGAACTGGTGAATCCCACCGACTGCCACGGCTTCCCGGTAAAGTTCACGCGCATCGGCCCCCCGCCGACGTCGGTGGTAACAGACTAGCGAAAACAAAAAAGCCGCTCCCGTCAGGGGGCGGCTTTCTTCAGTTCGTGAGCTGCTGCGCGCTCCTTAAACCAACATCCCGGCCTGCACAACTGTAGGCCCGTCATGCTTCGGAATTTTCGGCTCAGGCTTGCGCTTCATCGCTTTTTCGAGGATCGGCGCGATGCGCTCGGCCTTCTGATGCGCGCGCTTTTGCTCGCGCTCCTTGAACTCCGGCATCACTTTCTCGGCGAACAGGTTGAGCGACGAGCAGATGTCCTCGTGCTTGTTGTTGCCCGCCTGCGAGATGAACACGACCTGGTCGACGCCGGCTTCCTCGAATTCACGCAGCCGCGTGCGAATCTCATCGGGTGAGCCGACGCAGGAGTTGGTGCCGTCCATCCCGGGCAGCGTGAAAGGACTGGCCTTGAAATTGTTCCAGATATTGGTCTTCCCCGGCTCATGCTTTCCGAACGCATAGTGATGGCCGAGTGCGTAGGAGAAAAATTTCAGGCCCTCTTCACCCATCTTGTGCGCCAGCTCCGCATTCTCGTCGCACATAAAGCCGGTGACGATCGCGATGTTCGCATTGATCGCATATCCGATCGGCTCGCACTCATTCTCGAGCGTCGTGTAGTAATCGGCGACCCAGGTCCGTGCTTCTTCCGGCGATACGAACGCAAACGTCAGCGCGCCGATTCCAAGTTTGGCCGCCAAATGAATCGTCTCGCGCCGAGAGCATGCGACCCACAGCGGCGGATGCGGTTTCTGCACCGGCTTCGGCACCACGTTGCGCACCGGCATCGAGAAGTACTTGCCCTCATGACCAAGGAACGGATCCTCGACGAACATCCGCGCGATCGCGCCGAGCGACTCCTGCCACATTTCGCGCTTGTCCGCGCGCGGGATCCGGAAACCGCCGAGCTCCAGCTCCGCCGACGATTCGCCGGTGCCGAACTCGACGCGCCCGCCGCTCACCAAATCCAGCGTCGCGATCCGCTCCGCCACGCGCGCCGGATGATTGTATCCAGGCGGCAGCAGCGTGATTCCGTGGCCGAGGCGAATCTGCTTGGTGCGCTGACTCGCCGCGGCCAGGAAAATTTCCGGCGCCGACGAATGCGCGTACTCCTCGAGAAAGTGATGCTCGACTTCCCACATATGGTCGATGCCGAGCTTGTCCGCGAGCTCGACCTGATCGAGCGCGTCCTTGAACAGCTTCTGCTCGGCGCCCTCCTTCCACGGCCGCGGCAGCTGATGCTCGTAAAATGTTCCCAACTTCATTTTTTTCAGTACCTATTCCTGCGGTGTTTGAGACGTTGGTGGATCTGTCGTGAACAGCGTGCGCTCGACCATGTCGATCACTTCGCGCTTGCGCCGCTCGATCATCGCGGGCTCGAGCAGGTTCATGCTCCACAGGCGCCGGATCATCGCCGCGGTCGTGAAGTAGCCGATCGTGATCGAGTTGAGGCTCCACATGAAATGCAGCGGATCGACCTCGACGCGGAATTCGCCGTCGCGCTGTCCGCGAAAAATAAAATTGACCGCGGTGGAAAACAGCGGCGGCAATCGCCGCTTGAGCACTTGCCGCCCGACGCCGCTCTCGTCGGCCATCTCTTTCCACATGATTCGCACGAAATCCGGATGGCTCGCGATAAAATCGATCGCGTTGCCGACCGCCTGGCGCATCCGCTCTTGCCGGCTCTCGCGCCCCCACGCAATCCGGTTGGCCGCGTCCTCGAGACTCTCGAACATCTGGTCGAGCACCGCGAGGTAGAGCTGCTGCTTGGACGGAAAATGATGCAACAGCGATGGCGCCTTGATTCCGATTCGCTTCGCGATATCGCGCAGGCTGGTGCCGCGATACCCGCGCTCCGCAAACAGCGCCTGCGCCACCTGCAACACGCGGTCGCGCGTATCAGTAGGCCGCCGCAGGTCAACTACTTTCGCGCCCGCACGCGTGCCTGAATTTTTCGAAATGTTTCTCACTGGCTTGTCCAAAAATCTATCTAACGCCTGTTAGGGAGTCAAATCAGCGGCGCCTCAGGCAATTGCCCCGCACCGGTGCATAAACCTTTCGCGAAAGCCGCGCGGCGCGGATTTCGCGTCTTTCACTGGATGCAGGGGGCACCCCCCGCGACGGTGTCGATGCCGCCCACCGCGCAGGTGATTGTTCTCTACCGGCTCACTTGACCTTCGAGGGCGGGACCCACGGCTTGTTCATCACGCGATGCACCATCGGGACGAACGCTTCGATTGACTCGTTTGGGTACGACGGATCGAAGGAGACCTCGTCGTACTTCGTGGTGAAATCAACCGTCATCTGGTACCACGACTCGTTTTTGAATTGGTCGCGCGCGTTGGGATCGAGGCCGAGGTGGCGCGCGTAGAAGTAGGTCTGAAACAGGCCGTGATACTTGAGCAGATTGTAATGGTCGTCGGAAACGAACGGGCGCAGGATCGAAGCCGCGATCTCGCCGTGATTCATCGGGCCGAGCGCCTCGCCGACGTCATGGAACAGCGCGACGACGATCAATTCTTCGCTCGCGCCGTCACGCAACGCACGCGTCGCCGCCTGAAGGCTGTGCCCGCGGCGGTTGAGGTTATAGGACTGATCGGCGGAGAGGTCGTTGACCATCGCGATCAGGAGGTTCGGCAATTCGGTGAGAGTCTTCTCATGGACGCGCTTCAGGATTTGAAAATCCTCGTCGCTGCCCTCGTCCATTCGCGTGAAATGCATCTTTTCCACGAAGCAATGCTCCTTGCGGAAAATTAATCGGCGCTCGATCCCGGAGGATCAACGCCCCGCTACGCTTTATACTAAGGGGCTCATCGTAGTAAACATCGCCACAGTATCCGTCCGGTCATGGAGGTGTCCGCGATGAGCGAACTGTATTGGAAGCCGGCGCACGAACTTGCTGCGATGATTCGCAAGCGCGAGCTCAAGCCGAGCGAATTGATGGACGTGACGATCCGGCGCATCGAGCAGACCAATCCCAAGCTCAACGCGTTTGTTGCGCTGCGGGCTGACGCGGCGATGGCGGAGGCGCGCGCGCTGGATGAAAAGATCGCGCGCGGCGAAAAAATCGGCACGCTCGCCGGGTTGCCGCTCGGCGTCAAGGACCTCGAGGATACGGTTGGGCTGGTGACTTCGCATGGATCGAAGCCGTTCAAGGACAACGTGGCCAGCAAGGATTCGATCCAGGTCGCGCGGCTGAAGGCGGCCGGCGCGATCGTGATCGGCAAGACCAACGCGCCCGAGTTCGGCTACACCGCATTCACCAAGAATCTGCTGTTCGGGCCGACGCGCAATCCGTGGAATCTCGAGCGCACGCCCGGCGGATCGTCGGGCGGCACTTCAGCGGCGATCGCGGGCGGCGTCGTGCCGATTTCGACCGGATCCGACGGCGGCGGCTCGGTGCGAATCCCCGCGTGCTACACCGGATGCTACGGGTTGAAGCCGACCTACGGCAGGATTCCCAACGACCCGACGCTCGGGATGCAACAATGGAACGATACCAGTGTGCACGGTCCGATCGTGCGCACCGTGCGCGACGCCGCCCTGTTCATGGACGCGGTCGTCGGTTATCACGCGGCAGATCCCGATTCGCTGCCGCATCCGGGAATTTCTTACGCCGCGATCCTCGAGGGGCTGCCGAAGAAACTGCGGATCGCGTTTCATCCTGACTTCGGGCAGCTCGTGCAGACCGACGTTGCGCGCGAAATCGCCAAAGCCGCCGCCGTCTTCAAGGACCTCGGCCACGAGGTGACGACGATCGACACTCCCGTGCCCGACACCGGGCGCGCGTGGATGCAGGTGGGGGCGGGACAGGGCTACGCGATGCTGCACGAGATGCTCGAGAAGCAACACGATGACTTCGGGCGCGCGTTCGCCAGCGGCACCGATGCCGCCGTGCGCGTCACGTGGAAGCACATGGGCGCCGCGTATCGGCGACGGCGCGAGTTCAACGATTGGTGCCAGCGCGTGTTCGAGCGCTTCGACCTGCTGCTATGCCCGGTGCTGCCGACCGAAGCTTTTCCGGCGAAGGGCCCGATGCCGGCCGAGATCAACGGCCAGCCGCTCAAGCATCCGCTCGACGCCGTGGTCTTCACCTATCCGTTCAACATGAGCGGCCATCCCGGCGCGTCGGTGCGCGCGGGCCTCACTGACTCGGGCCTGCCATGCGGATTGCAAATCGTCGCCGAGCGTCATCGCGAAGACTTGGTGCTGCAGGCGTCCTATGCGTACGAACAAGCGCGCCCGTGGAACAACAAATGGCCAGAGATTTGAGTTTCTCATCCGGTTCCCCTTCCCGCTCGGGAAGGGGATTAGGGGTTAGGTTGGCTCGCATCAACCACCCTGCTTAACTGCAAAACAAAAGGAGTCACACCATGCCTGAGTTCAACGAAAAAGCGATGCAACAATTCAACCAGGGCCTGATCAAGGAATTCCGCGAAAACGGCGGCAAGGCCATCAGCGGCCCGTTCGTCAATGCGCCCCTGCTACTGCTGACGACGACCGGCGCGAAAAGCGGCCGTCCCTTCACCACTCCGTTGGTGTACACGAAGGACGGCGATCGAATCGTGATAATCGCGTCGAAGGGCGGCTTTCCGACGAATCCGGCGTGGTTCCACAATCTGAAGGCGCATCCGACGACGACGATCGAGATCGGAAAGGAAAAATTCCAGGCCAAGGCTACTATCACCAAGGACCCCGAGCGCCAGCGCCTGTTCGACGCGCAGGCCAAGGTGATGCCCACCTTCAACGAGTATCAGAAGAACACGACGCGTCAGATCCCGGTGATAGTGCTGGAACGGATGTAGTCAGGTTCTCACGTCGGCGAACCAGGCCTGCGCAGTTGATCGGCCAGCAGAGCATATACTCGCCGATTGACCGCGAGCCCGCCGTGAGAACCTCGCACCTGAATATTCTCCGCATGGCTCTCGCGAGCCCTCGGCTCGTATGGGAGATCCGCGGAGACGTAAATCGATGTGACCTCGACTTCAGGTGGTATCGTCCCGCCGGCAAACCGAAGCGGCGCTCCCAGCATGATCAGGCGTCGCACGGCATGCGGCCTGCGCTGCGCCACGGACCGCGCTTGCAGCCCGCCGAGGCTGTGACCGATCAACGTCACTCGACGGCCGCTATTGCGCAATTCGTCCTCCGCAAGTCGGCCCAGTTCTTCGACGATTTCGTCCGACCATCCCGGATTGAAATCGAGCCCTGATTTCATCGCCCAATAGCCCATCCGCCTGAGCCAGTTACGCATCGCCACGAGGTCAGCGTCCCCGGCGCTGTAACCCGGAATCACCAGCACCGAATGACCATTGCCGCGGCGTACCTTTGCTCCCCAAAAGACCGGGCTCGCGATAAGTCCAGCCGACTCGGTCACCGCGACTGCGTATTCCTTGCAGCCAGCCAGGCGCCCGCGCCAGCCTCGGGCATGCGACGCAATGAGGTCGTTTACCCCAAGCTCCTGCGCTATAGGAGACTGAGTTGTCGGAGTCATCACGATGCCGGACGCGATCGATACTGCGATCATAAGTTGCTACCACGCGCACATCTACTACGACGATGCATCGCGGGAGACTGCCGCGCGGATCCGCGACGCAATCGAGCGCAGCTTCAAAGTCGAGATGGGCCGATGGCGTGACGCGCCCGTAGGTCCGCATCCGCAATCGATGTACCAAGTGAAATTCGATCCGGAAGAATTCGCCAGAATCGTCCCATGGCTGATGCTGAATCGCGCCGGCCTGAATATCCTGGTGCATCCCGAGACCACCGACGCTTACACAGATCACGCGGTCAACGCGCTATGGCTCGGTGAAAAGCTGAATCTCCGCCTCGACGTTCTGCGCAATCTGAAGAGCGGCTAGATGACGACCCACCGCATCCACATCACGGGAGCTTCCGGCTCCGGTGTGACGAGCCTGGGACGCGCAATGGCCGCGGCGTTGGCTATCTCGCATCATGATACTGATGACTATTTCTGGCGGGCAACCACGCCGCCCTACCGCGAAATGCGCGAGGTCGCCGATCGGCTCCGGCTGATGGGCGAAGTGTTCCTCGACACGCCGGATTGGGTGCTCAGCGGATCGCTCGACGGATGGGGCGATCCGATTATCCCACTTTTTGATTTGGTGGTGTTCTTGTACGTACCGACAGCAATTCGCATCGAGCGCTTGCGTGCGCGCGAGGCTCAGCGCTTCGGCGACGACGCGATTGCGCCGGGCGGTTCGATGCATCAGCAAGCGGAAAAATTCATCGAATGGGCGTCCCATTACGATGACGGTACTCAAGAGGGCCGCAATCTGGCACGGCATCAGGCATGGCTGGCGAAGCTGCCGTGTCGCGTCCTGCGTCTCGACGGAACGCGTCAGTTGCAGGAACTGGTCAAGGAAGGCTGCCTGGCGATTCAGGAGTAGATATGCTGAGGTCCTTGCTGTTCGCGTACCAATTCATTGAGATGAGAGCCCCATGGATCTTCAACTGAAGGGCAAACTCGCACTGGTTAGCGGCAGCACGGCCGGCATCGGTCTGGCTATTGCAACGACGCTCGCACGCGAAGGCGCCCGCGTGATCTTGAATGGCCGCGCACAGGCATCGGTCGATGAGGTCGTCGCAAAAGTTCGATCGACGACCGGCGGTGACGTTCAAGGTTTCGCCGGCGACCTCAGCAAGGCGGCTATTGCGAACGATCTCGCCCGACAGCATCCCGGCGTGGAAGTTCTGGTTAACAATCTCGGTATCTTCGAACCCAAAACATTCGAAGAGATCTCCGATGAAGATTGGATCAGATTCTTTGACGTTAATGTCGTGAGCGGGGTACGGCTCGCCCGCCTTTATTTGCCGGCAATGAAGCGATCGAACTGGGGCCGCATTATTTTCATCTCCAGCGAAAGTGCCGTGCAAAGTCCGCCTGAAATGATCCACTACGGCACGACCAAAACCGCCCAACTCGCTGTCTCACGGGGCCTGGCCGAAGCGGTCGCCGGGACCGGCATTACCGTCAACGCCTTCCTGGTAGGCCCCACAAAATCTCGCGGGGTGGATGAGTTCGTCGACACACTGGCAAAGGCCGAAGGAAAGTCGTTCGAGCAGTTCGAGAAGGAGTTCTTCGAAAAGAATCGTCCAACCTCGCTCATCAAGCGTTTCGCCTTGCCCGAGGAGGTCGCCTATTTCGTGGCTTACATCGCCAGTCCGCTGGCGTCCACCACCACCGGCGCGGCTCTACGGGTTGACGGCGGCGTTATAAGAAGCGTCTTCTAGCGAAGTTATGGCTTCAACTCTTTACGCCGACTCTTCACTCGCGAGTGCGCTTGAGCGCGGGGACACGCTGCCGGCGCGATGGTACGTTGAGCCCGACGTCTTTCAGGCTGAGAAGGAGCGCATCTTCCATCGCGCGTGGCAGTACGTCGGACATACCGGGCAGGTGGCGAGCACCGGCGATTTTTTCACGACGGTTCTCGGCGATAAGCCGGTTGTGATCGTTCGCGATGCTGGCGGGGAGATTCGCGCGTTCGCCAACGTATGCCGTCATCGCGGGAGCGAGGTCGTGCTCGAATGCGCCGGCAATCGCAAAACCCTGCAGTGCCACTATCACGGCTGGACGTACAACCTCGACGGCACATTGCGCACCGCGCCGCGCGAAAATGAGCAGCGCGAGTTCGCGAAGGAAACGCTTTCGCTCGCACCGTTCGCGGTCGAGACGTGGGGGCCGCTGATTTTCGTGAACCCGTCTCCGGCAGCTAGTCCGTTGCGCGACGTGATCCGCGAATTACCGACTATCTTCGAGCGCGCGGGAATCGATTTCGCGCAGATGCGGATGCTGCGGCGCGACATTTACGAAATCGCATCGAACTGGAAAATCGTCGTCGAAAATTTCAACGAATGCTACCACTGCCCGATCGCGCATCCGAAATTTTCTGAGGTGATCGACACCAACACCTACCGCGTCGAGACCGATCACGAATATTTCTCGACCTACTACGGCCCGCTTGTGGGAGCGCCCGGCGACGGCGTCACCTACGCGACGCTGTGGCCGAACGTATTGTTCTCGCTTTATGGAAATCCGCCGAACCTTCAGGCGATATCGGTCGTGCCGATCGATGCGGGACATTCGCGGCAAGTCGTCGACTACTTTTTCAACGGCGATCCGACCGAAGCGCAGATTCGCAGCGACGTGGAATTCAGCGACCTGGTGACGCGCGAGGATATCGTTTTATGCGAATCGGTGCAGCGCGGCCTGCGCTCGGGCGCGATCGAACATGGCAAGCTGATGCTGTCGCGCGAACGCGGCATCCAGCATTTTCAGAAACTGGTCTATCGATTCCTCAGCGCCGAGTAGCGCCGTAGCTACGCGCCGAACTGTTTGCGCACTTCTGCGAATGCCTGCTCGGTGACGTTCAGGGTCTGCTCGAGGTCGCGATCGGTGTGCGCGGCCGAGATGAACCAGTTGTGGCGCGGCGCGAAGTACACTCCGGCGCGCGAGCAAGCGCCGGCGAAAACCTTGGCGCGATCAAAATGGCCCGCGTCGGCTTTGAACGTCATGTACGGGAGCGCCGGCGGTCCCGAGTAG
>Ga0070761_10001208_pt1 | contig 16240 bp, 12 predicted proteins | sample HubBroMetageREF1_FD_66724 | JGI IMG/M metagenome (GOLD analysis project Ga0070761, IMG submission 66724) | Reference soil microbial communities from the Hubbard Brook experimental Forest, New Hampshire, USA - Hubbard Brook CCASE Soil... | ecosystem: Environmental > Terrestrial > Soil >... | reverse complement strand
CGGTCGGTGACATCGCGGATAATCGCGATCATGCAGGGCTGCCCGGACAATTCGATGGTGTGGGCGGAGAGCTGCAGGGTGCGCACTTCCCCGGATTTTACGGACATGCGGACTTCGAGATCGCGGGCTTCGCCAGAACGTTTTAGGAGCGCGACGATGTGCTGGCGATCCTTGGGATTGGCCCAGAGGCCTAATTCCATGGTGGAGCGGCCGAGGATTCCGTCACGGGTAAAGCCGGTCAGGCGGAGAAAACTATCGTTCACCTCGAGGAAGCGGCCGTCTGCAATGGAGGTGATGGTGACGGCGTCTGGCCCAAGGTGAAAGGCTTTGGAGAATTTCTCTTCGGAGACGAGCAATTTTTCTTCGGCGTGTTTGCGGTCGGTGATGTCGCGGACGGCGAGGCAGAGCGTGTACTGCTCGTTGTTGGCAGAAGGGACGCGGTTCATGCGCGCGAGAAACCAGCGCTTACCGGCGGGGACGTCGAGGGAATATTCGAGTTCTTCGCCGCGACCGGTGAAGAGAACTCTGTCAAAAATCAGGGAGAACGGGCGGAAGAAATCTTCGCCGATAACGTCGGAGACGCGTTTGCCTTTCAATTCGTGGCGGGGGCGATAGAGAAGTTCCTCGTTCGTGGTCCAAATGTTCAAAAAGGTGCCGTCGTGCGCCAGTTCGAATACGATTTCGTCAATTGAACCGATGAGGGCTTCGAGGCGCGATTCGTTTTCAATGGGGTTGGTGCGTTCGGGAGGCTGGGCAGGCGCGCCCGCGGGATTTCTTGTGGCGGCGTCGGGGGCTTGCGGTTTCGCAACGCTTTCCACGGGGCTCCGAAGGTTACGCCGCATGATGGAGGAATCTACAGGTTGAGGGTCAGCGATGTTTCGGGCACGAAACCGTCGGTACGGCCCGGCGACACGCGTGGGGGCGGCATCGGATTTTTAGCGCGGTCCACGGGATTGTACAGGGTGTCGCGCTCGACGGGGACGCGGCCCGCGGCGCGGATGAGGCGCTCGAGTTCGGCGCGGGTCATGAACTCGGGCGTGGTGGCGCCGGCATCGTGATAAATTTTTTCTTCGACGACGGTGCCGTCGAGATCATTTGCACCGAAGCGCAAGGCCACTTGCGCGATGCGCGGCGTCAACATGATCCAATACGCTTTGATGTGATCGAAATTGTCGAGCAGCAGACGCGAGACGGCGATGGCTTTCAGGTCGTCCATGCCTGTGGGCCCCGGAAGATGGGCGAGGCCAGTGTGCGCCGGGTGAAATGCCAGCGGAATAAAGGTGACGAATCCGTGGGTAATGTCTTGCGTCGCGCGCAGCTGTAGCAAGTGATCCACACGCTCTTCAGCCGTTTCGATGTGGCCGTAAAGCATGGTGGCGTTGGAGCGCAGGCCGAGTTCATGCGCCGTACGGGCGATTTCGAGCCAGCGCTGGCCGCTGACCTTGTGATCGCAAATGATTTTGCGCACGCGCGGATGGAAAATTTCGGCGCCGCCGCCGGGAAGCGAATCCACTCCGGCATTTTTCATGGCGAGGAGCGTATCGCGGATGGAGAGCTTGGAGATCCGCGCGTAGTAGCCGACCTCGACCATGGTGAAGGCTTTCAAGTGCACTTGCGGGAAACGCTCTTTCAAGCCGCGGATCAAGGTTAGGTAATACTCGAAGGGCAGGTCGGGGTGCAGGCCGCCGACGATGTGAAATTCGGTGGCGCCTTCGCCGACGCCGTCGCCGGCGCGCTTGTAAATTTCTTCGAGAGCGAAGTTGTAGGCTCCGGGCGAATCGGGCGAGCGGCCAAAGGCGCAGAGTTTGCAGTGCGCGACACAGACGTTGGTCGGGTTGATATGGCGATTCACGTTGAAGTAGGTGACATTGCCGTGCTTTTTTTCACGGAGGAAGTTTGCGAGCCAGCCTACGGCGAGGAGGTCGTGCGATTCGTACAGCGCGAGACCGTCCGCGGCATTGAGACGTTCGCCGGCCAGAACTTTTGCGACTACTGGCTCGAGGCGAGCGTCGGTTACTTGCAGAGTGTGCAGTTGCAGATTCATTTACGATTCACGATTCCTTGGCTTCGCTTTCAGGGGCGATTCACGAACGTGGCCGCGCCCCAGAAGAGCAGGAACAACAAACTAATATAGCCATTCACGGTGAAAAACGCAGCATTCATTTTGCTGAGATCGTGGGGATGGACAAGCGAGTGTTCGTAGGCCAGCAGAGCGGCTACTACGATGATGCCAATCCAGGCAGGCCAGGCGAGGTGAAAACTGAGCGCCAGCCAGACCAGCAGCGCGACCATTATTAAGTGCATGATGCGCGCGATGAGGAGAGCGCGGGGTACGCCGAATTTTTTTGGGATGGAATGGAGGCCGGCGGCTTGGTCGAAATCGACATCTTGGCAGGCGTAGAGGACATCGAATCCGCCGACCCAGAGCGTCACGGCGGCGCAGAGAATCAGCATGCGGGGGTCGAGCGAGCCGCGAATGGCGATCCACGCTGCGGCCGGCGAGATGCCTAGAGCCAAGCCGAGGACGAAGTGGGACCAGGCGGTGAAACGTTTTGTGAAGGAGTAGAAGAAGAGGATGGCTAGCGCGACGGGGGAAAGTTTGAGCGCGAGCGGATTCAATTGCCATGCGGCGAAGACCAGGGCGGCTGACGCGATCACCGTGAATGCGGCCGCGAAGCCGACGGAGAGTTCACCTTTGGGGAGGGCGCGATTGGCGGTGCGGGGATTGCGGCGATCGAGTTCGAGGTCGGCGATGCGGTTCATGGTCATGGCGGCGGAGCGGGCGCCCACCATGGCTACGATGATCCAGAGAAGTTGGCGCCAGGTGGGGAAAGCGCCGGCGGAGCGAGCGGCTAGCAGGGCCCCTACCAGTGCGAAGGGTAGGGCGAAGATGGAGTGCTCGAATTTGATCATTTCGAGCACGATGCGAATGCGGTTCTTGGTCACGATTTTGTTGGCCACAGAGTCACACAGGCACGGAGATAGAATAGCAGAGCGAGGTGCGTGAATCGCGAATTGCTGGTCCTGCTAAACCCGGTTGCTGGGCGCGACTCAAAGCGCCTGTTGCTGGCTTCGTCTTCGCTTATCTCTGTGTCTCTGTGGCTCTGTGGCAAAAGATTATTCCTTCCCGCCTTTCCAGCGATATTGTTTTTCTTGCGGCAGGCCTAGCTGCGCGAGGACGCGGAAAGCGAACTGCTCGGTCAGGTCATCTATTTTTTTTGGCGCGTAGTAGAAGGCAGGCATGGCGGGCATGACGGTGGCGCCGGCGTCATGGACGCGGAGCATATTTTCCAGATGGATGCGGTTGAGCGGGGTTTCGCGCAGGCAGAGGATCAGCGGGCGACGCTCTTTGAGGCAGACGTCCGCGGCGCGGGTGAGCAGATCGTTCGCGATTCCTGCGGCGATCCCACCTAGCGCGCCAGCCGAGCATGGGATTATCACCATGGCGTCCACGAGGGCGCTGCCGGAGGCGATGCTGGCGCCGATGTCTTTGTTCGGGAGATACTCGATTTTTTTTGCTGGCGTGCCGGTAAGGAGCGCTGGGAGTTTTTTGGGGTCTGTCGGGACCACGCCGAGTTCCGTTGCTAATAGGCGCATTCCGGCTTCGCTGGTGACGAGGAAGACGCGCTGGACGCGCGAGTCGGCGTCGAGAAGGCGGAGGACGGCTTGGGCGTAGGCGGCGCCGCTGGCACCGGTGATGCCGACTGTGATGATTTTGCCAGAGGATTTTGGCATGGGTGGTGGATGAACTATGGAGTTTAGGTGGCGGGTTGCGGCGGAGTCAAGGCGAGGGGCGCCGGCGCGCGGTTGAGGTGACAGCTATCTGCATTGGCTGCGTTGCGTCCTAGGTTGCAAAAGTGGAGAATACCTGCCGCTCTTGGGAGGCTTCGAAATGAATGTTCTGGGGAAAGTGCGCGCGGCCGCGATTGCGGGGCTGGGATTTGCGCTGGGATTGAGCGGAGCGCTGAGCGCGGCGCCAGGCGAAGAGCAGGCAGCGAGCGTGGGCGTGAAGATGCCGAAGCTGGAATTTCGCGACGTGAAGCTGGACAACGGATTGCGCGTGATTTTGGTGCCGGACCATTCCGCTCCAGTTTACGGAATTGATGTTTGCTACAACGTGGGCAGCCGCAATGAACGGCCGGGGCGCACCGGGTTCGCCCACTTGTTCGAGCACATGATGTTTGAAGGCTCGGAGAATGTGGGCAAGGGCGAGCACTTTATCTCCGTGTTTAACAACGGCGGCGGAATGAACGGCACGACGAATGAAGACCGCACCACTTATTTCGAAGAGCTGCCCAAGAACCAGCTGGATTTGGGATTGTTTCTGGAAGCGGACAGAATGCGCGCGTTGAACGTGACGCAGGCGAACCTGGACAACCAGCGGAATGCGGTGCAGGAGGAGCGGCGGCAAGGGATTGATAATCAGCCATACGGGCGAGCGGGGCTGGATTTGGACAATCTGGCGTATGACAATTTCGCTTACAAACATTCGACGATCGGATCGATGTCCGATTTGAACGCGGCAAGCATCGACGATGTGAAGGATTTTTTCCGGATTTACTACGCGCCAAATAACGCGGTGCTGACGCTGGTGGGCGATTTCGATCCGGATGACGCGCTGGCGAAGGTAAAGAAATATTTTGGAGCAATCCCCGCGCAACCCGCGCCACCGAAAGTGGATTTGAGCGAGGAACCGCATTACGGTGAGCGGCGGGAAGTGATCTACGATCCGCTGGCGCGTTTGCCGGAAATTGACATGGCCTACCACATTCCACCGGGCAACACGCCGGAGAATTACGCGGCGCGACAACTCACATTTGTGCTGGGGCAAGGAGAGAGTTCGCGTTTCTACCAGCGGCTGGTGAAGGAAAAGCAACTCGCATCGGAGGTGAGCGTACAGTCGGATGCGCGCATTGGCGTCGGCCAGCTTTACATTTCGGCGAATCCGCGGCCGGGAGTGAAGGTGGAAGACCTGGAGAAAGCGATTGATGAGGAAATCGCCGCAGTGGTGAAGAGCGGGGTGACGCCGGAAGAGCTGGCCAAAGCGAAGTCGCAGCTGCTGCGGCGATTCATCGAGCGGCGGCGGTCGGCTTTGTTCACGGCGGTTTTGATTGGCGATTACACGGTGTATTTCAACGATCCGAATCTGATCAATACGATTGTGGAGAAGGAACACGCGGTGACGCTGGAAGAAGTGAATGCCGTGGCGAAGAAATATCTGGTGCGGGACCAGCGCACCGTGGTGATCACTTATCCGGTGGCGGATGAGAAGGCGTCGTCGAAGGGGGCGCAATGAGAGGGAGCGCGATGAGGAATTTCAGCGGAATTTGGCGGACTGCGGCGACCACGACCGTTGCGTCAGCGAAATTGGCGATCGTGGTGGCACTCGTGGCGTTCGCGGGAGTTTTGCTGCCGAATGCGGCGTTTGCGCAGGGGCAGGACAAGAGCGCGCCATTGAGCCAGGTGCAACGGCTGGGGCGCGCGCCGGTGAACAAGGAAATCTTGCGCGTGCAGCTCCCGCGTCCGACGGTGGTGAAGCTGAAGAACGGATTGACGATTGTGTTGGAAGAAGATCACAAGCTGCCGACGATTGCGTTCACGATGTGGATTCGGCCGGGGCAGCTGGCGGATCCGAGCGATCTGCCGGGGCTGGCGTCGTTTACGGCGGGGATGTTGCGCGAGGGGACCGGGAAGCGGACCAGTGAGCAGATCGCGAGCGAAGTGGATTCGCTGGGAGCGACGCTGGACGCGAGTTCGCGGTTTGGCGTGAGCTATACGTCGGTGAATGCTTCCGGGCTGATCACCGACACGGCGAAAATTCTGGACTTGATGAGCGATGTGGTGCTGCATCCGAATTTTCCAGCGAGCGAGTTGGCCAAGTACAAGCAGAGCGAGGGAGCGAGCCTGGAACAGCGGCTCTCGAATCCGGCGTTTCTGGGGCAGCAGGGATTCCGGCGGGTGATTTACGGGGATACGCCAATGGCGCTGACATCTGCGACGAAAGAATCGATCGAGAAAATCAGTGTGGAGGATTTGAAGCGATTTCACGCGAAGCAGTACGTCCCGGGAAATGCGATTTTGGGCGTGACCGGTGACTTCACTGCAAGTGAGATGCGCGCGACGATCGAAAAATATTTCGGGGCATGGACGGGCGCGGCGGAGGCTCCGGAAAAGTTTGCGGCTGCGGTGACGCCGCAGGCCACGAAGATTACGTTGGTAGATCGTCCGGCTTCGGTGCAGACCTACATTATTGTGGGCGACCGAGCGATTCGCCGGACGGATCCGGAATATTATGGATTGGCGGTGATGAACCAGGTTTTGGGAGGCGGACCGCAGGCGCGTCTGTTTCTGGATCTGCGCGAAGAACACAGCCTGACGTACGGGTCCTTCAGCCGGTTCAACGCGGAAGTTTATCCGGGCGACTGGCTGGCATTTGCGCCGGTGCGGGCGCCGGTGACCGGCGACGCGCTGGACCGGTTCCTGTACGAATTCAAGAAAATCAATAACGAGCCGGTGCCGCAGAGCGAAATGGACGATGCGCATCGGGCCATCGTCGCAAGTTTCGCGATTTCGCTGGAGCAGCCGAGAGAAATTCTGAACGATTGGCTGACGGTGCAGTATTACGGGTTGCCGGTGGATTATTGGGACAAGTATCCGGATCACATCGGCGGGATTGACGCGGCTGGGGTGCAGGCTTCGGCGAAGAAATTCGTGGACCTGGATCATCTGCAGTGGATTTGCGTGGGAGACCGCAAGGAAATTGAGAGCGTGCTGAAAAAATATGGCACGGTGAGTGTGGTGGACGTTACCGGAAAAGCAGAAAACTAGATTAATGGAACACGCCGCTGTTAATGGCGGGCGGGTCTGAGACCCGCCGCTACGATGGCCAATCGGGCACAGCGTTCAGCCTCTTTTAATCGCGCGGACGATTAGCAGCAGGATGATGGCGCCGACCGTGGCCATTACGAGTTGGCCGATCAGCCCATAAGCTGCGAGTCCTAGCAAACCGAAAACCCAACCGCCCAAGATCGATCCCACGATTCCGACGATGAGGTCCACCAGGATGCCCATGCCGGAGCCCTTGACGATTTTCCCCGCCAAAAAACCGGCGAGAATACCGATGATAATTTCCCAAAGGAATCCCATGTGTGCACCTCCGGAAGATTTGAGTGTAAGCTGTGCGCCGCAAAGGCTGTTTCCCGGGCAGTTGACTGGGCGCCACTGTAACACGAATAGGCGGAGAGCGATGCACGTGAGACGAACAGCGCAGGAGCGGTGCTAGAATGCGGAGTTTGCCGAGGTCACACCATGTATGAAGGGGACGTGCGGAAATTTCTGGAGGCGGTGAAGCGCGGGAGTTTGCCGGTGGAGAGCGCGGTGGAAAAGCTGCGCCAATGGCCTTACGAGGATTTGGGGTTCGCGAAGATTGACCACCATCGCGCGTTGCGGCAGGGATTTCCGGAAGTGATTTTTGCGCGGAAGAAAACGGCGAAGCAGGTGGCGGAGATCGCGCGTGGGATGCTGCGCGCGAAGGCGTCGCACAACATTTTGATCACGCACGGAGACAAGAAAATTTTTGCGGCGGTGAAGAAGGTGGCGCGGACCGCGCGATTTCACGAGCTTTCAGGCGCGATCACTATTTCGCGGAGCGAGGCGAATCACGGGAAGGGTTTGATTCTGGTGGTGACTGCGGGAACGAGCGATATTCCGGTGGCGGAAGAAGCACTGGTGACGGCGCAAATCATGGGAAATCGCGCGGAGGCGATTTACGACGTGGGCGTTGCGGGGCTGCACCGGTTGCTCGAGCACCGGAAAAAATTGGCGGCGGCGCGGGTGATTATTTGCGTGGCGGGAATGGAGGGGGCGCTGCCGAGCGTGGTGGCGGGGTTGGTGGCGGCTCCGGTGATTGCGGTGCCGACGAGTACGGGTTACGGATCGAGTTTTGGAGGGTTGACGGCGCTGCTGGCGATGTTGAATAGCTGCGCTTCGAATGTGAGCGTGGTGAATATTGATAATGGGTTTGGGGCTGGGTGTGTGGCGAGTGTGATCAATAGGCGCTAGTTGGCGACGGAGGGAGGAAAGATTTGACGTAGAGGGCGCAGAGAAAAACGGGAGTTCTTTAGGCGAGCGCGGCTACTAGGGCGGAGGCGATTTCGTTTTCTTCTTCTGGTTGTACTGTGCGGAGGTCGAGGATTACGCGGTTTTCCTCGATGCGCGTGATTACTGGAATTGCGGTAGGTGACGTTGCACCGTCTGGGTTGGAGGTCCGTGGCTTGCGCAGGCGGTCTTCTAATTGTGCGGCGGAGTGGCGCGGCGTGGAGATGGCGATCCGCGTGGTGGGGAGTTGCTGATCGGGCGTGGAGCCGCCGCCGATTACGGAAAAGCCGGGGTGGATTTCCAGCTTTACATCCGCTGGTAGCGCGGGGCGAAATTTTTCGCAGAAATTTTTCGCGCGTTTGGCGATTTCTTCCTGCGATAGCCGGATCATGCGCAGGGCGGGAATTTCGTCGAACGCGCCGCGCAGGTAGGATTGCAACGTTGCTTCCAGGGCCGCGATGGTTAGCTTGTCCACGCGGAGCGCGCGAAAGAGCGGATTGCTGCGAATGCGCTCCACGATTTCTTTTTTGCCTGCGATTATTCCCGCCTGAGGACCGCCGAGCAATTTGTCTCCGCTGAAAGTGATGACCGACGCCCCGGCTTCGCAACTGGCGCGGACGGCGGGTTCCGCAATTCCGTTGGCAGCGAGATCGGCGATGCAGCCGGAGCCGAGATCTTCGTAAACCGGGAGATGGAAGCGTTCACCTAACACGACTAATTCCACGAGTGAAGGGCGCTCGGTGAATCCGGTGATGCGGAAATTCGAAGGATGCACGCGGAGGAGGAGGCGGGTGTGATCGGTGATGGCGCGCTCGTAGTCGCGCAGGCGGGTGCGATTGGTGGTGCCGACTTCGCGGAGGACCGCGCCGCTTTCGGCCATGATGTCTGGAATGCGGAAACCGTCGCCAATTTCGATCAGCTCGCCGCGGGAGACGATGACTTCGGCGGCTTTCGCAAGAGTATTGAGGACGAGAAATACGGCGGCGGCGTTGTTGTTGACAACGATGGCGGATTCGGCGCCGACCATTTCCGCGAGAAGGCGGCCAGTGTGAACGTCGCGTTTGCCGCGTTCACCGCGTGCCGTGTCGTATTCGAGATTTGAGTAGCCGGCGGCGGTTGCGGTGATTTGCGCGACGGCGGCGTGGGAAAGCGGGGCGCGGCCCAGATTGGTGTGCAGGACTACGCCGGTGGCGTTGATGACGCGGCGGAGAGATGGGGAGAGGGCGACTTCGACTTTCTCAACGACGGTGACAACGACTTCGGCGATGATTTCGGCGACGACGCGAACTTCCAGTTGGGCCTCGTCGAATGCTTCCGGATTTGGAACGGCCGATTGCAATGGCTGGTTCTTCAGGCGCGCGCGGAAGTCGGCGAGGACTTGGCGGACGGCTTGCGTGACGAGGCCGCGGCCGGATTTTTCGGCCAGAGCGACGAGGCGCGGTAGAAGCAGCAGCTCGTCCACCGAGGGGATGGCGCGGAGGCGGGCGCCTGAATCCTTTGACAATCTGGCCGCGGATTCTGGAACGGGGTTCATCGCTAAGGCATTTGATCACAATGTGATAAGGGCTGGCAACCCGAGGCTTGCAGCGGGGCATTTCCCTTTGCGACATATAAGCGGAGGGTCACATTGACGCCGCCGATCGCGCACTCTAGGCTGGAGATACAGCTCAGTAGGAGCTGGCCGCAAGCGCGGGCTGCGGGAAGTGCGCCGCTTCACGGCTCAAAAATTATGGCGACTATTGACGAAGAACTCGGACAAATTGAGCGGGACATCCGCACGCTGAAAATTGAATTTGAGCAATATTTCGGCGGCGGGCGTTCGCGGCCTCCGACGGATACGCAGTGGCGGCTGGAGACGAACTTGAAGCGCTACTCGGACCGGGCGGGGGAGCTTTCTTCCGGGCAACGATTTCGCTATAGCAATCTGGCGTCCACGTACGCGAAGTACCAGGACATGTGGCGGAAGAAGCTGATCCAGAAGGAATCTGGGACGACGCAACATCATTACGGCGCGGCGGCGAAGGCCATCGAAGGCGAACGACAGCGCAAGGCCGCGGAAGACGCGATGCGCACGCGGATCGCGGCGGAGGCTGCAGTGAAGACGGCAACCGAGGACGCTGGAGTTTCTTCAGCGACGGCGATTGCGCACGCGGCTGCGGACGCGGCGACACGAGCTGCGGAAGTGAGACACGCTGCTGATTTTGCTTTGGCACTTTCTGATCCGGAACACGAGACGGAGAAGGTGGAGAAGCTTTATCAGCGGCTGGTGGAAGCGCGCACGGAAACTGGAGAGAAGGCTGGAGTGCCGAGTCTCAAGGATTTCGAGCGGTTCGTGCGGCAGAAGACGAAGGATTTGAAAGAAAAGGGTGGGCGGGAGATTGAGTACACCGTCAGTATTGAGGGCGGGCACGTGAAATTGAAGGCACGCGTTTCGAGTTAAGAGTTTTTCTCGTGTCACAGACGTTGCGAGAAATTCCGCAGGTCAGAGCGATTTAATCTCCACAGCAACGAATTCTGCAAGAAAGATTGCGCCTCATCCTTCCGGCTGCGAAACTCGTTTCGAACGGATTCTTTTCCGCCGAGCCATGCCCTTCCGAATTTTTGCGCAAACGCATACACTGGCGGGGCTTTCTTGACTGGAGGAATTATCGTGGCGGGAGAACGTGGGGTGGGGCGGGCGCTGATTAGTGTGTTCGACAAGACGGGAGTGGTGGAATTCGCGCGGGAGCTGGCGTCGCTGGGAGTGGAGATTGTTTCAACCGGAGGCACGGCGCGATTGCTGCGTGAGGGTGGCGTCGGGGTGCGCGACGTTGCGGAATTGACCGGGTGGCCGGAAATGCTGGGCGGGCGCGTGAAGACATTGCATCCCAAAGTGCATGGTGGAATTTTATTTCAGCGCGGGAAGGCGGAGGATCGCAAGCAGGTGGGCGAGCATGGGATCGTGCCGATTGATTTGGTGGTGGTGAATTTGTATCCGTTTTCGGCGACGGCGGCTAAGCCTGGCGTGAAGCCGGAGGAATTGATCGAGAATATTGATATTGGCGGGCCGGCGATGGTGCGTTCGGCTGCGAAAAATTTTCAGAGCGTGGGAGTGGTGACTGATCCGGGGGATTATGCGCTGGTTGCGGCGGAGTTGCGCGAGCGGGGCGAACTGAGCGTGGCGACGCGGCTGAATCTGGCGCGGAAAGCTTATGCGCGGACGGCTCGTTATGATGGGGAGATTGCGACGGAGCTCGAGCGGCTGAGTGTGAGCGCCGGGGCGGCGGGTGGCATTGTGATAGGCGCGCTGGAGAGGTTGCCGCAGCGGATGCACATTGCGCTGGAGCGGAGACAGTCCATGCGCTACGGCGAAAATCCGCACCAGGCCGCGGCGCTGTACGTTCCGGCGGGATATGCGGCGGCGGGACTGGCGGGCGCGAAGCAACTTCAGGGCAAGGAGCTTTCGTACAACAATCTGGTGGATCTGGATTCGGCGTGGGCGCTGGCGAAGGAATTTCACCGGCCGGCGGTGGCGATCATCAAGCATAACAATCCGTGCGGAGCGGCGGAGCAGGAGTCGTTGGTGGAAGCGTACGTGAAGGCGCTGGAGTGCGATCCAGTGTCGGCGTTTGGCGGGGTGCTGGCGTTCAATCGCGCGCTGGATGCGGCTACCGCAGAGGAAGTGGGGAAATTGTTTGTGGAATGCATTGTGGCGCCGGGATATGCGGCGGCAGCGCTGGAAAAACTGGGCGCGAAGAAAAATCTGCGATTGCTGGAAATGCAGAGCAGCGAAGTGGTGGAGGAACTCGATCTGAAAAGGATCTCGGGCGGCATGCTGGCGCAGGAACCGGACCGGCACGAACTGGCGGAGACGGATCTGAAGGTGGTGACGGAGCGCGCACCGACGCCGGCGGAAACGCGCGCGCTGCTGTTTGGCTGGAAAGTCTGCAAGCACGTGAAATCGAACGCGATTGTTTTTGTGCGCGAGGGGCAGACGGTGGGCGTCGGCGCGGGACAGATGAGCCGGGTGGATTCGGTAAAGATTGCGGTGATCAAGGCGGCGACAAATGGGCTCGATCTAAAGGGTAGTGTGGTGGCGTCGGATGCATTTTTTCCTTTTCCTGATGGAGTGGAGGAAGCAGGAAAGGCGGGTGCGAGCGCGGTGATACAGCCGGGGGGGTCCATGCGCGACGCTGACGTGATTGCGGCGGCGAACAAGCTGGGAATGGCGATGGTTCTTTCGGGCGTGCGGCATTTCCGGCACTAGAACCCACCTCACCTACCTTCAGCCACGATGGAAAAGCGAGGCTTCAGGGGCTAAAGCCCCTCTTTCGCGCGACTTTGCGGCGGGGCTAAAGCCCGCCCTTCCGTTCAACCGTTTCTGAGATGACTTCTCGAGAGGCTTGCGGAAATATTCAGCCGGGATCGCGGAGCTATTTTTTCTTGCTGGCTCCGGAGTTGGGCGCGGCGGCGGCGAGCGGCTGGCGATGGTAGGTAATTTCGATGATCTGCGGGTCACCTTTTTCGGGAACTATTTCGGAGCGCGAGGTGTAGGTGTCGTTGTCCAGGCGGGTGAAGATGGCGCGCTTGGGCCTGCCGTTCGCGGGATTTTCGAAATCAAACTTTTTCGCTTCCGCGGTGACAAGATTCAGGAGCGTCGCGTCTGATTTTTCCCAAAGCACCAGTTCCGGTGTGAAGTGCCGGACGTAAAGATTGATGGCGCCGGGTTTTTCCTCCAAGGTGAAGAGCTCGACAACCAAAACCTTGTCGTTCTCGATGACCCGAAAATCGCCTAGCATCATGCCAGCTTTGGGCGCCATCCAGACTTGCTCGGCGACTCGCGGGCCCCAGTCGGCGCGCCAGCGGCCTTCGAGCCAAGCGAAGTCTGAAAGCTTGGGACAACAGGGAACCGGAGGCGGCGAAGTTGGCGGAGCGGCTGTATCGGGCCCAGCGGAGGCCACTGATTTCGATTGCGACCCTGCTCCGGCGGCTTGTTGCGCGGAGTTCGCGGGCGAAGAGGCGAAGAAAGCCAGCGCCGTGCCGAACGTGAACAGGAAGACGACTCCGATTCTGATTCTGATGCGTAACACCCTTGGCCTCCGAGCGATACGACGATGGGATTTTCCCACAGGATTGGCGCCGGCGTGATTTAGTTTTGCGACGATTTGAGCCATTTTCCTGAAAACTGTATCATGGAGGTATCCTAACGCAGCTAGTTTGCGTCCAAACAGTGTGCGCTACCGGGAAGAACGGGCGCCGCGTATTGCTTTGACCGGTTTGCGCCGCTGTACGATAATGGAGTTTTGCGACGGACGCATGAAAACAATAATAGGAATCGTGGTTTCGTCATTCATCTGGCTTGGCGCGGCGGCACCGGCCGCGCGCGCGCAGAATGCCTCGCCTGTAACGCCCGCTTCCACCACCCCCAAAACCGCGGAGTCCAGCAAGAGCGCTAGTTCAACGCCAGCGAACCCTGGGGACCAAGGGACGCGCGGCGATATCTATTATTACTTCACGATGGGGCATGTGGACGAGCAGCAGTATGAGCTGACCGGTCGCGCGGAGCTGGCGACCCAAGCAATCGAAGCTTACAAGAAAGCGCTGGAGCTGGCGCCGGATTCGCCGGTGATCCGGGAACGGCTGGCGGAAATCTACGCCAAATCGCAGCGGATGCGTGAAGCCGTGGAGCAGGCGCAAGCGGCGCTGAAGGCTGATCCAAATAATGTGGATGCGCACCGGCTGCTAGCGCGCATCTACGTGCGCGAGCTGGGAGATTTAAGCGCAGGCGATGTGCAGAAAGAAATGCTGGAAAAGGCGATCGCGCAATTCCAGGAAATTTTAAAAATTCAGCCGGATGACGTTTATTCGGGGCTGTGGCTGGCGCGGCTGTACCGTTTTGAAAACAAGCACAGCGAAGCAGAAACCGTGCTGCGTGGGCTGCTGGCGCGAGATTCGAGTAACAGCCCAGCGCTGGAACAATTGAGCCAGCTGCTGATGGATGAAGGCCGGTCGCAGGAGGCGGTAAAACTGCTGTCAGACACGGCCGGGGAATCTTCTTCGCCGGAAGTTTACGATCTGCTGGGCGACGCTTATTCGCAAGCGAAGGATTATGCGAAGGCGGAGGACGCCTACCGCAATGCAGTGGAGGAGGATCCGGACGATCCGGGCCATCTGCACGGGCTGGCGCAAGCGTTGATGGCGGAAGATAAGTACGCGGAAGCGCTGGAACAGTTCAAGCGGCTGACGGAAATCGAGCCGAGCACTTCGGAAAATTTTTTGCGGATGGCGCAGTTGTACCGGCGGCTGGGAAAATTCGATCAGGCGGAGGCGAGTCTGCTGCGGGCAAAGCAGCTGGCGCCGGGCAGCCTGGAAGTTCTGTATAACGAAGCGCTGCTATATGAAGATCAGGGGCGGTACGACGACGCGGTGAAAGTGCTGAGCGACGCGATCGCGGGGATGAGGAGCCAATCGAGCAGCGCGCGGAATTCGGCAGGCGCTGCTGCGGGGAGCGACGCGGAGAATCCGGCGGGGACGGAGACGAGTCCGAACGCGCTGGCGATTCTTTATGAGCAGTTGGGACACGCGTACCGTGAAGAGGAAGATTATTCCGCGGCGATTCAGACTTACCAGGAAATGGGCAAGCTGAGCGCTGATGCGCAAAAACGCGCGGAAATGCTGCTGATTGATACTTACCGCGAAAGCCGCGATCTGGACCACGCGATTGCCGAGACAAACAAGGCCCTCGAGGCTGCGCCGAATGATCCGAGCCTGACGGTAACGCTTGCGATGCTTTACGGCGAGAAATCGGACGCAGACGCGGCGACGAAACTGCTGGACGGCTTGCTGAGAGGAAACGACAGCGACCAGGAAATTTATTTGAATCTGGCGCAGGTGCAGGAGCGCGGCAAGAAGTACTCGGAAGCAGAGCAATCGGCGCAAAAGGCCGAGCAGATGGCGCGCGGGAATGACGATAAAGAGACCGCGTGGTTCTTGCTGGGAGCGATTTACGAGCGGCAGAAGAAATTCGATCAGGCGGAGCAGGAATTCCGCAAAGCGCTGGAATTGAATCCTGGAAATGCTTCGGTGCTGAATTATTACGGCTACATGCTGGCGGATCGCGGCGTGCGACTGGAAGAAGCGACGGCGATGATCAAGCAGGCCGTGACGCAGGAACCGAGCAACGGAGCTTATCTGGACAGCCTGGGCTGGGCGTATTACAAGCAGAATAAGCTGACCGAAGCCGAGGAGAGTTTGCGCAAGGCTTCCGAGCGACAGAAGCATGACCCAACGATACTGGGGCATCTGGGCGATGTGTATGCCAAGCTGGGACAGAGCGACCAGGCCGTGATTTATTGGGAGCGCGCGCTGGCGGAATGGCAGAAAGCCGTGCCGGCTGACTACGAATCGGACAAAGTGAACGAGCTGGACGCACAAGTGAAGAATCTGAAACGGCGGACGGCGCAAAAAACCACGCCGGATTCGGCGAAACCGCAGTAAGCTCCCCCGCATGACCCGCGCGAAAATCAAAACAAAATCGGTGCGCCTGTCGGCGTTTGCGAAGATCAATTTGTGCTTGCACGTCGTGGGTACGCGGCCGGACGGTTATCACGAGCTGCGCACGATTTTTCAGGCGATTTCGCTGCGCGATACGCTGGAACTTTCTCTTACACCCGGTTCGTCCAGTTTTCATTTCGCTCTGACTTCGAACGATGCGGCGTTGTTGGGTCCGGAGAATCTTGTGGCGCGCGCGGTGGTGGCGATGCAGCGGGAGATCGGATTTCTCGGGGACCTGAGCGCACATTTGGAAAAGAAGATTCCGGTGGCGCGCGGAATGGGCGGCGGATCGAGCGACGCAGCTGCGGCGATGATCGGCATGCTGCGATTGACGGGCGTGAAGGTGCCGCTGGCGCGGTTGCTGGAGATTGCGGCGAGCCTGGGTGCGGATGTGCCGTTCTTTCTGTTTGGCGGACGGGCGTTGGCGGTAAATCGAGGGGACGAGATCTACCCGCTGCCGAATGCGCCGAAGCAGACGATTGTGGTGGTATCTCCACGCGATATTGGGGTGAGCACCAAGGACGCTTTCCAGTGGATTTCTGCGGAATTGACAAAACGGCCGGAACCCCCTAAAATTTGGGGGTTCTGCGCTCTGTGCTGGAGCCGGCAG
>Ga0070761_10001207_pt1 | contig 16248 bp, 13 predicted proteins | sample HubBroMetageREF1_FD_66724 | JGI IMG/M metagenome (GOLD analysis project Ga0070761, IMG submission 66724) | Reference soil microbial communities from the Hubbard Brook experimental Forest, New Hampshire, USA - Hubbard Brook CCASE Soil... | ecosystem: Environmental > Terrestrial > Soil >... | reverse complement strand
TATGACGCCTTGGCCGAGTTACTGAAATGACTTAACCAAGCCCCTGGGGGGCGGGATTTATCCCGCGCGGGGCTTCAGCCCCGCACTGACTTTATGGGCGGCCGCCACTTGAAGCCGAAACTGCGGCATGGCTGCGCAAACTTTCGGTAAACTCGCTCATGAAATCGATGTGCTTTTTCCGCAACGATTCCTTGACCGCTATCTGATCGCCGAACTCCATATAGCTCTCTTTGTCCGCGAAAGCCGGCCAGGGCGTCAGCCCCGCGCCGTTCGGGCTGGCGGTTTTTGCGAACGCCACCCATGCGGCACTCATGGCTTGCGAGAGCCTCTTGTCCTGCTCGTTGTAAGTGTCCGGATTGACGGAAAAGTCCCCGATGAACGACGCCTGCGTGCCGTAAGCCGAATCGGGCAGCGTTTCCCAAACGTAGGGAATCTCGGAGGCGTGGAAGGCACCCCAGTGAATCTGGCGCCCAATGCCATTGACCCGCGTGAACTGATATTGAAACGCGCTCGGATTCTCCTTCGCAGCGGCCCGCAGCACCGAGCGCGTCCCATACAGGAAGAGCAGATCGCCCGAGGATTGCGCCGCGGCGGCATGCACTTCGGCATCGGTGGAGGCGGGATATAGAGTCAAAAGGCGGTCTGCGAACGATCCGACTTTTTCCGCGGCCCACTTGCGATACTGTTCAAGATTCCGCACTGGTGGACCGCCCATCAGCGTACCTTCATCCGCATTGGTGCCGGCAATCAAGGCCACGTGATGGAACTTTCCCGACGCGAACAGACGCGCCGGATCGTCCGGGATCACCCATCCATCCACCACCGGCATATAGGCTTCGCCACGCTCGGCCGCATCGTTACGCATCATCGGCGGGGGCAGGGTCTTCAGAAGCTCGGCCGTGCTCTTCGCGCGCAACGCCGCCAGATCCGTGCCCAGCCTTTCGCCGAATTTCGTCATGGGCATGCGTCCATACCAGGATTCCGTGATATGGCTGATCGGGCCGAACATCCAGGCGGCGCTCTCCGAAATCACTTTTTGGAACAGTCCTTCGGCTTGCGGCACAATCATCAGCAGGCACACGGCCGTGCCGCCCGCCGATTCGCCGAAGATAGTCACATTGTTGGGATCGCCGCCGAATGCGCCGATGTTGCGCTTTACCCATTCGAGCCCAGCCACCATATCGAGCAGGCCATAATTGCCGGAGGCGCCGTGCGGCGATTCCTGGTCGAGCGCGGGATGCGCCAGGAATCCGAACATCCCTAGCCGGTAATTGATGCTCACCAGGACCACGCCTTGCGCCGCGAGCGCCTCGCCGTCGTAGGCGCTTTGAGAAGTGGCCCCGATCTGAAAGCCGCCGCCATAAATCCACACCATGACGGGCAGTTTGGCGGCAGCGGGATGCGCCGGCGTCCAAACGTTGAGGCCGAGGCAGTCTTCGCTTTGCGGACCCGGCACAATCGGCGACTGCGGGCAGTTGGCGGGGAAGCTCTTGGCCACCAGGATCCCCTTCCAGGGCTTGGCGGGCTGCGGCGGCTTCCAGCGGAGCTGGCCGGTGGGCGCGGCGGCATAGGGAATGCCTTTGTAAACACGCACTCCAACTCCGCTGCCGGAAACCCAGCCGGTGTCGATCTTTACCAGGGTGTCGAGGTCGTTGGCCAGCCCATTTGCAAAAGGGGTGGCCGCCAAAAGCATTACGCCGATAATCAGCTTCATCTTAAGGATGATGACACAAAACTCGCCGTCAGGTACGAGTGGCCGTACTTGCGCGCCAGGTCCTCCGCGGTGAGTCCCTCCTTGGTGCGGGCCGCGGGATTAGCGCCCATTTTCAGCAGCAGGTCCACCATCGCCGAATCGCCGAAATCGGCGGATGCGGCGTAGAGCAGCGGAGTCATGCCGCGCGGATCGACGGCATTGACTTTGGCCCCGCGCTCGATCAGTAAGCGCGCCATTTCGGTTTGATTGACGATCACAGCGCCATACAGCAGCGTGTAACCGTCTCCATCCGCTTCATTCGGATCCGCGCCCGCGTCCAGCAGCGCGCGGGTCGTGGCGAGGTCCCCAAAACTGATTGTGTTGGCGACGGCCGAGACGGGGAACCTTCCTAGAACCAGCATCGGTTCGTCCAGGCGGGCGCCCGCCTGCATCAGCCTGCCGACCACATCCGCGTTTCCTCCAAACGTCGCCAGCATGAGCGGCGACGCGTTGTGTAGAGGGGCTCCCGCGCCCTTCGGCGGGCGCATTTCCGCGCCGCGATCGAGCAGCAAGCGTACCGTGGGAGCGGCGCCCGGATACAGGCAAGCCAGCATCAGCGCGGAATATTTCGACTTGGAGCGCGCGTTGAGTTGTGCACCGCGATCGAGCAACAGCCTGGTCTTCTCGATATCCGGCTGCGCCAGCATGAGCAGGGTTGTGCCGCCGGACTTGGTGGCCGCATTCGGATCGAGCCCCTTGTCGAGCGCTTGGCGCAGGTCGGGCACCGAGCCGAATAGCGCCGTTTCGACCCACGGCTCGACGCCCTTGGGTGCGGCTTCCGGCAAGTCGAAGGCGCCGTTTCCGGAGGCGGGGCCCAGCGCCGCAGCCAGTGCGCGCACGGCCCAACTCGCGCCCATTGCGGAAATAAACTGATCGTGACCGTACGGATATCCGCTCTCGAAATAGGGAGGACTCAGCACGGCCGGTGGATGCAACCGCGATGCGACGTGCCAGGAGCCATCGGCGGCCTGCGTATCCAGCAGGTATTGAACGCCGCGCCGCCAAGCCGGATCGGAAATGGATACGCCGCCAGCCTCATTTATGGCAGTGAGAACCTGACCCGTCGAATACGCGTCGCTGGGGCGGCCGTCGAGAGCGTTCCAGCCACCATCCGGCTGCTGCCGCGCGGCCAACGCATGTGCCAGCCGTTCGAGCGACACCCGCTCCGCTCCCGCCCAAAACAGTCCGTACAACTGGTACGTGCGCTCCTCGGTATCGCGCGGCGCAGTCGCGGCCAGCCATTGGGCCGCGCGTTCGGCGCGCGCCTTCGTGTCCGCCGCCAGGCTCGGGTGGCTGTAAATCTGAATGGCGCGCAGGGCGACTGCGGTAGCTGTCACCGTGCTGTATGACTGCGGCGGCCGGGTGTCCCCGGTTGGCCAGTGCCCATCGGATTGCTGCCGCATGGCAATGTGCCGCGCGTAGACGGCAGTCGTCAGGTTAGGGGTCGCTCCCGCCGCATCCGCCGCCAGCAACTGATAGCCGTCGCCGATGGCTGGATCGATGATCTCGTTGTACTGAACGGCTTCGTCGAGGCCGGATAGAAAAGCGAAGATCAGCGTGGCTTGCGCGCGCGCCGCATCGTCATTCAACGGAATCCCGTGTTCGCGCGCCGCCCGGAAGGCAACCGCCGGCAGAAGCTGCTGATGGCATGAATTGCAGCTCTGCTTGGTGAACCAGTCCCTTTGGGTGCCCTGAATCAGCGCTAGCGCCTTGGAGGCCGCATCCCGGATGCGGGTGTCGGAAGCATCGGCTCCCCACGCTGCGGTAGCTGCAAACAGCAATATCCCCGTTACCATTCGCATGGATTCGATTGTACCCTAGCTGGGCGGGAGGAAGTATGCTGGTGGCATGGCGCCCTTCATCACCGAAGACTTCCTGCTCAACAATCGGACGGCCAAACGCCTCTATCGCACCTTCGCCGAGGGCCAGCCGATTCTCGATTATCATTGCCATCTCTCGCCGAAAGACATCGCCGAAAACCGGCAGTTCCGGGACCTGGCCGAGATCTGGCTGGAAGGCGATCACTACAAATGGCGAGCCATGCGGGCCAATGGTGTGGCGGAGCGTTACTGCACCGGCGATGCCAGCCCTTACGAGAAGTTCCTGGCGTGGGCCGCCACGGTGCCGCACACGCTCCGCAATCCGCTCTATCACTGGACGCATCTCGAGCTGAAACGCTACTTCGGCATCGCTGAACTGCTCGACGAACGGAGTGCGCCGCGCGTTTGGGACCAGGCGAACGCGCTGCTTGCCACGCCGGAGTTGTGCGCGCGTGGCATCTTGAACCGGTTTCATGTGACGCACCTGTGTACTACCGACGATCCGGCCGACGATCTCGCGTGCCATCGCGCGATTCGGGCGCCGGGCATTGCTGCTGCCATGCAGACCCGCGTGTATCCGGCATTTCGTCCGGATAAGGCTTTGAACGTTCATCTGCCCGAGGTCTTCAACCCTTGGGTGGAGCGGCTGGCGGCCGCCAGTAACCTGGATATCCGCTGCCTGCAAGACTTCACCGATGCGCTGCGGCGCCGTCATGACGACTTTCACGCGCTGGGCGCGCGCCTCTCCGACCACGGGTTGAACCAGTGTTATTCCGCCTTCTGCCCGGAGCCGACGGCGGCCACGATTTTCGACAGGGCGCGCAACAGGCAAGCTGCCGGCGTGGAGGAACAAGCGCAGTTCGCATCGTATATGATGCTGTTCTTCGGCCGGCTTGATGCGGAGAAAGGCTGGACCAAACAACTGCATCTGGGCGCTTATCGCAGCGCCAATACACGGCGGCTGCGGGAGGTCGGACCGGACAGCGGCTTCGACTCGATCGGCGATTGGCCGCAGGCGGCGGCCCTGGGCGCATACCTCGACCGCCTGGAGATGGAAGACGCCTTGCCGAAGACCATCGTTTATAACGTGAATCCCATTGACGATTACGCCTTTGCCACCATGATCGGCAATTTCCAGGACGGCAAGATTGCCGGCAAGATCCAGTTCGGCAGCGGCTGGTGGTTTCTGGATCAGAAGGAAGGCATGGAATGGCAACTGAATGCTTTGTCGAATACGGGCCTGCTTTCGCGATTCGTCGGAATGATCACGGATTCGCGATCTTTCATGTCGTATCCGCGGCATGAGTACTTCCGCCGCGTGCTTTGTAACTTGATCGGCGGAGACATGGAGAATGGGCTGATTCCGGATAGCGATGAGCTGGTCGGTCCGATGATCCGCAATATCTGCTATCGGAACGCGAAGGAGTATCTGGAACTGGGGGATTAGTTAACTCGGCCCTGCCGCTCGCCCGGCCGGCCTACTGGAAAGCGCCCGCCGCAACCAAGCCTCACCGAGCGCGACGTCGTGCCTCACGGTGGCCACCGTAAGACCCAGCGTCTCGGCGATCTCTTCTTGTTTGAGCCCGCCGAAGTATTTCAATTCGATAACCTTGGCCTTGCGCTCATCCTGCCGGGCGAGGCGGTCGAGCGCTTCGTCCACCGCCAGTAACTCCTCGGCCTGCTGCGTCGGAATCGGTAAGTCGTCCGGCATGTCGGCGCGATTCCCTCCGCCGCGTTTCTGTGCATTATGGCGCCGGGCGTTGCCAATGAGAAGCTGCCGCATGATGCGGGCGGCGACTCCGAAGAAATGCGCGCGGCTTTGGAAGTCGGGCAATTCGTGCTCCACAAGCTGCAGATAGGCTTCGTGAATCAGCGCGGTGGGCTGAAGCGTGCTCCCCGGCCGTTCGTTGCGCATAAACGACACCGCCAGTTTCCGCAATTCGGAGTAGACAATGGGAGTCAGGGCATCCAGCGCCTGCCGGTTCCCGCCGTTGCACTGTTGCAAAAGAGTGGTGATGTCGCTTTGCACGGCAAACGCGCCTGTCGTTCTCCAATCATTATAGTGGGGCAGGCTCGCAGCCTCAATGCCACTTACTTTTCCCATGGCCGAACCTGTAAAAATTGTGGGGCGGTCCCCCGGGCGGACCCCCTGGTCCGCGGCCGACGCCCTCGTCGGCCTGTCGCGAGCTGATTCCACAAGCGAAGAGCGGGTCCAGGGGGTCCGCCCTACAATTTATGCAGTATTCCAAGTTTTGAGAAAACTTGAGTGGCGACTATTATAAAATACAGTGGGCGACGCGATCGTGCCATGAATCCGCTTTCCCAGCGCGACGATGCCTTCCTCGAAGATCTCTCGCGCTGCGCGTTCCGCTATTTTTTGGAGCACGCCGATGCGGCCACCGGACTGGTGCTCGATCGTGCCCGGACGGGTGGCACGGCCCCGTCGCGGATTGCCAGCATCGCGGCCACCGGGTTTGGACTGACGGCGCTGCCGATCGCCGCCTCGCGCCGCTGGATCGAGCCCGCCGGAGCGCTCGAACGCGTGCGCGTCACTTTACGCTTCTTCGCCGAACACGCGCTGCATAAGCACGGGTGGTTCTACCATTGGATGGATGCGGCGACAGGTGAACGCCGCTGGAACAGTGAGATCTCCTCCATCGACACCGCCCTGCTGCTTGCCGGCGTGCTGGCCGCGGGACGGTATTTCCGCGACGACGTTGAAGTCGCCCGGATGGCCCGCGGCATATACGAGCGCGTGGATTTTCGCTGGATGTTGAACGGCAGCCCGTCGCTGCTTGCGCACGGATGGAAGCCGGAGAGCGGTTTCCTTCCGCGCCGCTGGGATTCGTACTGTGAACTGACGATCCTCTACCTGCTGGCCATTGGCTCGCCGGCGCATTCCATCCCGGCGGAGGCCTGGTACGCGTGGCGCAGGCCCCTAACCACTTACGCCGGGTACACATTCATTTACGACGGGCCGCTGTTTGTGCATCAATACTCGCATGCCTGGATCGATTTCCGCGGCCAACGGGAAGCTCGCCCGCCGCATACCGATTATTTCGAAAACTCCGTGGCGGCTACCCGCGCGCACCGCGAATTCTGCATCGCGCTGGCGGACAAGTTTCCGCGGAGCTACGGGCCGAACATTTGGGGAATTTCGGCATCCGACAGCGCCCATGGATACCAGGCCTGGGGCGGCCCGCCGCCGCAAGGTCCCATCGACGGCACCCTGGTACCCTGCGCAGCCGGCGGGTCGCTGATGTTCACGCCGGATATTTGTATCACCGCGCTGCGCACCATGCGGGAACGCTTCGGCGATCGGATTTATGGGCGCTACGGCTTTGCGGATGCATTGAATCCCTCTACCCAATGGGTGGACACTGACGTCATTGGAATCGATCAGGGCATCACGTTGTTGAGCGCCGAGAACTTACGCTCGGGCATCGTTTGGCAATGGTGCCGCGAGGATCCTGCGATCGTAGAGGCCATGCGGCTGATTTTCCGTTGAGAGGCGGGTGCTTAACCGTTTTGGGGAACATTCCAGTGGGGCAGACCTCCAGGTCTGTCAGGATGGGCCTGCGGCCCACGAATAGTGATGAAACCATGTGGGGCGGGCGTCCACGCCTGCCCCACAAGCCGTCCTCGCCAAACTGACACAGGCTCCCCAGTTCGGTTAGGCACCCGGTGAGAGGCTTAGCCCATTCCGCAGCCTGCTAGAATGTGAGAGGCTCCTCATGGCTCTCGACTCCATCAAAGGCTCCCTGCGCGAGAAAGGCGTACGCCTCACACGGCAGCGGCAGATTCTGCTGGAGTTGATCGATCAGACCGGACAGCATCTGGATGCCGAGCGGTTGTTCCAACTCGCCAAGGAAAAGGATCCCAAACTCAACCGCGTGACGGTCTACCGCACGCTAAAAATGCTCAAGGCCGGCGGCATGGTAGATGAGCTGGATCTCATGCACCACGAAGGCGACCAGCACTACTACGAAACCCGCCTGAAGCAGGAGCACGCGCACGTCATCTGCCTGCGTTGCGGCAAAGTGGAGGAGTTTTTCGGCGAACCCCTGCAGCGTCTGCGCAAGCAGATCGAAAGCCATTTCGGATTTCAAATCCTGCTGGCGCGCACCGAGGTCGGCGGATACTGCGCGCATTGCCAGTCGTTGCGCGCGCTGGAGCTGGATAGGGCACGGCAGCACGAGCTTCCCGACGCGGCCCTGGCGGCCGGGGCGCCCGCTGGGTCCGGGACACCGCATCGGCCTCGCGCCAAGCGCACCGCCTGATGGATACGAACACCGCGGACCTGATACCCTCGGCCTCCGTGATCGTCATCGATCCCAGCGGTCACCGCTCCCGCGTGGAACTCGCGCCGCTGCCATTCAAGATCGGCCGCCAAGCCGACAACGACTTGATCCTGCGCGACAGCCGCGCCTCGCGCGAGCATGCCCGGATCGTGCGGAAAGGCGGCGACTACACCATTGAAGACGCCGGCAGCCGGTACGGCGTCTTTGTCAATGGCAAGCGCGTGGAAAGCCAGGCGTTACGCAACTCGGACCGCATCGAGTTCGGTTTTCCAGACTCCTACCAACTCATCTTCGCCATGGACGGCGCAGAGCTGAACCGGCTGATCGACCAATTCGGCGCGCACGAGAAGTCCGGCCCCGTGGGCGGCCCTCCCGGCGCCGGAGCCAACCTGGCCAAGCTGCGCGCCATTCTGGACGTGGCGCGTACCCTGCAAACCGGCTTATCCCTACAAGACGTGCTCAATTCCGTGGTAGATGCGGCCCTGGCCATCACCGGCGCCGAACGCGGCTTCCTGTTGCTGCGCAAGAACGGCGACCTGGAGACCCGTGTGGCCCGCAATCGCCAAGGCGCGACACTTCCGGCCAGCGACCTGCGTGTTCCGCGGCGCGTCATCAAACGGGCCCTGGAGCAGCGGCGCGATCTGCTCTCTATGAACTTCGATCCGCAGGGCACCGGCGAATTCCGGCCGGAGCGCAGCGTTGCGGATCTGGAGCTGCGCAGCGTGATATCCGTGCCGTTGGTGCGCATCAGCAAAGTGCGCGGCGATGCGACTAACGTGCTCTCCACGGCCGAGGAGACGGCCGGCGTGCTCTACATGGATTCCCGGCTGACTCCCGCCGACCTGGCGGGCGGCAATCGCGAGCTGCTGCAAACCCTGGCCATCGAAGCCTCCACCATTCTGGAAAATGCCCGCCTGCTGGAGGAAGAGCGCATCAAGCAGAGGATCGAGGAGGAGCTGGACGTGGCGCGCAGCATTCAACAGGGGCTGCTGCCGCGCCGGCTGCCTGCGGATGGCTGGTTCCGCGCCTGCGGCAGCAGCGTGGCCTCGCACCAGGTGGGGGGCGATTATTTCGATGTGATCCCCGCGGGGCCGCAGGCCTGGACGGCGGTTGTAGCGGATGTCTCCGGCAAAGGGGTCAGCTCCGCGCTGCTGGCTGCATTATTGCAAGGCGCCTTCCTGGCGGTCAGCCATAGCGATACCGCCCTGCACAAGCGCCTGGAGCGCATCAACGAGTTCCTGAATGAGCGCACCGCGGGTGAGAAATACGCCACGGTTTTCTATTGCCTGCTGGAGCGCGGCGGCTTATTGCACTATGCGAATGCGGGCCACTGCCCGCCGTTGATCGTGCGGCAGGCGGGCGGCATCGAGTCGCTGGATGCGACCGCCATGCCGGTGGGGCTGATGGAGTCCGCGGAGTTCGAAGTCAGCGAGATTATGCTGGCTTCCGGCGATAAGATCTTGATTTACACCGATGGAGTTACCGAAGCGCAGAACTTGCAAGGCGAGTTCTTTGGGCGGCAGCGGCTGCGCCAAGTGGTGGCGGAGCATCACGCGGATGCTTGCCAGGCGTTGCACGACGCAGTTCAAGGCGCCGTAGCGGCATTTACCGAAAGCGCCCCGCAGGCCGACGATATCACGCTGGTGGTGTTCGAGTATCGTGGGGAGGGTCAATGAGTCTATGCTGCGAACGGGTTGGAGACCTGAACGCCGAGAATTTCCTGCCCATTGTTCAAGTCTTCGGTATAGTTACGAAAAGTCCCTGCAACACCGGCGTGCTCAATCGCAGCCGGTCTTCCTCCATCAAATCGTTCAACAGCAGTTGCGCGACCCGCTTCTTCGGCGAGTCGCTCTTGTCGGACGCGTACACAAGCACGTTGGTATCGACGAAGCCCAGTGCCGTCTCAGCGGTCATAGAGGTCGGCGCGGCTCCATGTCCGGTCACCGACCTCGACAAGGCCGGTCTTGAACGCCTTTCTCAACCTGGCACGGGCCGCCCGCTTGCGCCTCGGCCCCGTCACAAGGCCAGGAGGTACTCACGCAGCATCTGGTCTACGCTGGTCCGGCGATCGTATGCAATCTTTCTTGCCGCTAGAAGCAGGTCCTCCTCGACGACCAAGGTCAATGTGTGCCCAGCCTTCTCCATAGTCCAAGTAGTCCAAGTGTAGCGCGATATGGCCGATCTCGCCCGCCGCCTAAGATTTGAAGCTGCCACTCTACCGCCGAGTCTCGCAAGCTTGAGGTGGGTGGGGGTTTCGTCGGCAAAGTCAAGGGTAAATCGGCACTTTCGAGAGCGGGGCACGTCCGGGCGGCCGGGCATCGCAGAATGCGGGATGGTGCCAACAACGCGGTACTCCCCTCTTCATTTGCGATCGAGAACGCCGGTTTAGCCGGTACATTTCCAGCGACCCAAAAGGCAATACGAGACTGCTTCCCATCGCGACCCTCCTTTGAACACGAACTTACTTCAGCCGGAATTTCGGGTAGTGGGTCAGTTTGGTTTTGTGGGGCGGGCAATTCTGCCCGCAGCCGGCTTTCAGCCGGCTCTGGCCGCCTAAAAGGCGGCCTGCCGCCAAGATTGGCCGCCCCACAAGGCATACTGACCCACTACCGGAATTTCCATTTGAGCGCCGACTAGGCCCGAGTATGACCGAGTGCCGCTCCCTTGTGAGCCATACTCACAGCTCTAACTAACTCGAACAATGGGCTATCTCTGCGGCGACAGCCTCCGCCTTCGACTGAGGCACGGAAGCGAGCCTGTTCGGCGCCTCGGGTCACGCGACTTACAAAATCGACCGCACCACACCGCCATCCACGTGCAAGGCCGCTCCGTTGGTGGCCGAAGATAGAGGGCTCGCCACAAAAACCACCAACGACGCGACCTCGTCAGACGTCGCGAAGCGCTGAATGATGGAGCTTGGGCGGATGGTCCGGAAGAAATCCTTCTCGAAATCGGAGGCGGTGATCTGCCTTGCCTTGGCGACATCCGCGACGAATTTCTCCACGCCTTCCGAGCGCGTGGGACCCACTATAATCGAGTTCACGGTTACACCGGTGCCGGTGGTCGTCTCGGCCAGGCCGCGCGACAGCGCCAACTGCATGGTCTTGGTCACGCCATAATGGATCATCTCCACGGGAATGTTGACCGCGGACTCGCTGGAGATGAAAACGAGGCGTCCCCATCCGGCGGCCTTCATCTTCGGCAGCCAATAGCGGCTGAGGCGCACGCCGCTCATGAAGTTGGTTTCGATAAGGGCGTACCAGTCGGCATCGGCGATCTGCTCGAAGGGTTTGACTTCGTAGGAGCCTAGGTTGTTGACCAGGATATCGAGATTCGGGAAGCGCTCTCCGGCTGTGACCGCTTCGCCGGCGCGCGAAAGGTCCGCCACAAATCCGTCCAGCCGCGCCGCGGGAAATTCGCCGCGAATAGCATCGCAGGCCGCGGTTACGCGCGCTTCGGTGCGCCCGTTGACCACCACGCGCGCGCCCTCCGCGGCGAGACCTTTGGCGATGGCGAAACCGATGCCGGCGGTGGAGCCGGTTACCAAAGCAAGTTTATCTTCCAATTGCAGGTTCATAGCAGCTTTAAGGGTTGCCCCCAGCGTCCCGCGAATACAAACTGATCTAACGTCCGGCGAGGCTTGTGGCGCTGGTTGCGCTTCAGCAGTTCTTCGGGCGCGCCTTGCTCGTCGCCCGGATAACCCAAACCTATGGCCGCCACCGCCTCGTGCGACTCGGGAATGCCGTACAATTCGCGCGTTTTGGCCGGGTCGAAGCCCGCCATACCGTGCGCCAGAATCCCCAGCGAGGCGGCCTGCAGCATCAGGAAGCCAGTGGCGATTCCAGTGTCGTGAAGGGCGTGCCGGTTCGCGTTCCCGTTGTCGAATTGCAGCTTGGCCACCGAGATCATCAACACGGGGACATGTTGCGCCCAAGTGACATTGCCGGGGACCAGACAGCTCAACATGCTCGCGAATTCCTCCGGCTCCTCTTTGCGGGCAACCAGGAAGCTCCAGGGTTGCGCATTGTAGCTGGAGGGCGCCCAGCGCGCCGCTTCCAGGACGCTGAGAAGCTTTCCCGGTTCCACTGGCTGCGGCGAGTAAATGGCCGGACTCCAGCGGCCGCGGATCACATCGAGCAGGGGATGTTGGGTCTCCAAATTCTGCGTAGCGGTATCTGCCATGTACCCGTTTGGATGCGCGGAACGGGCCACCGGATGCGGGATGCGAAGCGGGGCTGAAGCCCCGCGCCGGCTAAAGCCCGCCCTCCATTATCCACCTGTGGTGTGCAGCACGAACGTGGCGGTAACCGGCTTCCCCTCGGCGGCCGGATCCTCCGACCCGACGATCCACACGTTGCCGGGCGCGGTCGATACGCCGCTGAACAGAATGTCGTCCAGGAAGTTGCCGGGCTCGGGGCTGGGGCTCGGATTCAGGCTCCAGCTTGTGCCGTCCCAGTGCAGCACCAGCGTCATCTGATTTCCATTGCCGCTGGCGGCGAAGTACGAGCCAAAAGCCCATATATCGGTCGGCGAGACAGCCGTCACACCGTACAGTTTGTTCGATTGATACTGGCTGTCCGGCCCCACGTTCGGGCTGGGAACCACACTCCAGCTCGTGCCATCGTAATGTTCTATGAGCGTCTTGGAAGGCACTTCATATTGGTTCGGCGGGGGCTTTTGGGTGGCGGTCGAATAGCCAACCGCCCACACATCGTTCGGCGCCAGGGCCACTACCCCGTTCAGCATGTTCGGACCGCTCCCGACGTCGGGCGTCCGGACAAGCGTCCAATTAGTGCCATCGTAATGCTCGGAAAACGTCACAAAGTTCAGGCCGGAATAGCCAACCGCCCAGATGTCGTTGGAGGCGTCGGCGGAGACACCCCGGAAAAACCCATGGAACGCGCCGGTTGTGGCGGTCCAGGCAGTGCCATCCCAGTGCTCGAAAAGAGCCACGAGAGACGCGTTGTCCACCAGCAAGTTGCCCACGGCCCAGATGTCGCTGCCGTTGACCGCGGTCATGCCGTAGAGGCTGGGTTGATCGCCAGCGCCGAACTTAGGACCCTGGAATACACTCCACGCGGCGCCGTCCCAGCGTTCGATCACCTGGTTCGTACTGCCCGTCCCGATACCCACGATTCCGGCCGCCCAGGCTTCGGTGGGCGAAATGTCCGCCACGCCGTCAAGGTAACTGGTGTTATCGCCATTAATCATGGGCGTGGCGAAAGCGGTCCATTGCGTGCCGTCGAAGTGAATGGCTGTCTGGCCCACGGCCCAGATATCGGAAGGCGACGAGGCGGCTACGGCTTGCAGCGCGTTGTTGGTCGTCCCGTGATGGCCGTTGGGAGTTTTCACCACGTGGAAGACGGATTGCGGGCGCGCCAGGGCAGGCGCGCAGATCAACGCCAGGAACATGGCGAACGAGTGCGTCGATTTCATAGAGTTCAGTATAGCTTTTCAGCCGCGTACGATCTGTGAAAGGTTTGTAAATAAATGGTACTTGAGTTACCGGAACACACCCGTATGTCCGAGTGAGTACCGGCCGGGTTGAGGGTAAACGCACAGCCCGTGCGGGCCCTTGCCCACGCGGATGCGAGCCAGCAGATGTCCGTCGCCTGTGTCGATCGCGTACACTTCCTTGCTGTAACGGCCGGAGAGCCAGAGCACCTTGCCATTCGCGGAGACGCCTCCCATATCGGGTGTGCCGTGGGGGATCTCCCACCTGTGAACTACCTTGCGTGTGGCGAAGTCGATCAAAGATATGCTGCCTTCTTCGCGGTTGGAAACATACAGCACTTTGGAGTCGCGGCTGGCGTAGAGGCCGTGCGCGCCTTTGCCGGTGGGCAGGAATCCAAGGACACGCAAGCGTTCGCCATCGATGAGATGGACGCCATTGGCCTGCATATCGGCCACATAGAACACTTCGCCATCCGGCGAGAGCTTGACGTCCTGGGGCATGCCGCCGCCGGGCAGGTCCAACGTTCCGGCGACACTCTGCGATTCCACATCCACCTTCACCACCTCGCCCGAGAATTCACAACTGGCGATCAGGTAGCGGCCGCTGGAGGAAAAGTCCATGTGATCCACGCCCCTGCAAGGCACGTGCACGGACTTCACCAATTGCATGGTCTGGGCGTTCCGGAAGTCGAGCTGATGGATGCGCTCGGCCACCACGATGGCATACTTGCCATCCGGCGTGTAGTACATGTTATACGGATCTTTTATCTTTAGCGTCTTACCCTTCTTGCCGGTGGCGGGGTCGATAGCCGTAATACTGTCGCCTAAGTCGGCGAGAACCCAGAGTGTCTTCAGATCGTAAGATGGAGTAACATGCTGTGGCTGACGGCCTACTCGAAAGTGCCGAATGATTTTGTACGTCTTAGGGTCGATAACATCCACGCTACCACTGCCGGAATTAGGCACATAGACCAGCGATGGAAACTTGCGAACCACGGGACTAAGGTCCCCGGCCGCGTCGGCGGAGTAGATATCGCGCTTGTCGAGCACGGGCGGCATGCCCGGCAAAGGGTCCATGGCTGGATCGGCGCCGGACAACAAGAACAGGAGATGCAGGATGTGGATCATACCGGGCACAACGCTTTCGAAATCGCCTCGGCGGCCTGTTTTCCCATACGGACGCAATCCGGGATGCCGATGCCGGTATAGGCGTTACCGGCCAGTTGGAAACCCGGAATGGCGGCAGCGCGCGCCTCGATTTCAGCTAGCCGGGTGGGGTGGCCGACGGTGTATTGCGCCATGGAACGGGGCCAGCGGAAGATACGCGAAAAGGCCGGAGCGCCGCTAACTCCGACAATGCCGTGCAACTCGTTCACTACCATGCCGACGATCGCCTCGTCGCTTTCCGAGAGGACCGCGGCATCGTCCATGCCGCCGAGGAAGCAGCGCAGCAGGGTGGTCCCGCTGGGCACGCGGTGCGAGAACTTGGCGCCTACCCAGGTACACGCCACCAGGCGCCGGCGTTCGCGCTTGGGAACCAGAAAGCCGAAACCGGCGAGCGGCTTGGGGAACGCACTGTTGGAAAAGCCGAGCGCTACGGTCATGGAAGAGCTATAGGGGATGCCGCCGAGCAAGTTGGCCAGCCGACCGTCGAGCTTCGCGGCCAGCGTGGCGGCGTGGTGCGCTTCGCAGGCCAATACCAGTTGCGTGCATTCGAGCGATCCGTCTTCGAGGCGAATGCGGAAACCGCCGCCGGTGCGTTCGACCGCTTCGGCGCGGCTGTGCAGGACTTTGGCGTGGCCTTCGAGGCGTGCCGCGAGGGACGACACCATTTGGCCCAATCCGCTCTTGAGGGTACGAAACAGCGGCAGGCGTTTGGCTTGCGCCTTGTTGGCCTTCAACTCGGCCAGCACACCTTTGGTGAGGCTTCCATATTTGGCTTCCAGCTCGACAAAACGCGGCAGCACGCTGTTGATGCTGAGCGCGGCGGGGCTGCCGCCGTAGATGCCCGAAAGCAGCGGCTCGGCGAGGTAGTCCACGGCTTCGGCGCCGTAATGCGAGGTGACGAAATCGGCCACGGATTGATCTTCCGGATGGCGGCCGGGCGGGTGGAAGAGTTCCATGCCCATACGCAGCTTGGTGGGCCAGCTCAGCAGCCGCGTGCTGAGCAGCGGGACCAGCTTGGTGGGCACCATAAACTGCAGACCGTCAGGCAGCGGGACCAGGCGGCCACCCTTCCAAACGTAGGTGACGCGCAAGTGGTCGTTGGAGCCGATGACTTCGTCCGCCAAACCCAGCTCGCGGATCAGTTGCATGGCTGCGGGCTTCGTGGAGAGGAAGCTATCGGGGCCGGCTTCGATCACGCACCCATCGACGTGCTCGCTTTGGATGACGCCGCCGAGGCGTGGGCGGGCTTCGATGATAGTGGAGGGGATGCCGGCTTGGGCCAGGTAGTAGGCGGTGGACAGGCCCGAGATACCGCCTCCCACGATTGCGACGGGTGCATCCATCAGATTTGATTATCGCAAGTGTGGAGAGAGGTTCGCCCGACCGTTGCGGAATAGATTCAAAGGCGGCTGTCCCAAGCGCATGGTACTCAGCCCAATGAAAGATAGTACTCGGTCTAAGCCGGAAGTGGATCGGAATCCCTCCATGAGGTGTATATTTGGGGCGTTTGCTGGGCCAAAAGGGAAACTCATGCAGAACAGGAGCACGTCGATGAAACGGATCGCATACGCTTTTCTTGCGCTGGCAACCGGGCCGATGGCGCTGCCGGCACAGACTCTCACCACGCTGCACACGTTCGATGGCACGGACGGCAGCATCCCTGGGGCGCCGCTGGTCCAGACCGCCGATGGGGATTTCTACGGGACAACTTCGAATGGCGGGGCGAACGGCTCCGGCACGGTCTTCAAAATCA
>Ga0070761_10001206_pt1 | contig 16252 bp, 16 predicted proteins | sample HubBroMetageREF1_FD_66724 | JGI IMG/M metagenome (GOLD analysis project Ga0070761, IMG submission 66724) | Reference soil microbial communities from the Hubbard Brook experimental Forest, New Hampshire, USA - Hubbard Brook CCASE Soil... | ecosystem: Environmental > Terrestrial > Soil >... | reverse complement strand
ACCGCGTCGACATTCAGAAATGGCGCCGCATTCTGACCGATCCGTTGCCATTGACCGGAGACGGAAATCTTCAGATATCTCGGCAATCCGTAGGTCAAATCTCCCTCCATGCGCGGATAGGGTGTACGCTGATAGCTGGCCGTCGAGACAGCGGACGGATCGAAGGCGCCAACCGAAAGCTGCAATCCGGCGAGCGCCGGAGTGTTGTAGACGAAACCGGCATTGTACGCGGGAAAGAGCAAACCGTAGCCCGCAAACCCGCACGCACCGCCCTGCGCCACTTGAATCGCGCAAGGGCTCCCGAGCCCGTATCCGTGTACGATGTCGTAGTCGAGAAGAATGGCACCGCGACCAAATAGGGAAAGGTTACGACCCGCCAAAACGCCGCCCCACGGGGCGTCGATCTTGATGTAGACCTCTCGCACGTCGAGAGCGGGATAGTCCACCTTGCTTTGTGATTCCGACACGCCGACCCACGTGGCAAAGCGACCGGTCACCGTCGTGTCGGAGCTCAGGTCTTTCTTGAGCGTGAAGCCGAAGACATTTTGAATGAACCCACTTCGGATACGCGTCTTGATGATGTTGCCCGCCGCGTCTGAATAGTCGTATACACCCTCGTAGTTGGGGATGCCGTTCGGCAATCCATCACCGGTCGCAAAGCTCACAAAAGTGTTCAGACGACCCCCGACCGACAAATTCCAGCCATTGGCGTTGGCCAAAGGAATATCCGCGCGCGCCTCCGAGGCTAACCAGAAGGTCGTCGCGAGTGCGCACAAACCAAGAACCGCTTTCTTCCACGTGAAGGGCATTCTTCGACCGTTTTCGACCGTTGTGGAGCACGTGAGAGACGTGGTTCGCTCAGCTTGCGCGAAAAACACGAGGGCGGGATGGAGGCAGTCCGACAAACCGGTACGCGCGCGTCACGGCAACCGACCTCGGGGCGGCGCGACGGACTGCGGCCTCACCGAATTCGTGCTGACGCGATAGGGCAACCCCCCAGGCCCGTGCGTTCCGGTCAAGGAACGTTGCTTCGATGACTGTGGGGGAGCCCGGTCGTCGACGAACAAATGGCGTCCGGCGCTTCGCGCAATTCCGCCGTCGATGACGTGAGCACGATGTCCAAAGCTGCATCGATGCACGTGGGGTGAGTGGGGGTACCCCCTGCGATGGGATCACCGAATCGCGACCACGGCGCTACTAATGTGGAAGGGGCGCGAAGGAGCTTTATGGGCAGTGGCGGTCATCGGCCAAAGTGGTGGCCCATCTTCGTCGCGGGCGCTTCGCCGCGAGCGGCCCCGCTCCGTCTGCCCCGATCGAGCGGTCCGCCACGCCGGTTTGCATTCTCCCGACGGCTGGCTAGCAATAGACAACGTCAGGTCGTTGGAATTGTGCTGGCCTATCGCTGCGCGGAGCTGCTTTTTCGCAAGCCAACTCCTTTCGGTTTGCCTTGTGAATCACGGCGGAAAGTCGGGCCGTCGCGGGGGCCGATAACGCCTCGGCTAGGGGCGCAGATGCGCTCCGCATACGGCCTCGCCCGCATCGCGGTCTACCTTCTAACGCTTCGCTGCGGGCACGTGGACGCCGTGGTCGGGGCTGAGTTCTCGGACGCGGCTGGCGACCGATCCATGGAAGCCGGCGATGCCCCTGTCGATGTCGGAACTTCGGACGGGACGACGGACGTCGAGATTTCGGACGGGCCCGCCGATGGTTCGCCGGACGAACTCTCGGATGGCTCCGAGAGCGGTGGGGCCACGCCGCCAGCGGTATGTGAGCAGGCCAGCCTCGGGTTGCTCTCCGGTGGCTTTACGATTCAGGTCGATGCGGATGCCTCCGGACAGGCCTACCTTTTGCCGCCGCCGGAAGTCACCTCGCTGGATATACCCGGCGACGCAAGCGCGACGTATACGTTCTGGCTGGGCGAGGCAGCAACCTATCTCTTGTTCGGGCGTGTTCGCGGCGCGGGCGTAGGGAGCAATTCTTTTTGGATCACGGTTGATACCGGGGCATCCTACCTGTGGCATTTAAGTACAGGGGTCGCTTGGTTCTCCGGCCCCGTAACGAGCGGCACCGACTACGAACACCCGATCCGCTACATGCTGGATGCGGGCAACCATCAGCTCGTTGTGCAAAACGCGGAGCCCGGGGTCGGTCTCGATCGCCTCTGCTTCGCCCCACCGGGGTACGTGCCGCCCGACAATGACACGCCATGCAACCCACCGAACTCGATTCAGTTGGCCGAGGGTGGCTGCGAGCTCTCCTGTGGCGCAGCCGGCGGAGACACGTGCGGGGCGACGGTTTGCGCGGGAACCACGTTACTTCCTTCGTACGACTGCCCCGTTTGCTGCTTCGTACCGGACGCCGGGGCCGACGGCGGCGGTGCTGATGCGCCGACCGAGTAGATTCGAACGTCCGTCGGGATGCATGCGCCCCTGAAAGACTGGCCGCACTCCGCCGGTCGACTGCGTTCACGCCCCGTTTTGCGCCCCTGCTCCACGCTATGGGGATGACGTGCCGCAGCCAATCCGAGCGCTACTCACGCGAACGTCGTCGACCCAAACGTCCGACAGGATCGGCGTCACGTGGTACTGCAACACCCCGACGGACACCTGATCGAACGTAGGCGGCGGGCGTCCGCTGTAATCGCTCTGCTGTTCCGTCAGCTCGTTGCCATTCACCCAAACGCGCCTGCTCGTTGTCGTCGCGTCACCGCCCTGCATCAGTTCCAAGCAGATCCAGGTCATGGGGACGATTTGTGTGGGCGAATCCGGACCGAATTCCGTGAACGTGGCCCCATGCTGGGCGACGTTCGGACCGTCCCCATAGTATTCCGAATAGCCCAGATACTGCTTGTTGCCCGCCGACCCCAAGCCCGCCTGGACATACCCAAGAGTGTTGTTGCCGGTCGCGAGGAGATACGCCATATGAAACCCCCCCATGTTGTCGGCGGGTAGATCCGGATCGAAATAGAAGAAAGCGCGCACGTAAAAGAGATTGTTCTTGGCTGGAAAGGTAACCGAATCCGTAACTTGCGCCGTGCTCTGTTGCCCCGGGACCACCCTGACGTGCAGAGCATAAGTGCCCGAATGCACATGCTGCGTATCGACTGTGAGCGAGGCGCCATCGGTAACGTTCACGCCCCAGACTCTCGCGTCGATGGAGCCGCTCTCGAACCCGTCGCAGAGTTCGGTTCCCTGGGTAACGCAAGGTCCGGCGCCGTCTGCCGCGAGAGCGTCGAACGGCGCATCCATCGCTGCGTCCGAGGGACCCTGCAGCGCTACGTCCCCGCCCGCGTCATCCAGATCCGGAGTCCTCGTCCCATCGTTGGAGTCCACGCCGGGCGCGTCGAGGGGGAGTGGTGGCGCGTACAAGTCGAGGTCGCTGGCGTCGGACCCGCTCTCCCAAGAGGCCTGGGCGTCACTCAACAAGGCGCTTGCGGCGTCGAAGGCTCCCGACGCGCCGTCGTCGTCGGAACCCAACGTGCATCCGGAACCGCCAAGAATTCCGCACGCAAGACTTGGAAAGGCCACACCGAAGAAAAAACGTCTTCTCATGATCTCACGACCCCACGCGACGCGCGTCCTCGAAGTCGACACGAGCGAAAGTACCGGAGGCGGACATGGAGGGCCCCGATGGGCTCGGTGCCGCAGGGTAGCCTGCGTTGCCGCAGCGACCCTGCACGAGGAGGGCGTTCACCGCCACGAGCCGCGTCATGCAGTCCCACCTCTTGGGCGCGCTCGGAAGGGGCGACAGGTGGCGGACGAGAATCAGGGGCAGGGGAATGGATCTGTGGATTCTGACCGCCCCGCCGATCACTCCTTTCGACGGGCACCAAGCCATTCGGCCTTGGCCGCTCGGTGCGGCTCGACCCCTCCTCCGGACCCCGAAATTGGGTTGGCTGAATGAGTGATCGCGACCGAGGTGTATTCGCACTCAGTGACCTTAACCCCACGATGAACGTGCACCCCGAGCGAGCGCGGGAGACCCTCGGGAAGGCCAAGCGCGCGCTCGCCGCGTCCAAGCTGCGCTTGTCGGGCCCCTGACGGCTTGTGAAACCAGTCGTGCGCAGAATTGTCGAGAGCCAGCTCAGTCCCGCGGGATTCTTTCGCCCGCAGCGCGAAGTCGTCGCATTCTGGCACCGGGGCGTTGCGGATGGGGCGTGGGCGCGCGACCCGGGACGTGCGCTTTTCGGTCAAGTCTCCACGCTCCTGGCCGGTGGCCCCTGCCCGATTCGGCGTTACGACGCGGTCATCGACGTCCGGCTCGTCGCGCGCGAAGGGGTCCGCAAGCGAATCCACTGGACCGCTCCGTTTCTGCGTCCGCGGTCACGACGTGATCCCGCGCTCCGCGAATTCCATTCGCACCTGTCCCCACGGCTTTTTCCGCGCGTTCGGTCGCTTTCCGTGCCGGCGGGGACCCAGCGGCTCGACTTCGGCGCGCAGGCTCGTCGAGCCTGACGATGCCACGACCGAGTGCGAACACCCGAGCGGGTCACGGCGTTCTTGCCCTCTTCGTCGCGCTTGGGGCCCTCGTTTCATGCCCGCACGTGGCACTCGCGGGGGGAAAGAGCGTCGCCGTCCTCGTCGAGGGTCCAGATGCCGAAGTCGTGCACAAGGCCATCGAGGCTGCCATACCGCCCGGAACGGGCATCGTGGAGGCCGGCGCGCTGAAGAGCGCGCTGATCCAGCAGGGCGTGTGGGGACCTTTCGGCAAGACGCTCGAGGGAGAAGCTCGAGAGAAGACGCTCTCGCGCGTTCGCCGAGCGGTCGGGGCGGCGGGAGTCGACGCTGCGCTCATCGCGCAGGTGGTTCGGGTGCGTCGGACGCGACGTGTCAGGCTCCCGCTTGTCGCAACTTCGGGTGCCGCGGGAGATCTCGAAGAGGAAGTGGTGCTCAGCGCGAAGCAGTCCAAAGACGACGACGCCAAGCTTGCCGCTTCCGTGGGCACGGCGCTGGTCGACTACCGAGCCGCGCCCAGCCCACCCAGCGGGATTGACGATTCCGACAAAGGACGCGGGCGCCGCCGCCGCGTGGGCGGCTCCGCCGGGGCCCGATCATCCCTCCTCGTCCGGCCCTGAACCCGGGGGCGTGTCCGAGTCGCCCTGGGAGCGCCCGCACGGCATCGTGGGCCACAATCTATTGGAAGTGGAGCTCGGAGGAGGAGGCGTGGGACGTCAATTCGGCTACCGCGTGAACTCGAATAGCTCGGTGAATCTTCGGTCTTACAGCGTCTTTCCGGCAGCGATCGCGTCGGTGCAAGGCGAAATCTACCCCCTCGCGGACTCGCAAAACGGCCTCCTGCGTGACTTTGGTTTCATCGCATTCTATGCCCAGTCCCTGTTTCTTCGATCGGCTGTGGACGGCGGGACGATCAACACGACGGCAACCTCCTATCTCGGAGGCTTGCGCGAAGCGTGCTCGGGCGCGAAAGCGACATTCAGCTGGGCGTGTCACTGAGCTACGCCTCGCAATCGTTCGGGTTTGACACGTCCGCGTCGATGACAACGATCCCGCTGCCCGCGGTCAGCTACCGGTCGGTCCGCCCGGCGGGGGATCTGCGCATTCCGATCGGCAAGCTCTCGCTTCTCGGGCAAGCCGGCCTTCGCGCGGTCGTCAGCGCCGGCGAGGTTGCCTTGCGCTTTCGTGAGACGACGACGACGGGGTTCGACGTCGGGGTGGGGGCCGCTTTCCCGTTCATCCCCGCTTGGGAGGTGCGCGTCCTGGGCGACTACGAAGGCTACTTTTACTCGTTCTCCTCAATCGGGAACGACGTTTACCGGGCCCTGGGAGCGATCGACCAGATGTACGAGGTGCGCGGCGCGATCGCTTGTGTCTTTTAGGCCATGCGGGCTCCCCATGCGCGATCGTTGCGAGGCAAGAGCAGCGCGAAATTCGCGGGCCCCGGCGACTCGGGTCGTCTACCCCGGCGTGCTCTCGAAGAGATTGGCGGGCAGCTCCACGAAATCGTCTCGCGCGTGAGAACGAGCAAGGAGCGACTCCGCGCGGAGCCGATCCGCGATGAGCTCGGGCTGCAAGCCCGGGAGCTGCCGCGTGTCCTCAAGGAAGGGCTTTCGCAGGAGCTGAGGTGCAAAGGGAACAAGAGAGCTACGACGGACCGCGCAACCGAAGCGACAGTGCCTTTTGAGCGTCCGGAGCCGCGCGCTCGGGTGCAGCCCTGCAGGGCCGTCGGTTTGAAAAACAAACACAGCGCCTCTTCGAGTGATCGTGCGCGGAGTGTCCACCCACGACTTCACCATGGAACTTTCATGTTGAAGGCTTGCCGGCGCGCCCATTCGCTGGGCTCCTTCGCCCTCGGCATGATGCTTGGGTGTGCGAGCGCTTCGAGCCCTGCGCAGTCGTCCTCCGGCGGACCCGGCGCTCGCGCGGAAGGCACGGGCCAAGGAGACGCGGCGGCAACGTCGGGCAATTCTCCGGCGTCCGGCGCACGTAGCGGCGGATCGTCGGGGGGAAGCAGCGGAGGTTCTGGCGCCGACACCACGAGCGGCGAAGTCGACGAAGACGCCGCCTCGAGCGCCGAAGGCTCTGGCTCGCCGGAGAGCGCGACCGACGCCGCTCCGGGCGATGACGACGCGAACGCGACCGCGGAGGGCGGACCGTCGTGCACGGGAGTCTTCTGCGAAGATTTCGAGGAGGGCCAGATCGAGGCCACGAAATGGGACATGCAGACGAAGGGCGGCGACACGGTCATGGTGGAGCAGCAGACCGTCGCCCATGGCAAGTACGCCGCGCAGTTTCACGGCGTCGGCTCTCCTACCGGGGGCTCGGGCTACGTCTATCTCATCACCAAAAACGCTCCGATGTCGCTCCAGACGCACAATTTCGGCCGCGCCTACTTTTACATTTCGCCCAAAGTTACGAGCAACAACCTGGGGCTGGTGTTCGGCGGAACTACCGGCTTTCCAGACCTCACGTACATGTCGATCGCCAGCCATAGCAGTGGATGGCAATTCGGGTTCATCAAGCTCGACGGCTCGCCTCAAGGAGAGAGCCAGGCCTATCCACCCGGCCAGGTACCCGTGAACACTTGGATGTGCCTCGAGTGGGAATTCAACGATCAGCCCGATGAGATCAACGTTTGGGGCGACGGAACCGCGATCGGATCCCTAAACGCCAACGACGTCGCGTATCCTGCCAATCACCCGGCCGGATCCCTATTCAACAATATGTCGAGCGGCCTAATCGGCGCGTTCACGGATTTCGGTTTCGGTTTTTATGACTGGCACCCGGGCGGCTTCGACTTCGATGTCTACTACGACGACATCGTCCTCGACACCCAGCGGGTCGGATGCCTGTAGGGGCGGATTCGCTAGGAGGGCGAGAATGGCGACGGGCAAGTTCGGCAGGCGCTTCGCGGCCCTGGGATGGCTGGCGATTTCGGCTGCGCCCATGGCCGGCGGCTGCTCGACGAGCTCGAACAATGAGCCGATGATGACCGGGATCGGCGCAAGCGGTGGATCCGGCGCGGCAAGCAATTCGGGGACCGGAGGGGGTGAATCCGCCGGGGCCACCGCGTCGAGCGGCGTGAGCGCAGCATCCTCCGGAGCCCCCGCGTCGAGCGGCGTAAGCGCGGCATCGTCCGGGACGACCACGTCGAGCGGATCGAGTGGGTCGCTTTCCGGTGCAGAACTGAACGACGCCGAGCCGACCGGCAGCGAAGAGACCGAGGCTTCGACCGGTGGGTCGTCGAACGACGCCACCACGGGTAGCATGACGCCGGGGTCGGATGCGTCGATCCCGGCTCCTGTGAGCTTCGCGACTAACGTCTATCCGATCATCATGAAAAACTGCACGGCTCACCACATACCCCCCACTCCGTCTGGAGGGCTCGACATGAGCTCGGAAATGACGGCCTTTAACAACCTCACGTTGAACAACCTGTCGAGCGAAAAAGGCTGCAACGAGGACTACGTCCTCTTTGACGATGCGGTGGATAGTTTGCTTTACCAAAAGGTGGCCAATGCGGGGATCCCGCAATCGTGTGGGAGTCCGATGCCCTTCATGCTTCCTCAGCTTTCGCAGTCCGACATTCAAGTGATCCAGAATTGGATCACCACGGGCAGCAACCAATAAGCCTGCACGTTGGTGCAACAGCCAGAACGCTCGCGAGACGCCCCTCGATGCCCCCCCGCCCCCAACCCTCGAAGTACGGCTGGTCGGCGGTGCTCAGCGCCCTGAGCCTCTTTCCCTTCGGAGTAGCCCCCAGCTCCTGCGCCAGGCCGCAGTCGGCGATCGGGGCGGGAGAAACGAGCGGCGGTGCGGCCTCCGCCGTATCGGGTCAGGGGTCGGCAAGCGGCACGGGGAACGAATCCTTCGGGGCGCCATCGTCCAGCGGGGCGGGGACCGCATCCTCCGGGGCGCCATCGTCGAACGCCTCGGGAAGCGAGACGGCATCCGGAGCAGGCTCGAGCGGGGGCGGCGAGACGGACACGGTGGCGTCCATGGGCAATCTCGACGCCGGCGACGAGGCGGCGCTGCCGGATGGGGGCGGCGATGCGTCGGGCGTTGCCTCGGACGGCGCAGCCGGTCCCGCCGTTGTGGACACCCAAATGGACGGCAAGATGCTTTTCGGGTATCAGGGCTGGTTCGCGTGCCCGAACGACGGGTCGACGGTCGACGGTTGGCAGCACTGGCTTCAGGGGACCACTCAGTTCCAGGTGGACTTCTGGCCGGACCTCTCGGAGTTTTCCGCGGCGGAGCTCTTCGCAATTCCCGGCATGACGCTTCCGGATGGAGGCCCCGCCGCAGTCTTCTCCGCGTATCCCGCGGCAACCGTCGCACGCCACTTTCAGTGGATGCGCGAGTACGGGATCGACGGCGCACTTCTGCAGAGATTTCTCGGCGAGGTTCAAGACCCGCGATTTTTCGCCTTTCGAAATCAAGTGACCAAAAACGTCACGAACGCTGCGGAGGCCGAGGGGCGCATCTTTGCCATTGAATACGACCTGTCGGGCGTCGCCGCGAACGTAGTCTTGTCCGAGCTGGAGACCGATTGGATGTCGATGGTGGACACCTTGGGCGTGCTTCAGAGCTCGCGCTACTTGCACGTCGGAAGCAAACCGGCGCTCTTCGTGTGGGGACTCGGGTTTCCCGATCGACCCGTCACGCCCGCGGTGGCGACGCAGCTCATCGCGTGGCTGCAGACGAGCGCGCCCGCGAAATATCGCGTTGCGGTGGTGGGGGGGGTGCCCTCCAATTGGCGTACACTCACGGGGGACTCGAGTCCCGATCCCGGATGGGCCCCCGTGTACCGCTCTCTCGATGTCGTCAGTCCTTGGTCGGTCGGACGCTTCGGCGACGCTTCCGGGGCTGACCAGTACGAACAGGAGGTTCTTGCGCCCGACCTTGCGGAGCTCAAACCCCTTGGCGTTGGGTATCTTCCGGTCGTCTTCCCCGGCTTCTCGTGGCACAACCTCAACGGCGGTCCCCTCAATCAAATCCCTCGTAACGGGGGCACCTTTTATTGGCGCCAAGTCTACAACGCGATGACCGCCGGCGCGACGATGATGAAGACCGCCATGTTTGACGAGATGAACGAGGGAACGGCGATGCTCAAGATGCAAACAACTTCGGCCGGCGTTCCCACGCAGGCGTCCTTTGTCACGCTCGACATCGACGGGCTCACGCTTCAGAGCGACCACTACCTTTCGCTGGGCGGCGCTGCGACGCGCATGGTTCACGGAGATACGCCCGTCGTAGCGACCCTGCCGGCGTTACCTTGACGTGGCTTTGGCGCCGTTGCGGAGGCGGCGAGGGGCCGACGCCGCCATCGACCCAAGGCCTTCGTGGCCGCGCGCGTGAACGCCCGCTACGTCATGCGTACCGGCGCCCTGAGGTGTTCTGGGCCAATGGCTTGCGGGGGGTGGGGACCTCGGGCCCCCGCGATCCGCGATCAGTGAACGCCGGCCCGACGACGCGCCATCAGGGATTGCAGGTGCTGTCGGGGTCTCCGAGGGCCCTCATCTCCCAGATGGAGTAGCCGTACATTGCGAGGCAGCGCGCCGTGCCGTTGACCCGCACGTATCGACCCCGACCGGACAGCCCCGCGTAGTGCAGCGCTTGGGGGGCGGTCCAGCCGGCCGTCGGCGGAATCGCATCGCCGACGTTGTTGCCGATGACCGTCTTCATGGCCGTCCAAGTCTGGGCGTCGGAGGAGATATCGATGTCGTAGTTCGTGGCGCAAGCGTTCTGCCAAAGGATGTCGACTTCGCCGACGAACACGGGGACCCCAAAGTCGACGTAGATCCACGACGGATCCGTTTCCAGCGCGCTTCCCCAGCGCGTCGAGAAGTCGTTGTCGATCGCAAGGTTCGCGGGCAGCGCAACGTTTCCAGCGCCCGCGGGTTGGAACGACGAAGCGATCGCGGCCTTGGCTGCGAGCACGGTCGCTCCGCATTTGTGCGTGTCACCCGCCTCCATTCCCGCATCTCCCGCATCGCGGGTCGCGTCGGTTCCCCCGTCGCTCGCGCCTCCCTCGTCGGAGCTGGCCACCCCCTCGAGAGCGACGTCTTGCGTGGCGTCGCTCGCGTCGTCGTCCGAGGGCCCGGGCTCGTCTCCGGTCTCTGCCGTCGAGTCGCCCGTCGCGACGTCGCGCGCGTCATCGCCGGGGGTCGTCTCGTCCGGGGCGTCCGAGGCTCCTACATCGTCGCGCGCTCGACTCGCGTCCGGGCTGGGGTCAAAGGCATCGAGGTTGATGAGCGAGCATCCCAGTACGCCGGCGAGCGCCCCGGCGGAAAGGGCGGCGGACCCCCAGGCGCACGTTCGACGCATCCTCGCGCTCCAAGACCTCAAAGTATGCCTCGTCCAGCGTACAAGTTGATGAAGCGAAAGCTGCTCAAAACAGCATACAACAACGCGTTGGCTGCGATGCCCTGGGGGCTCGGCGACCTCCCCCGCGCTTCCTGGGGCGTTTCACGGGAAAATTGTTGTCGGGTGAAAGAGCTTTCACGACATTGGAATCGCGGAGAGCTGCGTCTCGCCTCGGCGCGGGGACGCGCTGAATGACGGCGCGCGTGCGCTCGCGCTACGAGCCCGCAGGAGCGGAGCGAATGTGCACGTCGCGTTGCGGAAATGGAATTTCGATCTTCTCGGCTCGGAACGCCGCCTCGATCGCAAACCGAAGACGCGATGCGATGCGAAGATCCTCGCGCGGATTTCCGATCCACACGAGCACCGAGAAATCCAAGCTCGACTCACCGAACGAATCGAAACGCACTTCGGCCGCGGGGTCGCGCAAGAGGTCGGCGTCTTCCGCGGCCACGCGCAGCAGCACGTTCCGGACACGCTCCGGGTCGGTCCCGTAGGCGACGCCCACCTTCACGGCGATCCGCAGATTCGGGGTCGGTACCGAGTGGTTGATGACCCGGGCCGTCACGAGCTCACTGTTGGGTACGATGATGGTGACCTCATCGCGCGTGACGACGCGCGTGGCGCGCATCCCGATATCCGCCACGGAGCCGAGCGTGTCGCCGATCCGAACGAAGTCGCCTCGGGAGACGGGCCTTTCAATCAACAAGATGAGCCCCGAGACGAAATTCTGCGCGATGTTCTGCAAGCCAAAGCCGAGCCCGACGAGGACGACCGTCGATGCGGCGAGGAGCGCGTCGAGACGGATCCCAATCGACGTCAGGGCGCTGGTGGCGCCCAGGAGCATCACCACGTAGCGCACCATTTTCGCGATGGCGAAACGCGCGCCGTGGGCGACGTCTTTGCGATCGAGCAGGCGATGCACGCCGCGGTCGGCAAGCCCCGCCAGGATGTACGCGCCGACGAAGATGACGAATCCGGTCGCCAGCGACACGAGGGTGATCGGCCCCCCGGCCAGACGTGCGAGGGGTCGATGGGCAATCTCGTCAAGTTGGTCGATGGACGACATGGGTCTCCTGGATCGGCGCGACGCCTATCGAAAACGTGGCCCTCCGGAGTAGGGTACTCGCATGGTGCACCCCCTCGCCGGCAAGCCTGCTCCCCGGTCGTTTTTGGTCGATCTCGCTGCGCTCGAACGCGCCTACTACGACCGGCATCCCAACGTCGGGGTGGTCGAGGAAAAGGTGGCCTTCGGGACCTCGGGGCACCGAGGGTCGGCCTTGCGCGGCAGCTTCAACGAGGATCATATCGTCGCGATCACCGCCGCGATTTGCGACTACCGGGCCGCCCACCAGATCACCGGGCCGCTCTTCGTCGGGGCCGACACGCACGCGCTCTCGGCGCCCGCGCAGCGCACGGCCCTCGAAGTGCTGGTGGCCCGCGGGGTGTCGGTGGTGATGGCCAGCGACGACGCGTATACGCCAACCCCGGTCATCTCGCGCGCGATCCTGCGGTTCAATCAGAGTCGGCCCGCGCGGTCGGCCGATGGAATCGTGATCACCCCGTCGCACAATCCCCCGGAGGACGGAGGCTTCAAGTACAACCCGCCGCACGGGGGCCCGGCGGACACCGATGCCACCAAGTGGATCGAAGATCGCTCCAATGCGCTTCTGGCGGCGGGCGTATCGAGCGTGCCGCGTAGGCCGTACGCGCAGGCCGTGCGCGCCGATGGGGTGCACGCCCAAGATTTCATCACGCCGTACGTGACCGAGCTCGCCACTGTCGTCGATCTCCCGAGCATTGCGGCGGCTCGAGTAAAGATGGGAGCCGACCCGCTGGGGGGAGCGAGCGTCGGCTACTGGGCGCCCATCGCCGCGCGCTACGGCCTGGACCTCACCGTCGTGAATCCCCACGTCGACAAGACGTTCTCGTTCATGCCCCTCGATCATGACGGCAAGATTCGGATGGACTGCTCTTCGCCGTTCGCCATGGCGAACCTGGTCGCGCTCAAAGCCGATTTCGACATCGCGTTCGGCAACGACACCGACAGCGACCGGCACGGCATCGTCACGCGGAGCGCGGGGCTCATGAACCCGAACCATTTCTTGGCCGTCTGCATCTCGTACCTGTTCGCCCAGCGAACGGCCTGGCGGGGCGACGCGGCGATCGGCAAGACGCTCGTCAGTAGCAGCATGATCGATCGCGTCGCTCGCTCCCTGGGCCGGAGGCTCGCCGAAGTTCCTGTGGGCTTCAAGTGGTTCGTCCCCGGGCTGCTCGATGGCTCCTTCGGTTTCGGCGGAGAAGAAAGCGCCGGCGCATCGTTTCTCCGGCTCGACGGCACCGTATGGACCACCGACAAGGACGGCATCCTGCTCGATCTGCTCGCGGCCGAGATCCTCGCGAAGACCGGCAAAGACCCCGCCGAGCACTACCTCGCCCTCGAAAGAGCGCATGGCTCGCCGGCCTACACGCGCATCGACGCGCCGGCCACTCCGGCCCAGAAGAAGGCCCTCCAGAGCCTGTCGGCCGACGCGGTGACGGCCCGCACGCTCGCTGGCGACGCGATCACCGCGCGCCTCACGAAGGCGCCCTACAACGATGCCGACATCGGTGGGCTCAAGGTGGCTACCGCCGAGGCCTGGTTTGCGGCCCGCCCGTCGGGAACCGAGGAGGTCTACAAGATTTACGCGGAGAGCTTCCGGGGCGCGGACCACCTCGCGAAGATCGTCGACGAAGCCAAGACGATCGTGGCACGCGCCATCGGGCCTGCGGCGGGCTGAACCGCTCTCGATTCACGTCGTGACGCGACGCGAGCGAGGCGCCTAGGGGCGAGGCCGGATCTGCTTTCGGACCTTCTTCGCGAAGGTTTGCGTGACCAGGCCGTGGCTACTCTCGTGATCGATGATCTCGCGCACCAACTTGCCTTTCGTGTCGGCGCTGCACGAAGCGCTGCCTTTGACTTCCTCGGCGAGCTTGCCGCCCTCGAACGTGACGGGCCACGTGGTCTTCTCGGGCACCTGGACCTTGTTCGTCCCGCGATGATGGGAGGGCTTCGTCTTCGTGACGTCGTGAAAACCGGTGGTCTCCACGCGTCGCCCGGTGCCGTGACAGGCCGGGCACGTCGTCGTCAGCCCGAACGAATTGCCGATGCGACGGTCGCCGCCGCAGACTCCGCACGACTCCTGGGCCGCGCGAGAGCTTGATTCCTCGGGGTGCGACCGCAGGTCACTCATCGGCAAACTCTACTCCATCTCGGTCCGCGAAGCTCGCTTCGGCGGTGACATCCCGTTTCTTTCCGGTCAATACGTCACGGTCACGTGCCCCATATTGGGGCTGATGTCCCAGCGGAGGCCTTTTATGGCTCGCTCCACACACCCTTCGACGACGGGGTTGGGCGGCGATGCCTTCACGGTGACGTCCGTCGCGTGGCCCATTTTTACGGCGAGAGTGACGACGACTTTCATGTCGTCGGTGGCTCCGCATGCAGCAATGAACGGGCCGTGGACGAGCGGCGCGCCGAGCTGAGCGCTCGAGAGGGGAGCGGTCTGCCGATGCACGGGCGCGCCCGCGTCGCCCGGGAGGGCGCCGGCATCGACGGTCGGTTCCGCCGGAAAAGCTCCGAGCGAGGACAAGAGCGGCGTGACCGAGGAGGTGAGCGCGTTCCACGCCCGGTGGAGCGACGGGATTTCCTCGGTCGCCGCCACCGCGACGCCCGCGAGCGCGGCGAAGACTACGATGGCGGCGACGAGGAACGGACCGGAGCTCTTCATCGGGACTTCGGCGCAATAGCCTACTCGGACGCTCGCCGCCCAGCGCGATGCCGGTCGGTCTTCAGCCGCTCGCCTTTAGGCGTAGAGGTAGCGCGTTTGCGGGTTGTCGCGGCGCCAGAGGACGGAGTCCATGAAGAAGTGATGGAGGTTCACGCACGTATAGAGGGCCGCGAAGTACGGCGTTGGGCCGAGGGGCCAGCCGGAAAAACGCGCCCGGCGCGGGATGAGCATCTCGTCCAGGGCGCTGGGGGCGCCGTGGAAAAGCAGCCAACCAAGCGCAAGGGCCGACAAAGCGAGGACTCCGATCCGCACGCGCGCGGACACCTCGAACCAGGGTGGCCCTTCGCGCTCGCGCGCCTCGGCGCCCTTGAGCAGCCACACGAAGTACAGGTATTGGATGGAGTGCAGGGCGGGAATGACGTACACGACGAGCGGGTCGATGCTCGAGTAGATCGACCAGGACCAGATGCTGCAGAGCATGGCGGTCAGCGGCGCGAAGATTGGCAAAGGGCCCTCGCGGCGCCGCTTTTGGACGAGCACACCGAGGAGCACGAGGCCCGTCACCAAGAATACGACGTGGGTGGCCTGCTCCAGCCCTTGGGAGTGAGCGAGGGTCCTGTACACGACCCCCTTCTCTTCCACTTCCGTGCCGGGGTCGGCGGGGCTCGCCCAGGCGTAGGCCCAGCCGGCGAAGCAATGCGCGAGCAGGGCCCATCGCTCGCGGGGGAGAAACCGCACGCCGCGCCGCGCCGCAAGCACCGTCAAAACGCCGAACCCCTGCTTGACGTAGTGCCAGCCGACCAGGAGAAACATGAGCTGGATCATCAGGCCGAGGGAGGCCGCCGACCGCATGCCGAGCGCCGAGCTCGCCCAGAGGGTCAGCGTCAGCGGGACCAGCACTCCCGCGACGAGATAGCGGACCCGCTGCCAAGGCTTGGCCGCGCGGCCCCACGCGCCGGCCGTGCCGTCCTTGTAGAACAAGAGGTAGGTGACCGCGAAGTGGGGATCGTTGATGACGTGGGCGGCGTGGAACATCAGGAAGCCGACCGCGAGCTCCGACGCATCGAGACCGAGGGTCTTCCGGAGCCACCAGGAGATGGGAAAGAGAAAGGGCGTCACTCCGCCCACGGCCAGGAACTCGACGAGGCGAGCTCTCCACGCCGTGGAGGCCCAACTCAGCGCCGGCGGCGCACCGCGCGGCTCGCCGGCTCCGGTCGATGCGCGTGTCGCGCTCGCGATCACTTACTTCGGAGGCGGAGGATGCGGCGTCTGGCCGATGGGCACGAGGCAGGACGAGAGATCGAAGATCATGAACTCGAGCGCCTTCTCCTGCGGCGTCAGCGCGTGCATCGCGCAGCCGCTCGGAACTATGCCGTAGTCGAGCTGAGTGGGCGCGCCCGCGTAGTCCGCCATGTAGGTCGCGCCGGGCGCCGTAATGCCCGCTCCGCCGCTCACGTGAAGGTCGCTATACACGACGCGCCCGCACTGCGCTGCCGCGCCGATCGGCGTATCGACCGAGAAGTATTCCGCTCCATTCGCGGCGGGTACGCAGGCGGGAACCATGAGCGTGACGCTCTTGTCGAGCACGACCCAGGGCTGCGACGGTGTGCCGGGAGGACCGGCGGGAGGAAGCACGTCGGCGTTGTGGCGCGCGGAGAAGAT
>Ga0070761_10001205_pt1 | contig 16276 bp, 14 predicted proteins | sample HubBroMetageREF1_FD_66724 | JGI IMG/M metagenome (GOLD analysis project Ga0070761, IMG submission 66724) | Reference soil microbial communities from the Hubbard Brook experimental Forest, New Hampshire, USA - Hubbard Brook CCASE Soil... | ecosystem: Environmental > Terrestrial > Soil >... | reverse complement strand
ACGGGTTTGAGGCCTGCAAGATGATGCGCCAGCAAGCGAGCACACGCGAGACTCCCATTGTTCTGGTCACCACGCGCAGCGAAGAGTCGTACATGGAGGCGGGGTTCCAGAGCGGATGCAATGACTACATCACCAAACCGGTTGATGGCGCCGAACTGGTGGCCCTGTTGCAGAGCTACCTAGGCGAGTAAAACCGCGAAGTACCGGTTCGAGTTTTTTGTGTGCTCGATTGAATTTGCACAAGTTCAAGTTAAGGACCTCCTCTATGAACGACAACCAGGGCGCGGCCTGCGGGGCGAAGCTTTCCGGGGCCGACGCCACGAACGATCTGCGGTTGGCGGCGGCGCGCAAGCGACTGGCCGAGAGCCGTGGCCAAGACGACGCTCTCGAGGGCCTGCGCGAGATCGTGGCCAACTTCCTGGGCTCCGAGGAAGTCGGCTTGTTCAGAATTGATGGCAGCGGCGAAACCTTCCATATTTTCTGGTCCTTCGGAATCGACCCGGAGAAGTATGACCTGCTGCTGGCTTTGGGCGATGCTGGTCTGCGGCGGGTGATGGGCGGTGAATGTCATGTGGAACTCGCGGCCCGCGACCAGTCGGGCACCATGGCTAAGGTGCAGGCGTTTGTCCCGATCCGGCTCGCAAATCGGACGATAGCGATCCTCGCGATACTGCGTCTGCTGCCACAGAAGCACGGGTTCGACGGGTCGGATAAGGACCTGTTCAAACTTCTTTCCAACGAAGCGGCTCTGCCCTTGTTTGGCGCGGGCGTCGATGGGCAATTGCCGCGTGAACATTCAACCGATGAGCATTCGACCGATGAACCAGGAATGAGAGCATGAAGAATTCCCCCAAGTTTAATCCGGCTGTTCTGCCCGCGGAGTTCATGAAGCGCTTTGAGCGCGGGGACTCCAAGGAACCCCGGCACTTCCTTTATCCGGGGCAGGTGTTCGTAACTTCGGATCCGATCACCATCTCGACCATACTCGGGTCATGCGCCGCGGTCTGCCTCTGGGACAGACACAAGAAAGCCGGAGGGATGAATCACTATTTGCTGCCTGAGGGCGTGAATGAAGGGGCTAACCGGTTGCGCTACGGCAGCGCCGCCAATGCTGAACTCCTGAGACAGGTGCAGGCCCTGGGATGCGAAGTCCGAAATCTGCAAGCCAAGATCTTCGGCGGGTCGAGCGCTTTCGGGGCCGATCCCTCGCGGTCGGTGGGATCCAGGAATGTGGAACTCGCCGAGAGTTTTCTTCAGTCGACGGGTATTCCGATCGTGGAGAGAGACATTTCAGGGAAGCGTGGCCGCAGATTGTCTTTTCAAATCTTCGATGGCGTGACAACGATCAGGAATTTTGACCAGGTGTAATGAAAAACACGCGTGACGAGAACGCGCGCGGATCCGGAGAGGAGGAACGGTGGAGTTAGCGGACTTTGATCGCGAAGCAGTGCTGGCGACGTTCCTCGCCGAGTCCGAAGAGGGCTTGGACTCGATGGAGCAGGCGTTGGTTCAAATGGAATCGAGTCCATCGGACCCCGAGCTGCTGCACAAGATTTTTCGCGTCGCACACACCCTCAAGGGAAACGCGACCTCGTTGGAACTCAAGGAACTGGCAGGGTTCGCCCACGTCGTCGAGGACCTGTTGGATGTTTTTCGCGAACAGCAGGCGGAGCCCACCGCAGACCTGATTTCGCTGCTGCTGCAGGCAGTGGATGAACTTCGCGCCATGGTCTCAAGCGCGGCGACCAAGCCGCTCGAGCCGGCCGCACTGACCGCAGAACAGCAGAACCTCATCAAGAAGATCGCGCGGGAGGTAGAAAAGCGGGCAAAAAAAGGCGCCACCGGCAGCGGAACGCCGGGGGACTCCAGCGCAGCGGCAAAGGTCGATACGCTCCCGGGCGCTGGTCCTCGCACGCTGCGCGCGGATGTCGCCAAGCTGGACCACATGCTGAATCTGACCGGCGAAATTGTGATTGCGCAAGGCCGCCTGCGTCAGATGATCGAGAAGCTCGGCACCGAGCAGGGACGAGCCATTCTGGAGATGCATCGCGAGGCAGAGCGCCTGTACATGGATCTGCAGGGTGAGGTGATGAGTATCCGCATGGTGCAGATTGGACCGCTGTTTCGTCAGTTTGTCCGTTCGGTGCGGGACCTGGCCAAGAGCCATGGAAAATTGGCCCGCCTGGAAGTGGTAGGAGAAGACGTCCAGGTGGATACGACCGTGCTTGAACTGTTGAAAGACCCGTTGCTGCACCTGGTGCGCAATGCGGTCGATCACGGTCTGGAGAAACCGGCCGTGCGCCAGAGCCGGGGCAAGAACGCTTCCGGATTGATCCGGCTATCGGCATCGCATAGCGGCGGAAACATCGTGGTGAAGCTGCAAGACGATGGAGCAGGGTTCGACCGCGCGCGGATTCTCGAAAAAGCGAAACGCGTTGGACTTTTGTCCGGCGAAGACGAGATTCGCGACCGTGACATTTACGACCTGGCGTTTCATGCGGGATTCTCAACCGCGGAATCGGTCACCGATCTTTCCGGCCGCGGGGTTGGCCTGGATGTCGTCCGGCGCAACATTGACGCTTTGCGCGGGACCGTGGAGATAGCGAGTACAGCGGGCAAAGGCACCACGATTACCATCCGATTGCCGTTGACACTGGCCATCATTGAGGGGTTCTCGGTGAGAGTGGGGAATGAAACTTTTATCGTTCCTCTGGAACATGTGACCGAGTGCACGGACTTGCCGGCGGAACAAAGCAACGCCGAGGCTAGCGGGATTCTCAGTCTGCGTGGCACCGCGCTTCCCTACGTGCGATTGCGGCGGGCATTTGGCCTGGCAGGCGTGACTCCCAAGAAGGAAAACATCGTGGTGGTCAAGATCAATGAGTTCCATGCCGGAATCGCAGTTGACGAACTGCTGGGCGGGATGCAGACGGTAGTGAAGCCGCTGGGCAGGGCGTTTCGAGGGGTGCAAGGGATCGCCGGCTCCACGGTTTTGGGGGATGGACGGGTGGGATTGATCATCGACGTTCCCAGCCTGCTGCGTGGAGTGATGCAGTCGTCGTTGCAGGCACCAGCGTAGGTACACGGGACAGCGGTCATAAGGTAGTCGTTTTCGGGCAGCAGTTGCAGGACAGCAATGATCGAAAGGTGAAGCACAATGAAAACTTGGCAAGATCGGAAAATAGGCACGCGGCTGGGAGTTGTGTTCGGGGCAATTCTGCTGGGCGTGATTGCTGTAGGTGGATTCGGACTGAGCTGGCTCGGTCGTCTCAACTCCAACATGTCGGCGTCACTGCAGAAGCGTTACAACACGGTTGAGTCGACGCACCAGACCATCGAGAGCTCGATCACCAACGCGCGCATCACGCTGCAATTATTCGAGACCGCGAACCTCGATGAAGAGAAAAAGCTGAACCAGGAAAACGAGGCAATCAGCCGCGAAATCAGCGAACAGGTCGCGGAAATCGAAAAGAGTCTCAGCTCTAACCAGGAACGGGAACAGTTTGAAATCGTCACCCAGGACCGGCAGGCCTATATCGCGGCAAGGAACAAGGCCAAGGGACTGTTGACGGACAAAAAGCGCGACCTGGCGCTGGCAACGCTGAGCACCGAGGTGATCCCGGCGCTCGACAAATACCGCGCTTCGTGGCAGAAGTTTATCGACCTTCAGACCGCTGCCATGACGCTCAGTATGAAGCAGAGCCAGGACGCTTACGCCACGGGACGCGGGGTTGCGTTGGTGATGCTGGCCATCACGCTGGTGCTGACCACACTTGCGGCCTTCAGCGTTACGAAGAGCATTACCCTTCCCATCCAGCAATCGGTCGAACATGCGGAACGTATCGCGGCCGGCGATTTGACCAGGGAGATACTGGTAACAAACCATTCCGAGACCGGCCAATTGCAGCAGGCCATGCAACAAATGAGCAGCCGGCTGTCGGGCATCATCCGGGACGTGCGCGAAGGATCAGCGGCGGTCGCTTCCGCAGCGCAGCAGGTTTCCGCCTCATCGCAGAGTCTGTCGCAGGGAACGAGTGAACAGGCGGCTTCGGTGGAAGAGATGAGTTCCAGCCTGGAGCAGATGAATGCCTCCATTACGCAGAATGCCGACAATAGCCGGCAAGTGGAGCAGGCGGCTGCCAAGGGGGCCTCGGCGGCGGAAGAAAGCGGCGAGGCAGTCAAAGAGACGGTCGGAGCCATGAAGCAAATTGCCGCGAAGATCGGGGTGATCGAAGAGATCGCCTACCAGACCAATCTGCTTGCGCTCAACGCCGCCATTGAAGCGGCGCGCGCCGGAGATCAGGGCCGGGGCTTTGCGGTGGTCGCAGTCGAGGTTCGAAAGTTGGCGGAGCGGAGTCAGTTAGCGGCGCAGGAAATCGGCGGGTTGGCCGGGAAGAGCGTCAGCGTGGCCGAGCGATCTGGCCAGTTGCTGTCAGACCTGGTGCCATCCATTAAGAAGACCGCCGAGTTGGTGCAGGACGTCGCTGCGGCATCGACCGAACAGTCGGGCGGAGTGACGCAGATCAACAAAGCGATGTCGCAAGTGGACACGGTCACGCAACGCAACGCTTCGTCCGCGGAAGAGCTTTCCAGTACCGCGGAAGAATTGGCGGCACAATCCGAGCAGCTGCAGCAGTTGATGACTTTCTTCCGCGTCTCAGGAGAACAACCGACCAAGAGCACCGGCAACGGTAAACAGCAGGCGGTCTCTCCGCGGCGGCGAGCGTTGAGTAACGAATACGCACAGCTTACTCACCCTCAGCCGGTGCACGGCAAGGTCGCGGAGGAAGCTAACTTCTCTCCGTTCTAGAGCGGGCGATATTCAGCCGTGCGGGGCGCGTGAAAATGCGAGGAGTGAGACTCGAATGAGTGCAAATACGGGAACGTCAAAAGCATCTGACCGAGTGTCCAACAAGGTCTCTAACAGTGGGAAGTACCAACTCCCTTTGAGCACGGTGCAATACCTTACCTTCTTTACTGCGAGCGAGGAATATGCGATCAGCATTGTGAAGGTGAGTGAGATCGTTGAGTACGAGGCGGTCACCACTGTGCCCAACACTCCGATCTGGATTCGCGGGGTGACGAACCTGCGCGGCAGGGTTGTCCCGGTGGTCGACCTGGCGGTAAAGTTCGGGCTGCCGGCCAGCGCTATTTCCAAGTTCTCCTGCATCATCATCACCGAAGTGATGTTCCAGGGCGAGAATCTGACGATGGGCGTCTTGGCTGACTCGGTCAGCCAGGTGATTGAGCTTTCCGCTGACGAAATTGAAGCAACCCCGCCTTTCGGCACTCGCGTTAAGACGGAATACCTGCTGGGCATGGGAGCGCTGGGCAAAAAGTTTTGCCTGATTCTGGATATCGACAAAGTGCTTTCCGCCGACGAATTGCTGGCCGTGACCGAGTCGGCTGACGAAGCGGCCAATCATGGACCGGCCAAAGAAGCACACTTCGAGGCGGGAGCGTAGCTGTGCCCGCTGGAACCGCTGCCGGCAAGGATTCGGGCAAATCCCGCAATCTTGACGCCGGCATCGATGTTGAGGTTGACGTTGACTCGGACCCATGCCTGGGGCGGCCATCGCAGCTGACCGTTAGTCCCGTTCTGTTCCAAAAATTCCAGAAGCTCATCTACGCCGAAACCGGCATCTGGCTGGGGAGTTCAAAAACGGCGTTGCTGTGCGGAAGGCTCTTTCGCCGGCTGCGGACGCTGGGGATCACTTCACTCAAGGATTATTACGAGCGCGTGGCCGGGGTGGACCAGGACGAGGAACGCGCCCGGATGATCGACGCCATTACCACCAATGAAACGCGCTTCTTCCGCGAGCCCAGGCACTTCGAGTTCATGGTGCAAAGAGTGTTTCCGCGTTGGCGGGCGGACGCCCAAAACGGGGTGCGTCTCAACGGAAAGAGAGTGCGGATCTGGAGCGCCGGATGTTCTTCGGGGGAAGAGCCGTACTCGGTGGCCATGATGCTGGCCAGGCATCTTCCGGCGGAGGCGGGCTGGGACGTTCGGCTTCTGGCTACGGACATCTCGAACCGGGTGCTGGAGAAGGCAACCAAGGGAATTTATCCGATCGCGAAGGCAGCGGAGATCCCCAAGGACTTGCTGCACGGCTTTATGCTGCGGGGGGTGGCGGAGCGACAAGGCGAGATGAAGGTGAAGGTTGAAATCCAGCGGATGATCGACTTCCGAAGGGTGAATCTGAACCAGGATTCCGATGTCAGCGAAGGTCCATTCGACGCCATTTTTTGCCGCAACGTCCTGATCTATTTTGACGTGGCTTCAAAGAGCAGGGTGGTCGCGAATCTGGTCCGTCATCTCACGGCCAACGGTCTCTTGTTCGTGGGCCACGCGGAGAATTTGAGCAGCATGTGTTCCGAGCTGCGGAGCCTTGAGCCGACCATCTATACAAAAACCGGAGACAAAGAGGGCCGATGAAGAGCCCCCGGCGAAGCGAGCGTGCCACGTATGCATGAAGATGAGCTGAACGTGATGGTGGTAGATGATTCGGCGATGGTCCGGCAAGTGATGCAGGCCATCCTGGGCATCAACCGCAGGATTAACGTCAGGACGGCGGCTGACCCGTTGATCGCATGGGCGAAGATGCAGAAGGAACCGCCCGATGTGGTCATTACGGACTTGGAAATGCCGCGGATGGACGGCCTGACATTCATCCGAAAAATCATGGCGGAAATGCCTACGCCGGTGGTGGTGTGCTCCGGTCTGGCGGCTCGTGGGACAGAACTCGCACTGCGGGCGCTCGAAGAAGGGGCGGTCGAGGTAATTACCAAGCCCAAGGTTGGGGTGCGTGACTTTTTGCACGAATCGGCGGTGACCCTGCTGGATGCGGTGTGGAGTGCGTCTCATGCGCAGATCAGGCCGCGACCGATGGCCGCAGTGCCTCGACTGACGGCCGATGTGATGCTGCCTCGGAAAGGCAGGTCGCATTGTACGGGGGCGTCGAGCGGAGTCATTGCGGTGGGCGCCTCAACCGGGGGAACGGAGGCGCTGCGCGTGTTTCTCACCGCGCTGCCGACCGACTGCCCGCCAATCGTGATCGTGCAGCATATGCCGGAAGTGTTTACACGGGCCTTTGCCGAACGCTTGAACCGGGAATGTGAGATCGAAGTCGAAGAGGCTCGGGATGGCGACCGGCTGCAAAGCGGCCGCGCGCTGATTGCTCCGGGTAACCGGCATATGCTGGTCAATCGCAGTGGCGAAGAACTGGTTGTGCAAGTGATCGATGGGCCGCTGGTGTCACGGCATCGTCCGAGCGTCGATGTGCTGTTTCGCTCGGTGGCCATTTCCGTCGGCCCCAGGGCGGTTGGAGTGATCATGACGGGCATGGGCGACGACGGCGCCCAGGGCCTCTGCGAGATGAGGGAAGCTGGAGCGGACACGATCGCACAGGATGAGGCGAGTTGCGTTGTGTTTGGAATGCCGAAAGAGGCGATTGCCCGCGGCGCCGTGAATGTCGTTGTGCCTTTGGAGCAGATCGCCGGCGCGGCCCTGAGCATGCAGAGTAAGTAGGTGTGGGATGCAGGATTAGGATTTCAACGAGTTTACGGCGCGGTGAACAGACTGCAGCGAAAGTGAAGATGCACGCCGCTGGGCCTCAGCGGCTCAAAGCCGTCTTCGTAGGCTGGCCCAGGATCAAAGCGGCGAACCGCTGCACCACCCAAAATCAGGCGCAACGCCGACTTTTTTCCCGTCGGCCTGGCAGCGTTACTGGTGCCAGCCGAGGTGGTCTTCGCGTCCTTTGAAAATGTCATGAAGCAGATTTTGGATGCGCTGCTTCAGAGTCACGTGCACCTTGGCAGTGTGCGTAGGTTCAGTTGTTGTATCCGCTTTTTTCTCGGGGGCGGGAGCAGCTCCAGCAGCCATGAGTATCGCCTCTTGATCAGAAATTAATTTGTACTTGCGACAAACTTCGTGCCCATCCTGTGCCGGGAGGAGCCGGGACAGTTCCAAACTCAACTCTAATCCTAAAATGGTTCTTTTTCGGGGAGGAGATCACCAAGGGCATAGCACGGAAGATTACCCGCGGCTGGCGCCGTGGGCTGCGTTCTTGCGCCCCTCCTCCGCTCAAATCGGACAGGACCCATCAAGTCAGCCGCAGAGTCAGCGGCGGCAGCGACAGGCCGTCTATCTCAGCAGTCCAGAGATCGCCGCGGTCGGTCGGATGTCCGGCGGTGAGCGTTCCGGAACTGACGATTTCCCCAGCCCGCAAAGGCTCGGTCGGAAATCGTCGCATGATGGCTGCGCTGAGTTCCGCCAGGCACAATGCTGGGCTGCGCAGGCTGTTCCGGCCGGATCCCTCTTCCACAAACTCTCCGTTCTTCAGCATACGTACTTTGAATTGCGCTAGCGCTTCCACCCGCGCGGCGATGTTTTCGGGGCGAACCGGCACTCGCTCTCCGATCACCAGTGCAGCATGAAGTCCGAAGCAGGCGACGAAATCACTGGGCTGAAACTGCCAATCCGGAAAGGGACAATCGATGATTTCGAATCCTGCCGCCAGCCAATCCGTGGATGCGAGCACGGCGGAGGCAGAAGGGGCTTCGCCACTCTCAACTTTGCTGCTCTCAATCATGATCGGCTGTTTCAGACCGAAAACAATCTCGGGCTCGATCTTCAACGAACGAGGATGTGCGAGCGCCAGGGTGGCGGAGTTGCGGTCACTGTAATCGACCGTGTCGTCGTACATGTGGGCCCAAACCAGGGTTTCAAGTTTGAGCGCACGCCACATGGCCTTATTGGCATAACCGACTTTGCGGCCGACGGCTTTGTGTCCACTGGCTTCGCGAACCTGCTTGAGCGTTGCCTCAACCGCATACGCTGTATCGAGGTCGAAACCGGGGCGCGCCGAGGGAGGAATCACGACCATCTCTCCCGTTTCATACGCGGACAGCAGTTCGCGCGCTAAAGCTTCAACGTCTTTAATATTGCGTAAAACGGGATTTTGCGACATAGGTCGGCTGGGTTCGCGGTACCGTGAGATATGAGTACCTCCTTGATTCTAGCGCGCGCTGGCGGCAGGAAGGCGCGGTTGCAGCGAAAACCATGATCGAACGGATCAATAGATTGATTTGACGGCCGTTGCGTCACCGGTGCTCACTATCAGGCGGCATCGTGCGCTGACGCGTCACTTTCGGGGGGGCTGGAGAATCTCCGCCCCCTACCGTAATATTTAGTGTCTGGTAAAGAAACGAGGGCTATGAGCGCCATCGAACAGGAAACTTCTACGCTTCACTTCCCCGCCCTGCAACCGCCTCGCCGCTATCTGTTCGGGCCGGGACCGAGCATGGTTCACCCGCGAGTCTACGAGGCGCTGTCGAAGCCGATTGTCGGACACCTTGACCCGTACTTCATCCAGGTGATGGGAGACGTTCAGCAATTGCTGAAGACTGGCTTCGGAACTGATGACGGGGCCACGCTGGTGATTTCCGGCACGGGCAGCGCGGGCATGGAAGCGGCGGTTGCGAACTTCGTGGAGCCCGGAACCAAGTTCGCGGTGTTCGCCAATGGGTATTTCTCGGATCGGCTCACCGAGATGGCCAAGCGCCAGGGAGCTAACGTCGTACGTTTTGAGAAGCTTTGGGGCGAGACCTTTACGGATGATGAAGCTCGAGGGTTCATCGGCCGCGAGAAACCTCAGGTTGCGGCTTACGTTCATGCGGAGACATCGACCGGAGCCTTGCAACCGGGCCGCGCGATCTGTGCCGCGGCGCATGATGCGGGCGCACTGGCGATCGCGGATTGCGTCACCTCGCTCGGAGGCGTGCCGGTTGAGTTCGACAAAACCGGTATCGACGTCGCGTATAGCTGCACGCAAAAGGGGCTGAGCTGTCCACCGGGCCTGTCTCCGATGGCAATTTCAAGCCGGGCCATGGAGTGGCTGCGCGCTCGCACTTCTCCTTGCCGGAGTTGGTATCTCGATCTCAAGCTGATTCATGACTATTCCACGGTATCGCACCGCTATCATCACACGGCGCCGATTTCGATGTTTTATGCCCTGCGCGAGGCGCTGCTGGTAATTGCCGAGGAAGGGATCGAGAACCGCTGGGAGCGGCATCGCCGTTGCCATAGGCTTTTTGTCCAGGGCGTAGAAGCCATGGGCCTGCGGCTGCACGTTCCTGAAGGACATCGCATCGCGACGCTGAACACGGTTTGCGTCCCACCGGGTGTTGACGAGGCGAAAGTGCGAAAACGCTTGATGGACGGGCCGGGCATTGAGATCGCCGGCGGTTTCGGTCCGCTTGCGGGAAAGGTCTTCCGCATTGGTGTGATGGGGCCGCTGGCCACGGAAGATAACGTGCAATTTTTTCTGAAAGAGCTGGGCAAGGCGCTGCAGGACGAGGGCTACTCGATTTGAATTCAAAGTCGACAAGGCGACAATGAATGACTCTGAAGTCGGTCGACACGCTTCTTGATGTTCTACATTTTGCGGACAGTCACACGGCGGTCATCGTGCCCGAGCTGGGCATCCGTGTCACCTACGCTTCGCTGCGGCAGCAGGTGCTGGCCATGGCGAACGCTTTGGCTTCTGCCGGCATTCGACGTGGCGATGCGGTGGCGATTGCATTGCCCAATGGATTGCCGGCGATTGTCAGCTTTCTTGCCGCCTCCATCGCCGGAACCGCAGCCCCATTGAACCCGGCGTACCCCTACGAGGAATTTCATTTCTTTCTCGGGGACACCAATGCCCGCCTTTTGCTTTGCGCTCCGGTGGGCACGGAGTTTGTGCGCAGCGCCGCTGCGGACCGCAAGATTCCAGTGTTCTCGGTGGAAATGAACGAGCAGGGACACGTTCAGATGGTGAATGCTGCCACTGGAGTTTCGGCAACCGAGCCCACGGCGGATGACATTGCGCTGGTGTTGCACACCAGCGGAAGCACGGGGCGGCCGAAGCGAGTTCCCTTGCGTCATTTCAACCTTGCGGTCTCGTCGGCGAATATCGCGAACACATACGCGCTATCGGAAGAAGATGTTTCGCTGTGCGTTATGCCGCTGTTCCACGTGCATGGGTTGATTGCCTCAACCATGGCCACCTTGCTTTCGGGGGGCGTAGTGGTGGTTCCTGCCAAATTCAACGCGCTTTCTTTCTGGCGGACGGTTCGAGAACATCGCGTGACCTGGTACTCGGGAGTTCCCACGATGCATCAGCTTCTGGCGGCGCGGACTCACCACAAACCGGAAGAGGCGGCTTCTCTGCGCTTCATCCGGTCTTGCAGCGCGCCTCTGTCGCCGGAACTGATTGGCAAGATCGAGGCTCTGTTCGGCGTGCCCTTCGTCGAAGCCTATGGGATGACCGAAGCTGCCCACCAGATGACCTCGAATCCTTTACCCCCGCGCCATCGCAAGGCCGGATCGGTGGGCGTGGGCGCCGGGCTGCGTATCAGCATCATGGACAAGGAGGGCAATCACCTCGGTACCAACCAGAGGGGCGAAGTCGCCATTCAGGGAGCCAACGTGTTTCGTGGATATGAAAATAATTCCGAAGCCAACGCGCGCGCTTTTGTCAATGGATGGTTTCGAACCGGCGACGAAGGCTTGCTGGACGCGGATTGCTATCTGCATCTGACGGGCAGGATCAAGGACATCATCATTCGCGGAGGTGAGAACATCGCGCCTCACGAAGTCGATGAGATTCTACTGCGGCATCCCGCGGTCGCGGCTGCGGTCACGTTTGGCTGCCCGCATCCTACGCTGGGCGAAGAAGTGGCTGCGGCCGTCGTGCTGCACGAGTCCCAGGGCGCGAGCGAGCCGGCACTCATCAAGCACTGTCTCGAGTTGCTGGCGGAGTACAAATGTCCCAAGAAAATTTACCTGGTTCAAACGATCCCCACTACCGCCACGGGAAAAATTCGCCGCCGCGCCGTCGCCGCCGCGCTGCTGGATGACCAACGTGGATGAGCGACGTGGATGACCGGCATGGATCAGCAATCATGAAATTCCTGATCGCGGGGGCGGGCGCAATTGGAGCGTACATCGGCGCGCGCATGGCGCAGGCCGGTCTCGATGTCACTCTGTTCGCGCGCGGACCCCATCTTCGTGCCCTGCAGGAGCACGGCGTGCAGGTGAAGAGCAGCGAGGGAGATTTCGTGGCGCGGCCCACGATCGCCAGTTCTCTCGAAGATGTGGGACCGGTTGACGTTGTCTTTCTCGGCGTGAAGGCGCACGGCTTGGCGCAGCTCGCGCCGCAGTTGCGGCCGGTATTGGGGCCAGACACAACCGTGGTCAGCACACAGAATGGAATTCCGTGGTGGTACTTTCAGGGTTTCGGTGGCGAGTGGGAGGGACTGCGCCTGGAGCGGGTCGATCCCGGCGGCGTGATTTCGTCGGCCATCGAAGCGCATCGGGTGGTTGGATCCATCGTTTACTTTTCGACCGAGATTCCCTCACCTGGCGTGATCCAACACATCGAGGGCAACCGCATTTCTCTGGGGGAGCCGGACGGATCGCGCTCCGAGCGCTGCCGCCGGATTGCCGAGGCGCTCATCGCCTCCGGCCTGCGCTGCCCGGTCACAACTCGCCTGCGGCACGAAATCTGGGTAAAGGTTCTGGGCAACGCCTCGTTCAACCCGATGAGCGCGCTGACGCGCGCCACGCTGGTGCAGATGGTGCGAGATCCGGGAGTTTGTTCGGTGATCCGGAACATCATGCAGGAAGTGGAAGCGGTCTCCCTCAAGTTGGGCATGGAGTTGCCGGTCTCGATCGATCAACGAATTGCCGGCGCGGAGAAAGTTGGGGAGCACAAAACCTCGATGCTGCAGGATCTGGAAGCCGGCCGGCCGATGGAACTCGAAGCGCTGGTAGGCGCGGTGGTGGAACTGGGCGAGCGGGTCGGTCTCCCTATGCCCTACACACGAACGGTGTACAGTTGTGCGAAGCTATTGGCGGAGTGTGCGACTGGGCGGCAGCCAAAATGAGCCGGGCACCGGGCGCTCGAACGGGGACGGGCGGGGACGCCCGGGGTGCTCCGCCGGCAAGTTCGAGGCCGCCAATAAAACATTTGCTGGAAGCTTGACAACGGGGGTATACTCCCATCGGAGCTGGTCCACTTATCGGACCACTTGAGCGTATGGCCGTGCCGGTCAAATCCGACTTTGAGATTATTCGACGGAACAAAGTCTACGAAGAAGTCGCCAAGCAGATCGAACGCTTGATTCTGAAGAAACTGAAACCGGGCGACAAGCTTCCCTCGGAACGAGAACTGGCGGAGATGCTGCAAGTGAGCCGCAGTTCGATTCGAGACGCGATTCGAGGCCTGGAACTGATGGGCTTGGTTGAGCCGCGTCAAGGCGCCGGGACCATCGTTCGCGAACCATCGGCCGAGCAATCTCTCAATCCATTCGAGGATGCGCTCAAGCGCCGGCAGGAACTGGTTAGCGAGCTTCTGGATTTTCGCAAGATGCTGGAGCCGCCGTTGGCGGCGCGCGCCGCCACGCACGCTTCTCCGGACGAAATTGCGGAGATGGAAGAGATTCTGCAACGGCAGGAAGCGACGCTATCTCGAGGCGAAGCGAGCATCGCCGAGGACGCGGAATTCCACTACAGTGTTGCTCTGGCGTCGGGTAACAGTGTGGTGCTGAAAGTGATCGACATTCTCATGGACCTGCTGCGCGAAACGCGGGAACGGTCTTTGCAGTTGGAGGGGCGCCCGCAAAAGTCGCTGGCCGGCCACCGGCGAATCCTGGCGGCGATCAAGCGCCACGATGCCGAGGCGGCAAAGGATGCCATGCGCCGTCACATTGAAGACGTCGAAGAGATCGTGCTTGAGAAGTTTTGACTGTCCGCAGGAACGATGGGTGGGGCCTCGAGCATACGAATTGGCTTACTGACTTGCTTACTAACTAGAGACGATCCGATTGACTGACCTGGAAAATGACGTAACGCGTGGGGCCAGTGGGTCGCACGAGAAGGGGTCTCTGGCGGCTGCGGTCACGCTGCGGGTTGCCGAGGCGCGGGTCGAGGACATCGGCCACGCCATTGCGCGACTGGCGCCCGCCGACCTTCGGCGCATGGGCGCGCGAGTGGGCGACGTGCTGAAGATTACCGGCGGCACCGTCGGTGTAGCGCGCGCAGAAGTTTCCGACGACGGCTACGAAGGCATGATCCAGATCGACGGCACGTGCCGCAGTAATTGCAGTGCCGGATTGCAGGAGCAGGTGACGGTGGCGCCGATCGAGCACGCTCAGGCGGTGGCCGTCCGCTTCACGCCGTTGTGGGTGGGAGCCGCGCCCGCGACCATCGCACCCGACCGGATGCTCGAGGATCTGGTGGGTGTCCCGGTCATCGCGGGCTGCGTGGTGCGCGTGCCGACGTTTGCCAAGGCGGTGAACTTCCAGGTGGTACGCACGATTCCCTCCGGGCCTGTCGTGATCGGGAAACGCACCGACATACGGGTAGTGGAAAGCGAGCAGACGGTGGCTCGCGCGCCCTCGGTTTCCTACGAAGATATCGGCGGGCTGGAGCGGGAAGTTGCGCGGGTACGCGAGATCGTTGAGCTGCCGCTCAAGCATTCCCGCATTTTCGAGCGCCTGGGAATTCTGGCGCCGAAGGGTGTGCTGTTGTACGGTCCACCGGGCACGGGCAAGACTCTGCTGGCGCGCGCGGTCGCGGCTGAAAGTCGCGTGCACTTTATTCACCTCAACGGCCCGGAGATCATGCGGAAGTTTTACGGCGAGAGCGAGGCCAAACTGCGCGAAGTGTTTGAGGAAGCCGCGCGGCACGCGCCGGCGATCCTCTTTATCGACGAGATTGACGCGGTGGCCCCGAAACGCACCGAGGTGGCCGGCGAGGTCGAAAAGCGGGTGGTGGCGCAGCTTCTCAGCTTGATGGATGGCTTTGTGGCGCGCGGCCAAGTCATCGTCATCGGGGCGACCAACATTCCCGAGGTGCTGGACCCGGCGCTGCGGCGTCCCGGCCGTTTCGATCGTGAAATCGAGATCGGCGTTCCGAATACGCAAGCGCGGCTGCAAATCCTCAGGATCCACACGCGCGCCATGCCGCTCGCGCCTGACGTCGACCTGGTGGAGATTGCCGAGCATTCGCACGGCTTCGTCGGCGCCGATCTTGAAGCGTTGGGACAGGAAGTCGGGATGATTGCCCTGCGCCGTTTTCTCTCCGACTCTCCGCTGGAGACCGACGCCGCGGCATCGGCTGATCTGGGGGCGCTGCAGGTGACGCGCAACGACTTTCTTGCCGGGTTGAAGGAAGTGGAGCCCAGCGCTACTCGTGAGTTCTATATCGAGAAAAGCGCATCGACGTTTGCCTCTCTTGGAGGTCTTAACGAGGTGAAGCGGTTGCTCGACGCGGTGATCGAGCATTCGCACATGCGCGACGAGATCTACGAGCAGGTCGGACTGGCGCCGCCACGCGGCATCCTGCTGACGGGGCCGTCGGGTACGGGCAAGACGGCCATGGCGCGGGCGCTCTCGGGTGAAAAGCAGATTCCGCTCATTGCCATCGATGGTCCGCAACTGTATTCGAAGTGGTTGGGCGAATCGGAAAGAGCGCTGCGCGAAGTTTTCAAGAAGGCGAGACGGGCGGCACCGTGCATCCTTTTCTTCGATACCATCGATGCGGTCGCGCCGACATTCGGCGCCGATCAGTTTGGCACGGACGTCTCTCAAAGAATTCTCAGCCAGTTGCTGCGTGAGATCGATAACTTGCGCGACGTCAAGGGCGTGATCCTGCTGGGAGCTACGAATCGTCCGGAGCGGATTGATCCGGCGCTGTTGCGCAGCGGGCGCTTCGATTACATACTGCAATTCGCGAAACCAGACGCTGCCGAGCGCGCGGCCATCATGCGGCTTTGCTGCCGACGCGTGCCGCTGGCGCCGGATGTCGATTTCGAGGAATTTGCGGGCCGGATGGATGGGCTGACCGGCGCCGATGTCGAGAGCCTGTGCAAGAGAGCGACGCTGCTGGCAATCGCGGAATTTCAGAACCGTACTCGAGAGGCGCCTTTCGTTGTCTTACGCGGCGATTTCCTGGCGGTTCTTGAATCGGAGCGCGGGAGTCCGAAGGCGGTCGCGGGCCGGTAGTCGTTGGTCGTTTGCGAACGACGATCGGCTCACGACTAACAACCAACGACGATAACTATGTTCTTTAACGATGTCACGCACGAGGGTTGATCATGGGTTATACGGAACTTACAGTTTGGACGCGCGGGATCATTATGGACAAAGAGGGGCGCGACATCGTCAACTCCATTTCTGCTTCTGCCCGCATCGAGGGCAAGTACGCGCAGGCGATGGAGAACTATGTCGA
>Ga0070761_10001204_pt1 | contig 16280 bp, 14 predicted proteins | sample HubBroMetageREF1_FD_66724 | JGI IMG/M metagenome (GOLD analysis project Ga0070761, IMG submission 66724) | Reference soil microbial communities from the Hubbard Brook experimental Forest, New Hampshire, USA - Hubbard Brook CCASE Soil... | ecosystem: Environmental > Terrestrial > Soil >... | reverse complement strand
AGGTCGTGTGAAAAACCCGTTGAGAAGAGAGCCGGCGTCCTACGGAAAGGCAACGCCATCGAAGGATTTGCAAGGCAGAACGCCTCATTCGGATCTTCGAGATGAAGCCGTGGAGTGTGTGGTGGCTCAATCGGCGGCAAAGCAATCACGATGACGGACTTGGGGTTGTAGAACGACGGCGGCGAGTTCAGCTTGAGATTCATTGTGGCGCCGCTCGGAAAGCTGATGGCCGGAATGTAGCGATATTGCGCCGTATGCAATGAGCCGGCCAGATGCACGAGGTCAACGAGCGTTCCGACGTAGGCGGAATAAAGGGCACCGTCCGCCTGAGCAGCCTCATTGACAAGGTCAGACGATGCGCCAGTCGAGATGGCGTTGGCCATCGTCTGGGAGTGATCGTCGTCGAGGACTACGGCGGCGCTTGTCTGAGTAAGACAGTCCACCTGGGCGTCCACCGGCTTCCTGAAGCAATTCGGGTTGGGCGCCAGCGCCAGCGTCGCCGCTAGCTTCGCAGAGCGCGATTCGATTGCCTTCTCGTCGTCAGAACGAGCTGCGTGCATTCCGTCTAGGTAGCGGTGGATTCGCTGTTCGTCCAATGAAGCTCTGTTCAGCGACATGGAGGCTCGAGTGAATAGGCCCGGGTTCTTGGTCACAGCGGACCGCAGTGTGTCGAAGTCCCCACCTGTCTCGGGCGCGACGAACATCAATGCTTTTTGAGCGCCGTCAGGAACAACGATGCTCGTGCCCTCCACTGGCTGCTTCCAGGTCTCCACCTTCGTGAACCAGTTTTCTGGCGGCTCGTTGGTGGTTGATCGAAGGAAAGCGACGATGAGTAGCAGATGATTCGATTGAGTGGCGGGCAGGTCGGCTTTTACGCGCAGAGTGTCCCGAGGAAGAAGGCTTGGCACCATCGCGATAGGAAGCGTCGTGGCTCCGCGAGTTACGTAAACATCAATCTTTGGCCCGGGAAGATCGAAACGAGCATCGTCTGCGCGCATTCCTGCGGCGATTCCTATGACGCCTAGGAGCACTGCTATCTTCGGCGGTCTCATGTCGGCCTCGGATTCTGAATTGCTGACTGATGTCCCTTGCAACGACACGAAAGGCTGTCGAGTCGACGCGGATCGCACCGTCAGTTGGGCGCGACCATGTACGTGAATCACTGTAACGAGGGCCGAATAAGAAGAGAATGCGTGTCATCACACGCCGAAGCATGTACTTCCACACGTTGCCTGAGGCGGATAACTACGCGGCTTGCTGATATGAGCCGTGTGGAACCACACGCATGACTTGTGCAGCTCCACATGCATTCAACGTGTGGCGACGCGGATTCCAATGCAGAAGATGACTAGCTAGACTGAGGCTCGGGTAATTGAAAGTAAAGAATGACGATCCTGATTGTGGAAGATAATCCGACCGTACGCCGCCTCATTCGGCGGGCGACATCCGATATTGCCGACAACGTGGTGGAGTGCGAGGATGGCGCCGATTCACTGGAGGCCTATAGCGCACATCGACCCGACGTCGTTCTCATGGATGTCCGCATGCCCCGTATGGATGGTCTCACCGCAACACGGAAGCTCTTGCGCGAGCATCCCGCTGCAAAGGTGATTATTCTGACAGACTATAACGATGACCAGCTACGCTCAGCGGCACGAGAAGCCGGCGCGTGCGCTTATGCGCTGAAGCACAATCTTACGGAGCTCGAAGAAATTATCCTCCGTGCGAGTGCGGGCCCGGAGTGCGGTCCGAAGATCCAGTCCGGCAATTAGAGCAACCTCTCCTGAAGTGCGGCGCGGTGTTGGAGAGCAAAACGCGCCAGGGCGTTGGCGCCTTCGATGTTGAGCTTTCGGCACATGTTCGTCCTGTGATTCTCGACTGTACGATAGTGAATCGAGAGCTCGTCACCAATCTCTTTACTGGAGAGACCGTCGGCAATGAGACGGAGAATCTTTTTCTCTGTCGGCGTGAGCGCGCTGATGTCGAGTGGCTGTGCCGAGTCGGTAGTTTGTTTCAGAAGAATGGCGGCCATCGTCGAACCGATATAAGTTCTACCGGCGACGACGGCGCGAATCGCTGCGGCAATCTCGTCCGTTTCGCTGCCCTTCAGCAGATAACCTTTGCCCCCGACATCCATAGCGGCACGCATCAGATCTTCATCCGCGTGAAAGGTCATGAAGATAATGCGCGTTTGGATGTCCTGCGCTGCCAACTCGCGAGCCACACCAAGCCCGTTCAAAACCGGCATGTCGATATCAACAATCGCCACCGCAGGCTTCAACTCTACGATCTGTCGAAGCGCATCCGCGCCGTCGGCAGCCTCTGCGATGACACGCAGACCTCCGTCCTCTTCGATCGTCGACTTCAACCCGCGGCGTACTACGGGATGGTCGTCCGCCAGCAAAATCTCGATTACGTTACCCATGACAGTTGTCTGACTCCTACGGGGAACTCGATTGTAAGGATAGTTCCAACCCCTGGATCGCTCTTAATTTGCATTGTGCCTTTAAGGAGCGTTGCCCGCTCGCGCATTCCTGTCATGCCGAAGCCGCCGGGCCCGGCATTGATATTGCGAGGCTCGGATGGTAAGCCTTTGCCGTTGTCCGAGACAGTCAGCACCACGGAGGACTTCATGCGTCTGACCACCACCTTCCCCTGAGTTGCGCCGGAGTGCTTGACCACATTGTTCAGCGCCTCCTGGACGATGCGATAGAAGTTGATACGGAGCTCCTCGTCAAACGCCTCATCGATATCGTCGACTTCGGCAGTAATTTCCATCTGGGCTGCATGAGCAGCCGTCTTTGTTAGCGCCTGGATCGCCTTCGTGAGCCCCAAGCGATCGAGTTGGAACGGACGCAGAGCGTAAGAAATCGCACGAGTTTCTTCGATCGCCTGCGAGGCTTCTGTTCTGATCTCTTCAATCGTCTCGAGTCTCTCTTCCTCACTACCGACTTTTCCCTTGGGACGCAGGAGAAACAGGGCGAGATTATTGATGATGATCAATCGTTGACCCAAGCTGTCATGCAGCTCGGCTGCGATGCGCCGCCGCTCGCCTTCCTGCGAAGCGATAAGCTCTCGTGAGAACGCCTGTTGAGCGACCCTCTCTTTCTTCAGCTGACCGATGCGGTAATGCAATAGACCCCAGATGAGCGAGAGCACCGCGAGAAAGATGAGCACCGCAAACCACCAGCGCCGATAAAACGGCGGTATGACTGTTACCAACATTGTGCTGTCATAGACGCTGGAGACTCCGTCACCGTTGCGGGCCGCGACACGAAACACATAGTCGCCCGGGGGCAGGTGTGAGTAGTAGGCGGTGCGCCGCGGACCGACATCCTGCCAGGTTTTGTCCAAACCATCGAGCTTGTAACGGAACGAGATCTGCTCCGGCCTCGTATAGCTCAGCGCCGTGTATTCGATCTCGAGGTCCATCTGTCTGGGGTGTAGGACAATGTGATCGACGTCGGCCTGCGCCTTGTCTTCGATGGAAGCAGATTCGATTTCTACGCGTGGAGGCTTCACAACGGTTACGACCGATGCCGGGTCGACGACCGCGACTCCCTTTTGCGTTGGAAACCAAAGCAGGCCTCGAGCGTCTTTTGCGCCTGCTGGCCATACACCACCGTTGCACTCCGCACTCAGCATGCCGTCGGCGAGGCCGAAGGCGACGGAGGTAACGCGCGATTCCCGGCCATCAGCGACATCCTGCAGTTCGGATCGGCGGACACGATAGATACCGCTGTTGGAGCTAATCCAGAAGTGCTCCTCATTATCTTCGAGGATCTGAAAGGCGCCGTTGTCATGCAGCCCATTATTCTTATTGAAGACAACCCACTTGCCATTTCGCAACCACCCGATGCCGCCGTCGTAGGTTCCGATCCAGATTTCTCCGAAGTTATCTTCAAGGATGGAGCGAACGTTGTTACTGGGCAAACCGTCGGCCTCGGTCCATCGTGTGAACTGCCCGTTGTGGAGCCGCGTTAGTCCACCATAGCCTCCAATCCAAGTGTCGCCGCGGTGATCTTGGATGATGACACGTGCATCATCTGAAGCGAGGCCATCTTTTGCGGTTAGCCAATGCGAGTTCGATCCGTCAAGCACGTATAGGCCGTTCGGCGTGCCGAAGAGCATTGCACCATCAGACGTTTGATGGATAGCGAGGATGGTCGGCAATTTTTCCTTGGGGAGGCCGGAGGGGACTTCGAGTTTCCGTTGCGAGAGAACCTTGACACCGCTGTGCGAACCGATCCAAAGCTTGCCCTGATTGTCTTCTGCAAGCGCCGTAACGAGGCCGGGGAGGCCATCCTTCTTTGTCAGCGCAGTAATGACCTGCCCATCGTGGATCCGCGAAAGGCCTGCGGGCCAACTTCCTATCCACATATCGCCCATGCGCGAGTAAAGCACGGGATAGACGTTATCACTGGCCAAGCCTTGAACGGAGGAGATCGTGTGGATGGACTGCCTCTGAATTCGGAAGAGTCCCTCATTCTCTGATCCCACCCACATGTTTCCTTCGTTGTCATGGATGACGATGTTGTAGTGGATGTCGTGATCGACTCCGCCAGATGGAAAGCTTAGAGTGCGCTCAAACGTGGGCGATATATCAACCTTCCAATCACGCTTCGCCGGATCCTGGAATGCTGTGTGGACTGTCCCAGATTGAAGCTTCAACTGGCCATCCTGGTATCGGCCAATACGCATATCTTGCGTGCCAACCCACACAGCACCATCACCACCAACCGCGGCCCCGCGAATCTGATCAACTCTGAGGGTTTTCGGCAGAGCGTGAGATTGCAGCTGTCCACGAGAAAAAGTAAGTAGATCGCTGCCTCGCACCGCCCAGAAACCAGTCCCTACCCACCAAAGCGGAAAAAACTTTAGATCACCAGTGCTGAACGCCTCTTTCTCAAATCGCTGTCTTGAGGATATCCAACGAAAAACGTGCTGGTCGGACTCGACCCAGAGCTCACCATGATGATCAGTCGTGATAGCGCCGACCGAGTGTGGCCGAATGCCAGCGCCGGCACCGACTGTGGTGAAGTGACCCTCGTGATAGTGCACGACGTTGTTGTCTTCGCTGGCCAGCCAGAGATCACCGCCTGCGCCTGAGACCATCGACACAAAGCGACTTGAGCTGACGCCGGGAGAGTTGCTCTTGTCGAAGACGTGGAAGCGGATGCCGTCGAACTTGGCGACACCGTTCAACGTCGCGACCCACAGATAACCGTCCGGCGCCTGCACGATACCGCGCACGCTATTTTGCGGCAGACCTGTGTCAGTGGTCCATTGCGTCGCACGAAACTGCGCCTTCATGCTTGCTGCTGATATGACGAGCGTGAACAGGACAACGAGGCCAAGGGCATTGAAGCGGATGTGCCCGTGGTCAAACGATCGGCTATGTGAGAGCTGAGACACGCTTAACCTTTCCCGGACGGCGTCAGCCCACTACAACGACGCGGCTATTTTACCTGCCCCTAACGAGACGTGCGTAACCGCACAGTCCGGCTGTGTGGCACCAACCGCCTTTGTATGTAGCGCCGCGGATTTATTCGAAGGCCGGATCTCCGTAGCATCTTCCATCAAGGAGACTCACCATGAGCGTAAAGGAGCGCACTTCCAGGGCTCTCGCACTACTAATCCCCGCAGGCGTCATCGGCATCTCGTCTGCTCTCGCTTCAGTCCAGGCTCACGCAGAACTGGTTCCCGCAGATCCCGCAAACGGTGCAACCTCCGTCGCCGAGCGCCTCAGTGAGATTCGCAGCGCCGTTTCGACCGTAAACAACGCCGTGAACGACGACGCCTCCGGTGCGAAGCTTACCCTCGCCGACTGGCTCAACTTCGGCGGTGGTGTCGGCTGGCATAACGGTGGGTGGCACAACTGGGGAAACGGCTGGGGCAACGGCGGCTGGCATAACTGGGGCAATGGCTGGCACAACTGGGGCAACGGCTGGCACAACTGGCACAACTTCTGGCACAACTGGTAGCCCGAAAATACCCTACAACATTGCACAGGACTTTCGTTATGCATCGCTCTGAGACCCGGATTCAAACCATCGTTCTGCAGCCCACGCCGTTCTGCAACATTCGCTGCAAGTACTGCTATCTGCCGACACGAGACGACAAATCGGTTATGAGTCTCGATACAGTGAAGACAACCTTCGAGAAGGTCTTTGCTTCACCCTACGCAGCGCCGCATATCACCGTAATCTGGCATGCAGGCGAGCCACTCGTGCTGCCCGTCTCATATTACGAATCGGCATTTCAGGCCATCGAGGCCCTGCGTCCACCCTCTGTTGAGATCCGCCACTCGTTCCAAACCAACGGCACGCTGATCACGAAAGATTGGGCCGATCTATTCCGCCGTTGGAACGTTGGGGTCGGCGTCAGTATTGATGGTCCCCAACACCTTCATGACGCCAACCGAGTCACGCGTGCTGGCAAAGGCACCTTCGATCGCGCCATCCGTGGAGCACGACTCTTGAAGGAGGAGGACATCCCGTTTCACGTGATCTCGGTGCTCTCGAAAGAAGGCCTGGAACGCCCGGAGGAGTTGCATTCGTTCTATCTCGAGGAGGGCATCGAAGACGTGTGCTTCAACGTCGAGGAGTCCGAAGGAAACCATGTCTCCGAGCTCATGACACTGTCGCGTGATTCGATGCGTGAAAGGTTCCATAACTTTCTACGTCGCTTCTGGAGCATCTCGCGTCAGAGGCCCGGCATCAGCTTCATCCGCGAGATCGATGGCCTGATCCCGCGCATCTTTCGACCCGAAGAAGCGCGGGTGGGCAACGATCAGGTCGAGCCGTTTGCCATGCTCAACGTCGATTGCCTTGGCAACGTGTCGTCGTTTTCTCCTGAACTGCTGGGGTACAAGAACGACCTTTACAACGACTTCATCGTTGGTAACGTGCATCGACACACGCTCGAGCAGATGCGGGAAAGTCCTGCGATGCTGGCGATGATCTCGGATATCGACGCTGGTGTTGAGGCTTGCCGCAAGGAATGTGCATACTTCTCGATCTGTGGAGGAGGAGCTCCAGTCAACAAGCTGTCAGAGAATGGGACCTTCGCCAGCACACAGACGTCTTTCTGCAACCTCGTCCAGATCACACCTGCTGGTCTGATCCTCGGCGCATTTGAACAGATGGAGGCTTCTCTAATGAGGACTCCATATGGCCGTGGAGCAGAAAGTGCTACGCCCGTGACAACGCCACTGATCAAGACATCGCACGCAAACCCGCTAGCGGCATGCGCGTAAAGCAATCCCCAAAGAAAAGAGGAAGGAACATCCATGCGAACCACCACGAAAGTCATTGCCCTCTTGAACGCGGCTCTTGTGCTCACGGGCATCGGCGCTGCACAAACTATCACTCCAAGCAATCCCACCACACCTCCGTCGCAGTTACAGGACGCAAATGTCCCGTCCCACCCGGTGGACACGCAATCGCCAACGATTCCACAGATCTCACCTGTGTTCTGGATTAGCAGTGTTGAGGTGATGCGCAGCTCACACGCTCCGCAACTGGACGTCGTTCGAGTGCGCGGCCTCGTCACCTCGGAAGGTTGGGAGGGAGTTGAACTCGTGCCGATGACCAAGGGAACTCCGGCGGACGGCGTCCTGGATCTTGCTCTCGTGGCCGAATCTCCGAACGACAGCGCGACACCGAGCGAGTACGCCGAGGTCGAGGCGATCTTTGCCATCGAGCCCGGCCATCCCTTCAAGGGCGTACGTGTACATGGCGCAGCAAATCGCGTTCTGTTACAGGCTCTCCCGGGTTACTCGGTTTCTGCTACACCGCCACAGGCCTGTGCCGATTGCACGGGCAAGCTGTTCGTCGCGAAGGGACAGATTGCGCCCGCAAGCCGCGCCGCCACGACTATCGTTCACGAAGAAGATCTTCCCAACACTCTGCGCGTCATTCGCGAATCCGATGGCGTCGGCTCGATGGACCTCAACCCAAATCGCCTGACAATACTGCTCAGCGACAAGAACGAAATTCTCCAGGCCACATGGGAGTAAAAGCCGCTCGGCACTGCGGCGACGGGCCTCATATTTCACTTCGATGAAAGGAAATACCTTGAAACGTCGTAACCTCATTGCCACCACCCTCTGCAGCATCACGCTTCTCTGCGCCATGGCAGTTGCCCAGGATGTGTCGGCGCCTTACGTGAACATCGATCCCAACCGTCATGGCAATCTCGCCGCTGCGCAAGACTTCATCGTGCAAGCCTACAACCGCATTGCCGATGCGCAGCGCGCTAACCACGGCCAACTTGAAGGTCATGCTGCACACGCCAAGCAGTTGCTGACCCAGGCCAACGAAGAGTTGCGCCTCGCCGCTGACGTTGCGAATGAACATCAGGACGAGCAGCAGTATCAGAGCGGGCCTCCACAGTAGATCTGCTTTAAATAAGCGCTTGAGCCTGCCCCCACTCCTTCGGGGCGGGCTTTGCTTTTTTTGCAAATCATGCATACCGCTGCCCAAGGTTGGTCTGACTCCGCCGATGTCTCGTGCTGTGTGTAGCCACACGCATCGCTCGTGTATTGGCGCGGATTGTTTGTCAGCGCTCCTCAACCTACGCTCTGGCTATACGGTCATCAACTTGATTGAACCCCCTCAAACGCAGATGGCCGAGCTTTAGGAGAATCATTGTGAAACTCAAAGAAGTCATCCTCTGCACAATCGGCGCATCGGTGCTCGTGCTCGCGGGAGGCTCGACCAGCCCGGCGTCTGCACAGACCGCCCCGGCCGGAAGTTCCCCTGCTTTGCAGCGCTGGGACTCTGCAAGCGAGATCTCGTTTTCCGGCACTATCAATGAGGTCGTAACCGAACACGCTCCCAATGTTCCCGCCGGAGTGAACCTGCTGATCGACGGTACAACGTCGTTCCAGTATGCCAACCTGGGCTCGCAGCTTAACTCTTCTCTCAAGAGCGAGCTCACGCCCGGACAAGCTGTCACTTTGAAGGGCATTGTTCGCAGCATCGACGGCCAAAGCTTCTTGATCGTCCGCCAGCTCACCATCGGTCAGCAGACTACACAGATCCGCAACGGCCACGGCATGCTCTCTCCTCGCGTTGAGGCCAGCGCATATCAGGGCAATCGTCCGCGTGGCAAGAGCGCTACTGCCGGAGGTGGACAGTGAACCACTTCCGCCAATTCCTCAATGTTGTCGCGGCCGCATTCATCGTTCTATTAGCAGTGGGCTGCTCCAACCCGGGTGGCAGCAATCCGAACCCGCCTGCGCCAATCTCCGTCACGCTCAGTTCGCAACGAGTATCCACCATGCAAGTTGGCACCTCCACTGCTATCTCTGCGACGGTCAGCAACGATGTGCTCAATGGCGGAGTGACCTGGTCTATCAGCTGTAGCACCTCGACTTGCGGCGCTTTCAATCCTACAAAGACGACCAGCGGGGCCAACACGATCTACGCGGCTCCTTCGGCGGTTCCTGGTACTGGTGTCGTAACAATCACGGCTACATCGGCCTCGGATCCCACGAAGTCGGCGACCGCATCCATCACCATCACCACGACGCCTGTGATCTCAGTTACGCTCAGCACACCGCCGCCAGCGTCGATGACCACAGGAACCACCGCGAGCATCATTGCTTCGGTCACTGGCGATTCTGCAAACGCCGGCGTCACTTGGAGTGTCACCTGCGGGAGTTCCCAATGTGGCAGCTTCAATCCAACAAACAGCGCTAGCGGCACGGCCACCACCTACACGGCGCCGAGCACCGCGCCATCCGGCAACACCGTAACCATCCAGGCAACGTCGGTGACGGACACCACCAACTCCGCGACTGCCAAGATCACCGTCACTACTCCGGCGCCATCCGCGCTGGCAGATGGCACATACGTCTACAACATCTCGGGTCAGGACAACAATGGAGTTTACTTCGTCGTCGGTGCATTCGCGGTGAAGAGCGACGTGATCACCGGTGGCGAGCAGGACTTCGTTGATCCCGGCTTCGCCTACATAAACAACCTCGACCCCGCGAACAGCAACATCACACTGACCAACGGCGCAGCTGTAATCAACCTCGCCGTAGCGAACAACAATAACGTCGGCGCGAACGGCATTGAGACATTCCACGGCACAATGGTCTCGGGCTCACGCCTGCTGATCACGCAGTTCGACAACTTTGCCTCAGCTGCGGGTTCCATCGATCTGCAGACCAATGCGGCTGCGCCCTCCGGCGGCTATGCCTTCATGGTCAACGGCGCTGACGACGGCACACCCATCAGTCAGCTCGCCATCGGAGGCATACTCAACGTCAATGGCGGCGCTCTCGCGACCTCCGGCAGCGTCTTCGACTACAACGATAGCGGCACCGTCTATCAGGCCCAGAGCTTCGCCTCCGGCAGCATCAGTGCACCGGACAATTACGGCCGCGTTACCATCAACCTGGTTCCAAGCACGTCCAGCAATATTAAGGGCTTTGTCCTCACCGGCTACATCATCGGCAACAGGATTCAGCTCATCGAAGACCAGAACGATGCGCTGAACGGGGTGCTCGGTGGTGTGGCGCTAAGCCAAGGTGCAAACACTGGCAAGTTCACCGGGCAATCCGTTGTGGGCGCGTCCTACGCCTACGGCCTGCTGGGCATGGACGGCAACTTGAACGGGTCCGGCCTAGTCAACATCGGCGGCGGCTTCGGATTCAATTCCAACGGAACCGTCGGCGGCGCAATGGCCTACAACGACCTCGACATTCACAACGGAAATTCGATCACGGGCAACTACACGGTGGATCCCACGGGGCGTGTCACGATCTCTAACGTGATCCCGTCCAACATCTCCAACGTACAGTTCACCTTCCAGCTCTACCTTGACGGCAACGGCAATGCTCTCGTCATCGGCGCCGACGACATGGAAGCGACCGGGGGTCTCAGCTTCGTGCAAACGAACTCCGGAAGCGACTACGAAGGAAACTACGCTCTCTCCGCGCAGGGCATCCTCAACGAGGATGGTGCACCGGGATGGGCTGCAGTGGGTCCGATCAACATCAGCTCAGATAACATCACAGGCTCGACGGATTACACCGCGCAGGGCTACAACCTCGCTCCTGGCCTGCCGCTCACGGGAACAGAAAACAGCAGCACAGGATTGTTTACCATCACCGGGCTCTCTCCAGACGGCACAGTTGGCTATGGCTACTATCCCATTGATGACACCCACGTGCTCGCAGTCTCCGTCAGCAATCTGCAGATCGGCCTGATGATGTTGGAGGGCATCACCGTCACAAAGTGACAGATTGCAATTAGCTACGCCCGGCCTCTCTGCAGGCCGGGCTCTTTCTTTAACGCCCCCGACGCCCCCTGAAGCTCTAGCGTTGCCTTTTCTCCGATGTAAGGAATCCGAGCAGCATCTGGATCAGCGCCAGGATCAGCGCTGCGATAAAGGCTGGCCGGAAGCCCGTAACGGAAAAACCCGGGACCAGCTTGCTCGAGAACCAAAGTACAAGCGCATCGATGACGAAGACAAAGAGCCCAAGAGTGAGAAGCGACAGTGGGAAGGTCATGACCTTCAAGAACAACCCCAGTGTCGCGTTAACGATGCCGATGATTACCACCGCAAACATCGCGGAACCGAAGCTGCTGATATTGAAACCCGAAACGAAATGCGCAACCACGAGCAGAACAACCGCATTCACAATCCAGTGCAGCAACCAGCGCATAGCAATTCCCTTCCGTCATGGACTCACTTACGGCGGAGTGCATGATAAGTCATCCGGCTAGAGCATACCTGAGCCCGCAGGAGCCGGATGCATCGTAATCCCTTTTTCAGCCAACCTCATACTCCTCGTCGACAGGAATCTGGAGCGCAGACGCCAACGCATTGGTCTCGTTCGCCATGCCAATAATCGCGATTAGTTCCGCGTGCTGCTCGTCCGTCATTCCTTTGGCTCGCGCCGCCGCAGTGTGCGAGTGCGCGCAATAGCTGCAGGCATTTGTCGCCGAGACAGCGATATAGACCATCTCCTTTGTTAGCGGATCGAGCGTACCCGGCGTAACCATGATCTCTTTCACGCTCGCCCACGTCCGCTCGAGCACTGCGGACTGATTCGCCAGTGCCCTCCAGAAGTTATTCACGAAATCCGTCTTCCGCGTCGCCCGAATGTCGTCAAAGACCGCCTTCACCCGCGGACTCTTCGCCACATCCTCGTCGGTCCAGAGCTTTACCGTCGCCATAGTCCTCCATTCCGCACTGATTCTATTTGCCACGTCAACGGGCTGTTTTTCGCTGAGCACATTTTGAACTCTGCGATATGCTGCAAGCACACATACAGAATCTCCCCTCTGCGGAAGCGCCACCGCTTCATCGGCCCCGTCATACCCACTCGAGGAGCCATCATGATGCACGAGATGACCGCCACATTGAGCGACGGCCCCAAGACCGCTGTATCTCCCTCCTTCGGCCTTCGTCTTGCCACACTTTCGCCCCTCGAAACCCTCGCGCAATCTGTCTCTACCATCGCACCCAGCACATCACCCACACTCACCGTTCCGCTCGTCTTCGCGCTCGCCGGCGACGGAACCTGCCTCGCCTACGCGCTCGCGCTTGGCCTTATCGTGCTCGTTGGATTGTGCGTCGCTCGCTTCGCGCGCGAGTCCGCTTCACCCGGCTCGCTCTATGAGTACACACGCGGATCACTGCCGCCGGTACTCGCCGCGCTCACGGCATGGGCGCTCTTCTTCGCCTACGCGATGACTGCCTCCAGTGTCATTGGCGGCTTTCTCAACTATGCCTATGTCTTTCTCGGCGGCCTTGGACCACGCGTGCCCGCGGCCCTGCTGGCTTGTGCAGTCGCGGCTGTCGCAACATGGGTTGCCTATCGCGACGTGAAGATCTCCGCACGTCTCATGCTCTGGATCGAAACCATCTCGGTCGTGCTCATCGCGTGTGTCGTCGGACTCACCCTGGTCCGCCATGGTCTGCACCTTGACCGCGCACAGTTCGACCTGCGGCACATCTCACTCGGCCGGCTTCGACTGGGCGGCATGCTTGCCATCTTCAGCTTCGTAGGCTTTGAGAGCGCAACTACACTCGGCGCCGAAGCTCGAGAGCCGCTCCGCACCATCCCACGCGCGGTCATTGGAAGTGCGCTGCTCGCCGGCGCGTTCTTTCTCGTCTGCAGCTACGGCGAGGTCCTCGGCTTTCGCGGTGCACCAACCTCTCTCGCGACGAGCACCGCCCCGATGCGCTACCTCGCGGCACGCGCCGGAATCTCCTTCGCCGGAGTCATCATTGACGCCGGTGTGCTCGTCAGCATGTTCGCCGCAACTCTCGGCTGCGTCATTGCGGCGTCACGTGTGCTTCTGCTGATGGCACACAACGGACTAGCGCACGGTCGGCTGCAGCAGACGCATCACCACAATCAAACGCCAGGGCTTGCAAGCATCGTCGCTGGGCTCGCGGCTCTCTTGCCGGCGCTCGGTCTCGTCGTTCGTGGCGTCGGCGGTGCGGACATCTATGGGTGGATGGGAACTCTCGCTGTCTTCGGATTTCTCACGGCCTATGTGCTGACCGCCGCGGCACTGGCGGCACATCTCCGGCGTCGCGGGCGACTAGGCAGCGGCACTGCAGTACTGACCGTCAGCGCAGTAGTCGCGATGATGGTTGCACTGGCGGCGAACATCTATCCTGTACCTGAGGCTCCCTACCGATACTTCCCCTACATCTACCTGGCCTATCTCGCCGGGGCCGCGCTCCTCTGTCGCCGTGGGCTTGCAAAGTTTGCTCGCGTCTGAAAACTATTTCCGGTTCGAATCGGGCGCAAGGGCCGAAAAAAATCCGTCGGTCGATGCTGCAAGGGCGCAATTACACTCAAGAACGTGTTAATTTTTCCCTTTATTTTCAATAACTTATTTGAAATTAGCAGATTAACAGCATTTCTTCACCCATCGAGAAGGAAATTCGTGACATTTGATTAGTTCTTGTAGTACGAATGGAGGCGCTGTTTTTCCGGCACACACTGCAGGGGCTATCCGCAAATGTTTGATCTTCATGGCAAGCGCGCTGTCGTTCTCGGAGGTACTTCGGGAATCGGCTATGCGATCGCGCTTGCTCTGGCTGAAGCCGGCGCCGACGTCGTCGCGTCCTCCAGGCGCGCCGAAGCCGTTGAAGAGATAGCGAAGGCGATCGAAAAACGTGGCCTAAAGACAGTGCGCATGAGCTCGGACGTTGCCGATCGCAAATCCCTTGAACGCCTTCGCGAGCGCGTCGAGCGGGAGCTCGGCCCCGTGTCCATCCTCTTTAACTGCGCGGGCATGACGCAACGCGTCTCGACCCTGGAGGTCAGCGAAGAGCTGTGGGACCAGATTATCGACATCAACCTGACGGGTACCCTGCGGGCCTGCCAGGTCTTCGGTCGCGGCATGGTTGAGCGGGGCTACGGCCGCATCATCAACATCGCGTCGCTGGCAACCTTTGTCGCGTTCATGGAGGTCGCCCCCTACGGTGCAAGCAAGGCAGCGGTGGGAGCGCTGACGAAGTCGCTCGCCGTAGAGTGGGCGCCACATGGCGTGACGGTGAACGCCATCGCGCCCGGCGTCTTCCCCACCGCACTGAACAGCGCCATCATCGATTCGCCGCGCGGGCAGGAGCTGCTGATGCGGACTCCGATGCGGCGCTTCGGTAAGGTGGAGGAGCTGACAGGAACAGCAGTGTTCCTCGCCTCGGACGAGGCAAGTTTTGTGACAGGCGAGATCGTCGTAGTTGACGGTGGGATGCTGGCAAGTGGGGTAAATCAGTGAAGGAAACAGTACGAAGTGTCGATGGGCAAGGCAGCCGGCGAATCGATCTGGCCTACGTAAAACTCGCCTCGAGCGAGATGGCGCGGGACATCAACCGCGACATCGTCCTCGAGCTCATCCGCGCAAATCAACCGGTCGGACGCGCAGAGCTGGCTCGACTCTCCGGCCTGCAACCGAGCACGGTCTCGGCGATCGTCGAACAACTTCTCGAAGAGGGATGGATCACGGAGGGCGCCGCTGCGAAGCGCCCACGCGGGCGCCGCCCGACGATGCTCACGCTCAACGCCGAGCTCGTCATTCTCGTCGCAGACCTGCGGCCGGGCCAGGCAATTCTCGCCGTCGTCGACCTCAACGGCCGCTTCCTCTCGCGCGAATCTGTTCCGCTGGCCTCCGACGCCGAACGCGCCACCATCAAGATCGCTGAAGCACTCGACGCCATGCGCAGGCAGCATCCTGACAAGCGTGTTGAGGGCGTCGGCATCAGCGTGCCTGGTCGCGTCAATCCCGAAACGCAACGCATCATCCTCGCGCCGAACCTGCACTGGGCCGACTTCGATGTGAAGAAGACGCTCATGGAGCGGCTGAATCTTCAGGTCGAACTTGAGAACGCAGCGAACGCCTGCCTGCTCAGCGAACTCTGGTTCGGCCGCATGGACGGCGTGCGCAACGCCGTGCTGATCACCGTCTCCGAGGGCGTCGGCTCCGCGATCCTTGCCAACGGCCAGATTCTCGCCGGCCGCAGCGGGCTCGCTGGCGAGTTCGGGCACATTCCAATCGATCCCAACGGTCCCGTCTGCGGCTGCGGCCAGCGCGGTTGCTGGGAGACCTTCGCCTCCAGCAAAGCGGCGCTCCGCTACTACGAGGAGCTCGAGCCCGAGCACCCCGCAACGCGCATTCAGGATCTTCTGAAGCTCGGCGAAGAGGGCAACCCGAAGGCGCTCGCCGCACTCGAGCGGCAGGCGCGCGCGCTCGGAAGGGGTCTGCGGCTCGTCACCTCGGCACTCTCGCCGGAGGTTGTGCTCGTCATCGGCGACATCACCTCATCCTGGACGCGCATCGCTCCGATCGTCGAAGAGGAGATGGCGGCAACGATGCTCGCCGGCACACCGCCGCGGCTCGCGGCAGCCTCTGACGGCGAACTCGCGCGACTGCGAGGTGCCGCGGCGCTCGTGCTGCAGCGGCACTCCGGCTACTACCGCTCAACACATGGAGCGCGCGAGCGGCCCCGCAACACTGTGAACGCTTAGCCTGATGCGCTTGTATTGAACCTCAAAACCCAAACTCTCAGCCAGGGAGAAGAAGATGCAGCTTGTTGAACTTCGGTGTGGCCTGTCGGTACGTTGCCTGTTGACCCTTGCAATCATGATGGGGAGCATCCCCGCAGCCTCGCGCGCGCAGACCACAAAGCCTCTGCCTTATCTCGATCCCTCGCTGCCCAAGGAGCAGCGCGCGGCGGACCTCGTCGGCCGCATGACGCTTGAAGAGAAGATCTCCGAGATGTCGAACAGTTCCGAGGCG
>Ga0070761_10001201_pt1 | contig 16308 bp, 30 predicted proteins | sample HubBroMetageREF1_FD_66724 | JGI IMG/M metagenome (GOLD analysis project Ga0070761, IMG submission 66724) | Reference soil microbial communities from the Hubbard Brook experimental Forest, New Hampshire, USA - Hubbard Brook CCASE Soil... | ecosystem: Environmental > Terrestrial > Soil >... | reverse complement strand
CGATTGCACGCCTCCGAGCGTATCGCTAAAAAGCTGACCAACTCTGCTGCGGCAGAGCCAAACAGACTCGGAGTAAGAGTGCCCTTGAGCGACGGCGACCGACGGGGGTTGTGCGTTCTAGGAGAGGACGGTTTCCTCTCCTTTTCACTCTGGTTCCCTCTGAAGGTTGTAAAAGCAGATGAAAACAAAACCAAGATGGATGAGCTGTGTGAAAAAACCCTACGCAACGGAGCAGGAAGTTGCGAATGACGTTGCGAAATTGACTCTAGAAGAACACAAAACTTTCTTTGGGAAACTGATTTTTTGGGAATACCGATGGTGCGATGAATGTCGGGCGTGGCACGTAAACCGAATATGAATATCTCTGAACTCCAAATCGCTCATTGGCGGTTGATCTACAAAGGCATCGATGTAGATGCCGAGATTGCCAAGATGGACGCATGGCTCGAAGCGAATCCGAAGCGAGCAAAGAAGAACCTGAAACGTTTCGCGGTCAACTGGCTGAATCGAACGGCAATGGATTTAGTCGAGATGAATCTGCGGCAGCGAGAAGGGCAGAGAAATGCCCTCGTTGGAAAAGCGGAAATCAGGCCGGTAGCCGACATGAGCCACATCGAGATGATCGAAGAAGCGATTAAGCGAAGCCGGACCGAGAGACGGCCAGCGGATGACATTATCCGCGAACTTCGCCAGCAAAAGGGTTTACAAGTAGTCCAAACACGAAAGGAAGTGTGATATGGCGATCTGGGTAGGCAAGAAAGCAACGGAGTTTGAGGTTCCTCCTGAAGGGCTTCATCCCGCGGTTTGTTGTGATGTTGTGGACATGGGCATCGTGGACTGGGGTTTTGGTCCCCAGGTGAAGATTCGGATTGTATGGCAGCTCGAAGAAACGAACTCAAAGGGCAAACGATATTTGGTGAGTGCGCCCTACACACCCAGTTTGCATGAGAAGTCCAAGCTCCGTCCGATCCTCGAAGCATGGCGGGGAAAGAAGTTCGACAAGGAAGAACTGAAGAAGTTCGACATTGAGAAATTGCTCGGCGCCAATTGTCAGGTGATGGTGACGCACAACATCAAAGACGGTGGGGAGACTTACGCCAATGTGCAGGCGGTTGTTCCTCCGGCAAGAAACGCAGCAAAGATTTACATCGATGATGAATACGTCCGGGTGAAGGATCGCCCCGGCTATCAGGACCCGAACGGGACACGTGAAGAACCGGAAGCCATCCAAAGAGATGAAGTCGATGAAGATATTCCGTTCTGAGGACTCCGATGACAATCACAACGGAAACGCGCCGGCAGACGAAGCAGGGCCGATTCTACAACGTTCCCGATGTGGGGATGTTGCCTTCGGTGACGACGATCCTTTCTTCCATCGGGAAGCCTGCCTTAGTGAATTGGGCAGCGAAGGTGGAGCGGGAGATGGTTGTCGCGGTCTCCACGGACCTATACATGGAGCCTCGGAAGGAGAAGTTGACTCCTTCGCAGTGGGCTTTGACGCTGAACAATCGATTGGGAACGACCAAAGCCTCCCAGAAAGAACTTACCCGAGCTGGTGACATCGGCACGGAAGTTCACAATCTCGTTGAATGGACGATCCGAACAGAACTCATGCAGAAGGTTGGACCATCTCCGAAGATTCGGGATGCGGCTCAATGGGCTTTCATGGCATGGGAGGACTGGAAGAAATCTGTCCATCTGAAACCGATTGCAGTGGAGCAGGTGGTCTACAGCAGGAAATACGGGTACGCCGGAACTCTCGATCTACTGGCCGAGGTCAACGGAGTTCTTACAGTCATCGACTGGAAAACGGGAAAGGCTGTATACAGTGAAGCTCATTTACAAAACGCAGCTTACCGTCAGGCGATTCGTGAGATGGGTCACGGAGACCCACGACAGGGCATTGTTGTTCGCCTTCCAAAAAATACTGAAGATCCAGAATTTGAGGCCGTGGTCGCAGATGAAGAGAAAGCTTCGTTCGATACGTTTCTCCATGTAATGGAACTCTGGAAGTGGATGCAGGCGAAGGATGGAGAGTACGAAAAGAAAAAGCAGGCTCTTCCCATCGAAGAGCAGTTGAAGTTGTCGATTAAAAATGCATAGGAATCCGCACAAACTGGACAAGGAGGCTACAAAGGCGGCGGGATTTATTTCTCGTTCCAGCTATATTTCCCGCCGTGTCCATCCTGACTCTGACCCTCCGCATCCTTGCCGTTATCTCGCTGGCCTTGATGACATCGGAGCAGTGAGGTTGGAAATATTTGAGCGTGATAATTACAGATGCGTTGATTGCGGAAAGCGTGTGACATGGGAAGGCGGCCACATGGCGCACGGAGGAAACACAAAAATCAGCAGGTGCGATTGCCCAGAAAATCTCAAAACCAAGTGTTGGGAATGTCACATGAGGAAAGAACACAATCGAGAAGTGAAGTTCGGAGAGGCCTGGTATCGATGATGAACGTCACGATTACCCTGACGGAAAGAGACCCGCTCGTTAGACTTGATCGCGTCGGCTACCACTTGCGTTCGGAGAAGATGCTTGCCGACATGCGAAAAGACATTCGATGGAGTCTGGCATGTCAGTCCGGTGTGCATCGAGTGAATGGATTGAAGAGTTCGATTGTGAAGTGCCGTAGCGAAAAACGAGCGAGCGGTAGCCGCCGAATGAAGCACGAGCACACGGTTCTACAAAAAAGAAGCAAAAAGAAATTGGGGAACCGGCGCGAAGGAGACGGGGGATGAGCAAGTTTCGCAAGAAGCCAGTTGTGATTGAGGCGGTTCAATATACAGGCGACAACGAGCAGGAGATTTGGCGATTTTGCTCGACGGCGGAAGCGCACAACGACATGCCTGGGCATTGGATGTTGATACCTACGCTAGAGGGAAACATGGTCGTTTCGCCCGGTGATTGGGTCATCCGTGGCGTGAAGGGCGAATTTTATCCGTGCAAGCCGGACATCTTTGAAGCGACGTACGAGCCAGCGGCGTGACTCGCGACCGGCAAGGGTGGGTGGGGCGCGAAAGGAGCATATGAGGGTGAGATTCGAGGAAATCGCAGTTAAGGCGACGAAGCGATGGACTGACAACGGTAAGCGCCGGAGCGAGACACGTAAATTCTGGCAGACGATCAGCCCGTTCAACAAAAATGAGTATGGTGAGCCGAAGTCGCGCGAACAAATTCGAGTTGAGATATGCCGGGAACGCGATGCGTGGCTCGCGGAACTGCGCCCGTGACCCGCGCACGAGAAACGCGCCCGAGGCGCAAGGCGAAGTTTGAGGTTGGGCAGGTCGTAAAATATCGCTATTCGAAGCGCTGGTACTATTTTTGCGTCACGCGCATCCGCATAGGACAAGCGTTTTGGTACATGGACGATGAGGGGAACGCAACGATTCAGCGACGTTTGCGCGCACTGACGAAGCGCGAGCGAGGCCAGCGATGACGCGCCCGAGTGAAGGGGGTGAGGGACGAGCGAATCAGACGCCAAGCGGGCAGAACAAACTGGGACCATCGCCTGAGCGTGCCAACGAACGGGCGCGAACTTATCGAGGGATTGCTGAAGCGATGGCAGAGCAGTGGGGTGGGCGATGACCAAAAAGCGGAGCGAAGGGCGGGGGAACCGCTGCTCGATCTGCAAGAAGTCATCGCATAGTACGCAGGCGCATCGAATGGCGGACTTAAGCTCGGAACGCATCGAAAAGCGTGCGAATGAGCCTCAAGAGGGGGCGGGGACCGAACCAATGGATAAGCTGCGGGAGACGCTGACCGATGAACAGCATCGGTTAATTGGAAACTGGTGGAATAGAATCGCCAGCATTGCCCACCAGTCCAGTCCTAACGAGGAGCAGTGGAAGGCCATCGAAGCTATCGCGTTTGCGCTATTCAAGTACATCCCGGCGCTGGAGGCAGCCCTGAGGAGCGAGACAGCCACGCGCGACGGCATAACGCTAAATTTGGACCTAAGAACGGCGGGAGAGATCGGGCTATTCGAGTTCTTGCGCTCGAAGGGATTTGAGATTAAACGCGACGAGGCGACGAGCGACACACCAGCGGGGCGCGAGCCGAGAGAAGAATCCATTGAACAGCGCCGTGCTCGCGCTAAAGAATGGGCAGATACCTATGAGAAGCGTACTGGCGAAGGCCCCGGCAAATCGATGTACGCGCAAGTCTGGATGTCGGGCTATTTCAATCACCCGCTGACTTCATCGAAGGGATTGAACAGCGTGATTATCGAGCAATTTGAAGCGGCGCTGGCCGGGCAGGCAGAGGAGCAGCCGCCACGGGAATCCGACGCTAATTTGTTGTCTCGGCTTCATCTCCACACGCTCAACGATTGTGATTGCGTTACGCAGGACGAGTGCTACGCAGCGAAACTGGCGATCTTGAAGGAGTACCGATGAGCGATGGGGCTAAGCAAAACACCGATATTGAGATTTGGCGCGGCAAGAGTCGCGCAGAGTTTGGTGATCCTAATCGGTTTTACGCGGACTCGCTGCACATCGTCAAGAGCGACGTTGAGGCGCTAGGAATTAACTGCGGCGGATTCGTAATCGTCAAGCCGATCAGAGAATGGCATCGGCTCGCGGCCACCGCGCCACCTGTGGATGCGATGTTGCGCCCGCTGCTGGAGCGACTGGAAAACTACCTCTACAACGGCTTCGAACCGGACGATCAATCGAAGCTGTATCACGAAGTTGTGGCCGTGCGGGCCGCGCTAGGGCAGACGAGTACAGCGCAGCCAGAGCCGACGCGGGATACGTACGTTGCCGCTGCTGAGGCTGTAATCGCGGAGTATAAGCGACTTGGCGAAGAGGGATACACGCACTACCTCAGAGGAGAAATGGGCCGCATCATTGAGCGAAAGTTGAAGGGCGCCGCGAGTACAGCGCAGGAGATTTCAGGAGCAACTAGCTCCGCGAAGGATGGTGATGCCACTTGATAAAAACGCGCCTGAGCCACATGTGGATTACATCGGCGATCACATGCCGTCAATTAGCTATTCGCCGCCAAACATTTGGGTTTGCCCGACTGGATGGCACACGGATACCAAGAACGGTGAGCCTGCGTCATGGGAGAATTTTGAAACTCCTCTTCCTAAGCCTAAGTGTATTGCCAACGAACCTACAGGCTCAGAATCGCGAGGCTCACTGATGGCTGTGAAGTGAGAGCCGCAAGGTACAGCTTGGTACTGGAGAAGAAATGCCTGGATGGAAGAACTGGAAAGCACGTAATCCCCAAAGATTTAAGGAACTTACGAAGAAAGCGCAATCCAAGGTAAGCGAACGCAATGCCCGAATTGTCTGGGAGTATCTTCTCCAGCATCCATGTGTTGATTGCGGAGAGCGTGATCCTATTGTTCTAGAATTTGATCATGTTCAAGGAAACAAGGTTAATTTGATTTCAGTTCTTATCCATAGGTGCTCAAAGGGCACTTTGCAATTGGAGATAGAAAAATGCGAAGTTCGGTGCGCGAATTGTCACAGAAGGAAGCATGCCGAAGAGCGCAACTATTACAAAATGGCATTTCTCTCCTAGGTGAGAGCCGCATTGTAGGGCCATTTTGTGCGAGTACAGCGCAGGGAGGCGGGAAGTGAGCGCCAGAGAGGAAGCCATTCAAGGGATGAGGCGGATTGAGCAAGATTTGAAGAAGCTCATGCGGGAAAGGGACCAAACCCTTGCGTGGGTTGAGCAAGTGAAGGATCTGGAACCACGCCCTATCTTTGCCTACGCCATCCCCCAAAATCTATGCTCGTCGGAATTGAGAATCCTTTGGAGCGGCTATTACTCGCCAGTTCGCGAGGCCAGGGCGAACGGCGCATGAAGCGCACATGCAAAATCAACGTTAAGCTGGCGGCTAACCTGGTTTTAGAGAAACACTTGCGCGAACTGGGCTTTGACAATTTCGTGCGTGAGTACAAATTCCACCCGAAGCGCAAATGGCGATTCGACTATCTGCTTGAACCGGATACGGACCATTTCGGTGACGTAGCGATCGAGATTGAGGGTGCTGTCTGGACGCAAGGCCGGCAAGTCGAGAAATACCGGGAAGCCGCGGCGATGACGTTTAAAGTCTTTCGATTCACCACACAGGAAGTGTTGGACGGCACGGCTAAAGCATTCATCGAGAAGCACTGCCAATGAAGCCTGCGACGGGCAACGATTAGGATTGGAGCTTCAGTTCCCGAAGACATGAGGAGCGACGATGAGCAGATTTAAAAAGGGTGATCGAGTCCGCATCGTAGAGAAATTACCTCCCGAAATGGCGCATTTTACTGCGGGCAAGATGGCGACCATCGAATACAGCTACTTCGAGCATTATGGTGGCGACGAAAATGGGAAAGAGGAATACTCCATCGACATCGATGGTGAAGGCAGTACTGCTTGGTATCCCTCGGAAACCCTGGTAGCTCGGCGGCGCGCGGCCAAGGCAAACGGCGAATGAAGCGCGCAAAGCCAGATGCGGGGACGCTGCTGTTGATTCATCTGCGCGAATTAGGCGTGAAAGCTTATACGCCTGAGTTCAAGTTTTGCAGCGGGCGCCGATGGAGAGCCGATTTTGCGATTTGGCCACACGATCCTGCGCGGCACACGATTCTAGTGGAAATAGAAGGGGCGGTTTGGGCGCAAGGGCGGCATACCAGAGGCTCGGGCTACGTTAAAGACTTGGAAAAGTACAACATGGCGGCCTCGCTCGGCTATCGGCTATTCCGCTTTACCACTGAACAGGTGCTCAAGGGCTACGCCAAGGAATTTCTGCGAAAGTACGGTGGGCTGTGATGCGGCGGCCGCTGCGCCGGGCAACGATCAGGATTGTCACGCCGCTAAACTGGAGGGCGCTTGAGAGACAAAACGTACGACAATCGCGGGACGACTTCAGCGGAACTGTGGCTGATTCGCGCCGGGCACCACTTATGGCGTCAGCGGAAGCGCAAGGAATGGCCGGAAACAGCGGTTATGTCCGCGCTGGAAACGATTTGGGCAGCGAAGAAGGCAATTCGGGCCATCGAGCGCGAGAACTATCGGCAATCCCGCGAGAAATCGAATCTTCACCTGTCGAAAGGGAATCGTTTCGCTCGCTTTGGGAAGCTGGCACCGGTAGTGGATGTGATGGAAGCGCTGAAAGCGAGCTTGAAATCACGCTGACTTTGAATGATTCATTTCCTGTTGTGGACGAGATTCATGCGCCGAAATGCGAGCCATGCGAGTTTTGCCAATCGAAAATGCTCTACGACTGGACAATCGCTGGATGGAAGTGCGAAACGTGTAGCGCTAGGCGATTCATCGGGCGATCAGAGCATTGCGTGCGCACCGGCGAGCCAGACTTCGACCCCGACGCGCGCTGGTGGAGCGAATTCGAGCGAGGGAAAATAATTTCTTGACAGGTCTACAGCGATTGCATTACAAAGCCTTAGACGCACGCGCACCCTGCACGCGCTCGAAATTTGCAGCGGAGTTTCGTTGTAAGTCGTACCATCCCCAAAATTGGCCAATAAACGCTTCCTGCTCCTCTACGACAACGGCGATCGCACCCATATCGGCACAGCAGAACGCGATGAACTCCTGCTGCTAGGCCGAGTTCGCGCGCTCGACTCCTTCCGTTTCGCCTACATCCAGCCCAAACAAACCTTCCATAGTTTCTCGCAACTCGCGGCGATAAAGCCCCAGTTTCAGCCCATCCAGCCCTTCAAGCGCTACTTGCCAGGAACATTCGTATTCGAGTTTGGCGAAAAGCGCTCACGCGAACTTATGGAAACCGCCGAAGGCATGGCAATTCGGCTACAAACAGCGTAAATTCAGCTCAGAAATGGCTAAAAAGAGCACGATTCGACAGCAATTGTTCGCTAGAGAGTACGTAATCGACCTAAACGCGACAAGGGCCGCAATCGCAGCAGGTTACAGCCAAGCAGGCGCAGACGTAGCTGGCTCACGGCTGTTAGGGAACGCTAGGGTCAAGAAGCAAATTGACCAATTGATGTCAGCGCGTGCTTCCAGGCTGGACATCAAAGCGGATCGTATTGCCGAGGAGTTGCACCGTCTCGCATTTGCCAATATGCAGGACTACATGCGAGTGAACGCTGAGGGCTGGCCAGAACTGGACTTATCAACTCTCACGCGTGACCAAGCGGCGGCAATTCAAGAGTTTAGCGAAGATGCAACAGGCGGCACGGGCGATGGTGAACGGCGCCAGGTATTACGTCGTAGATTCAAGCTGGCTGATAAGCGCGGCTCGCTGGAATTGCTCGGCCGCCATCTCGGCATGTTCCAGGACAATCTCAAGGTCACAGGACTTGAAGGCTTGGCAGATCGATTGAGCGCGCTACGCAAGGCAAAGCATGGCAACGGTACCTGACGTTGAAGCAGAGCTGCTCGAAGAGGTTTGCGAGGTTCTAGATGACCCGCTGCTCTTTGCCGAGCGCTTCTATCCATGGGGCAAAGGCGACCTCGACAGTTCGACGGGACCGCGGGCATGGCAACGCGAAGTATTTGCGTATCTGCGCGACCACATCAACAATCCAGCGACGCGCTATGTCCCTTGCCGTGTAGCAATTGCGTCGGGGCACGGCATCGGCAAGTCAGCGTTCATGGGCATGGTCAGCAACTGGGCTATGTCCGTCTGCGAAGATGCGAAGATCGTTGTAACCGCCGGCACGGGCAGCCAGTTAAGCGCCAAGACCGTTCCTGAAATCAGCAAGTGGTTCAAAAAGAGCATCAATGCACACTGGTTCGATGTACGCGCAACGAGTATCCGAGCCAACGATCCAGATCATGCGTTAAGCTGGCGGACAGATTTCCTCACCTGGAGCGAGCAGAATACCGAAGCGTTCGCCGGGCTGCATAACAAGGGCAAGCTCATTGTCCTGATTTACGATGAGGCCAGCGCAATCGCGAGTCCGGTGTGGGAAGTTAGCGAAGGCGCGTTAACCGATGAAAACACGGTAATTATCTGGCTAGCCTTCGGCAACCCAACGCAGAATACGGGGTCGTTTCGCGAGTGTTTTGGTAAGTTCAAGCATCGCTGGAAGACGTTTCAGATCGATAGCCGCACCGTCGAGGGAACGAACAAGGAAGAAATCGCTCGTTGGATTCAGGACTATGGCGAGGATAGCGACTTCGTTCGTGTTCGTGTTCGTGGCGAGTTTCCGCGCAGTGGCTCAACGCAATTTATCTCCTCTGATGTTGTAGCGGCTGCTAGGAAATACAAAGCGACTGGATATGACGGTCTGCCGAAGCTGCTCATCGTTGATGTCGCACGATTCGGAGACGATCAGTCGGTTATTGGTACGCGCCAGGGACGCAAGGCAAGCATTCTAAGCAAGTTGCGCGGGCTTGACACGGTGCAAGTGGCTGAGCGGACTATCCAGTTCATCGACAGGGAACAGCCGGACGCGGTGGTAGTCGATGGCGATGGGATTGGCGGTGGCGTAGTCGATCAGCTGCGCGCGCGGGGCTATGGCCACAAGCTGTTTGAGTTTCATGGCGGCTCAACAGCGAGTGACCCGCAGAAATACTTCAACAAGATTGCCGAGTGCTGGGGATTGATGCGCGAGTGGTTGGAGAGCGCGGAGATTCCAGACGACCCTGAGCTTGCAAGTCAGTTGGAATCACGCGAATACGGCTTCAGCAACAAAGGGCAGATACAGCTGGAAAAGAAAGACGACCTCAAAGCGCGTGGTTTGGATAGCCCTGACATCGCAGACATGCTGGCGATGAGTTTTGGCGTACAGATCAACATTCCGCGCAAGCCCAAGGCGGAGCCGCGCAACTTCGGGCGCGAAGTTGAGTTTGGGTGGATGGCGAGTTGATGACAGTTGCTCATTCGTGCGCAATTGTGCTAATAAGTGCGCATGCCAAGAGTAACCGTGATACTCACCGATGAAGAATATGCGCAATGCAAGCGTCAGGCAGGATTGATTCCGCTCAGCAGTTGGTTCCGTTCGCTGACAGGCATTCCGCGGGGAGAAGAACTGGCTACGGGAGAGGCCAGCGCACGAGGCACTGATGCTTCCGTTGGTGTTCGAAGCCAACGCTTACCTAAGCCTGCGAAGGCCCAGAAGAGCATCCCCGCGGAACTCCCAACGAAAGCGCCTGTGGATATGAAGAGGTTTTTGCCCTAAATGCCCGCTGAATCGAAAGCACAGCAACGCCTCATGGCGATTGCCGAACACAATCCATCCGCTGTGAGCGCGAAGAATCGCGGCGTGCTCAAGATGAGCCACAAGCAGCTGCACGACTTCGCAGCAACGAAGCGCAAAGGCTTGCCGGCCAAAGTGAAGCATGGCGGCGTAAAGCTCTCGGAGCTGGCGCGGTGAGCAAGTTCCGCGATTATCTACTGGGCGTGGTTGCTGAGCGGAAAGCCGCAGTGGCGCCCAAAGTTGTACCGGCGGTCATCGAACCGCCCGTCGAGGAACCTATCGCGGTGAATCCTGAGTTGAAGCATTTAGCCGAGATGCTGGCCGAAGCGCGAAAGCGGAAACATGGCAGTTGATCCGCTCAGCGTACCGCCAGGGTCTTTAACGCTGGAAGCCATCACGGATTTGCTGGCTGGAGGTGGCGGTGGAGCGCCTGGCGGCAGCGACATGCAATTGCAGTACAACAACGGTGGAGAGTTTGGCGGGATCGCCGAATCGATATACGTGGCTGGCGCAGGGCTGAATATCGGAGCGCCGGGCTTTGGTATTGGATTGGCTGGCGGACCCACAGAGTCAAATGACATTGCCATTCTGGCTGGAAGCATCGAGATTCAAGCGCTGGAGTCAGGTGCGACGCTTGCTGTTGAAGCGGATAGCGACATCGATGTAACTAGCAACAACGGCGGATTCAACATCGCGGCGAATAGGGGATCATTCAACAGCAATGGGTTACTCGAATTCATCAGCACGGCCGGAGCGATCAGCTTCCAATCCCAATTAGCCACACCAAAATATCAGTTTGTAGGGATTCCAGTGTTTGCGAATAACGCCGCGGCTATCGCAGGTGGTTTGGCTGCAGGCGACCTGTACCGCACGGGCGCGAATCCTGATCCTGTTTGTGTCGTACACTGAGGCTCATCATGGCTAAACTGACCACGAAAGCGCGCAAGGCCATCCCAACGAAGGCATTCGCTCTGCCTGGTCGACGCTATCCTATTGAGAACGCCAGTCACGCCCGCAATGCGTTGGCGCGTGTCAGCCAGTTTGGCTCATCGGCCGAGAAGTCTACGGTGCGCTCTGCCGTCAAAGCGAAGTTTCCCGGCATCAAACTGTCGTCGCTGGCACGCTAGGGCGACAGGAGAACAGCATGGAATTCAAGACGCAATGCACGAAGAACAGCCAGGATGCGACGGGATTGCACCACGTAACGCTGGTGGATAGTGTCACCGGCCATAGCATCGAGTTTCCCAGCCAGACGATGTTTCTGACTGGCGAAACGTACACGGTGACGGTCAGCGGCAAAGGCATCGACAAGCCGCAGCCGAAACCGCCGGCACCACCGAAACCGCCAGTGATCGACAAGTTCGACGCGCAACCTGAACACGGAAGTCAGCAGCCGCAGCCACAAGGCTAAGCCCAACGACCATCCGAAAGCCTCGTTCGTTCTGTGGCCGATATACGAGCGTGATCCGAGGGAGGCATTGGTTCTAAATGGGCAGGATTGACGCATTTTCTGTTGCGACAGGTGTGATGAAGATGCAGGCCCTTTTCTGTCGGACCATTGATTAATTCCCACGCCATTCGGTACGCCTTCTTGCAGTTCGTGGCATTGTGCTTACCGAAGGTAAAGCTGCCGTAGCCATTTTTGTCTAAGTACCCGGTCCAAAGCCAGCATGTTTCAGTCTTGTTGACTTTGGACCAAAACTTCTCTTCGAGTGGTTTGGCTTTAGGTCCTGGTTTTGAGCAAGGGATTTGAAATCCGCGCCTGCGAAGCATCCAGTTGGGAATAGAAGACATCGGGAGATTTTAACATTAAGCCGCTTAGCGATCGCGTGTTAATCCAACGAATTGGCGACATCGAAAGAATCGGCAGCATCTACCTCCCCGATTGCGCCAAAACGCGCAGCTACAAAGGCGTGATTCTGGCTGTTGGTCCCGGCAAGTGGGAAGACGCTGGCTGGTGGAAGGTGAAGGGCGAGTGGAAGTGGTTCGACGCCGAGCGCGTGCCGATGGATGTGCACGTGGGCCAGACGGTGTATTTCAGCAGCCAATGGAACGACTTCGCTTCAGCGGATGCGGAGATGGAATTGCCGCTAGGCTCAGATGAGAGCCTGCACTTGGTTCGACAGGCCGACATTATCGGAGTGATCCCGGATGCCTGAAATGACTATCCCGGCCCTCCATCTTGCCAATATTCGCAATGAAATGCTCATCGACCGTCTCATCACTCACGAAGCCGATGACGACGACCGAGGCGATGCCGTGACGAGATTGCGTCGGCAGATCGCTGCGCAACTGAGGCTGATGGAACGATGCAATATTGCCCTGGCTCACCGATTTCGCAGGTTGCGTCCCACCCGATTCTTTTCTGTAGATGCCTAACGACCCGAACAAAGACAAGGAGTTCATCGAACTTGCGCTGGAGCGCTGGCAACTCGCCCATGAGGCTGAGTCTGAAGCGCGCGAAGAGTGCCTCGAAGACCTGAAATTCTCCATCGGTGAGCAGTGGCCGGAGATGATCAAGTCGCAGCGCGCGCTGGATGGCCGCGTGATGCTGACGATGGACCAGACCGGCCAGTCGGTGCAGCTGGTCTGCAACAATCAGCGCCAGCAACGGCCCAGCATCAAAGTCAATCCCGTAGGCAATGGCGCGGATGTCGAGTCCGCCGAGGTGTGGACCGGCATCATCCGGCACATCGAAGTGCAGAGCGACGCAGAACTCGCCTACGATGAATCGTTTGAGTACATGGTGCGTTGCGGTCGCGGTCATTTCCGGCTGATGACCGAGTATTGCGATGATGACAGCGGCAATCAGGATATCGTCATCAAGCCCATCGAGAATACGTTCTCAGTGTACATGGACCCATCGCCCAAAAAGGCATGGTGCTTCATCATCGAGGATATGACCAAGGCTGAGTACATGGAGCAGTACCCAAACTCAGACCTGGCTGGATCATGGGACGACTTTCAGGGCACAGGCAACACGCCGGAAGCTTGGCTAACGAAGGACGGCGTTCGAGTAGCGGAGTATTTCCGCATCGAGGAGACGCCACGGCGCAAAGGAGCGCCCAAAAAGAAGGTTATCTGGTGCAAGATTAACGCTTTCGAGCGCATCGACAAAGATAAAGTCATCCCCGGCAAGCGCATCCCGATTATCCCGGTGCTGGGCAAAAATCTGCACGTCGACGGCAAGCATTATCTGGCTGGGCTGATTCGCAACGCCAAAGGTCCGCAGCGGCAATACAACTTCATGGTGAGCGCCGCGACAGAAACGATTGCGTTGGCACCAAAGTCTCCGTTCGTGGCAGCTGAAGGGCAGATCGAAGGGCGCGAAACCGAGTGGAAGAACGCAAATACGAAGAATTACTCGGTATTGCAGTACAAGCCCGTTTCGCTCAACGGCACGCCGCTACCTGAACCAAAGCGGAATCAAGCCGAGCCGCCGATTCAGGCGATGGCGGCGATGATTCAGCAGGCGGGACTGGACCTGAAAGCTTCTATCGGGCTGTACGACCCGTCGCTCGGTCAGCGCAAGGGTGACGAGTCGGGTATCGCCATCGGCCATCTGCAGCAGCAGGGCGATCAGGCTACATTCAACTATTCCGACAACCTGACGCGCTCGATGCGGTACGCCGGCAGAATCCTCATCGACTGGATTCCGGTGTATTACGACACGCCGCGTGTGCAGCGCATCATCAAGCCGGATGGGACAAGTCAGCACATTGTCACGCACTTTGGCGCCGATCAGGCCGACGATGCTCAGGACTTGGCCGAGCAGCAAAGCATTCAGAAGATTTACGACCTCAGCCAAGGCACGTATGACGTCACCATCGAAGTCGGGCCAAGCTACCAGACCAAGCGTCAGGAAGCGGTTGCGACCCAACTTGAATTGGTGAAGGGCGATCCGCAACTCATGCAGGTCATTGGCGACCTCATCGTTGGGGAAATGGACATTCCGAACGCGAAGGAGATTGCGAAGCGGTTGCACGCGATTCTGCCGCCGCAAGTTCTGGCTGCCGACGATCCGGCGAAGCAAGGGCAACAGTTGCAGGCACAACTCGCAAGCACGCAGGGCCAGCTTCAGCAGGCGACAGGCTTACTCGATCAGGCCCATCAGATCATCCAGACCAAGCAAGTCGAGCAGCAGGGCAAGAAAGACATCGCGCAGATGCAGGAAACGTCGAAGCTGGCGATTGTCAAGATGCAGGAGATGACGAAGCTTGCGGTTGCGCAGATCAACGCCAGCAAGGACGCGAACCAGTCCTTCGCAGAGAACGAGCTGGAAACCTACAAGATCGCGCACAACGCCGCGCACGAAGTCGCGATGGACCAGATTCAGAAGCAGCACGAGCAGGACATGGCGCAACAGGCGGCCGCGAACGCGCAGCAAGGTCAGCAAGCCGACCAGGCGCATGAAGTAGGCATGGCCGCAGTCAACGCAGCGAATCAGCCGCAGCAACCCGAAGCACAAGCTTAAGTACCGGCGCTACGTACACCGGGACCAAATCCAGGAGCAGACATGCCTGAGCAGCAAACGGAAGCGACCCCGACAGAAGTTTCCATAGATTCAGCAGCAGTCCCTTTTGCCGACTTTGTTAAAGCGCGGCGCGAGGGGAAAACCACAGCGATTCCGGCTGAGAACTCCGCTCCAGCGGAAGTTCAGGAACAGGAACCATCCGACGCTGCGACCGACAAGGGCGCGGCAAAAGCGGGCACTGACTCGGAACCAGAGCCATCGAGCGGGAAACAGCGAAGCCAAGGCGGATTCCAGCGCCGCATCGACAAGCTGACCGCACGCACCAAGCAACTCGAAAGCGAACTTGAGCAGGCACGCCGAGGCTCTACAACTCAGCCACCTGCTCAGCAAACCCAGCAACCAAAGGCCGATGAGCGCCCTATCCGCAGTCAGTTTGATTCGGATGATGCGTACACCGACGCGCGGATTGCCTGGGGAGTACGCCAAGGGATTGCCGCGGAGCGTCAAGCGGAACAGCAGCGAGCGGAGCAGGAACGAGCCAAGCAGGTTGTCGATAGTCACCACCAGCGCGTATCCGAGGCTCACGGCCGGTACGAAGATTTCGATGAGGTTCTTCAGGCGTCAAAGGCGGAAGTAGCGCCAGCGGCGGCGGTATACATCCAGCGGCTCGATAATGGGCCGGATGTAATGTATCACCTCGCCAGCAACCCTGAACTAGCCGAAGAAATCCAGGACATGGAGCCGATTGACCAGGTAGGCGCTCTGGGACGCATCTCTGCCGAGCTTCGCAAGGGATCAGAACCAAAACCCCGCAAGGAAAAACCGGAATCGCGCGCGCCGGAACCGATCAGTCCGGTCGCTGCGAACACAAAATCGTCACCAACGCCCCTAGGCGAGATGAGTTTCATGGATTACAAGAAAGCTCGCGAGGCAGGCCGTTCGCGCTGACAGAAAGGCAATTAGGCTGCTCCTTTGAATACGCTTCTTACGATTGGCATGATCACCAGGGAAACCCTGATGGTCCTGTTCAACGAAACAGTTTTCACCAAGCATGTCAACCGGCAATACAGCGATGAGTTTGGCGAGGCTGGAGCGAAGATTGGCTCCGTGCTCAACTTGCGCAAGCCGGTGCGATTCGTGCCCGCCGCGGGGCAAGGCATCATCTATCAGGACCTCACGGAAACCAGCGTTCCGCTGACGCTCACAACGCAGTATCAGCGATCGTTTCAGGTCACGACCGCTGATTTGAAGCTGTCGATTGATGACTTCAGCAAGCGCTTCATCCGCCCCGCGATGTACAGCATGGGCAACCAGATCGATGTGGACGGTATGTCGCAGTTTGTGAACGTGTTCAACGAAGTAGGAACGCCGGGAACGGTGCCCAACTCCGCGCTTACGTACCTGCAAGCTGGGCAGAAACTCAGCGATCAGGCTGTTCCGACTGCCGACCGCAAGGTGGTCATCGGAACCAAGCAGAACGCGACCATCGTCAACGCGCTGGCTGGCTTGTTCAACCCGCAGCGTAAGATCAGCGACCAGTACGACAAGGGCATGATGTCGATGGACACCCTTGGCTTCGACTGGTTCATGGACCAGAACACGCAGCCGCAAGTTGTGGGAGCGCAAGGCGGAACGCCGACGATCAGCGCGGCGAACCAGACTGGCTCCAGCATCACAACGACTGGCTGGACGGCGGCGGCAGC
>Ga0070761_10001200_pt1 | contig 16320 bp, 16 predicted proteins | sample HubBroMetageREF1_FD_66724 | JGI IMG/M metagenome (GOLD analysis project Ga0070761, IMG submission 66724) | Reference soil microbial communities from the Hubbard Brook experimental Forest, New Hampshire, USA - Hubbard Brook CCASE Soil... | ecosystem: Environmental > Terrestrial > Soil >... | reverse complement strand
TGCTGGGATGATTCAAGTCGTCGGCGACAGATTCTGGCTGAACGGCACGACGATAGAGGATGTCCAGATAGCCCACAAAGCAACCCTTCAGCTGGTGTTGGACGAAACAAATCGCGAGTATGGCGAATATTTGTCAGAGCAGAGCCGGAAGCAGGAAGGGGAACAGGAGGAAATCAAGTCTAGCGAGATACAGGTGCGGAAGGCCGCCAGGAGAATTAAGTTCGACTAGTTGTTGATGTGTTCGCCCACCGACGCCATGGCGCTCACGCTGCACCAGGTCGCGTGGCGCGACGGCGGTTGCGAAGGACACCGGCGCGGGCGGTGTGTCACGCGCAGCCACTACGCGGGGCACTCCGACCTGCAAGTGAAGGCCCCCGTCTTGCCCCGCATCACCTCGCTCATCGCGTCGCCCATCCGCACGCTGGCGGTCGCGGCGACAGACGACAGGCGGGCGCGCAAATATTGTCCCTGCTTCTTCTCCCCGTACGCATGAGCAGGGTGTCCGTGGTTTCCGCCTTTACGGGGAGTTTGTCGGAAGGGATGAGCGGGATCCCGCGCCAAGTCATAAACGGAGAACCGAACATCGTTACGGTAGGCGGCGGCACACCACGACGGGTGCATTCGCGCCCGAAAGCGGCGATCGCGCGGGGATGCGCCAGGAAGAAGCTCGGCTCTTTCCACACCTTGGCGATGAGCTCGTCCATGCCGTCGGGCGTGGCGGTCGTGGCCTTCACCTTCATTTCCGGCGCAATGTTATTGAGCAGACTATAGATCGGAGATGCGGGTTTGCACGTCCAGAACACTGGTCACTGCGGTCAGCAGGTATTCGCGCGGCTTTTCCTCGTAATCGACATAGATCTCGGGCAGGTCGACCTCTACGTCCGCATGACATTCGATTGTGCGGGTTCCGGGACGCGTGGGTTTGACTTTGTTGAGCCGGTAGACGCCGGCCTCGACGGGCACCCAGGAGAGCGAGGCGATCAGCCAGCGCGGCGTGATCTGCTCCATAATAGGGACTGATTTGCTGACGTACGTGCAAATTTATACTATCGGTAGGCGATACATCGCCGCAGCTTCACATGCGTCGCAGAACGGTAGAGATATAAGGTCTATATTTCTAATTCTCAGAACCGGCGTCCAGCATGAGCGCGCAAATACGATCAATGGCCGCCCGCACGTCCGCCGCCGGCCCGTTATAGTTATTCACCAATATGGAAAACGCCAGCATGTCCCCGTTCTTCCGACGCGCATAGCCCGAGAGCGCGCCCACGTGCGACAGCGTGCCTGTCTTGGCGAAAATGCGCCCAGCTATGGCCGTGCCTACAAAGCGCGCATGCAGCGTGCCGTCCTCGCCAGCCACAGGCAGCAAACTCACCCAGGCATCCCGCGCCGCCGCGTGATACATGTACGCCAGCAGGCGCACCACAGCCGCAGGAGTCACTAAGTCCAGACGCGATAACCCGGAGCCATCCACCAAGTTGTAACTGGCGCGATCGACGCCGATCTCGTCGAGGAACGCCTGGCGTTCCGCGATCCCCGCTTCGTGGCTGCCGATATGCCGCCGCGCTTTGGCCACCGCCAGCAGCGCCATCTCCGCGTGCAAATTCTGACTCACTTTGTCGGTGATGCGCAAGTCTTCCAGTAGCGGCGCCGAATCGCGCCGCGCCAGTTCCACACCCGCCTCCGGTTCGGGCGCGGGACCGTTCTTCAAGTCAGTCACTTGGTTCGGATACAGATGCACCGCGCGCGCTTCACCGCGAATGGCGATCCCGCGCCGGGCCAGCGCATCGCGCAAGGCACAGGCCGCGTAGAGCGCCGGATCGTCGATGCCCAACACTTCCGGATCGCCCGGATCTTTCAGCGGCAACGCTCCCCATATCCGCAACTGCCGCGCGCCAGGTAGCCGGTCGATCGTGATCTTGCGCTCGACCCTGCTCTGTGCCGCCGAAGTACGCACGCGATTATCGATCTCGTAGTACTCGACCGGCGGCGTCAGAACGATGCGGGCCGGATCGGTTTCCTGGCTCCCTGGCAGCACGGTCACCGACAGGGTATTGTCGTTGATACTCAGAGCGCCGACCGGCGCGCCATAATCCCAAACCGGATCGTCGATCGACCAGCCGTCCGCATAAGGTTGCCAGACATAGGTCGTGTCATCGCCCACGATATCCGCACTGACACAGCGCACCCCGCGCGCGGCCACCTGGGAGGCCAGATCTTCGATGGCCGCCAGGGGGTCTCCCGAGGGCGCATCCCGCTTATAAGGAATCGCGCGGCCCGAGAGGTTGGGATCGCCGCCACCCACCAGCCGCAGAGATTCCACGCAGCCATCCGCGCCCGGAGTGCGGTCCGCCAGCACGCGCGTTTGGAAGCGGTAGTCCGGCCCCAGGCGCACCAACGCCAGCGCGGTGGTGAACAATTTGGCGTTCGATGCGGGCAGGAACAGGCGGTTGGAATTGCGTTCGAACACGACGCGGTTCTGCTGCAGGTCCACGATGCGGACGCCCCAAAACGAGGTGCGCGCCACCGGAGACGCATCCAGAAAGGCGGCGATCCGCGCGGCCGATTGCGATAAGCGCTCCGCGGCGCTCAGTGGCAGCGCCAGCCACAAAAGCAGCAGCGCGCGCGTCGTCCGCCTCATCAGCGGCCCGTCACCTTGGATTCCAGCCAGATGAGCAGCAGCAGCGCCGAAACCATAAATGTCCCCAATAAAGGCACCACCACCACAATGCCGATGCCCCAGACGGCGGCGGCGTAACCCAGCATGGCGGGCGCGATCAATCCGCCGAAAAGCGCGAACGAGAAGATGCCGCTGAAGAACACCGGATGATAGTACGGAAAACGACCGCCGATCTTCTCGGCCACCAGCGGATAGATACTGGCGAATCCCGCGCCCAGCAGCAGCACACCGGTGGCGGCGCCGAATCGATTATTAGTCGATGCCAGCAGCAGGCAGCCGAACAGCGCCGCCAGCACGCTACCGCCCAGCAACCGGCCGTGCCGCACCTTCGGCAGAATGGCTACCGCCGCTACCCTGCCCACCAACAGCGCCACCCAATATAGGGCCAGCAGCCCTAGAGAAGCCGGCGGGCTCATGCCCAGGCGGCGCACCAGGAACAGCGGCAGCCATCCGGCGATGGACCATTCGTTGCCGAACTGAAAGAACAGCAACAGCGCGAACAACACCGCGCCCAAGCTGCGAAAATCGCGAAAAACCTGCCGGATATCGGCGTGCGCCACAGGAGCCTTTTCCGCGACGGCTGTGCGCGCGTATACGATGGCAAAGAGTGCGGGGGCCAGCGCCATCAGAATCAGGATGACGGGCACCGTGTAAGCATAAAAGGTCCCGGCCACCAGGAGCGTGGCCGCCAAGCTTCCCAAGCCGTAGTAGATTCCACCCATCGCCACCACCCGGACAGGCTCGCGCGAGTAGCAAGCCGCGATCGCTTGGAACAGACCCGCATTGAGTAACCCTACGGCCAGACCCAGTGCGGCCAAACCGGGCATGCGCCAAAGCCAATGCACGGGTGGCGTCGCCACGGCCAGGGACAGGAGTCCGGCGCACCCCACCAGGCAGGCGGATACCAGCAGAAAGCGCAGGCTCTTGCGCGCCAGGATAGCGGCGGACAATTGGTGCGCGCCGATGACCCCCACGGCCAAGCTGAGGAAACAATTACCGATGGCGATGAATTCCGGCGGATCCCGATGGTAGCCCCAGGCAGGCAGCAGCGCGCCCAGCAGTGCGAAGAGGAATCCCGAGAGAAGAAATCCCGCCAACGCCTTGCCGGCCGAAGTTGCTGGCGCCATGGGAGCCTCCGCGACAGCCATGTGAGCCACCAGAGGATTGTAACAGGCTGTCGCCGATCAGCTTTTAGACATCGGCTTTCAGATATCGGCTTTCAGCCGGCCGTTTCAGCCGAGCATGCGGATCGAGGAAATGGGCAGGCCCTCGGGGTCCAGGTCCCCACCCGCCACCACTCCACCGCAGAGCCGGTCCGCACTGCCGGGCACCGCGCTCTCGTACAAAAAACGGAAAGCGCAAGCGAAACGCCTCATCGGCTTGCGGAGGAGTTTGCGGGAGCGATGTGCGGAACGCATGGTGCAGCGCTACAATCTTCAGACAGAAGGGCCACGTTGCCCAATGCAGCCGTGGCCCAGACCTCCTACGCGCCGGTTCCCGTCATTAAGGGAGCGAGATCATACCGCCCGAGTTATGGTTGTGCTTGGTTCTGCCATACCCAGGTGGATGTTGTCCCGTCCCAATACTTGTCATACAGGTCGCCGGTCTTAGTCCCAACCAGGAAGACGATTAGGGGATTGGGGGATGTCGGGTCATAGACGGCGCTCAGTCCCAACAGGGAGTCTGCCCCAATGTCGCCGGGCGGGATTCCCTGATTCTGCCAGACCCACTTGGATGTGGTCCCGTCCCAGTACTTATCGAACAAATGACCGTTATTGCCTTCCACAAAGACTATGAGGGGATTCGAAGACGTCGGGTCGTAGACGGCGCTGGGGGCGCTGGTAACCGTCGCGCCGGAAGGAGTGTCCTGATCTTGCCATACCCATTTCGTCCCGTTCCAGTAGTCGTCGAACAAGTGACCGTTGGCGCCCGTCACGAAAGCTACCAGGGGATTCGAGGATGTCGGGTCGTAGAGCGCGTTGGGCTGATTGGTGGCGGTAGTCCCCGGCGGGGTGCCCTGATCCTGCCAGACCCAGGTGGATGTGGTCCCGTCCCAGTATTTGTCGTACAAGTGGCCGTTGTCGCCCGTGACGAAAACGATCAGGGGATTAGGGGATGTCGGGTCGTAGACGGCGCTCGGCGCGTAAGCAACCGTCGAGCCGGGAGGCGTCCCCTGATCCTGCCAAACCCATGTGGACGTGGTCCCGTCCCAATATTTGTCATACAAATGTCCGTCGCGCCCGCCCATAAAGTCGATGAGGGGATTCGGGGAAGTCGGGTCGTTGACGGCGCTGGATCCAAAGATCGCAGCACCGGGATTCCCCTGGCTTTGCCATACCCATGCCGAGCCGTTCCAGTACTTGTCATACAAGTCGCCGTTGTCGCCCACGACAAAGACGATGAGGGGATTGGGCGATGCCGGGTCGTAGACTGCGCTGCCAACGGTGCTAACGAGAACACTCGGAGCGGGAGTTCCCTGATCCTGCCATACCCACTTGGTTCCGTTCCAATACTTATCGTATAGGCTGCCGCCAGGTCCTTCCACGAAGACGACGAGGGGATTTGGGGATGCCGGATCGTAGACGGCGCTGGGAGAAGCTATTTGAGCGCGAGCCCCTGCGGGCGCGAGCAATGCTGCAACCGAGACGGTTGCTATGTAACCAATTAATCGTTTCATTGAGTTTCCTTTTCTTTCAAATTTTCGGTGCCGCGCGGAACCCGCCATCGGCCGATTCCGCGCTCTCGGACAAAAAAGCGGAAGGCGCAGGCGAAACGCCTCATCACCGGACGGAAAAATTTTCAGGGAAGCGAAGAAAGGAAACGGGTGTTGAAATATTTCGCGCCTTTCAGTCACTGAGCCAAGGTGAAGACTGAAGTCAATGGCGAGTAACCATCGTCGCACGCACCGATATGCCGGCGACCCTCCGGGGCCCGGTCAGTTCACCGAGCTTTTGCATCACTGGACGCGGGGCGATGAAGCAGCCCTACACGCTCTCATTCCTTTGGTCTACAAAGAGCTGCGGCGGCTCGCTCACTATCACCGGCAATCCGAGCGGCCGGATCATACTCTGCAGAGCACGGCATTGGTTCACGAAGCGTACCTCCGGCTGGCGGGCGCCCAAGCAGTTGAACTGCGGGACCGGGCGCATTTCATTGCGGCTGCTTCGTGGCTGATGCGCCAGATCCTGGTGGACTATGCCCGCGCCCGTCGCGCGTCCAAACGCGACGGCGGATGCAAAGTGGCCATTGAGGATCTGGCTGCCCTGCCTGCTAACGGAGATGCCGAACTCCTGGCTTTGGACGACGCGCTGGACGAGCTGTCACGCATCGATGTACGACAGGCAAAAATCGTCGAAATGAAGTTCTTCGGAGGGTTGTCGGCCCCCGAAATATCCAACCTGCTGGGCATCTCGCGCGCCACCGTCGACCGCGACTGGGCCACCGCGCGCATTTGGTTGCATCGCCAAATGAGCAAGGGCGGAATAGCGGCATGACGGCCACCATCGAACGTTGGGAGTGCGTCAAGGATCTGCTGCACCAGGCCATGCAACTGATCCCCGAACGGCGAGCCCGGTTCCTCGCGGAAGCCTGCTCCTCCGACTATGCGTTACGCGCCGAAGTGGAGTCGCTTCTGTTGGCTGAGGAAGACGTCCGCTCCAGTTTCCTCGAATTGGCGGATCTCGCCGGCGGGCCAGCCGCGGAACCGGATCGGACCGACGCTGCCGCGGCCTTGGCAGCGGGGCAGGTCTTTGCTCAGCGTTTTCAACTCATACGCAAGCTTGGCGAAGGCGGCATGGGGCAAGTCTGGCTGGCGGAACAGACTTCTCCGGTGCGGCGGCAGGTAGCCCTGAAGCTAATCAAAGCCGGGATGTACGACGAAGTGGTACGCGAACGGTTCCAATCGGAGCGGCAGTCGCTGGCGATGATGGATCATCCGGCGATCGCCAAGGTGTTTGAAGCCGGGGCGACGCCGCAGGGCCAACCGTATTTCGCGATGGAATACGTACCCGGATTGCCGATTACCGAGTATTGCGATCGGAAGAAGCTGCAAATTGGGGAGCGATTGGAGCTGTTTATCCGGATCTGCGAGGGAGTGCAACACGCGCACCAAAGGGCGGTCATCCATCGCGATCTGAAACCGGCGAATATCCTGGTGGTGGAAGTGGACGGCAAACCCATGCCGCGAATCATCGACTTCGGGTTGGCGAAAGCCGTCACACCGCCGATCGCGGGAGAGAGCCTCCTTACGCAACTGGGACATCTTGTGGGCACGCCGGGGTACATGAGTCCGGAACAGGCCGACCCCAACCTGCAGGACATCGACACGCGTACCGACGTCTACTCGCTGGGAGTCGTGCTCTATGTGCTGCTGGCCGGTTTGCAGCCGTTTGAGGCGAAGCAGGGGCAGAAACAACCGCTCGATGAGTTGCTGCGAAAGTTGCGCGAGGAAGACCCGCCGCGTCCGAGTGCCAAGGTCGGCACGGCTAGAGATACATCGGCCGCCGCCGCAGCAGCGCGCGGGACCGAGCCCAGACAACTGATGAGCCTGCTGCGCGGCGATCTCGACTGGATCGCGATGAAGGCGATCGAAAAGGATCGTGCCCGCCGGTATGGCGCGCCTTCGGAGCTGGCCGCCGACATCCGGCGGTATCTGAACCATGAGCCCGTGGTGGCGCGTCCGGCAGGGGCCGGATACCGGTTACGGAAGTATACCCGGCGGCACCGTGTAGCCGTGGTTGCGGCGGCTGGGCTGGTGCTGTTGTTAGCCGCTTTTTGCGTCTTACAAGCAGTGGAGTTGCGACGGATTACCCGCGAACGCGACCGGGCTAACCGCGAACGGGATCGCGCCACCCGCATTACCGACTTCATGACCGGCATGTTCAAGGTGTCCGATCCGGGCGAAGCGCGCGGCAACAGCGTTACGGCGAGGGAAATCCTCGACAAGGCCTCGAACGAAATGGGCAGAGGTCTGGCTAAGGACCCCGAGATTCAATCTCAGATGATGCAAAGCATGGCGACCACCTACTCAAACCTGGGACTGTACGCGCGTGCGCATGAACTAGCGAAGCGCGTGCTGGACGCGCGACTGAGTTTGCTTGGACCCGACGACCCAAAGACCCTGCAGTCGATGACTCGTTTTGGTTTGATTCTACAGCATGAAGGACATGAAGCCGAAGCCGAAAAACTGGAGCGCCAGGCGCTGGCGGGCGAGCGCCGCATTCTGGGACCTGAAGACCGGCTGACTCTTGAGACGATGGACGACCTGGCGACCATTTCGATGGGGCGAGGTCATAGCGACGAAGCGGAGAAACTGGAGCGCGAGGTGATCGCGGCCGAGGCGCGCAGACAGGCCCCGGAAAGCGCCCAAACCTTGCGGTCGATGGACAACCTGGGCGTGTCCCTGTGTTACCAGGCGCGCTATGCCGAGGCTGAGCAGAATTATCGTCGACTGCTCGATGTCGAGCGCCGCGTGTGGGGTCCGGATCACCCTGGAACGCTAAAAGCGATGAGTAATCTGGCAATGGTAATCCTGTCGCAGGGTCGTTTAGCGGAAGCCGAACGCATGTATCGCGAAGTCTTGGCCGCCGAGCAGCACGTGCTGGGTCTCGAACACGCTCTAACCGCCAGCGCTATGGAAAACCTTGGGTTGATCCTGACTATGGAGGGCCGCCTGACCGATGGCGAGAAACTGCTCCGGGAGGCGTTTGAGATTCGGTTGCGAACGCTGGGACCCGAACACCGGGACACCTTGGTGTCCAAATTAAACGTGTCGGAGACGCTCTTTAAGGAAGGCCGGGTGCACGAAGCTGAAAAATTGCAACGGGAAACACTGAAGACTCAGCTTCACGTCCTCGGAGCGGAAGACCCCGATACGTTGGGATCCCAGTCCGATCTCGCTAAGACGCTCATCCGGGAGAGACATTATACGGAAGCCGAAAAGATGGCTCGGCAGACCTATGAGGCGCAGCTTCGCAGCCTGGGGCCGCAACATCCGGAAACGCTGGATACGCTGCAGCAACTGGGGACAGCGATGGCCTACCGCCATCGCTACCGAGAGGCCAGCAAGCTGTTCCGCGACGCGATCGAGAAGGGGAGCAATGCCGGAGGGCGGGGGAACGGCTGGTCGGCGTGGTACGCCTTCGCTTGTGTGGCGGCGGCTGCCAACCACCCCGATGACGCACTGCAGTATCTACGTGAAGCTGTGAGCCGCGGCTATAAAGATACCGATGGATTGATGGCAGACGACGATCTGAAAAATCTCCGCTATAACCCGCATTTCCAGGAACTTGTTGCCGCAGTCAGGCGCCCGCCGGCGAAACCTCAAAGTCGATAGTGGAGAAAGCATGAAGATGCCTCCAGCGCACGGCAAATTCTCGAATGCATAGGCTGCGCACCGCCAGCCCTACGAAAATCGGAAGCGGCGCGGATACGCCTCCCACTATTTGCAACAGCTTGTGCAATGGCCCGCGGCTTGCACCAGTTGCGCGGGTTAACAGAGGTTCCTCAATCTTTGGTGCGTTGCCTCCGATTGGCTTAGCGCTCCCCGCTGCGATTCCACTGGTTGCAGCGGGGTATTTTTTGGGCGCCGCTCTGCTACACTGAAACTCTCCGCAATGGCCCTATCCTATTCGCGCTGGATCTCCGATTGGGAGTACAAGCTCGCTACCCGCGACAACAACCGGGTGGTGCGCCAGTTCGATTGGGGACTCGACTGGCTCGGAATGCCTCCCGCCAACGGAAGCTCCAGCCACGCCATGCGCGAATTCGTCCGCGGCGTACTCGCGGATTCCGACCGTTTCTTCGCCTGCCCCACGCCGCAGGATTACCGGATCGAGGATGGACAGCTCACCTTCACCAGCCCCATCGAAACACCCTACCCGGAAAACAACGTGGTGCGTGCCGCATTCTTTCCCGCGCGGCGGGACACCGGCCGCGCCGTGCTGGTGCTCCCGCAGTGGAATGCCGACGAACAAGGCCACTTGGGCCTTTGCAGGCTGCTGAACCACTTTGGAATTACTGCCCTGCGCATGAGCCTGGCGTATCACGGCCCGCGCATGCCGCCGGAGCTGCAACGCGCCGACTACCACGTTTCCAGCAATCTGGGCCGCACCATCCACGCCGGACGGCAATCCGTCGTCGACGCGCGCGCCTGCCTCGACTGGCTCCAGCAGCGTGGGTATACGCGCCTGGGAATCCTGGGCACTAGCCTGGGCTCCTGCATCGCGTTTATTGCCGCCGCCCACGACCAGCGCATCTCCACCGGCGTGTTCAATCACGTATCCATGTACTTCGCCGACGTGATCTGGACTGGTCTTTCTACCGAGCACATTCGCAAGGGCTTAGCCGACGAGGTGACACAGGATCAGTTGCGCGAATACTGGTCCGTGATCAGCCCCGCGGCCTACCTCGACCGGCTGCGCGACAGAGACCTGAAGAGCCTATTGATCTGGGCGCGGCACGATTCCACCTTCCTGCCGGTATATTCGCAGCAGGTGCTGGAGTATTTCCGCAGCCGCCGGCTTCCGCACGAGGTCTTCACCTTGCCGTGCGGGCATTACACCACCGGGCAGTTCCCTTTCAACATCATCGACGGCATGGTGATGTGCCGGTACTTAAACCGCAACTTGTAGGGGCCGGAGCGGCCAAACCGCCCATCCGTTGCGTAGCGCAAGAAAACATTTGACAAAATCGCAAGTCGATTATAGGATGAAAATATCACTGAAAAAGGAGGTGGTCCAGAATAATGAATGAAAGTAGACCGCGCGAGGTGGCCGACTGTTGAGTCGACCGTTCTGACGTAGCGGCTTCGTCCAGTGGCGAGGCCAAGTTCCTGTGGACCGGCTGCCTCTCGCGTACGCCAAGCCTCAGGTTTCATTTTGTAGGCTACCTTAGATCCTAAATGGATCAAATGGACCCCCGTGGGTGCGTGTTGTTGTCCGCGCGCCCTCGGGGGTTTGTTCTTTTTTGCTATACTGAAATTCTCGAAAGGATCCCGTTACACATGAAGGCCGGTATTCATCCCGCTTACAACGAGCTCAACGTCATCTGCGCTTGTGGCCACACGTTTAAGACCCGCTCCACGCACAAGGGCGATATCCGCGTGGAAATCTGCTCCCACTGCCATCCGTTCTACACAGGCAAGCAAAAGTTGATGGATACGGCGGGACGCATCGAGCGATTTGAGAAGAAGTACAAGGAAAGCCGCGGCGCCAAGAAGGCGCAACCGCAACCGGTAGCCTGATTCGGGTGGCTCCCGGAACAGGCCGGGAGGCCCGTCCTACCTACTTCTTGGCTTGTTCCTGGCGGTGCTTTTCGCGCTCCGCCCGCATGTTGGCATATTCGGCCCTCTGGCTCTCGTCCAGTATGGCGATCACTTTCTGAATGTGCTCATCCTCGATGCTCTTGTGCATGTCGTGCATCCGCTGGCCGGTGGCATCCGCGATTTGCTGTAGCTGGGTTACCTGCGCCTCGTTCAGATGCAGGCGGCTGCGCATATCCTGAATGTATTGTTTGCGGAGTTCGGCGCGGCTCGGTGGTTTTGGGCCGGCGGTTACGAGGCGGTTGGCAAACCCGCCGAGCACCACGCCGCTCACGAAGACTACCAGCAGATACACAACCGTCGCAACGTTGGATCGGCGCATCAAAGTTCATCCGCGGCCGGTTCGGGCAGATTGGGGCTGTCTTGCGCGTGCCCGGCGGCTAGCGCTTCCACGTAGCTTTCCACGGAGAATACCGAACTGCCTCCGTGCGGGATGTACAAGTATGCCGCCATGCCCAGCGACAATACAGCGGCTGCCGTGACCAGCGCGCGCGCCCAGCGCCCCAGGAAGGATACGGAACGTTGGCGCTCGTCGATGCGCCGCCACAGTTCGGGCATGAAATTGGCGGACACATCGGGATCCGGGCAGGCCTCCCGGTAAACCCTGAGCAGTGCGTCCAATGCTGCGTTCTCGTCGCCTCGATTTGTCCAGTCCATACTTCTATATTTCGGCTTTCGCCGCACCTTTCGCGTTCGGTTCTTTGCTGGCTTCTCCGAACGCCTTCAAGACCCGCTGCCGGGCCCGGAACAACCTCACCTTAAGAGCATTTTCATTGACCCGATAGATTTTTTCAAGCTCTTTCAAGGATAGCCCCTCTACTTCCTTCAGCGTCAGCAGAATGCGATCGGCTTCCGAAACCGCACTCAACATGGAGTCCACGGCCTCCGAGATCTGCTTCCGCTGCCGGACGTCGTGGTCCACCCTTCCGCCCGCCATCGCGTCGGCCAGCATGACCTGCTGCTCGGAAAGATCCGACATGCGCGACTCCATGCGCCGGCGGTGCTTGCGCAAATAATCATACGCCGCATTCACTGTCAGCCGGTACAACCACGGTTCAAAAACCTCTGCCGTGCGGAGCTGGTCCAGCGAGAAGAACAACCGCAGGAACACCTCCTGGCCCACATCCTCCACGTCTTCCGGTCTGGAGATCAGGCGCGCAATGGTCCCCAGAGTTCGTTTCCGGTATGCCAGCACGATTTCATTGAACGCGGCGGCGTCACCGGCCTGCGCGCGTTTGATGATCTCAAAATCGACTAGCATGCGGCCCCGAACCGGCCGGCATGGAAGCTGGGCTTCCGTGTATTAAGGCGTACCGGCAATACACCTAGGTTACAACAAGTCGCGGTAGGACTGGCCCCGGCGTCTCCGACGGCTTGTGGGGCAGGCGTGGACGCCCGCCCCACATGGTTTTCATCACTATTCGTGGGCCGCAGGCCCATCTTGACAGACCTGGAGGTCTGCCCCACTTCGCCCTCCCAAATGCTGGTAGAAGCCCACCCTGAGGCTGCATCCCAGTTGAAAGCGAGTTAAGGCGTTCTGCTACAATGCTCAATCTCATCCGGAGGGACCCTCGTGAACAAATATCTGGCTGCCGTAATGCTGCTCTGCGCCCCGCTGGCGCCGGCGGAAACCCGCAAAATCGTGGTTCTGGGCATGCCGCCGGAACACATCGCCGAGTTGCAGAGCGTCTCACCCGAAGCCCGGATCGTGTCCGTGGACGAATCCTCGCTACTGGGCGAAGCGGCCGACGCCGACGCCATCCTGGGCGCCATCAGCCCCGAAATCCTGCACGCGGCCCACAAGCTGAAATGGGTGCAAGTTTATAGCGCGGGCGTCGAGAACTACCTGTTTCCGGAGTTCCAATCGAGCGATGTGGTGCTCACGAATTGCAAGATTCTGATGGGTCCCGAGATTGCCGATCACGCCTTCGCCTTGCTGCTGTCCCTGACGCGCGAGTTGAACCGCATCATCCCCACGCGCCCCAGCGAAGAGTGGCAGCAGGGTGGCTTCCACCCCGTCGAGTTGCGCGGCAAGACCGCCGTGATCGTGGGGGTGGGCGGCATCGGATCGCAAATCGCGCAACGCGCCCAGGCCTTCGGCATGACCGTGATCGGCGTGGATCCCAAGGACATGCCCCTTAATCCCTATGTCAGCCGCATGGTGTACCCGGAACAGATAGATACCGTGCTGCCGCTGGCCGACGTGGTGTTCATCTCCGCGCCACACACGCCCAAAACCGAAGGGATGATCGGTCCGCGCCAGTTTGAGCTGATGAAGAAGGGCGCATATTTCATCGCCGTGTCGCGCGGCAAGGTTTACAATACGGACGCCTTGGTGAAGGCGCTGGATAGCCGCAGACTGGCGGGCGCCGGTCTGGATGTGACCAACCCCGAACCGCTGCCCAAGGGCCACGCGCTTTGGAAATTCGACAATGTGGTGATCACGCCGCACATCGCGGGCCAATCCGACAACGTCAACGCGCGTCAGATGGAGCTGTTCAAGGAGAACATCGCGCATTTTGTAAGGGGCGAGCAGTTGGTGAACGTCGTGGATAAGCAGAAAGGCTACTGACTCGCGGGGCAGACCCGATGGGACGCGATTTGGGCGCCGGCAGAAACTGCGCAGGCCGCCCGACCGCCGAGGGCTGCGGTTCCACAAACTTCATCATTTTAGTTTTACCTTTCTTGATCAACCGCGCGCACATTTCTCGCTTTCTCTTGTAGAGGAGCAAATAACATGATTCAACACGAGCTTACCGCGATCCGTCTAGCAGTCCTTCTGTGCGCAGGACTGCTTGTTCCGTCGCTTCCCGCCGCTGAGCCCATTTTGGCAAGCGCCACCGGTCCGGAGGGGCAAACTGGGGACCTGCATCCCTTCACACATCTTGCCTACATCCCGGCAAACTCCGAACTCAGGACAATCCGTTTCGAAAGAATAAAGAAGGTGAAAGTTCCGGCCAGCGTGAAGCATAGGGCCGAGGCGAATTACTGCGCCGAGATTGCTTTCAAGGACCCCGGGGGGTCTATGTCTTGTTCGAATACTGGTACCGTGGTGTCCGCTGTAGCCTATGAGGTCGCCTACTCTTACATTGGCCAGCCTATGGCCTCGGATGAGAGCGCGAACCGGCACTTCGAATTTAAGGTCTATTTCCGGTCTAACGAACTCCCGCCCGAAGTGCTCCAGGCGGTTTCCGCGAGGAAACTGGACCGCGCCGACACGGCCGCGTATTTCGCCGTGAATACCTACCGCGAAACCGGGCGCCAGGTCGTCATTGACAGCGCGCGATCGTCCTTTTGTCCGGGCGCCTATCGGGACGGTGTTTGGACCCACACTGACGAAAGCTGTCACGACGACATCCACTACACCGCGATTACTACGCCATCCGACTACATCGCCGTGAGAGTCGATGCCGTTCCCATGAGTGCGAAGCGGGCCGCCACCGGCGTGGCGAATACGAAACGGTTGGTAGACCCCGCACCCGGCCAATAGAGTGTTGAAAAAGCCGCGGCCGCGGACAGCCAAGCAAAACTTTTCGCATTCGATTTCCTCCGGATAGATAGATGTACAATGGGCGGATCGAATATGCAAACGCGGCCGCAAATCGTACTCGCCGTTGCGCTGGTTGCCGGCCGGCTATGCGCCCAGGTTCCCGCCACCGACGCGCGCAACTCCAATCTCCGCCACACCGACTTCCATTTCACCATGCCGGCCTATGCCACCCTGCCGGAATGGGAGGCGCACAAAGCACAGCTTCGGCGGCAAATTCTGGTCGCGGCGGGCTTGTACCCGCTTCCCGAAAAGACGCCCCTCCATCCCGAAATCTCCGGCCGCATCGAACGCAGCGATTACTCCATCGAAAAGGTCGCGCTCGAAACCATGCCCGGCTATTACCTGGGCGGCAATCTTTACCGGCCCCTGCATCCCAAGGGCAAGGCGCCTGCCGTCCTCACCCCGCATGGCCACTGGACCTACGGACGCCTGGAGAACTCGGACGGCTATTCCGGCCCGGCGCTGGGCATCAATCTCGCGCGACAGGGATACGTGGCATTCGCCTACGACATGGTGGGCTACAACGACACGCCGCAGACCGGGCACCGCTTCACCAGCCCCACCTATCAACTTTGGAGTTTCACGCCGCTGGGCCTGCAATTGTGGAATTCGATTCGCGCGCTGGATTTTGTGCAATCGCTGCCCGAGGTGGACGGCCAGCGGATCGCTGTAGCGGGCGCCTCGGGCGGAGCCACGCAGACCCTTCTGCTGGCTGCAGTGGACGAGCGCGTGCGCGCCGCCGCGCCGGTCAACATGGTCTCGTTCATCATGCAGGGCGGCTGCGTCTGCGAGAATGCGCCGGGGTTGCGCATCGGCACTTCCAACGTCGAGATTGCCGCCATGATGGCGCCGCGGCCCATGCTGCTGGTGTCGGCGACCGGCGACTGGACCCGCAATGTGCCCCGCGAAGAGTACCCCGCCATTCGCTCCATCTATGAGATCTACAAACAGCCGGACAACGTGACGGTCGTACAGTTTCAAGCGCCGCATAATTTCAACCGGCGAAGCCGCGAGGCGGTATACGGCTTTCTCGCCAAGCAATTCCTCGGTGCGGATGGCACGCAGCCGGTCGAGGAACGCGGCGTGGAAGTGGACCCGCTGCTCGACATGCTGGTCTGGCAGGGGCGCGGCCTGCCGGCTAATGCGCTCACTCAGGCGCAACTCTTTGAGCAATGGAAGCTCTCCCGCAGAATCCGTATGGCGATCCTGGATCGGGAGGCGCGCCGCGAGGCGATGTTGGAGACATTCCACGCGGAGTGGCCGGGCGAGGTAGCCAGCGAGCGCGACGGCGAGAACATCGTGCTGAGCCGGCCCGGACGCGCCGATCGCGTGCCGGGCATCTGGCTGCCGGGCACGGGCGCAGCCACGCTGGCAATTCATCCGGACGGAGCTGACGCCGCCCGCCGCGATGCGCGTGTCGCGGAACTGATCCGCGCGGGAAAGGCGGTGCTGCTGATCGACGTGTTTCAAACCGGCAAGGCCGTTGCGCCGCGCGATCTCACCAAGCAGTTTGTCTCGACCTTCAATGCCAGCGACGACGCCGATCGCGTGCAGGACATTCTTACGGCGCTACGGTTTCTGGACGCGCAGCACGCCGGGACTCCCGCGTTGCTGGCGATTGGCAAGGCGGGCGCATGGGCACGTTACGCCAAAGCTATGACGCCCATCGATGTAGCGCTGTCGACCGATGCGGGAAGCTGCCCATCCAGCGACGAAGATTTCGTGACCGCTTTATTCGTGCCCGGCGTGCAACTGCTCGCCGAGCCGTGC
>Ga0070761_10001198_pt1 | contig 16330 bp, 18 predicted proteins | sample HubBroMetageREF1_FD_66724 | JGI IMG/M metagenome (GOLD analysis project Ga0070761, IMG submission 66724) | Reference soil microbial communities from the Hubbard Brook experimental Forest, New Hampshire, USA - Hubbard Brook CCASE Soil... | ecosystem: Environmental > Terrestrial > Soil >... | reverse complement strand
GGTGAAATTGACATGGGGGCGGATCGACTGTGGGAGATGACACTCGAACAGAATGGGCATTTGGACGCCTTGGAATTCATCCGATGGCGGTGGCGCCATGGACTGAGTCTCAGCGATGCAGCCGAGGCACTCGGCCTGTCGAGGCGCCAAGTGGCCTATTACGCGAGTGGTGAGCGACCCGTTCCACGCACCGTGCTCTTGGCATGCAAGGGTTGGGAAGCGGAGAGAGAGGCTGCGGCAGCCTAGATAGGCCTCCTCTCGCCAGTGTGCCCAGATCCGGTCCAGGACAAATTGGGTGTGCCCAAATTGTGCCTTAAACAGGCGGGATTATGGGGTGGCAAGCTCTGTAAGTGACTGATTGTACAGGCCCCCATTATCCCGCCGTGCGCCATCGTTCAATCGTTCGCCAACTGTATGTTCTGCGTCAGGCTTCATTTGCCGATAGGCCTGCTTACTGGCCGTTCGCCAGCGCTTGAGCCTGCGCCAGCATCTGGTTTAGCGCCGAGCGCCCGAAGAGTCTGCCGTTCAACACGACCGCTTGAATAGCGCGAGTGTTGTGAATGTCTGCTAGTGGATCCTTGTCGAGTAAGACGAGATCTGCGACCTTGCCAACCTCGATAGTTCCTCGTCGATCAAGTTGACCGATGAATTGAGCTGCATTGCGGGTGGCGGCCTGCAGAGCGGCAAGCGGAGACATACCGGCAGCGACCAGCAACGCCAGCTCATCATGGATACCAAAGCCGGGGAAGCAACGCGGATTCATAGTGTCAGTGCCGGCGAGGATCGGGACACCAGATTTGTACATCAGACCCACAATTTTCATGGATTCGTCGAATTGAGCCCTCGACAACGCAACGAGTGCGGCTCGGGGCTCGGGAGGATAGTGCTTGTAATAGCCGTCATTCCATTTTGATCGAACCTCCTTGCTTAGATACTTCAATCGTGGGTCATTCGTATCCAGAGGTTTGTCGATCTGCGCTTGAAGCAAGGTAAGGGTGGGCGTTTGCCATGTCCCATTCTTAATGAACAGCGCAAACAGGGACTGGGCAGTGGCTGCGTCGAAAGTTTCGACAATGCGAGCATTTACCTGAATGATGCCTCTGCCGGCATCCATCTTTTGGGCCATGGTGGCACCTGGTGCCCGAAACAGAGCTTCGAGCCTCTGCAGGTCAGCGATGCTAGCGGCCTCTTCTCTTGAAGAACCTGCAGCCACTTGAGTGAGATGCTCGATGCTTTTCTGGCCAGCGCCGGATGCTTCAGCGGCGGTCAGCGATTCCGGAACATGGCCTTCGAATGGGATGCCACGCTTGTTGGCCTCGTCGGCGATCGCAAAATAAGCATCGCGCGACAATCTGCTGTAGACCTTGATGAAGTCCGCGCCGCGCTGTTGCTGCTGATCGACCACCTCGCGCCCCTGCGCTGCATTCGCAACAACAATAGAATCGGGCCAGATCGGCCTTTGCCCATCGACAATAGGGCTGCCTAGGTAAATGGTCGGTGACGGATCTGGAGCGGACACCTGCGTTGCGCGCCACGCATGGGCGTCGGGCGGACCCGACATATCACGGACGCCCACAACTCCGTTGGCCACGAACAGAAGGTGACTCCATGGAGCGCGGGTGTCTGATGCGCCATGGACGTGCATATCCCACAAGCCAGGAATGAGAAACTTGCCCTCGCCGTCGAGGGTCTGGGCAGCCTTTGGAGCATGCATCTTCCTCCAGGGGCCTATTGCCACGATGCGATCACCATCGATGATCACACTCATATCTGGCTGGGCGGCGCGACCCGTGGCGTCAATAACGGTGATATGTCTAATCACTAGCGGCTGGGACCAGCCGCGAACGCTCCATTGAGCAAGCAAAATGATCAGGGGCAAACTGAAAGACAAAGGATATCTATGCATGGCACCTGTTCACACGTCAAAGTCCTTCGGTTCTCGTTGCAGAACACACCCGCGGTCATTTCACCTGAGAGATAACCGAAATGAGTAGTTATATCTTGTCAATAAAGCAAAACACTAAAGGCTATAGCCTGTCACCAGGCGCTAGACGGGAACGGCTTGCGGCGGTGGTCAAAGAAAATCTCATGGAAATTCCGCTGGTTATAATTCCGAATCACGCCCCCCGCTACCAATTCACAAGTAAATTATTGATTTATAATAGTTTATTATTCAATTGATAGCAGCCTGCTACCAATTGCGACAGTCCCACTCGGCGGCGCGCACGCGGAGATTCATCGAAGCGCAGCTTTTTGGATAGACAAGGAAAGTCAGAATGAAAAGTCTCGCGAAATTCATTCTTCTGTGGCATTGATCGCCCCGTTTGGGTCCAACGCTGACACACCACCGTCGACACCCGCGCCAATCGAATCGCAACTTGTTGAGCACGGCTCGTACATCAACAAAGACGGAATACGGGTTCACTCGCCAGCGCACACCAAGAACGGTGAACAGCCTGTGGGGGCATCTGCCCAATGTCGTAAATAGCTTTGAGGTGCCGTCAGGTTGTATGAGCGGAGCGCATAGTGCCTTTGGCGGCACCCTCAACTACAAAGACCACGGCCCGCAGGTCGACAGCAATGGAGTTTGGTAGCGTCGGTAAAAATAAGGCGTAAGGGTCGGGACCTTCTCCGCCTACATGTGCCGGGACGCCCTGGGCAATCACAGTAACCCACTCGCAACCGACATGGAAGTCGCCGAAACGAGGGAATCGCAGAGCCCATAAGGTCGCATAAATGCTCATCACTATGAATTCTACGCTACGCCCCGCATATCGAAATCGGCGTACATTCAATCAGAGCGCGGGTGGTGGATCGGGGAACGCTTTCAACGCCTCCTGCACGGCGAGAAGCAACTGTGGCGCATGGGCAATGGTTATGTTGTAGACCTTGTTGTGATCGAGCTCTGCATAGCCATGCGCGAGAATGTTGCGGAACCATATGATATCGCGGGCATGAGGAATCATTTCCGCAACGGCGGGAGCCACTCGGTAGAGATTGCTCATGGCCTCGCCGCAAACTTCCAGCACGCGCTCAACTGCCGCTCTGGTTTTTTTCGTCCGACAGGTACTGCTCTAGACTGAGTCCGGACGTGAAACGTACTGCCGCAGCGGCATAATGCTCGATGTCTTCCAGGTAGACACCGGGGTCACGCTGCGGCATAGATGGGTGCTTTGCTTTGCTCGATGTAATAGCGCAAGCGGCGGTTGCGGATCGCTCGCAACTCCACCAAATTTACGGAGCGCTGGAATAAAGCCTCCAGCGACTCCTTCAGGTCCAGAAAGTTTGAGAAACTGTCCGCAGCTTGCGCTTCGAATTCAACTAGGACATCCACATCGCTAAGCCCGGCATCGAAGTCGTCCCGGAGTATTGATCCGAACGCTTCCAGGCTGCGTACGCCGTGAAGACGGCATAGTCGGGCGATGGCCTCGCGATTGTTTTCGATCAACGGATGCATAAGAAAGTCTGGCATGGGCCCAAACGACGACGCCGAGAGGCGCGTTGAGATCCCCGGTGCCCGTCATTTCGGCGCACGTGAAAGTGATTAGGCTAGCGGGCGGATCAAGTGCGGGCGCAAGGGCTCCAAGTCATCTCTTTCGCGTCAGGATCAACGGGGCCTAGTAACAGCTGCAAACGCTAGTGGCGCATCGTATAGCTGCGCGCTGACCATTGCGTAAGCGCCCGGGCAACCCACCTTGACGGTGAATCCTAGGCCTTGAGATGAGCGGGCTTGGGCAGCATTGGCTGCCAGTGGTGAGGCAGCAGTTCCTGGTGGAGAAGAACGCCGTCGTCTTTGTCTTCGTCGTCGTACAGGTCGTCGCTTGTTAAACCACAGCTCCGCATCGGTGGCGGTAATCAAGTCAATGACCTTTGTCCGTCGCGAGTCACTGCTCCTGATTGTCGGCCGAATCATTAGTGACGGATACCTCAGCCGGACCCCTTTCTATTGGCGAGCCCTCAAACGTCGCGAGGAGCGGCCCCGGTGGCGCCAATTTGACCGCAAGAATCGGAGTGCCGGTGAGCACCGCCACAGGCCATAATTCACACGTAAGGAATTTCCGCGTCTGGTTGGCGTGTATCGACGGGGATTCCACCGGCCAACTGTCCAACAAAAAGGAGAAAGTGAGCTGTGCTGAAGATTGTTGCCCTTTGCCTGGCGCTATGTGCCCCTGCAGTAGTCTTCGGCACTGCGGAGAAATCTTCCGAAGTGAAATCCGATGGCACGATCCATTTGCCGGCGTTCGATCTGCCTGAGTCTTCGTTCTTGAGCGAAGAAACACGCCTGGCCCTAGAGCGTGACCGCGATATCTACTCGAAAGAACAAGATGAGCGAACCAATGCGTGTCCGCCCATAAATCTGGCAAACAAGGCCAAGATGCCTGCCATCAGGCAGTGCCTGGCTGAGGGATTTTACAAATCGTCGCTTTACCGGACCATGCAGGCAAGCTTTGCGGTGAAAATGACGCCGAAGACGATCGCCGGCGTCTATACGGAAGTCTTTACACCCAAAGCCGGAGTTTCAGCAGCAAACAAGGACCGCGTACTCATCGATTTGCATGCAGGCGCATTGATGTGGGAGAGCAGGACGTTCGGCCATCTGGAATCGATACCGATCGCAGCAGTCGGCAAGATCAAGGTGATCAGCATCGATTACCGGATGGGCCCAGAATATGTATTCCCGGCCGCGAGTGAAGATACCGCCGCGGTATATCAGGAGCTTCTCAAGGAATATAAGCCCAAGAATATTGGACTCTACGGCAGTTCGGGCGGCGCCATGTTGCTCGCACAGGCGATGGCTTTATTTCAGCAAGAGAAACTGCCCTTGCCCGGAGCGATCGGGATGTTTTTCGCCGGCGCGCCAACCGCACTCGACTCCGACAGGTACAAGTGGGTAGCGAGCGACAGCGCTCGCATAGTTGAAGCCATTGTCGAGGCTCGCTCCCCCGGCGAGGGATTCGGAGTTTGGGAGAGGCTTTTCGGACCCGGACATCTTTACTTCAGGGGCCTTCGGCGAGGTACGCCACTGGATAGTCCAGGCAGCTATGACGAGATCATGTCGAAGTTTCCGCCTACGTTGCTGATAAGCGGCGGTGTACAGGACTTCGCTCTTAGCGAGGTAGCGGTTACGCATGCGAAACTCGTCAGGCTGGGAGTCAAAGCGGACCTCCATGTGTGGGAGGGCATGAGCCACATATTTACCAATGACCCCGAATTCCCCGAGTCTCGAGAAGCCTATGACGTCACCGTCGAATTTTTCGACAAGCACCTGGGGCGATAGAAGCGTCTTCGGCTGACGAAGAACAGTAAGCGTCGTCCGGAGGCCTGGCGGTCTAGTTAAGAGCGGCTAAGGAAAACGTACTCCCGCAGCGGCATAGCGCTCGACGTTAGCGCCTTCAGCACATGCTTCGGGTCATTCGCGAAGGAATTGGTCCTCTACCAATTTCCCATTCTATATCAACGAGTTAGCCTCTACTTAAGCCCCGCGACCATCGGCGGCTCTCGGCAGCCTCAGGAGACACGGCGACAGCTGACTCAAGTCCTTCCCGATGACAGCCAGCGCTCGAGGCGGTCCGCGTAAGTGCGACTGGCGCGGTGTTCAGAACCGTCCGACACTTTGACAGTGAATTCTCGGTTATCGATGGATTGCAGCTCCACAATGTTGGCTGCTTGGAGAATCCGCGATCGATGTATGCGAATGAATTTCGCTGGATCGAGCCTCTGCTCCAACGACGCCATTGTCTCGCGAAATAGGTAGCAACGGCCGCTGACGTGCAACTCCACATAATCCCCGGCTGCGCCAATCCACTCGATATCGTCGGCTAACACGATCTGAATTCGGGTTCCAGTTTGTACTGTGAAGCGCGCTACATACTTTTCGGACGTTTGACCGAGCATTTGCCATACACGCTCGACCATACTTGCCCTCAACGTCGAATCCATGAGCTTTCGGGCTCGATTGATTGCGGCTGCGAAGCGCTCGTCGTGCAGCGGCTTGAGCAGATAGTCCAATGCGTGGAATTCAAATGCCCGTAATGCGTGCTGCTCATGCGCTGTAAGGAAAATGACAGCGGGCAACTTTTCCATTGGCAGAGCTCGAAGAACGTCAAAGCCATCCATGCCGGGCATCTGGACATCGAGAAATACTACGTCAGGCGATAGGTTCATGATCTTCTCCACGGCCGATGCCCCGTCGCCACATTCGCCGATGACTTCGACGTCCTTAAACCTCCGCAGCCTCAGAATCACCCCGCGCCTAGCCAACGGCTCGTCGTCAATAATCAGGGCGCGCACTGCTATGCCTCTTGCTTGTGTACGGCCGGACGAAAAGGCAGCTCCACGGTGACTCGACAGCCGCCCGCCTCCGGCCACTCCATCCAAAACTTATGATTGCTTCCATACAGTGTTTCGAGACGCGCCGCCGTGTTGCTTTGGCCGATCCCACTCCCGGCGTTTGTTTGTCGTTCCGGCTCTCGCCGCCCGGAGTTGCTGATAACCATGCGTAACCAGTTATCGTGGAAATCGCTTTCTATCGCAACCCTACCACCTTGGACCAGCGGCGCGACGCCATGGCGCACCGCGTTCTCAACGAGTGGTTGGAGCAGCATGCTGGGTACGAGAGCATCCAGTGTTTCAGGATGAATCGCAAACTCGACCTGCAATCGATCGCCTAACCGGGTTTGCTCGATGGCGATGTATTGTTCCGTAAACGCCAGCTCCTGCGAGAGCGCAATTTCGGACGTCACGTTGTCATCGAGGCTTGTGCGCAGCAGGTCCGAGATTTGCGCCAACATTCGAGTGGCTCCCGAGGCGTTGCCGTCCAGAACGAGTGTCGACACAGCGTTCAAGGAATTGAAAAGAAAATGAGGATTTAATTGATAACGCAATGCCCGAAGTCGTACCTCGCGCACTTCAGTTTCGGCATGAAGCACGCGTTCTCTCTCGTGCACCGATTGCTGCCATTGCTTAATGCTAAAATACAGGTTGCACCACATAAAAAGCATAAATGCGAATTGCAGCGTGTTTGGTGCATGGCGGGCCCAAGTGATTTTTTGGATACCCAATATCGCGAGTTCGGCGCCGAATGCACTGACAGTTCCTACCCCCAAGCACCATACCGCGGCTCTCCACTCCAAGCTGAGCCACGGTAGTGAGCGTCGCGACAATGATCGGCAAGCGTAGCGAAGCGCGCAACTGCCGAGCAGCATAAACGCGACAATGAGAGTGGGTTCGCGTAGCCCTCCGGGCCGGTGTATCGGAGCGAACGATTCGGCTAACTGCAGCAAATAGAAGCTACCCCAGCCGGTCGCCTGTAGCTGCCAGAACGAATAGAATCGCAGAGGATTTTTATCTGCCATTTAAGCAGCATTCTTAACACAGATACCCGGCATCCGAACTTCGATCTGTCGCAGAAAGCCCTCGGCTCAGCGCATAGTCTTCTCGTCCTGCCGAACTGGCCCGCGAACCGGCTCGAGCTCGAGTAGCCTCGATTGCGAATCCTTGGCGACCCGAGGCACCGCGCGGTCACATAATCCGAAAGGAAACGAAGATGAAGCTTACGAAATGGAAGACAGCGTCGTTTGTGGGCCTGCTGTCAGTCGCCGCCCTATCCAGCGGTGCGGCGGCTCAAGACAAGCCTCAGGAACCCGCGAAGGAAGTGCACTTGATAGACGCTTCCTCCCCGCGCGGGCGTCAGATCGAACTGGCCTTGAGCGCGGCCCCAATAGAGGTATCAAGCAAGGCCGCAGTATATGTCTTGGGACCCAAAGGCTACGAGAAGGCTCGCGACGGCACTAACGGCTTTACTTGTTTGATTGAGCGGTCATTCTCAGGAACAACGCAAACTTCGTCAGCGCCGGCGTGCTTTGACGCAGAGGGCAGCCGCAGTATTATGCTTGCTTACCTGCGCAGGGAAGAACTACGGGCAGAGGGCAAGTCGGAGGCAGAGATAAAGGATGACATCGCGAAGGGATACAAGGATGGCCGCTTCAAAGTACCCGGGCCGGGTTTCCTCTACATGATGTCGAACGAAAACTATGTCTACAATTCCGAGTCCAAGAAAAGCGGTTTCGTGCCGCCGCACTTGATGTTCTATGCGCCTTATAAAACTGCGAAAGACGTGGGATATGAATCCGTCTCGCCCACAATGGTGCCGTATCTGACGGGGAGCGGAGTGGGGCCGGAATCATTGCTGGTCGTAGCCGCTGACAAGCCGTCCCAGGATGGCTCCTCCGGCGATTCCCACAAACACTAAGGCACAACGCGGTGGAGAAAGCCGCCTAAGATTCCATCTTTCGCGGCAATGACACTCGAACTTCAAGACCCCCGCTGTCGCGATTTTGCATGCTCAAAGTCCCATGGAGCTGTTGCGTAAGCTGCTTTGCAATTGTCAAGCCCAACCCTGTCCCGCCTGTCTCGCGATTACGCGAGCTTTCGATGCGATAGAAGGGCCGCCTGATCAGGGTCTCTTTTATCGTGCCAAGCCTGCGCTGCGAGCCGTCTTCACTTTCCCACCCGTCACCAGCTCCTCATCTGGAGCGGCATCCCCTACGCGCACCGCAAACGGCCGAACGTCGGTCAGCAAATGCTCGAGGAATCGGCCCGGCTGCTCCTGGAAAATCATGTGAGCCGAATCTTCAAACCAGACCAACCTTTTGTACGGCGCGTGCACGCGCGCAAACCACTGCGCGGAAACCTCATGCGACACGGAATAATCATGCCGTCCGTCGAAGATCACGATGGGGCACCCGAAGTCGGTCTCGTTATCGATGTCGTAATTTTCAAGCATGGGCAAGAGGTGGTTCAGAGAGAGCACGCTGCCTTCACCGATCGCATCCAACTCCGCAACTGAGTAATCGGGGCTCAGCTTCCACGCATCCGCGTCGTACTCGAAGTCCCGTCGGTTCCATGTCAACCCTCCGTAGTACTGCAGCCATTTACGCTCGCGCGCGACCTGATTCAGCGTGATAGGTCCAGGTCCGGGATATGGCGCCAGGGACTCTAGATCCTTTACTGCCTCCTCATTGTGGTCGGCCACGGCGCTCTTCAGTGCAAACTCGAATCCAATCGCCTCGCTCCGTTGAGTATTTGCCACTTGACCCACTCCGACATACGCATACAGCCACTCCGGATGCTCGTGAGCCACTGCGATTCCCAGGACCGTTCCCCATGAGTGCCCCATCACGAAGATTTTCTGCTTGCGAAATCGGGTGCGCAGGTAGTGCACCACCTCGATCGCATCTGAGGTCATCTGCGGAATCGTAATCGTATCCGCGATCTTCGCCGGGTCGCTTGCCGCATAGGTCTTTCCCGTACCCCGCTGGTCCCATTCCACCACCGTGAAGTAGTCCTCCCAGGGTGATTGGAACGTGTAATCTGCCGGCATTTCGGGCGAAGCAGGTCCTCCGTGAATGAACAGCAGAATGGGATTGCGCAAATCTCTTCCGCGAATCGAGAGGTACTGCGGGATACCGTTGATTTGCACCGGAATCAGCTCCTCTATCCCGCGGGGCGAGACGATTTTACGACTGTTCGCAATAATCGCTGTCACCTCTTCTCGGGTGAGCGTCGTATCGGCCGCTGTCGAAGCGGGTGCAGGCGGTTTTGCCGTACGCGCGTGCGTGGGGTCAGCTACGGTGGAGGGTTGCGCGGCAGCCGTCAGCGCGTAACCAAGGTAAAGCCACCCAAATGTGCTCAGGCGGAGCGTCGAGCTTAGGAACACAAACAAGCCTCATGAAGGTGACATATGCGAACGCGCGGCCCCATCTGCATGAACCATAGCTCCTCTTTAGCCGACATGAATCTGTCCTCGTCGTTAAGTACAATACCGCAGATTTCCGTTTTTCCAAGACTTTCGAAACGTTTGCCAAGAGTTGCTTTTTCTGAATTGCCACCTCATCCGTTGACGGAGGGTTCCCGAAATGAAGTCGTCTTATTTCCGCCGCGGCGCGCGACTCGCGCTCCTGATGTTTGCGTCAACCGCATCTACCGCTCCTATGTTGGTCATCGGCGCGTCAGCTCCCGGCACGGAGGTCAACGCCCCCCAAATGATCGATGCTTTCGAAGGCACCTTCGGCGTACATCCGGGTCAGCGCAGGAACCACATCAAAGGCACGTGCGCTGCAGGCGAGTTTGTTGGGACTGCCGATGCGGCTGCGCTCAGCCGTTCGATACTATTTTCGGGAAAAACGATTCCCGTGATCGCTCGCTTCTCGCTCGGTGGAGGTAATCCTGAAGTACCCGATGCGGCGCCGGCGCCGCGCGGCATGGCGCTCGAGTTCCATCTTCCGGGCGGTGCCTTGCAGCACATCACCATGATCAACGTGCCGATCTTCGCCGCAGCGTCACCGGCCTCATTCCGCGATGCCATCGTCGCCGCGAAGCCGGACCCCAGCACCGGCCAGCCCGACCCTGAGAAGCTAAAGGCCTATGCCGCCACCCACCCCGACGCGATGGCTCTGACGACGCTGGCGAGCCACCATAAGCCAACGGCGAACTATTATCAGACCACATACTTCAGCATTCACACGTTCAAGTTTATCGATGCGAAGGGTACCGAGCACCTGGTGAAGTGGCGCTTCATCCCGCGCGACGGCACGAAAGAGATGACCGCTGCGGAAATGAAGGCGGCGCCCCATGACTTTCTCGAGAAGAATCTCATCGAGCGCACCCGCAAAGGTCCGGCGGTCTGGGACATGATCGTTTACGTCGGCGAGCCCGGCGATCCGCAGGACAATCCGACGGTGGCCTGGCCGGAAACGCGCAAGCATTTCACCGCCGGCACTCTCAATATCACCCAAGCGACGACGCAGCAGAAGGGCATGGCCTGTGAACCGATAAACTTCGATCCGTTGGTCATGGCTGACGGTATTGCCCCGACCAACGATCCCATATTGCTATTCCGCTCGCCGGCGTACGCAGTTTCGTTCGTCAAACGCCTGTCCGGTCAATGAGGCGCCGAAGAACAGACCCCAATTTCGAGCGCCTTTGTAGGCGGCTGACACCGCCATTGGAGTCATGACTCATGCAAGACTTGAAAGACGAGCGCATACCCTACCGCGTCGCCGAATGGCTTCCGTCGGACCATGCGCATCTCACGCGCTGGCTCGACGGCATGATCCAGAAGACCGACGCACGCTCGCGGGTGCCGCATCCCGTCATTGCGGAATTCCAGGACCTCATCGAGTCGGATCCTGAAGTGTTCATGCTCTTCAACCAGATGTTCGAGCAGGTCCCGAAGCGGGCGCCCTATCACAATGACCCGACCGGCAAGCCCCAAGTGCGGGACTATCGCCAGATGGTACAGCTGCTCGACACCATCATGACGCATGCGCCTGAGTACGATCAGACCGGGCTCGTTGGATGCCCGATAAATACCATCTTCGATTGGCCTATGGGTACCGCAGCCGGCATGGCGGCATTTCTGAATCCGCGAGTGAATGCTCAGCTCAAGGCAGTGCTGAATGCGTGGGCGCAGTTCCTGCGCTCGAGCGACTCCGCTTATGTGCTGAACGACGATCCCCAAAAAGGCTGGTTTGGTGCCGATGCCTTGCGCGCCATGCCGAACTTCGAGCGGGAATTCGTGTGTGATCCGCGCGAGCCGCATTGGGGTTTTCGCTCCTGGGACGACTACTTCACACGCCGTCTGCGCGAGGGCGCCCGACCCGTCGCCGATCCCGGCAATGACCGAGTTCTGGTCAATGCTTGCGAGTCCGCCCCTTATCGCATCGCACGCGACGTGCAGTATCGCGATCGGTTCTGGATCAAGTCACAGCCTTATTCCATCGCCCACATGCTGGCCAATGACACGCTCGCCTCGTTGTTTGCGGGCGCGACGGTATACCAAGCCTACTTGAGTCCGCTGTGCTATCACCGCTGGCACAGTCCGGTGAGCGGAACAGTGAAGAAAGCTTATCTCCTGGAGGGGACTTATTTTGCCGAGGCAGCCTCGCACGGCTTCGATGCGGCCGGACCGAACGACTCCCAGGCCTACATCACCGAACTCGCAACGCGCGCGGTGATCTTCATCGAAGCCGACAATCCGGATATCGGGCTCATGTGCTTCCTAGCGGTCGGCATGGCCGAGGTATCAACATGCGAGACGACCGTGTACGTCGGTCAGCACGTAAACAAGGGCGACCCGATCGGCGCGTTCCACTACGGCGGCTCCACGCATTGCCTCATTTTCAGGCCTGGAGTGCGTCTGGAATTCGATCATCACGGCCAGAAGCCGGGGCTGCACGCGCAACCGATTGCCGTTAATGCAAGAATCGCACGGCTGGTGAAATAGCGCCGCGCCGCTGCCTGTCGGTGTCGATTTTTGCCGTTCTCGCTCGTCGTAACAATTAGCTAGAACGGTTGGATGGGAAGCACAACATGAGCAGAATTCATTATCGCTGGGTGATTGTTGCAGCCGGCGGCCTCTTGGGTTGCGTCGCAATAGGCGCCATGTTTTCACTGCCCGTTTTTCTTCGTCCCATCTCACGGGATACCGGATGGTCCATCACCGGTATATCCAGCGCTATGACCTTCGGTTTTCTGGCCATGGCACTGGGAAGCATCATTTGGGGAAACCTGTCCGACCGCTTCGGTCCGCGCCTGATAGTGCTGATAGGATCCAGTGTCCTGGCCGCCGCCCTGGCGCTGGCGAGCCGGGCGACATCGCTTGTTGAGTTTCAGCTGATCTTCGGCTTGATGGTAGGCGGTGCGACAGCGGCGATCTTTGCGCCCATGATGGCTTGCGTGACAGGCTGGTTCGACACACATCGGAGCCTCGCTGTGTCGCTCGTTTCCGCCGGCATGGGAATGGCGCCGATGACCATGTCTCCATTGGCGGCGCGGCTCATTTCCAACCACGATTGGCGAACATCCCTCCAGATCCTCGCCGCGCTCACCGCAGCCGTCATGATTCCAGTAGCCTTGCTGGTGCGTCGCCCGCCGGCGCTGGAATCCGGAAACGCCGTTCTTGCCGCACGCGAAGAGCCGCAATCAGGGATCACTGTAGGGCAGGCGGTTAGATCTCCGCAGTTCATCACGCTGCTGCTCACGAATTTTTTCTGTTGTGCCACGCACTCGGGCCCAATTTTCCACACGGTGAGCTATGCGATAACTTGCGGGATCCCGCTGATTGCCGCTGTTTCGATCTACAGCGTGGAAGGGCTGGCGGGCCTCGGCGGTCGTGTCGCGTTCGGCTTTCTCGGCGACCGTTTTGGAGCAAAACGCGTTCTGGTCTTGGGCCTGCTGCTGCAGGCGTTCGGCGCACTGGCGTATTTCTTCGTGCGTCAACTAGGCGCGTTTTACGCCGTGGCGGCCGTGTTTGGTTTTATCTACGCCGGTGTAATGCCTCTTTACGCGGTACTCGCGCGCGAAAATTTTCCGCTGCGGATGATGGGGACGATCATCGGCGGAACGGCAATGGCCGGTAGTCTGGGCATGGCGACCGGGCCGCTGGCCGGAGGTTTGATCTACGACACGTTCGCCAGTTACGGATGGCTCTACATCGGTTCGTGGGGTACAGGTATTGGCGCCTTCTTGATCGCATCAACCTTTAGACCCTACGCGCCCAAGCCAGCGCCAGAACCGGCCCGCGCCACGGGTTAGCAGATACTCGTCGTTCTAGGCCCGCTCCGTCCCGACGGCAAACTGCGATTTTATCCACCTGACGAAATGGCACTCGGGCGCCTCATCGACCCAAAGCAACCAATAGCCGCCCCCTCCCTCGATCATCCAGGAGAACGGGGCAGTCAGAAGCCCTTGCGCGATTAGATCCGCGAACAGCACGGGGGAGAGCAATGCGGCACCGATGCCCTGTGCAGCTGCTTGCGCCTCGAGTTCATAGTTGGGATAGCGGGTCGCAACAAATGTGGGCTTTGCGTTGGGGATGCCGGCAAGCTTGAACCACTCCGACCACCCGGGATCGGGTATTAGAGGCATCTCTAGAAGTTTCCTGGCCGTCAATCGTCTGGTCGCCCACTTGGGACTGAACATCGGTGTGCGCTGCTCCGCCATGAGCTTTGTGGAGCCGTAATTAGGCCAAGGTCCGGCGCCGCTTCGTATGGCAACATCGAAACTACCGGATGGCAGCACAGCCTGGGTGTTATCCAACACGATTGCGTCCGCTCCAGGGATCGTGTGATAGGTCGCCAACCGCGGCACCAGCCAACGTGAAGCAAAGGTCGGTGCACAGGTCACGCGTAGCGGCTGTTTGACGCGGCAGCAGTCGTGCACCGCCGTACGCATGAGGGATAATGCCTGCTCGACCCTTTGCCCAAGCGCTTTGGCACGGTCGGTGGCCGTCAGTGTCGGGCCGTGCCTGCTGAAGAGCTTTACTCCGAGTTCAGCCTCGAGCGTCCTAATCCGCTGGCTCACTGCGGCGGGCGTAACTTTAAGTTCGAAGGCGGCGCGAGAAAAATTTCCGTGCCTGGCGCACGCAGCCAGCACACGCAGCGAATCGAGCGAGGGCAGTCTTTTGGCCACGGTTCATTTAAAGGTGCGCTTCAAATGATTGTCAACACTTATCGTCATGACTCGGAGTGGGACCCCATACACTAGGTTCAACTCAATACCTGAGGGACGAAGATCAATGCGCACACATCTTGATCACAGGTCGGCACGGTTTGCAGCCATCTGGCTGGCTTGCATGTGGGCGGCGGCGGGCGCTTCCGGCGCTGACACGAACAGCGGGACATTCCCTCCCGGATATTCGCTCTCGCACACGGGCGACGTGCATGACTTCGACTATTTCGTCGGCGGATGGACCACCAAGCAGCGGCGCCTCAAGGTGCGCGGTGTGGGGAGCTCCGACTGGGAAGAGTTCCCTGCTGTTGAGTGCCTTTCCCTTTATCTCGGCGGCCTGGCCACAGTCGATGAGCTCTATATGCCATCCAAGATGCGCGCGGGCCTCACTTTGCGGGCGTTTGATGTCAAAAAGCACCAATGGTCGATCTACTGGGTGAGCAGTGCGACGGGGCAATTGGATCCGGTGCCGGTGGTCGGAGGCTTTGACGGGAATCGCGGCGAGTTTTACGCCGACGATCAGGATAACGGGCGGCCTATCCGCGTGCGCTACTTGTGGACCAAACTCGATCAGGACCATGCTCGCTGGGAGCAAGCGTTCTCATTTGACAACCATACCTGGGAAACAAACTGGGTCGGCGAATTTACCCGCGCGGACGCCTCCAAGATCTGCGAAGACGGCAAGCCAAAGCGTTAAACCGTTGATCGAGTCGACCATGTCCGTTTTGGGGCCGTCATGACTATTCAAGTGTTGGGTTTATTTCGGCCTGTCTCTGGACGAGGGTGGCAATCGCCTGGTCGATGTTGACGGAACCCTTGCGGGCGTGTGCGCCTCGATCCGCAAAGTCGATCCAGCCGGCGTTGAATCCATCGATCATCTGCATGCGGGGCGTGGGATTCTTCATGCCCTGGGCACGAAAGTCCGATTCCCACTGACCGCGCGGCACGACCTCCGCACGCACCGGTGTCCCGAGTACCTTGGCGAACGCTGAGGCCAGTGCATTCGGCGAGACGCGCTGTGGGCCCTCCAGTTCTACGACACGCTTGCCCTCCCAATGCTCCTGCAAGAGAACTGCGGCAGTGCGGCCGACGTCGTCGGTTGAGACCATCGGGACCGCTCGATCCAGCGGCTGAAGGTAGCTGCGAATGAGACCGCTCTTGGCCGAGGCGACGTCCCAGGCGGCGTTATCCATGAACCAGGCCGCGCGCAGGAATGTCACCGGCATCGGGAGAGTGCCGAGGACTTCCTCCATCCGGCCGAGCACATTCAGCAGGTTCGGTTGCGCCGCGCCCGCGCCGACGGTCGACAAGGCCACGACTCTTGCGGGTTGAGCGCGCGCGAGAGCCGCGTGCAGTGAGTCGATGAAACCGATGGCTTCGCGGAAGCCGGGAGCCGGGTCGAACACCGGAGGCAGTAGTGCAAAGACGCCCGTGGTGCCCTCGAATGCTGCGCTGAGAGCGTCCGTGTCCGACACGTCGGCGACTGCGACATCGCAGCCCAGGTGTGCCCACGAGGTACCCCTGCCGCGATCCCTGACGACCGCCCGGACGGACTGATCGGCGGAAAGAAGGCTGCGGGCCACCGCCGCCCCGACTTTTCCGGTAATGCCTGTGACTGCAAACATGAGCGCTCCTTTTCAGTTAATCGCCGCCCGACATGGGTGACACTATCTCACCGGTACATTCATGCTTAAATAGCGTTTATGTGAAGTCAGTCGTGACGAAACAGCAGGAATAGACATGGCTTTCGACGGCAAGTTGCTTTCCGGGGTTACGGTACTCATCGCGGTGGTTGAGGCAGGGACCATCGCGAGAGCTG
>Ga0070761_10001196_pt1 | contig 16348 bp, 13 predicted proteins | sample HubBroMetageREF1_FD_66724 | JGI IMG/M metagenome (GOLD analysis project Ga0070761, IMG submission 66724) | Reference soil microbial communities from the Hubbard Brook experimental Forest, New Hampshire, USA - Hubbard Brook CCASE Soil... | ecosystem: Environmental > Terrestrial > Soil >... | reverse complement strand
TGCGCGCTGCGGTAGCTCGCGATGGTCGAGATGCCCATCTTGGACATGATCTTGAACAGGCCCTTGCGGATGGCACGCCGGTAGCTGCGTCCGAGTTCCAGGCGTTCGTCGGCATCCGCCTTCACGACGCCCTTGCGCATGAGATCGAACAGCGTCTGGTAGGCGAGGTAGGGATACACGGCGGTGGCGCCGTACCCGATCAGGCAGGCGAAGTGATGCGCGTCGCGCGCGGTGCCCGTTTCCACCAGAATATTGCACTTGCAGCGCAGGCCGGTGCTGACCAGCCGATGATGCACGGCGCCGGTCGCGAGCAGCGCATGGATCGGTATCTTTCCCCGCACCGGGTAGCGGTCGGAGAGAAGCAGCACCAGCTTGCCGGCGCGCACCGCCGCCTCGGCCTGGCTACACACTGCTTGGATCGCCGTCCGCAGGTCCAGGGCTTCGTCGGCTTGCAGATCGATGAACTCGTTCGGGACCCCGGAGTCCGCGAGCGCCATGATTTGCCGCAGCTTGCGCTGCGACAGCACCGGCGAGCTGAGCACGATTTGTTCGGCGTGCTGCTGCGCCGGCAGGAAAATATTGCACTCCGGGCCGATCTGGGTCTGCAGCGACATCACCAGGGTCTCGCGCAGGGAGTCGATCGGCGGATTGGTGACCTGCGCGAACTGCTGCCGGAAGTAGTCGTAGAGAGAGCGCACCTTCTTCGACAGCACCGGCATCGGGGTGTCGTCGCCCATCGAGCCCACCGCCTCGCTCTCATCCTCCGCCAGCACGCGGATGATCTCGTCGCGCTCCTCGGCCGACACGTTGAACATCTTCTGAAATTGCGCCAGCGTGTCGCGATCGAAGGGTTCGGCCGCGAGGCGCGGATCGATGAGGTCCGTTTCCAGATAGCGAACGCTCTTCTTCAGCCAGACCTTGTACGGATGCCGGCTCTTCAACAAATCGTCGACCTGCCGGGTGCCCATCAACTCAGAGGTCTGCAAATCGAGCGCCAGGATTTCGCCGGGGCCGAGCTTGCCCTTGTTCACCACCTCGCCGGGCGGGTAGTCCCAGACGCCGGCTTCGGATGCGATGGTGATGTGCCGATTCTTGGTGATGACCCAGCGCGCGGGCCGCAGTCCGTTGCGATCCAGCGTGCAGCAGGCGTAGCGGCCGTCGGTGAGCGCGATGCCCGCCGGCCCGTCCCAGGGCTCCATGTGCGTGGCGTAGTACTCGTAGAAGGCCTTCAAGTCCGGATCGATCATGTCCACCGACTGCCAGGCCGGGGGCACCAGCATGCGCATGGCATGCATGGGGTCGAGGCCGCCCATCAGCAGAAGTTCCAGCATATTGTCCAGCGATTGCGAATCCGAACCGCTGAGCGAGACCACGGGCAGAATATCGGCGAGGTCGGGCAGCACCGGCGAGCGAAACAAGGGACCGCGCGCCACGGCCCAGCTGCGATTGCCCTGCACTGTGTTGATCTCGCCATTGTGCGCGAGATACCGGAACGGGTGCGCAAGCCGCCATTGCGGCAGGGTATTGGTGGAAAAGCGCTGATGAAATACCGCGACGGAGGCCTCCATCCGAGGATCCTTGAGATCCGGATAGAACTCCGCCAGGAATTGCGGCATCACCATGCCTTTGTAAACGAGAGTGCTCGCCGACAGCGAGGGAACATAGAAGTTAGGGTCGGCGGCCTCGAGCGCCTTCTCGGCGCGCCGCCGCGCCAGATACAGCTTGCGATTGAAGGTCGCCTGGTCGATGTCGCCGTGCGCATTGACGAAGATCTGATCGATCCCGGGAAGCGTCCTGAGGGCCTCCTCTCCGCAGGCAGCCGGGTTCACCGGCAGGCGGCGAAAGCCCGCGACCTGCAGCTTCTCCTGTTCTATTTGCCGGATGAGAACCCGGCGCGCGTGATCGGCCTTCGCCGGATCGCGATCCAGGAACACCAGGCCTGCCGCGAACAGCGGCGACAGCGACAATCCGCAGTCTTGAGCCACGGCGCGCAGGAATCGCTGCGGGGTCTTGATTAGCAGGCCGCAACCGTCCCCGGTCTTGCCGTCCGCGGCAGTGGCGCCGCGATGCGTCAGGCGGTTGAGCGAGCTGATGGCCGTCTCAACCACCCAATGACTGGCGTGATCGTCGAGGCTGGCGATCAAGCCGAAGCCGCAGGAATCCCGCTCGTAGGCCGGCCGGTACAGGCCGCGAGCCTCGCTGCGCGGATCGGAATTTTCCGCAGACTTTTGCCGCTGTGACATTTCCTCAGTCCGAGTTAAATCGCGCCCCGCGGCTAATTCCGCAGAGTCGTTGAAAAACAATTACTTAACTCGGTTAGGCGCAGATACTCGTGCGCCATGGGTATGAGACCCATGATACCTACGCGGTGGTCACCGTCAATCGGCGGGGTCGGGCCGCTAGCCCGCGATGTAGTGCTCGAGCTGCTCGATGCGCTGGTTTTGCTCCTCGATCACCGCCTTGACCAGGTCGCCGATGGACAGCATTCCGACGACCCGGCCCGATTTCACCACCGGCAGATGCCTGAAGCGGTGCTTGGTCATGATCTCCATGCAGTGGTGCACGGTCTCCTCCGGCGCGACGGTCACCGGTGGCGAACTCATGATGTCGCTGACCGGGGTGTCGTGCGAGGAGCGGTGCTTCAGAATGACCTTACGGGCGTAATCGCGCTCCGAGATGATGCCGAGCAGCGACGTCCCCTCCATGACGAGCAGCGCGCCGACATGATGGGTCGCCATCACCTCGATGGCGCGCAGCACGGAGTCCTGCGGAGCGACGGAGAATACTTCGCTGCCCTTCGCCTTCAGCAAATGATTGACGGTTTGCATGATGCCCCCCCGCGTCTCTTGACTATACTCCAGCCGACACGATGAACCCAACCGACCTTAAACCGCCCACCGCAGCAGTCCGTCCGCATGCGGTCGCCTCCCCCAATGGCACCCGAATGGACCCCTATTACTGGCTGCGCGACGACGAGCGCAGCGATGCCGGGGTCCTGGCATACCTCAAGGCGGAGAATGCCTATACGGAAGCCCATCTCGCCAGGTCCAAGCCGCTCGAGAACAAGATCTACGACGAGATCATCGGGCGCCTGAAGCAGGACGATTCGACGGTGCCGTACTTCAAGCGCGGCTACTGGTACAGCGTTCGCTTTGAAACGGGGAAGGAGCACCCGATCTTCGTCCGGCGCCTCGGAAAACCCGATGCGCCCGAGCAAATCATACTGGATGCCAACGCACTCGCCGATGGGCACGACTACTACCAGATCGGCGACCTCGAGGTATCTCCGGATTCGCGCTGGCTGGCCTATTGCGAGGATACGGTCGGCCGCCGCGAGTACCGTCTGCGCTTCAAGAATCTACACAGCGGGGAGACCGCGACCGATCAAATCGAGGGAGTCGAGTCCGATCTGGCCTGGGCCAACGACAGCAGGACCGTGCTCTACGTCGAGAAGGACCCGGAGACACTGCTCGGCCTGCGCGTCAAGAAACACGTGCTCGGCGAGGACCCTCGGCACGATGTCCTGGTGTTCGAGCAGACCGACAAGACCTTTTACACCGGCGTGTCGAAATCGAAGTCCGAGCGCTTCATCTTCATCCTCATGGAAAGCACGCTGTCCTCCGAATGGCGCTACGCGGAGGCCGATGATCCGGCTCTTGAGTTTCACGTGTTTCTGCCGCATGAACGCGACCACGAATATCAGATCGAGCACTTGGGCAGGCACTTCATCGTCAGGACGAACTGGCAGGCGCGCAATTTTCGCCTGATGCAGGTGCCCATCGGCGAGGAGTCACGCCGGGCCAATTGGAAGGACGTCGTAGGGCATCGAGAGGACTCGTTCCTGCAGGACTTCGAAGTCTTCGACGGCTTCGTCGCGCTGAGCGTGCGTTCTGACGGCCTGCGCAAGATCAGCATCAAGCCGTTGAGCCCGCCGGGCGAGCAGCACTACATCGCCAGCGACGAGCCGGCTTACACGACCTCTCTGTCGATCAATCCACAGCTCGACACCGAGCTGGTGCGCTACAGCTATTCGTCGCTGATCACGCCGACCAGCATTTACGACTACAACGTGCGCACCGGCGAGAGGACCCTGCTCAAGCGCGAACCCGTTCTTGGCGGCTATGACCCCGGGAATTACCGATCCGAGTTTCTGTTTGCGCGCGCCGAGGACGGCGCGCGGATACCGGTGTCGCTGGTGTATCGCCGTGACTTCGTGCGCGACGGAAGCTCGCCCCTGCTGCAGTATGGCTACGGCGCTTACGGCCTATCGACTGAGCCGGGATTCTCCTCGGCCCGCTTCAGCCTGATCGATCGCGGCGTGGTCTATGCGATTGCGCACGTTCGGGGCGGCCAGGAAATGGGCCGTGCGTGGTACGACGCAGGACGATTGCTCCTCAAGAAAAATTCCTTCACCGACTTCGTCGCCGTCACGCGCCACCTGGTTGCCGAAAAGTACGCCGCCAAGGCCAAGGTGTTTGCCATGGGCGGCAGCGCCGGCGGGTTATTGGTGGGCGCCGTGGCGAACATGAGTCCGCAGGATTACCGCGGCATGGTCGCGCAGGTGCCCTTCGTCGATGTGGTGACGACGATGCTGGACGACAGCATCCCACTCACCACCAACGAATACGACGAGTGGGGAAATCCGGCCGACAAGACCTTCTACGACTACCTAGTGTCCTATTCCCCGTACGACGGCGTCCGGGCACAGGCCTATCCGGCGATGTTCGTCACCACCGGTCTGTGGGACAGCCAGGTGCAGTACTACGAGCCGGCCAAATGGGTGGCAAAGCTGCGCGCGCTCAAGACCGACGAAAATCCCTTGCTACTGCACGTCGAGATGGACGCGGGCCACGGCGGCAAGTCCGGCCGCTTTCAGCGCTACCGCGAAATCGCGATGGAGTATGCCTTCATCCTGGATCAGCTGGACTTGGGTCAGCTCGCGCCGAATCAGGCTGGCTCAACCTCTGCGATCTCGTAGCCGACGACCTTCGAGGTGCCAGGATCCACGATCGGCGCGCCTCTGCGAAACCAGGCCGCCGCGGCACAGGAGGCGGAGGCAACCCTCGAGTCGATGCGCTCGAGCACAAACTGGCCGTCGGCGCGCCGCACCAACAGGGCGGCTTTGTGGCTGTCCTGCGGCACCAATAACGCGATGGCATGTGATTTCATGATCATACTAGGCGCAGCAAGCTGCGTGCCAGGTCTTTAAGCCAACAAAATCATAGGCTTAACCCTCAGCCAACAGCCATGCGCGGTGACAGAATTTGTCACCCTTTGTCGCGCGTGGACCGTCAGTGACGGGGTGGTGGTATGACGATGCAGGCCTGAGATTTGGCCTTGAGCTTGCGGCAGATGCTGCGCGCGTGCTTTTCGGTCACGCCGAAGGCCTCGAGCCGATACACGGTGCCCTTGGACGATTTAGTGGACACAACCTTATGAGTCAGGCCCGCCAATACTGACGGGAATTGCTTTTGCAGGCGCTCCCAGCGCCGGTCCGCGGCGGCTCCCCCGCTCTTGAAGGCGCCGAGCTGAATGCCGTAAGCCCCGGTCGCGGCAGGCGCCGCGGGCGGTGTGGATGCCGCGGGCGATTTGGCGGGCGCGGCTGGCGGATTGGCTGCGGCGCTCGGCGCGTTTGCTGCCGTATCCGGCGCACTCGTGCCCGAAGGTGCCTGCGCCAGAGTGAAGTTTTCCACGCGGATGCGTGCTTCCTCCGTCCACTTTCCCTCGGGATATTGCTTCAAGAATGCCTGATAGGCTTCGGGTGTATCGGTGTCGCGCGCTTTCTGCCAATCGCGTTCCTCATACAGCTCCTTGACGCGCGCCTGCGCCTGCGCCGCGAACTCGCCGTTCGGATAATTCTTGAGAAATTGCTCGTATGCTTCCGCGCTGTTCGCGGCTCGCGCTTTCTCCCAATCGCTTTGTTGCCGGCTGCAGCCGGCAAGCCCCAACACGACTGCGCAACACAGGACCAAGACAGTTTTGCTAATAACCATTGTTTTACCCAAACCCGAGGAGTGCCCCCACAGGAGCGCATTCTACTGTGAAATGCGGTGTCTGTCGGCGACGCCAAGCTCGTCACATCACGGCCGGTATCGGATGGGATAATGGCCCAATGAGCGCACAAAGACGGCGGATTCTGGACTTTGGCTCGACCACCCCGACCTTCATCGGCGCCGAATCGGTCATCGTCGGCAATATCCGCGGCACCGGCCTGTTCGTGGTGTCGGGCGAAATCCACGGGGATGGCGAGCTTAAGGGCGGCTTGAATCTGTCGGTCACGGGACGGTGGCACGGATTCATCGAAGCGCAACACGCGGTCGTGGCCGGCACCATCATCGGCGGCTTGGCCGTCGAGGATAAGCTGGAGATCGGCAATACGGCCGTGATACACGGCAGGGTCAGCGCCCGCACCGTGGCGATAGCCAAAGGAGCCATCGTCGACGGGGAGATCGAGATCACCTCGGGCGACGCTGTGGTGGAATTCGAGGAAAAGCGCGACGCCGAATGAGGGCATGACGAGCTTGTGCTCGAATGGCGACAGTCACGCGAAACTTTGTGTCTTTGCGCCTATTCCCGCATTCTAGACAAAGTTCATGAAAGAATACGATGTCATCGTCGTGGGCGGCGGCATTCACGGCGCCGGCGTCTTGCAAGCGGTCGCGGCCGCGGGTCACAGCGCCCTGCTCCTGGAAAAGGGCGCGCTCGCCAGCGGGACCTCGAGTCGGTCCAGCAAGTTGATTCACGGCGGGCTGCGCTATCTCGAATCCGGCCAGTTTGCGCTGGTTCGCGAGAGCTTGCGCGAACGCGCCATTTTGTTGCGAATCGCCTCGGAGCTCGTCCAACTGAAACCTTTTTTCATTCCGGTTTACCGCGATACCCGCAGGCGCCCCTGGCAACTGAGGTGCGGGCTGGCGCTGTATGCGTTGCTCGGCGGCTTCGACTCGAGCACGCGTTTCGGCAGCGTGCCGAGGCGAGACTGGGGCCGGCTCGACGGCCTGCAGACTCGCGGCCTCGACGCCGTGATTCATTACCACGACGCGCAAACGGATGACGCGCAGCTGACGCGCGCAGTGGTTCAGTCGGCGATGTCGCTGGGGGCCGAGCTGGCAATGCCGGCCGACTTCATCGACGCGCGGCTTGACGAGAGCGGCGTCACCGTGCAGTGCCGGCTTGCGGGTTCGATGCTTGAGTGCCGCGCGCGCGTTCTCGTCAACGCCGCCGGTCCGTGGGCGACTTCGGTTGCGCATCGAATCCGGCCCGCCATTGGCGTTCCCGATATCGATCTGGTGCAGGGCACGCATATCGTCGTCCCCCTGCAAGTGACGGCCGGAATTTACTATGTCGAAAGCCACGAGGACGGCCGCGCCGTGTTCATCATGCCCTGGAAGGGCGCGACCCTGATCGGAACCACCGAGACTCCGTATCGGGGCGAGCCGGACAAAGTGCACCCGCTGCCCGCGGAAGAGGACTACTTGCTTGGCGTGGCGTGCCGCTACTTTCCCGCACTGAACGGGGTCACGCGAGCGCAGATCCTCGACCGGTTCGCCGGGCTTCGCGTGCTGCCCGCCGCATCCCAGGCGGCATTTGACCGCTCTCGCGAGACGATTTTTTCCGTGGACCGTGACCCGAATCCGCGTGTCCTGGGGATCTACGGCGGCAAACTCACGGGCTGGCGCGCCGCTGCCGCGCACGTGTTGGGACGTATCAGCGGCTCGCTGCCCGCGGCATCGAGGCGCGCGGCGACGGATGACCTGATATTGAGGAGGGCGTGATGATCAAGAATGGCCTGGCCGTGTTCTGGCTCGCGCTCGCCGCCTCCTCTGCCCATGCGGACGGCGACTACTTCAGCCCGACCGATGACCGTGTTCGATTATCCCTGGGCATCATGCGCGTGTCGTCCTCCACCACCGTGCAGGTGGACAGCAGCACGGGCACTCCCGGCACGGTAGTCGACGCGGAGAACGACCTGGGGTTGGATGGCTCGGATATCGAACCGGACGTGCAGGCGATGGTGCGGGTCGGAGAACGCCATCGGTTGACCTTCGATTTCTTTACCTTGGACAGAAGCGCCACCAGGACACTCAACGGCCAGCCGATCGTGTTCGGCGATGTGGTATTGCAGACCGGCGCTCCGGTGCAGTCCACCTTGAACCTGCGCACCTTCGGCTTCGCTTACGGATATTCGTTTTGGCACAGCGAAACGCTCGAGTTCGCCGCAACACTGGGCATCAACGACACGGATATAAACTCCAGCGTGCGGGTGCAGACACAGACCAGCCACGTGTTCCAGAACGAGGATGTAGCGGGTCCATTCCCGACGCTGGGGCTTGATGGCACCTGGGTGGTGAGCAAGCGATTCTATTTCGACGCGCGCGGGCAATACCTGCAAGTGCATCTGCATGAGTTGCAGGGCTCCCTCGGCATGTACGAGCTGGATGCCCTGTATCGGTTCAGGGCCAATGTGTCGTTCGGGCTCGGCTACACTGCGGTGAAGGCGGACCTTAACTCCGCGAAGACCGATCACGGCGGATTTTTCGACTTCGATTCAAAGGGACCACAAATTTTCCTCAGAGTGGCCTTTTGATCACTGCGCCGGGGTGGGCTCCGGCACGAACTCGACCCGATTGTTGGCGGCAGCCGCCTTATTCCAGTCGCCCGCGGTAATCGTTTCGTTCCGCGCTGGGTATGCGGCGAGTGGGTGCGTCGCTCCGGCGTTTTCCATCGATACCAAGATCTGCCCCGCGCTGCGCTGGCGGACGCCCGCCACCAGATTTGCAAATGCCAGCGATTGACGCTGTTGTCCGGTCATCGAATCCTCGAAGGGATTTCCCAGAAGATCGCATTTGACCGCGGCCAAGACCGCGGGCGCCGGCGCAAAGCCGTCCGCCGGATTGCCTGCGAGACAGAATATCCCCGCGTAACTGGTCACCTTCAACGTCCCGTGGAAACCCTGGGCTTCGAGCTTCAGCAACAGCTCGCGGAACGCATCGGTGCGGCCTCGATCGAAGGGCAGTTCACCATAGGGAACCATCTCGGTATGCGAGCCTAATGCATTCGAATCATTCGAAAACGGCGCGGAGCTCGGAGCGGCGCCGCCCGTATTCGGTATTGCCGCCACGGCCGCGGTCAGATCCTTGACGGTCGACAGAAGATCCGTCCTTGCCTGATTCAACTGTTCATTGGCCGAGGTCAAGGAGGCGATCTGCGCGCGCGACTTGGCCAGGTCTTCGCGGCTGAGCGACCACAGGATGGCAAATAGAAGCGCAAGGGCGCACGCCACACCGAAGGCGACGGCCCAAGGCCACGCCGGCCGCGTCTCAGGGATGGGCGGACGCGGCAGTTCGATCGGCGGCGGCGACGGGAACACGTCGCGAACGTCATTGATGATCCGTGCCGCAAAGCTATCGAGACTCGCGACAATGAACCGCCGCGCCTCGAGGGCCTGCTCCTTGAGCATGGCCTCGATCCGGCGGCCCGAATCCAACCGCGCAACCACCGGGTCGGATGCTCGGGTGGGCGGCACGCCGCCCTCAATCTCGACCGGCTGCAGCGCGGGCTCGGTCATGTCCCGCCGATCCGGCAACAAATGTAATTCGTACAAAACCTTGGATACATCGACCGGGCGCACCTGCTTCGGCAACACCCCCATTGCACCGAGAGCGCGCGCCTGACCGACATAGAGCTCGCCTTCCTGCGAGGTGTACATCATGATCGGAATCATGGCGGTCTGAGGATTGCTCTTGATCACCTGCACGGCCTGCAGACCGTCCATCCCAGGCATGAGATGGTCCATGAAAATCGCGTCCGGCCGGTGGCGGGTCAGATAGTCGATCGCTTGCTCGGCCGATTCCGCCATGTCGACTTCAATGTCGTATTTCTCGAGCATTCTGCTCAATATGACGCGAGCCGACTTGGAGTCGTCGACGACCAATGCTCGTTTGCGGGCCATGGCGATAGTGTAACGCAGTCCCATCCGGGGCGAGTTGCGGCAGCCGGCAGCGTCGCAGAGTCGCGACGCCGCGGAACTGAAACTCCGGGTTACCAGCGCCTATTATTAGGCGGGATCCGAGCTCTTCGACTCTTTGTTTTGGCCGATCCAGGTCAATGCGGACTCAACGTCGGCGAGCTCGCTGGCGGTAAATCCCTCGATGCGCACGCCGGTAGCCTCGGCCTTCTTCTTGGCAAGTTCGGCGGCCGCAACCGTGTGCACCCACACCAGACCGCGGCGTACCTTGGCCGTGAACTTTTGCTGTTTCTCGTCGGTCATCATCGTCTCCTTGATATGTCTCGGTCCCGCACGATACACGACTCATGCAGCGATAAGGAACCCGCGTTGTAAAAGTTACTGCGCTGAGATCGCATGATCGAGACGCGCACTGTAAGCGTCCAGCGCGTGCGCGACCACTCCCACGTAGCGATTCGCTTCTTCCCAGCGGCGCTCTTCAATGGCCTCCCGAATTCCCGGCAGGGTCTTGACGCCGTAGCCGGTGTGCAGACCCGGCGCATATATCATGTGCTGGTACCACTCGCGCCCCGGCAATCCGTGCGAATCCGTCAGGGATCCCTCGAGCACCGTCAGGGCGGCGTTGATGCGATCGCGCTCCGCAGCGGAACGCGCATCATCGGCCGCGGCGACCCGCGCGTATTCCTTGTCGAATGCCTTGGCGCTGGCCTTGAGTTTCACGATGGCATTGTCGAGCTCGGAAAAATCCAGATAGGGCACATTGCCTTCGCGAGGTGGCGCCTCGCGGACATGCTGCGGATCCATGGCAAGCTTGTAGACGCCGTCGTCGAGCAGGCTGTCCAGCTCCTGGGTCTTGCCCCGCATGCTGTCGGCCAGCTTGTGCAGTTCCTCCGTGAACGTCGCGACGGAGTCGGCGAAGCCGCTTTCGTGGGCCGGCAGCAGATCTGCCTGCGACGCCCTCAGCACCAGCCGTCCCACGACCTTCGAAAGCGCCACGCCATATTCGAAGGTTGGGTCGACAAAGCGGCGAAAGTGATCGAATGAGTCGTACGCCGAATGATAGACGCCGTACTCGGCTTCTCCGGAAAAGCCCAGGTTCAACGCATTGACTCCCAGGTGCTGCAGGAACGGCGTGAAATCCGATCCGGAGCCCAAGGCGCCGAGCGATAGTTCGGTGCGGGCATCGGGGTGGCCGCCGGCGTCGGCGTGACCGCGACCCTCGGCGTGGCCGCCCGACTCATAATCCTCCACTCGTGTCTTGGCGATTCCTCGCTCGAGCACGCTGGCGCCCGTCTCCGGATCCTTCACGTCTCGCGCCGCTTCACTGACGAAGCGCTGCAAACTATGGCTGCCTTCCGCATCCAGATACCCACGGCTGTTGGTATCCGAATTGATGTAGAGCGCGGCCTTTACCTTAAGTTCATCGCCGTGCGTCTCCGCCCACTCAGTGGAGCCGAGCAAGCCAGGCTCCTCGCCGTCCCAGCTCGCGTACACCAGCGTGCGGCGCGGATGCCAGCCCTGCTTGACCAGGTTGCCGATGGACTTGGCCTCCGCCATCAAGGCGATATTGCCCGCCAATGGATCGGTCGCGCCGAACACCCAGCCGTCGTGATGGTTGCCGCGGACGATCCAACGATCTGGTTCTTGAGCGCCTCGGATCTTGGCAATGACGTCGTACAGCGGCTTCTGCGTCCAGTCCGAGACCACTTTGAGATGCACCTTCGCCGGACCCGGCCCCAGGTGATAGGTCATGGGCAAGCCGCCGCGCCAGGTGGCCGGCGCCACCGCACCGCCGAGCGCCGCGAGCAGCGGCTCGGCATCGCCGTAGGAAATCGGCAGCACCGGAATCTTCAAAATGGTCTTCGCATCCTTGATGGCGAGGCGTTTGGCACCGGGTGTCGATCCGACTCCGGGCGTCAGAGGATCACCGGTATAGAGAACCAAATCCTGCACCGAACCGCGCTGCACGCCGTCCCGAGGCCGGTATCCTCCCTTCGGATAGGTATCGCCGGCGCCATAACCGTCATCGCGCGGATCCGAATAGATCAGGCAGCCGATGGCCCCATGTTCATAAGCCAGTTTCGGCTTCAGTCCCCGCCAGCCGCCGCCATACCGCGCCAGCACGATGCGGCCTTTGACGCTCACGCCCCGGCGCTCGAGCTCCTTATAGTCGTCGGGCATCCCTTGATTGACGTACACCAGATCCGCCGTCACGTCGCCGTCCGCGCCGTACACGTTGTAGGCGGGCAATTCATCCTTGGTCTTCGAGGACGTGCTGTCCCCCTCGATGGGCGGCTCGCGCAAATTCGCGGTGAAATGCGTGGGCGCGACGAGCTCGACCAAAACCTCTCGGGGCGTCGGATACAGCACGGAGAATGTTTCGATCGATGCGTCCCAGCCCCACTCGCGGAATTTCTGCAACATGAATTCGGCGTTGGCCTTGTCGTGCGCGGAACCCACGTGGTTGGGCTCCGATGCCATTTGCTCCATCCAGGAGCGCTGCTCCGCGGCCGACAGGTCGGAGTCGAATCGCTCCTCAAGCTGCGTCTCGGCCGCCGCGGCGCTCGGCGAGAAGCCCTCCATCCCGCCCGCGATGCCTCCCGCGCTCGGATCGGCATCGACGCTCGCGACACCGAAGGCGACGAGCATCCCGGCAAGCAGGGCACCGCGTCGTGATGCGGCGGTCGGCGGGGTTATCGAATTCTTCAAACGTCTTTTTCTAATCACGGATGCCTGCGCCTCTATTCAGAAGTGTAACGGCCAGTGCGAACATCGCAGCAGCTGCGAATATCATGATCCCATAGGCCAGCCAGAGATCGACATCGGAAGTGCCGAGGAAGCCGTACCGGAATGAGCTCACCATATACAGGATGGGATTTGCCGTCGAGGCGGCGCGCGCCCAGTCGGGAAGCATGTTGACCGAGTAGAACACCCCTCCAAGATAGGTCAGGGGCTGCAGGATGAAGGTCGGAAACCAGGATATCTGGTCGAAATTCTTGGCAAACAGGGCATTGATGAATCCGCCCAGCGAGAAAATCATGCTGGTCAGCAGCACGGAGGAGATCGCCGCAAAAATATGCTGCGGCACCAGCCGCGCGAAGAAAAGCGAAACCAATGTGACCACCGACCCGACCAACACGCCGCGCAGTATACCGCCGGCCACGTAGCCGGAAACGATCAGCCAATTGGGCAGCGGGGAGACCAGCAATTCCTCCAGGTGCTTGCCGAACTTGGCCCCGAAGAACGAGGACACGACGTTGCCGTAGGAGTTGGTGATGATGGTCATCATGATGAGGCCGGGCGCGACGAACTGCATGTAATCGTAGCCGCTCACCTGCCCGACCCGCCTGCCGATGAGGCTGCCGAAGATGATGAAATACAAGGTGGCCGTGACGGCCGGCGGCACAATGGTCTGTCCCCATATCCGCACGATGCGGTTGAATTCGCGGATGACGATGGTCTTGAAGCCGATCCATTCGGTCTTGGCGCGTGACGGTCCCATGCTTACGATGTCTTGAGCGCGGCTTCTTTCGCCCCGCCGTCGACGAGCCGGATGAACAGCTCCTCGAGCCGATTGACCTTGTTGCGCATGCTGGTGACTTCGATCCCCTGCGTGGACAATTGCGTAAAAATATCATTCAACGTCTGCGATTTGGACACTTCGATCTCGAGCGTATGGTCGTCGACCAGGATGGGATTGAACACCGCCATGGGCGGGGCATCGGTTCTGGATTTGCGCAGATTGAATACGAACACCTCCGTCTGGAGCTTGCGCAATACATTGGGCATGCTGTCTTTTTCGATGATCCTGCCCCCGTCGATGATGGCGATATTGCGGCACAGGTTCTCCGCTTCCTCCAGATAGTGCGTGGTCAGGATGATCGTGGTGCCTTCCAGATTGATATTGCGCAGAAATTCCCACATCGAGCGGCGATTCTCGATGTCCACGCCGGCGGTCGGCTCATCCAGAATCAGCAGCTTGGGCTCGTGCATCAAGGCGCGCGCGATCATCAGACGGCGCTTCATGCCGCCCGACAGCGTGCGCGCAATCGAATTGCGCCGCTCCCATAGTTGCAGTTGCTTCAAATACTTCTCCGCGCGCACCCGGGCAAGGGGCCGCGGTATTCCATAGAATCCCGCCTGATTCACAACGATCGTGAACAGCGTCTCGAACAGGTTGAAATTGATTTCCTGAGGCACCAGACCGATGCAGGATTTCGCGACCTCGAGCTCACGGTCGATGTCGTGGCCGAAAACCTCCACCACACCGCTGCTCTTGTTGACCAGGGAGGTGATGATGCCGATCGCCGTCGTCTTGCCGGCGCCGTTCGGTCCCAAGAGGGCGAAAAAATCGCCTTCTTCCACTTCGAGGTCGATGCCCTTGAGCGCTTTGACGCCGTTCTTGTATGTCTTGGTGAGCTTGCGGAGGACTAGGGCTTGCGTCATAACAGCCCGTTACATTAAACCTCGCCAGGCGCTGGCCGCAACTCGCCCCCTTCAGACAGTGCCGGATGCCGCTATGCCTCGGTCAGGCGCGGCGCAGCCTCCGAGCGAAGCCGGCAAGTCCCGCGGCGCCGCTCAGCAGCAGCCACGCAGCCGCGGGCAGGGGCACCGGAGTCACTTGCAGGCCGTCGAATTCTGCGAAGTCGGAGGTACCGGTGGCGCCGAAGGTGACCGATTGTGCAACGCCCTTGAAACTCGAGGCCGTCACGCCCGTCCAGTTGCAGTAGGCATCCGTGCCGACGATGCAGGAATTGCCGGCGCCCGTGGCATTCAGCGCAATACTTGCAAGCAGAGTGCCGGTTCCATTCAGTCCGGACCATACGTCGGCGGTGCCGTTGAATTGCGAGGAGTTGGTCGACAGCGCGTAGTTGAAGGACACCGAGGAGAATCCGGACCCGAAATTCACGTAGCTGCCGCCCGTATTCAGCACGCCGCTCGAGTTATCGGCGGCGAAGGCAAGAATCTCGCTCTGCCCGGACGGATTGTTCTCGAATCTTCCGTCGCCGGTGTTGGCGCTGTCCCCCGCCTTCTGCACCGTCGCATTCGTCGAGAATCCAAAGCCGAGATCCGGGCCCGTGCCGTCGCTCGGAAGCGAGTCGTTGCCGCCCAGGTAATAGTTCAGGATGTAGACTCCCGTGTGTTCGGCACCCAAGGTCAACACCGTCGAGGCCTGCGCCGGGAGCGACGACACCAGGCCGGCGCCCAACGCCGCTGCCACTGCAAGCCCGGTAAATTTGTTGATGCGCATGGTCATGTCTCACTCCTTTACGGGTTCGGATCCACAGGGCAGGCTTGAGACGCGTTGGAAGCCACTTGACCCGAGCACGTGAGGAGCAATGGCGTCGTGTTCGGCTGCGCCGAGAAATTCAGCATGTTCATGATCGTTCCGGCAAAGCGGTCAAAGGACGCATTGACCAACGGGCTCGGCGCGTTCGGGCCGTCGATATAGCCCAGGTTCCAGTTTTGTTCGATGAACGCAAGAACCGAGGCCTGGTCGGTCAGGGTGTGGTCGACGAAGTTGGTGTTCGCCCACGGCGAGATCACCATCAATGGCAGGCGCGGCCCATGGCCGCAGCGGGCCGGGTTGGTGCCCGAAACCGGCGTACCGCACACTCCGACGCCTCCGATATTGTCGTAAACCGTCGACAAGCTTCCGGCGCCCGCCACATTCGACGGGCTGACGATCGGCGCCATTTGGTGGTCGTACCAGCCATCCGAGTCGTCGTAGGCGATGACGATCAGCGTCGTCGCCCAATTGGGAGACTGCATCACGGCGTTGACGACTTGGGCGATCCAGTACTGCTCGGTGAGCGGATCGGAGTTGCTCGGGTGCGAATTGTAGGCATACGGCGCCTTGATGAATGACACCTGCGGCAGGTTGCCGTTGGTCAGCGCCTGGAAGAAATTGCTCGTATCGTATTGGTGGTTCGCCTGGTCGGTGTAACCGATGGCCGCCACACTGGTCGGGGGCAAGTGATGCGGATTGCGCGTGCTCGCATAGAACTGGAACGGCTCGTGGTGCGCAACATAGTCTGCGCCGCTGGTATGGATGTCCGATCCCGTGACGAAGGGCGCAGCGGGATTGGGAATCACCACCGGCGCCGCATTGGCAGCGTAGAAGTTGCCGGCGCTGGGGCCGCTCGGATATTGATGCTTGATGCGAGCCGCGTTGCACACCGCGGGCGTGCCGGCGGTAAGGTTGGCCGCTGTGGTGGGCGCAAATCCGCCCTGAAACCAACCCCAGGTCACGTTCGCCGCATTCAACAGGTCGCCGACATTCAGATTGACGGTCGTCGTGCCGTTGCTCATTTCCAGAGTTGTGGTGGAGGTGACCGTACCGCCCTTGTCGTTGCCGCAATCATCCAGGTAAGGATCGAAGTC
>Ga0070761_10001194_pt1 | contig 16359 bp, 13 predicted proteins | sample HubBroMetageREF1_FD_66724 | JGI IMG/M metagenome (GOLD analysis project Ga0070761, IMG submission 66724) | Reference soil microbial communities from the Hubbard Brook experimental Forest, New Hampshire, USA - Hubbard Brook CCASE Soil... | ecosystem: Environmental > Terrestrial > Soil >... | reverse complement strand
ATGCTTTTCTACGGCGAGTTCCAGCCGCATCTCAAAACGCAGTACACGATTCAGTACAACCTCACCATCCAACGACAACTTGCCAACAGTCTCATGTTGCAGGTTGGCTATGTAGGATCGGAAGGCCATCATCTGCTCGTTGGCCGGGACATCAACCCGTCCACTCCCCAGACTTGTTTAGATATCAATACGGTTTTTGGGAGTGAGGTATGCGCACCTTCGGGGGAGGACGCGCAATTCATCATGCCACCGGGTGCCGTTGCCCCACCGGGTGGATTCCATGTTCCTTATGGTCCCAACGGTCCGAGCGTGGTTCCCGCTGGCACATCGATCGCTGGACTCGATCTCGTGGGTCTCCGTCCGTATTCGTCACCCAACTGCAATCCCTTTACTGGCACCGGCTGTCCGGTCGACGGTATCCCGGTATTCAGCAGCATTTTCGCGGAAGACACGGTTGCCAATTCCGCCTACAACGCTTTCGAAGCCATGCTGGAAAAGCGCTTTTCGCACGGATTGCAATTTCAGGCGGCGTATACCTGGAGCAAGTCTTTGGATGAGGCTTCCACATTCGAAGAGACTCTGAACCCCTTCAACCCCAAGGCCAGCCGAGCGTTGTCCCTGTTCAATTCGGCGCAGCGCTTCGTGGTCAGCTACGACTGGGAGCTGCCGATTACGAAACGTCCGGGTTTTACCGGAGCCATTGTGAATGACTGGGCACTCTCGGGGGTCGTGGAGTTCCAAAGCGGCTTCCCGATACGCCTGGATACGGAAGACGATAACGAACTCATCGACAGCATATTCTTTCTGGGCACGGAAGCCCCGAGCATGACCGGCAAACTCCAGAAGCTGGATCCGAAGCAGCCAGGGAATCTATACCTGAACTTCAACCAGTTTTCCGATCCGCCGCTGGGTAGTTTCAACAACGGCACGCCGCGCAGCGTATGTTGTGGACCGGGGCTTAATGACTGGGATATTTCTGTACAGAGGAAATTCCCGTTTTCAGAGTCGAAGTATTTTCAGTTCCGCGGAGAAATTTTCAACCTGTTCAACCACACGAATTTTGCCAACCCGGACGGCCATTATTCAGACGGTCTTGGACAGTTTGGCAAGATCTCCGAACTCTCAAACCCGGAGCGCGAGGTACAATTTGCCTTGAAGTTCTTTTTCTAGCTGGGAGCTTCTTGAACGATCCCGGGCGGTTCCGGCCGCCCGGGCCTAATCTAATGGCCGATCCGGCCTGAGCCTTATTGGAGATCACCGATGTACCCCGCATTGCAGAAAGAGCTCGATATCTTCGAGCGTCGTACTCCGAAGTCCGCCGAAGCGCATAAAAAAAACCTGAAGCGTTTGCCGCTGGGCGTGGCCAGTAATTATCGCGCTTACGATCCGTATCCGATCTTTGTGTCGGACGCGTCGGGCAGCAAGTTCCGCGATCTCGACGGCAACGAATACCTTGACCATAACCTGTGTTTCGGCACGCTCATGGCGGGCCATTCGCATCCGGCGGTGATCAAAGCCGTTGAAGGCCGACTGCACAAGGGCACCGCTTACGGGATGCCGCACAACATGGAGTGGGAACTGGCGGAAGAAGTCTGCACGCGTTTTCCGGTGGAGATGTGCCGCTTCGGCAACAGCGGCACCGAAGCCACCATGCATACGATTCGTCTCGCCCGCGCCGCTACGGGGCGCGACAAGATCATCAAGTTCGAAGGCGGTTACCACGGGCTGCATGACGCGGCGCTGGTCAGCGTGAAGCCGCATCCTCCGGGCGACGATTTCGGCGATATCAAGAATCCGAAAGCTGTTTCGGGTGGAGCGGGCGTGCCGAAGGCGAGCATCGCGAACGTGCTGGTGGCGACGTTCAACGACCTGGAGACGGTCGAGCGCCGCTTCAAGGAAAATCCGAATGAGGTTGCGGCGATCATTCTTGAGCCGATCATGATGAACGTTGGCCTCTGCATGCCGCAGAAGGGATTTCTGGAAGGGCTGCGGTCGCTCTGCGACAAGCACGGCGCGCTGCTGATCTTCGACGAAGTCAAGACGGGCGCGAAGCTGTGCTGGGGCGGAGCGTCGGAATACTTTGGCGTGGCACCCGACATGATCTGCCTGGCGAAGTCGATTGGCGGCGGATTCCCGCTGGCGGCTTTCGGCGCGCACAAGCGGGTCATGAATCTGATCTCGGAGCACAAAGTTTTCCACGGCGGCACTTACAACACGAATCCGATCTCGATGGCAGCGGGTATTGCCACTTTTCGCGAAGTGCTTACTCGGGCTAACTACACGCTCATTGAGAGACTTAGTAACCAGCTCGTCGGCGGATATAAGAAGACGATCGCAAAGGTCGGATTGCAAGGTTACATCGCCAGCGCCGGAGCCAACGGCGCGCTGATGTTGTATCCGAAGGAGATTCGTAACTATCGCGACTGGCTGCCGATTGACGTTGACCTGTGGCGGCATTACTGGTTCGGCATGGTGAATCGTGGCGTCATGTGCCAGCCGTACTGGTGGGATGAGCAGTGGACGATTTCCGTGCAGCACACCGAGGCTGACATCGACCGGCACCTGGCGGCATTTGCCGACATCGCCGAGTCGCTGTCCGCCGCGCAGCATGAGCGGCTGGGAGCGGTAGCAACACATTAGGTTGGATCGGGTGATCGGGCCATCGGGTCATCGGGTGATCGAACCCGGCGCCAGATGGGCCCGGTCACCCGATGGTTCGAGCACCCGATTCTGCCATGTCCAACGACGATCCCAATCAGCCGCACTTAAAGCGCGTCCTCGGACGCTTTGACCTGGTGTTGCTGTTTGTCGTTGCCGTATTCAATCTCAACGTCGTGCCGAGCATCGCTGCCAACGGTGGCGTGACCGTCTGGCTTTGGATCATCTCGTTGCTTTTGTTCTTCTGGCCGCAGGGGATTGCGGTGATCGAACTCGCGCATCGTTACCCAGGCGAGGGGGGCGTCTACCTGTGGGCGAAAGAAGTGTTCGGCGACTTCCACGGCTTTCTTTCAGGCTGGTGTTACTGGACCAATAACATGCTTTATGTGCCTACGGTGATGCTGTATTTCGTTGGGGTTACGGTGTTTGCGATGGGCCCGGGCCACGCGGCACTCGCCGACAACAAGAATTTCGCGATGACCGCTTCGGTGTCGCTATTGGTGCTGCTGACGGTCGTGAACATTGTTGGACTGGGAGTTGGAAAGTGGCTCAACAATCTGGGCGCCATTGGAACATTTGTTGCGGCGGCGGTTCTGATCGGTTTGGGATTTACGGTCTGGTCGCGTTTCGGAACGACCGTAACGGCCGCTGACTTCCGCATTCCGGCGGATTCCAGGTTTGTTCTGAATTCGTTCGGCGTAATCTGTTTTGGCTTGGTTGGACTTGAACTCGCTTCGGTGATGGGCGACGAAATCAAAGATCCGCAGAAAACATTGCCGGGAGCGGTGGCGTGGGGCGGCATTATTTCCGGCCTGCTTTATATCGGAGCGACGCTCACCCTGCTGGTTGCGGTGGGCAAGAACGACATCAGCGTGCTGCAGGGGATTGTGCAGGCGGTTAGCCACATGGCCGGCAAAGTTGGCGTGGCGTGGATTATCACGCCCTTCGCGGTGATGCTGAGTCTTTCGATCGCAGGCATTGGCTCGGCCTGGATGGGAGGTTCGGCGCGCATTCCGTTCGTCGCTGGCCTGGATTCCTATATGCCATCGTGGCTGGGAAAAGTGCATCCGAAGTATGCAACTCCTTATGCGGCGCTGATCGTGCAGGCGGTCGTCTCGCTGATATTGATCGTCATCAATTTCTACGCTTCGGGTGGCGTGCAGGAAGCGTTCCAGACCATGCTTTCGTTGGCGGTGGTTCTGCAACTGGTGCCGTTTCTGTATGTTTTCGGCGCGTTGCTGAAGTTCGCTTTCGGCAACGACTTGGCCGGCGCGCGCTACGGTCGCGGCACACTGATGGTTTCCGGGTTCTGTGGCTTTGTGACCACTGCGCTGGGCATCGCCTTGGCATTCTTTCCGGCCAAGCAGATTACTTCGGTCTGGCGATATGAAGCGAAGATGTTCGGCTTCACGCTCTTTTTCTTAGTGCTGGCCGCGTTTTTCTTTTTTGTGTACGGGCGGCTGAAAGAGCCGCAGGCCGCCTTAGTTGAATAGCAATAATTCGCGGAGGATTTATGCCTGGTGGAGTTACGACCGACGTCAAGACTTATTCGATGCTGATCAACGGTGAGTGGGTCGCGAGTAAATCGGCCAAGACCTTTCCCGTGTATGACCCGTCGACCGAAGACGTGATTGCTCAGGTCCCCGACGCGAACGCGGAGGACGTGAATCGCGCGGTCGCGGCTGCCAAGGCTGCGTTTGATGATGGCCCATGGGCGAGCACCACGGCGCAGGAGCGTGGACGCGTCCTCTTTCGTCTAGCCGAGAAGGTGCGTCAGAACCAGCCCATGCTCGCCGAAATCGAATGCCGGAACTCGGGCAAGCCGATCGTTGAGGCCGAGTACGACATCAACGACGTGGCTACGTGCTTCGAATACTACGGCGGGCTGGCGACGAAAGTCGTTGGCTACGTAAACCCTGTTCCAGATAATGCGATGAGCCTCTCGCTGAAGGAACCGATGGGGGTTGCCGGGCAGATCATCCCATGGAATTATCCGTTGATGATGGCGGCGTGGAAGTTGGCGCCGGCACTGGCCGCGGGTTGCACCTGTGTGCTCAAGCCGGCCGAGCAAACTCCGCTTACCGCGCTCGAACTGGCGAAGTGGTTCGACGAAGTCGGCTTGCCGAAAGGCGTCGTCAACGTGATCACCGGCTTCGGCGAAAGCTGCGGCTCGCCGCTGGTCAAGCACCCGGACGTCAACAAAATTGCTTTTACCGGATCGGCTGCGGTCGGCAAGATCATCGTCAAAGAAGCGGCCGACACCGTGAAGCGGGTGACGCTCGAACTGGGCGGCAAGTCGCCTAACATCTTTTTTGCCGATGCCGACTTCGAGGCCGCCATCGACGGGGCGCTGTTCGGCGTCTTCATCAATCAGGGAGAGGTTTGCTCGGCCGGCAGCCGCATCCTGGTGCAGAAATCGATTTACAGCAAGTTTGTTGAAGCGATGGCTGAGAAAGCCAAGAAGATCAAGGTCGGTCCGCCGCTCGAGCGTGAGACTAAGATGGGAGCCCTGGTATCGAAGGAGCAATACGACCGCGTTTGCTCATATCTTGAGATCGGAAAGAAAGAAGCCAAAGTAGCATCGGGCGGCGGACGCGCCGATAAATTCGCGAAGGGTTACTATGTGCAGCCTACTATCTTCTATAACGTAGATAACAACGCCCGCATCGCGCGCGAAGAAATCTTCGGTCCCGTCGCAGCCGTGATTCCGTTCGACGACGAGAAAGACGCGCTGAAGATCGCGAACGACACGCCCTACGGGCTGGCTGCTGCCGTTTGGACGCGCGACATTTTTAAGGCCATGCGCGCGGTAAAGGCGCTGCGCGCGGGCATTGTGTGGGTCAACCACATGCAGCCGACATATGTAGAAGCGCCGTGGGGAGGCTACAAGCAGTCGGGCTTTGGCCGCGAACTCGGGCCGTGGGGCATCGAAGAATATCTCGAGACCAAGCAGGTATATATCAATCTGAACGAAGCTCCGATCGGCTGGTACTAACACGTTTCCGGGCCGCCGCTGTTGGAGCGCTGCAGAACCGAGACGCGGCAAGCCGCGTCTCTACAGTAGAGAACATCAACTGAGAAGTGACTTATGTCCACTATTCAATTGCGCACACCGATTCCTGGACCCCGCTCGCAGGCGCTGATGAAGCGGCGCGATGCTGCTGTTGTGCAGGCGGTCTATCATGCCACGCCGGTCTTTGTCGCCAAAGCTGAAGGAGCGGTGGTTGAGGATGTCGACGGCAACCGCCTGATTGATTTTGCCGGCGGCATTGGCTGCCTCAACACCGGACATCGTGCTCCGGCGGTGGTTGACGCCGTGCGCCGCCAACTCGATCGCTTCCTGCACACCAGCTTTAACGTGCTGCCTTACGAAAGCTATGTCGCCGTCTGCGAAAGCCTGAACGCGCTCGCGCCGGGAAAGGGGCCGAAGAAAACCTTGCTGGTGAACACCGGCGCGGAAGCAATCGAAAATGCGATCAAGATTGCGCGCAGTTACACGAAGCGGCCCGCGATCATCTGCTTCGAAGACGCGTTCCACGGCCGCACGTACATGGCGATGGCCACGACCAGCAAGACGCATCCGTACAAGGCGGGGTTCGAGCCGTTTCCGAGTGAGGTGTACCGCATTCCGTATGCGTATTGTTATCGCTGCTCTTACTCGATGACGTATCCGTCGTGCGATGTGCACTGCGCGCGGCACATCGAAGACACGTTCAAGCGGGTGGTGGCGGCCGAATCGGTGGCGGCGGTGATCGTCGAGCCGGTGCTCGGCGAAGGCGGATTCGTTACGCCGCCGGCGGAGTTCTATCCGACGCTGAGCGCGATTTGCCGCAAGCACGGCATCCTGCTGATCGCCGACGAAGTGCAAACTGGGTTCGCGCGCACGGGCGCTATGTTTGCCTGTGAGCGGTTGGGATTGGAGCCCGACCTGGTCACGATGGCGAAATCACTGACGGGCGGCTTGCCCATGGCGGCGGTCACGGGACGCGCCGACATTATGGATGCGCCCGGCTCGGGCCAGCTGGGCGGCACGTTCGCAGGGAATCCCGCGGCCTGCGAAGCGGCGCTGGCCGTGCTCGACATCATGGAAAAGGAAAATCTCTGCGCGCGCGCCAATGTTCTGGGCGAGCGTTTCCGCAAGCGCGCAGCGAAGTGGCAGGAGCGCTGGGAACTGGTCGGCGATGTGCGAGGACTGGGCGCCATGCAAGCGCTCGAACTGGTGCGCTCGAAGACAACGCGCCAGCCGGCTGACGAGGAGACCAAACAAGTGTCACAATACTGTTACGAGCACGGACTGGTGACGATCACCGCCGGATCGTATGGCAACGTGATTCGTCTGCTCGTACCGCTGGTGATTACCGACGCGCAGATGGACGAAGGAATGGATGTGCTCGAAGCCGCGCTGGCTCAGGTTGCCGAGAGGAAAGGCGTGTTGACGGAGCAGCTCACGTAGGGAGAGTGGTCCTCGACTGCCCACCGAGCACTGCTCCGAAAATTTGGTCCACGCTCAATAAGCTAGCCGGGCTTTGACCGGCTGGACAGCCGAGGGCGGATGTCGCTACGTGGTTCGTCCTTATTCTTTACGATTTATGAAAGGCAGCATTCCCATGTCAACCGTTGCCGCACCTCCCGCCAACAAGATTCCTCAATTCATTAATGGTCAGTGGGTCGAATCGCACGCCGCCGAGTGGCAGGACGTCATCAATCCCGCGACGGCTGAGGTCATCGGTCGCGTTCCGATTTCTGATGCTGCCGAGGTTACGCGCGCCATTGATGCGGCACAGGCTGCCTTTCCGGCATGGCGGCGCACTCCCGCTGAAGACCGCATCCAGCCGCTGTTCAAGCTGAAGATGTTGATGGAAGAGCACCAGGACGATCTGGCTCGCGTCATCACGCTGGAAAACGGCAAAACGTTCACCGAGGCGAAGGCGGAGATGCGGCGGGCCATCGAGAACGTCGAAGTCGCCTGCGGCATTCCCATGATGATGCAGGGCCACAATCTGGAAGATGTGGCGCGTGGTATTGACGAGACTATGATTCGCCAGCCGCTGGGCGTGGTCGCGGCGATTGTGCCATTTAATTTTCCGGGCATGATTCCGTTCTGGTTTCTGCCTTACGCGATTGCCTGCGGGAACACACTGATCATCAAGCCCTCGGAACGTGTGCCGCTGACCATGAAGCTCGCCTTCGAGCTGTTGGAGAAGACGGGGCTTCCGGAAGGCGTGGTGAATCTGGTCAATGGCGGCAAGGTTGCGGTCGATACGCTGATTGATCATCCGGCGGTGCGGGCCATCAGCTTCGTTGGTTCGACTCCGGTGGCGCGGTATATTTATGCGCGAGCGGGCGCGAATGGAAAGCGCGCGCAATGCCAGGGGGGCGCGAAGAATTACGTTATCGTGCTGCCTGACGCCGATATGCAGATGGCGACGCAGATTATTTCCGACAGCGCTTTTGGATGCGCCGGACAACGCTGCCTTGCGGTCTCGGTTGCGGTGACGGTGGGCGAAGCGCAAAAAACATTTCGCGACTCGATCAGTGAAGCGGCGGCGAACCTGCGCGTTGGCAATGGACTCGACGAGGGCGTGCAGATGGGGCCGGTGATCACGCGCCACAGCAAAGAGCGGGTACAGACTCTGATTGGCGCCGGCGCCCGGGACGGTGCGAACGTAGTGGTCGACGGCCGCAATCCCAAAGTGGCGAAATATGAGGCCGGAAATTTTGTGAAGCCTACCGTGCTCGACGGCGTTCCTGCAAGCAGCGAACTGACGAACACGGAAATTTTTGGTCCGGTGCTCAGCCTGGTTCATGCCAGCAACATGGATGAAGCGATGGAGATGGTGGCCCGCAGTCCATTTGGCAATCAGGCGTCGCTGTTTACGTCGAGCGGTGCGGCGGCTCGGCGCTTTCGCTATGAAACTCCCGCGGGGAATATCGGCATTAACATTGGCGTGGCCGCGCCCATGGCATATTTCCCGTTCAGCGGATGGAAGGACAGTTTCTTCGGGATCATGCACGCACAGGGGCGCGATGCGGTCGAGTTCTACACCGAAAAGAAAATTGTGGTCGAGCGCTGGGCGAAGGAGCACTCGCGGAAGTTCTGAGTAGGTTTTGAGTATGTCCAACAATTCTATGACTACTTCAACGGTGGTTCCCGCCATGACCGGCCAGGAGATGGTCGACCTCACCAAGAAGCACACCCTGTTTGAGTGGTCGGCGCAATCCAAGGTCGATCCGATCCCGGTGGCGCGGGCGAAGGGCATATATTTTTGGACGCCGGAAGGGAAGCGGTTCATCGATTTCAATAGCCAGTTGATGTCGGTGAACATCGGACATGGCGATGAGCGCGTCATCCGGGCGATTGCCGAGCAGGCATCGGTACTGGCGTATGCCAATCCGTTCATGGCGACGGAACCGCGGGCACGGCTGGGGGCCAAGCTGGCGGAGATCGCCCCGGGCGATATTGATACATTCTTTTTTACGAACGGCGGCGCTGAAGCCAACGAGAACGCCATCAAGATTGCGCGCTTCTTTACCGGACGCCACAAGATCCTCGCGCGTTATCGGTCGTATCACGGTGCTACTGCTGGTGCCATCAGTCTGACAGGCGATCCTCGCCGGTGGGCGGTCGAGCCCGGGATTCCAGGCGTGGTGCGGGTGCTCGATCCGTATCACGGCATCGAGCGCGGATGGGAGTCCGCGGAAACTTCGCTGGCCATGATCGATGAAGTTATCCAACTGGAAGGTGCGCACACGATTGCCGCTTTCATTCTGGAGCCGGTGGTGGGGACGAACGGCATTCTGGTGCCGCCGGATGGATATCTTGAAGGCGTGAGGAAGCTATGCGACAAGTACGGGATTCTGATGATCGCCGACGAAGTGATGTCGGGCTTTGGCCGCACCGGTAAGTGGTTTGCAGTCGACCACTGGAAGGTGGTTCCCGACCTGCTTTGCATGGCGAAGGGGCTTACTTCGAGTTACATTCCGCTGGGCGCTGTCGGCATGCGGCGACATATCGCGAAGCACTTCGACGACAAAGTGTTCTATGGAGGGCTCACATACAACAGTCATCCGATGGGATGCGCGACGGCGCTGGCGACGATTCGAGTTTACGAGGAAGACAATCTGATTGAGAATTCCCGGAAGATGGGCGCGATCATGAAGACGCTGGGCGCGGAGTTACAGGCGAAACACCGGTCGGTGGGGGCAGTGCGTTCGATCGGGCTGTTTGGCATCTTCGAACTGATCCGTGATCGCAAGACTCGGCAGCCGATGGCTCCGTTCAATGGCACTTCCGATGAGATGGTTGCGCTTGGGAAGTTCTTCCGAGAGAATGGGTTCTATACTTTCGTTCGCTGGAATACTTTCTTCACCAATCCTCCGCTGTGCATCAACGAGCAGCAACTGCGCGAGGCGTTTGCGATCATCGACAAGGGGCTGGAGATCACGGACAGGGCGGTGAAGGAGTAGGGCGATTTCCAGCGCTCAGTGAGCTAAAGCCCCCGTCTTCCACGTCCTCAAACGGGGCGGCTGGAGCCGCGCCTGCTCAAAGCAAGTTGAAGAACCGAGTTTTTCCGCAACCTGTCAATGAAGTTGGCAACCGCTGGTTTGAGTCTTCATCATCGCGGCTGCCAGATTTAGAATCCGCTCGCTGGCTTGTTCTGTGCTTACACCGCGCGCGTGAATGTTCGAGATAAGGTTGCGATTGGCGTCGGTGTCGGCGAGTTGCGGACGATACGCCATGTAGGCTGACAAGCTTTCGGCTGTCGCAAGACCCGGACGCTCGCCGATCAGCAGGACCGCAACTTTGGGCCCGAGCAGATCACCAATCTCGTTGAGGATGCCGACCCGACAGTAACGAATCACAAATATCTCACCGACGCTCCAGCCTCGACTCTTTGTTCCTTCGAATAGAAGGGGTAACAGTCGAGGTACTTGCAGGGCAACGGCAGTTACTGAGAGGCCGTCGCCAATCACGATTTGCAAGTCGCGTCCCTTGGTGCAACGCCTCTTCAACTCCGCGCGGGACGCGTCGTTCAGGCGACGGCCTAAGTCCGGGCGCAACAGATACTCATCTTTGTTCGCCGCCTGGGAGCAGACTTCAAACAGATTCCACTTTTGCGCGAAAGTTTCACCGAGATCGACGGACAGATCTAATTCCGTGCGCACGGCATCGCGGGCGGCAGAGTGTGCCTCGCGCAACTCCAGTTGAGTGTTCGTTCTGTATGCGGCCCCGCTTCGACCGGCCAGCAGGCGCGCCGGAGTCTGGGCGCGGACCTTCTTTACGATTTCGGACAGGTCATATTCCGCCAAATCGTGCTCGGGCAAATCCGGTTGTGCGAGTTTGTCATCTTCCGCGCCCATTCAGACCGCCTTCTCCATCGATGCCTCCAAAGCACGCATCAGTTGCCGGCGGGCGGATGAGTCGAGCGATGCCGGTTCGGTCCCGCGATAGATTCCCATGTTTTGCAGCCACGCCAGGAACTCCGGCGCTGGACGCAACTGGAATAGGCGTCTGGCGGCCAACGCGTCGTGATAGCTGGTGGATTGGTAGTTCAGCATTACGTCGTCGGAACAGGGAACGCCCATGAAGTAATTGCAACCCGCAGTGGTCAGAAGTAACAAGAGGTTGTCGGCCGAGTTCTGGTCGGCGGCGGCGTGATTGGTGTAGCAGACATCGCAGCCCATGGGTAAGCCGAGTAATTTACCCATGAAATGGTCTTCGAGTCCGGCGCGGATGATCTGTCTTTCATCGTACAGATACTCCGGGCCAATGAAGCCGACGACACTGTTGACGAGAAAAGGGCGGAAGGCGCGCGCGACTCCGTAGGCTCGCGCTTCGAGCGTCAACTGATCGACTCCGTGATGTGCTTCGGCGGAGAGAGCGCTGCCCTGGCCGGTTTCGAAGTACATGACGTCGTCGCCTACCCAGCGGATATTATGCTGGCGATGATGTTCGAGAACCTGTTCGCGGCCCTCGCGCAGCATGTTCAAAGTGATTCCGAAACTGCGGTTGGCCGCCTCCGTTCCCGCTACGGACTGGAAAAGTAAATCGACCGGGGCACCGCGATTTAGCGCTGCCAGTTGCGTCGTGATATGTGCTAGGCAACAGGTCTGGGTGGGGATTTGGTAAGCGTCGACCAGGCGATTCAACGCCGCTAGAATCGCGGTGACTGTCTCCACCGAGTCAGTGGCCGGATTTACGCCGATGACTGCGTCTCCGCAGCCGTAGAGCAGTCCTTCGAATGCAGCCAGGAGGATTCCGCCGACGTCGTCGGCGGGGTGATTGGGTTGCACACGGATGCCCAGAACTCCACGCTCTCCCATGGTATTGCGGCAGCGCGTCACGTTGCGGATTTTGATGGACGCGAGCACCAGATCCTTGTTGCTCATCAGCTTGGTTACGGCGGCAGCGATTTCAGGGATGATGGCTTTCTGTAGCGGCTGCAGTTGAGTGTCGGTCGTCCGGTCGTCCAGCAGGAACTCGCGAAACTCGCCGACCGTCATACTGGCGATGGCGCGGAAAGCTTGCTGGTCGAATGCGTCCAGAATAAGGCGGGAGACATCGTCGCCGGAGGGGTCGATCAGCGGGCGGCGGACAATTTCATCGAGGGTCGAGTCTGCGAGTTTGCGTTTCGCCGCGACTCGCTCTCGTTCGGATCGCGCGGCGATGCCGGCCAACTGGTCGCCAGACTTTTCCTCGTTGGCTTTGGCAAATAGTTCGCGGAGATCGGAGAAGTCGAATCGCTCGATCATAGGGCGTTACCCACGGGAGGTTACGCGCTCGGAGACACCATGGTATCGAAAAAGTCGAGATGGAGCGCAAGGACTCGAGGGCGGGAGTGAAGCATGCGGCAAGAGTCGTCCGCGGAACCAACCTCGATAAGGCGGGGCCCCTTCGGCTTCGGTCAGGGCAGGCTCTTCGACTCCGCCGGGGCTTCACTTCGTGAAGTCCCTGCTCCGCTCAGAATGACAATTCGATGGTTCATTGGCACGAGTAAACTCGTGCCCTTCTCAAAATCGGTATGAATCGGAGTTTTCTTGCGTCTTGCTTAGCGCCAGCTGCGTAGCTGACCATCCGAGGGGGAAACGACCATGGGTTCGTGGTGGGCTTTGGTGGCGTGAGCATTGATTGCGGTTGCGGCCTGGGTGCGGAGGTTGCCGGCTTTGGCGTCGAAATCGAGCGTGCTCACGCTGTGGGCACAGCGCGTGCACGTGAACTTCATGCCGCTCTTGATGCGCTCGATTCGGTAGGCTTTCACTGTCTGGATTGTAGTCCTATGGCGGCAGAAGCGATGCAATCCAGAGTGGGGCAGCGAAAGTAACTGTATGCTCAGCGGCTTGTCGGGAGTTGCTTTGGACAGTGGCGGGCCGAGCTGGCGCTCGGCTGGACCGCCGAGGGCGGCTGTCCCTACGCAAGCCCTAGCGGCTTTCGACGAGCGTGGGCGCCCGTCTCTCCACGACCGTTATTTGGTCAGGCGGTTGTATTTCTTCAGGATTTCGCGCAGACGGTCGTGCGGCAGCGCGATGACCGTGAAGTCGTTGATGCCGGTCATGGTCTCGGCGGCTACCATGGCGTTGATCACGGCTTCCTCCGTCGCCTGCACCGTGGCCAGAAAAATTGGGTTCAGCTGCTGATTGGCCAGCATTTTCAGGTCGTGTATGCCTTCTGATCCGCCCGCTCCCGGGTTTGCGGTGGAGAAGGCGATAAAAATGTCACCGGAGCCGTCGCCGGAAAAGCTGCCGTCGCGGCCGAGTCCCAGAGTGGCGCGGCGAACGACGCGCTTCAGTTGCGTCGGAATGAGCGGGGCGTCGGTCGCGACCACGATGATGATCGATCCGATATCCTCGTCGCGAACCGGATGATCGGTGATTTCCCGCCCGACCGGGACGCCGGCTATGCGCAACTGACTGCGCCTGCCGTAATTGCACTGCACCAGCACTCCAACCGTGTAGCCGCCCAGACTGGCAGGAAGGACGCGCGACGAGGTGCCGATTCCGCCCTTGAATTCGTTGCAAATCATGCCGGTGCCGCCACCGACGTTGCCTTCTTCGACCGGGCCGCCATGGGCAGTATCGAGGGCGTGGAAGGCATGTTCGGGCTTCACGTGGAAACCGTTCATGTCGTTCAAGTCATCATCGGCGGTTTCGGCGACGACCGGCAAAGACCAGAAATAGCCCTCGGAGTCGGGAGGACCTCGCTTGATGCGCCATGCAATGACTGCGTCGCGCACCACACCCACGCTGCTGGTGTTGGTAATCATGACCGGTCCGTCGAGGATGCCGGACTCCTCGAGCCACGTGGTGCCGGTCATTTCGCCGTTTCCGTTGAGCGTAAACCAGGCGCCAAATACGGGATCCAGCGAATCTTTGCCGCGGGGAAGGACGGCGGTGACGCCGGTGCGGACGGGGCCTTTACCGACCACGAGCTTGCCGCTGCCGGAGATGAGCGTGGTGTGTCCGACTTCGACGCCCTTGACGTCGGTGATGGCGTTGTAGGGGCCGGGTGTGCCGTCGAAGGGAACGCCGAGGTCACGGGCACGGGGCTTGGTTTGGGCAAAGGCGACGGTGCCGGCACAAAGCAGGGCGCAGAGAGGCACGGGGAGGAATGGGAGTATTCGAAATCGCATCATATGGGTTGTTGATTGGGCGCCGGCGGCAGTATAAAGCATGGGAGCGTTGGTTTAGAATCCTGCTAGAGCGGGGCCCATAAATCGGGGAAAGCAGTCGCATTCAGGAGACGAAATGGAAAACTGGAAGCGAGTGGTGATTGCGGGATCGGTGGGAGCGGCGACGATGTTGCTGATGAAGGGGAAGCGTCCGGCGGCGGTGCTGGTGGGAGGGGTGGGTTTGGCGGTGCTGGCGTCGGAGTATCCGAATCAGTTTGCGCAGATTCGGGACGAGCTGCCTTCGTACGTGCGGCAGGGAACGAAATTTCTGGAGATGGCGATGAGGATTGGCGGCAGGATTGAAGAGTTGGCGGAAAAGCGCGCGGCGCGGGCGTTTGAGGAGCTGGGGGACTACTGATGTGGTGGCAAGAAACGGGGCAAAGCCCCGTCACCGCACGGGCGCTTCGACTACTCGATACCCAGTTGTTTGCGGGCTTCGGGGCTTAGGCGTTCGGGAGTCCAGGGCGGACTCCAGACCACATTGACGTTGGCATTGCGGACGCCCGGGAGTTGCTCGACTCGGGACTTAACCTGCGCGCTGATGTTGACGTGTTCGGGGCAACCCTGGGCGGTGAGGGTCATATCGACGGTGACGTCCTGCTGGCCTTCCGGCACGTCGTCGAAGCGGATTTCATAGATCAGGCCGAGATCGACAATGTTGACGGGGATTTCGGGATCGTAGCACTGCTTGAGTGCGTTTAGAACGTCATCCTGGGCGATGGGCATGGACTTATTCTATAGCGAATCCGCGGGTTGAGGCGACTGCGGGAGTTTCCGAGCTTCGCTCGGCTGGACAGCCGAGGGCGGCTGTCCCTACGCGGGCGGGCTAGGCGCCCAGCCCTACATGAACGGGCCAGAGGCCCGTCCCCACACGAACGGAGCACGTTCTTATCATGGCCATTGATTCGGAGTTTCAGAAAAAACTACAGATCTTCCTGGGCGTCGCCATTGTGGTTGCGGGTGGACGCGCCGCCTACATTGTCTACGAGCGGCATGAGGCGATGAAGGAGGGCGCCGAGCCCAGGCAGGAAGTTCTGCTGAAGGCGGACTACTACGTTACTCCGAAGAAGTTGCATCCTTATGATCTGAAGTCGGCGCATCAGTTGACCGAGCAGCCGGTGTGGGTGAAGGTCGGTTATCAACTCACGTACTATCCGTACGATCGGGAACGGCGCAAGACGGATTTTGGGCATGAGGCGGGATTGCTGCTGCCTTTGCAGAAGCTGGCGATTCAAGACGTGGTGACCGATGTGTCGGGGCAGGCTCCGGGAATGAAGGAGGTGTTGGCGGTCTTTTCGATGGAGGGCAAGGGTTATGCGGCTCCGATTGGGGCGGAAAAGAACGGCGAATTCAAGATTTACTCCGACGACGTGTTCTTCATCGAAGATCCACATGGTCTTTACAAGCACTGGCCCGCGGATGTCTGGCAGAAGATTGACGCTCATGAAGTGCAAGCGGGGATGAGCGAGCTACAGGCCAGCTTCGCGATTGGACTGGGCGTTCCGCAGGGTTCGGGTGATTATGGTTCAAGGACTCTGCGCTATCCCAATGGTGGAAAGCCAGTATTGATCGCCTTTGAAAACGACAAGGCGGTTGAGATTAAACCGGGGTCGTAAGCTACAATGCCGGGCATAGAATTAAGGGTCATTGAGTGCTCGGCGGGCTGGGTTTGCAGGCGAGAAAGGGAGAATTCAAACCGTGAGCTTGCGCCGATTCTTTCTGTTGGCTTTCGTTCTTGCTCTCGCCGTTGCCGCGTTCTTGGCGATTGGGGTAGTTCTGGCCGGGCGCTGGGGCGAACTCGAAGTTAAGATACTCATTACCACGGTCTCGATCGGGGTCTACAGCCTTATCGCTCTTTGCTGCGCCACAGTCTACGATGACGCCCGCTGGAAGTCGCTCGCAATTGCCGGGATCGCAGTCTGCGGACTCGGCTTGGTGTTTGCATTACTTACGAACTGGCAAGTCGTCGAACCCGGCCTCAAGTCTCTGATCAGGGTCCGGATTGCATTCTTAAGTTTGGCGATGGCACTGGCCG
>Ga0070761_10001193_pt1 | contig 16366 bp, 10 predicted proteins | sample HubBroMetageREF1_FD_66724 | JGI IMG/M metagenome (GOLD analysis project Ga0070761, IMG submission 66724) | Reference soil microbial communities from the Hubbard Brook experimental Forest, New Hampshire, USA - Hubbard Brook CCASE Soil... | ecosystem: Environmental > Terrestrial > Soil >... | reverse complement strand
GCCTAATGGCGACATCGCGGTGGTAACCGGTTTCAACAACCAGGGCGACTCCAACCCTAACGGAGAAGTTATCGGTCTGGTGCGCTACACCTCGGACGGGACACTGATCGGCACCACGATCGCATCATTCTTCGCCAACGGGATCAGCAGCCCGAGTGCGGTCGGAGTGCAGTCCAACGGCGACATCGTGGTCGCGGGGACGGCACAGGGTTCCATTGATGCCCCGCAATTCTTCGGCGTGGCACGTTTCAAGCCCAATGGACAACTCGACAAGACCTTCGGTACCGACGGCTTGGTGACGACGGAGCCCCTCGGACCTTTTCCCACGGTCTCCGCAATGATTGTGCAACCCAACGGCCAGATACTGGTGGCTGGGTTTGTAGATGGAAGCAACAAACATACTTCCGGCCAGACCGTGCTGGTACGGTACAACTCCGACGGCAGTCTGGACACAACGTTTGGCACGGGTGGGATTGTCGAGGTGGTAGCAGGTGTGGGTTCGCCCACCGCTCTGGCTGAACTCTCCAGCGGTTCCTACCTGGCCGTGGGCGGCTCGAGTTCAGTGGAGTTCAGCTCCACGGGAGTGCTGCAGTCCACGGTAACGCCGGGGAAATTGGTGGCCGCCACCTTATCGGGAGCGGGTTGCTGTGCGCCGGTTCTCTTCCAGCCGAATGGCGACTTTGTTTTCGCCCAGACGGTTAGCACCGGTTGCGTGAACTGCCACGACACTAACGCGAAAGTGGCTCGATTCAGCGAGACGGGAGTCGAGGATTCTTCCTTCAGTTCCACGCCCTTCACGTTCGGCGGCAACCCGCAAACCGAGCCGCAGGCAATCGCTCTCCAATCGAACGGGCAAATCGTCGTGGGCGGGATCACGAGTGCTCACGGCACTCCGGTTACAGGCGGCCTGGCGCGGCTCGATTCCAACGGCGACCTCGACACCACGTTCGCCACCGGCGGCTCGCTGATGAGCGACCAGATCGTTTCCGGCCTGCTCATCCAAAAAGATGGAAAGATTATCGCCATCGGCGGGACCGACGGAAACCTCACGCTGGAGCGGTATCTGGCAAATTAGGACCGCAGGCCAGCCGATAGCCGCGGGTGCCCCGTCCTTGTCTCTGCGCCCTTTGCAGAGACAGGGCGGGGAATTTGATCTTCTAGGCTTTTGATTCTCGGCCCCGCAGGCGGCAGTACCACGACCCCGGCTAGTTCGTATAGATCCGAACGTAATCCACCAGCATCTCCGACGGAAACGGAGTGGACGAGTCGGGCGATCCCGGATAATCCCCACCGACCGCCAGGTTCAAGATGATGAAATTGGCCTGCCCCGCGTCGAACGGCCAGACCGCGCCGTCGTTCAACGGCGTCAGGCTCGAGGGTGTGTAGTTGGCGTAGGTGTTGCCATCGATTGAATACGATACTGTACCGTTTGACCAGACCATGTCGTAAGTGTGCCACTGAGCGGCTGTCTGCCCGCTGGGAAAGTTGTACTGCGTTCCCAGCCCGGTCCCGCCTGTGAAACCGGTACCATGAACGGAGCCCTCATTCCAATCTAGCGGCGTGCCAGGCGCGTTCACCCGCTCCAGCACATCCATCTCGCCGCAAGCCGGCCAATTCACGGTTGCAATGTTATTGCCCAGCAGCCAGTTCGCGGGCCAAAAGCCCTGCGCCTCCGGCACCATGGCCCGAAACTCAATCCGGCCATACTGAAAGCTGAACAGCCCTTGCGTCTTCAGCCGCGCCGAAGTGTAGACCCCGGGCGACGGCTGCTGCGCCACGACATACAAGACTCCATCCGTTCCCGGATACGCGGCCACATACTCGCTGGGACTGGTCGAGCTGCAATTTGGGTCCGTCGAAGTCCACCCGCAATAGTCCTCCAATTCGTCGTTGCCCCAGCCCCCGGCACCGGTGTCGTAGGTCCAGACTGCCGGATTGGGCTGCGCCGGAGTGCTGCTGGAGCTGGTGAACTCGTCGCTCCAGACCAGCGTTCCCGATGGGATATTCAGCGTGAAGGTCTGGGTCGCAACCGTGCTGACCTCGAGCGGGTCGGAGGCACCAGATATGGCAATCGCATTCACCGTAAGACTCGACGCCACGAGAAACGGCGCCAGGTACTGCTGCGAAGATGCAGTGGGCGTGCTGCCATCGACGGTGTAATAGATAATGGTGCTCGGGGACGCGTCAGCCAGCGTCACGATCACCGCGCCATTCTGCGCGGCCGCCGTGGAGATGGTCGGTGCCGCCGGCGGAGTTCCACCCGTCAACTTGTTTCCGCCCCCGCTCCCGCTCCCGCCGCATCCGCACATGAAAGCACACACCAGGAAAATCATCGCCAGCATCGCCGCGTCTGTTCGCATGGGCCCCCGCCTCCGCGAGAAAGTGAATGAACACTTCCCGCTCGCCTTATTTAACCGCCGTCAAATCGGCGAGTCAAACTCAAATCGTGCAGCCTTTAGCTGCGTGCTATCCTACCCAGTGGAGAAGGCCATGAGCAACGCCAAACAACAAGTCGAATCGCTCCTGCATAACCTGCCCGAGAATTGCTCACTGGAGGATATCCAATACCACCTCTATGTCCTCGAAAAGGTTCGACGTGGGCTGGATGAGGCCCAGCAGGGCACGGTGACACAAGCGAACGCGGAAAAACATCTGAGCAAGAACATTTTCTAGACCATCTTCAGTAGTAGTGCCTCAATTCCCGAATTTTTTCGACCCGATGTCATTCTGAGCACGGTGACAGCCGGGCGAGGGACCTTACGACGGCCGATACAACCGATGCCGCAGATAGGAGTGCTTGCCCTTCATGCAGTGCAGCTCCTCGCATCCGTACAACCGATATCCGGGCTTCGTAAGGTCCCGCAGGAGCGCTTGGCGCGCTCCTGCGGGATAACATCGGTCGGTGAATCCGCAAGTGCTCAACTTCAAACAGACGCACTACCTCGTCTTCTGCTCCATCTCCAGCAGCGCCTTCTTCCGTTCGATTCCCCAGCGATAACCTCCCATGCTGCCGTCCTGGCGCACGATGCGATGGCACGGGATCGCGACCGCCACTGGATTCGTGGCGCAGGCGCGGGCCACGGCGCGAACCGCGCGCGGCCGCCCGATACCTTTGGCGACCTGGCTGTAAGAACGCGTCGCGCCGAACGGAATTGACTGCAGGTACGCCCACACGCGGCGCTGAAAGGCAGTGGCGCGAATGTCGAGCGGCAATGAAAATGAAGATGACGACGAGAAAGAAAATGAGGACGACGAGGAGGTAGCCCGCGAAGACGACGAAGAAGAATCCAGATCCTTGCCCCGCATGTGCCGCAGCAGCGCGCTCACCCACGTCCGCAGGCCGCCGTCATCCTCTTTACGCGAGGCGAAGGGAAACTCGCGCTTCAGCCCTTCCATCAACTCGCCGTCGGTGCGGGCAAACTGGATCGAGCAAATGCCGCGCTCTGTAGCCGCGATCAGCATGCGTCCCAGTGGCGAATCGGCGCAGATATAGCGAATGGCTGCGGCAATCGCCCCGCGGCGGTACTTGTCGGGCGTCATGCCGAGCTGCGACGCAGTCTTCTCGTAGAGCCGACTGCTGGAGCCGTATCCCGCGTCATACATGGCGCGAGTCACCGAATCTCCAGCCTGCAGATTGCGTTTCAGGGTTCGCAAACGGCAGGAATCGGCATAGGCGCGCGGCGTGATGCCGAGCACTGCTTTGAACCGGCGCTGCAGATGAAACGGACTCTGGCGAAATTCCTTGCCCAGCCGATCGAGCGTAAGCGGTTCGTCGAGATGCTGCTCGATGAAGCGGCAAATCGCTTTCACCCCGTCGGACTCGGTGTTGCCGCTGAGCAACTTGGGACGGCAGCGCAGGCAGGCGCGATATCCCGCATGCTCGGCCTCGTCGGGCCGTGCAAAAAACTGGACGTTCTCCCGCCGCGGACGCCGCGCCGCGCATGATGGCCGGCAATACACGCCGGTGCTGGAGACGGCGAAGACGAACTCGCCGTCATGGGCGGCATCGCGGGAGACCACGGCACGCCAGCGCGGGTCGTTGTTCGGCATGTGCACTTGATTGTCGGTTTTAGCCGCCGGTGCGGCCGGTTTAGATTGCGCGGTGGGCATGGGCGTCAGGCTTTCCGGTGTGAGTATGGCATTGGTGGTCATGGCAAGGAAAGCGTACGACCAGGGGTTGGCAGCGGACTATCCGAATCTTGCGGGCAAAGCAAAATTGGGGAACAGGTCTTAGGCGTTGGGTCTAAAGGTGTTAGGTCTCAAACTGGGACTCCGGACGAGGTAGTCTGGCCGGGGGCTGGCCGCCCAAGTGCCTGACGTGACACAACTTAGTCCGTGAAGTACATAATTGTACATACTTTACGGTACTTATACTCAGGCACAGATTCCTTTCGACCGCTGAAAGCTATCGCCAAGCTGATCCAGAATGCCCTTTCCTGAGCCGGAAACGGCCCTTCCTGCGACGATCGGTCCGGCGCTCGGGGGAAACCTCATCAGGGGCAAATCTACGCGTCCTGGCGCCTGCCAGGGGCCTTCTACGACTTTTCAATGACTTGCACGAAGACTCAACGAGTTAGCAGCGCGCGGGGAGAATTCGCGTTTGCCGCAAGCCCACCAGGACTGAAGCCCATATCATTTTGCTCGCTTTTACGCGGCGCAGAAGCGCCGCTCTTCCACGGTGCTGGCGGGCGCGTGCCCGAGTTCTAGCGCGAATTTGGTTCCTTCATCAGCTTGAGGAGTTCTTCGCGGCGGGCGCGGTAGAGGGTGCGTTCGGGATCGAGGCGCGAAGCCGTCTCTAATTCCGCCAGCGCTTCCTCGTACCGGTCCATGGTCATGAGGCAGGCGGCCAGCGAATAGTGATTGTCGGCCGAGGAGTTCACCCGCAAGGCTTCGCGGAATTCTTTTTCTGCCGCCTGTAGTTGGTTCTGCTGAAACAGGAGCGTGCCCAGGAGATGGTGCGCAATATCAGAGTCAGGATTGAGAGAAACCGCCAGCCTCAGCTCGCGCAGAGCTTCGTCCGGTCGGTCGTCGAGCAGCAATGCCTGGCCGAGGACGCGGTGCTCCGTCGAGCCGGTTGGATTCTGCTGCAGGGCCAGCCGCAGTTCGTCGACCGCGGCGCCATAGTTCTTCTTCGCCATGTAGGCGCTGGCCAGGCAGGCGTGCCCCTGCTGCCACTCCGGATGCTGGCGGTAAAGAGTACGCAGTTCTGCAATGGCCGAGTCAAAGTTCCCTTGATCGCAATAAGTATTTCCCAAGTTGTTGCGGATAGAAGCTTCGTCGGGAGCGATCTTTTTGGCTGCGCGATATTCGGACGCAGCCTGATCGAGGTTGCCCTCTTCATGCAGGATCAGTCCCAGGTTGGCGTGGGCCTCCCAAAACGCGGGCCTGAGGCGGATGGCCTGCTCATAAGCTGCAATGGCGCGGGGCAAGTTTCCGTCCGCGTGCAGGGCGATGCCCATGTCGTAGTAAGTGTCGGCGTTGTCGTTATCGTTATCGTTACCGCGGTTGTGGGCCAACGACTCGCCGTAGGCATGCACCGCGGCTTGATACTGACCGTTGGAATACAAACCCAGTCCCAGGAATTGATAGGCCTCGGCGTTGCTGGGATCGATGCTCAGCGCGGTGCGCGCCTCGGCAATCGCGTTGGGTCCGTCATCGAGCCGGTAGAAGAGGTAGGCCAGAGCGCCGTGGTTCTCGGGAAGCTGGGGCATCATCTCGGTGGCTTGGGTGAGTTCGTCGAAAGCCTCGTCCCATTTTTCTTGCTGGCGTAACATCACGCCAAGAGCGAAGTGCAGGGCGGAATTATGCGCGTCAGAAGCTGGAGTCGTGGATGCCAATACTTCGCGAAGGTCGGCTTCGGCTTCATGGAAGTGCTGCTCGCGGGCCTCGGACGCGGCTTTCAGCAGAGCCGCGGGAATGGCAGGTCCCACTTTCGCCGACTGAGCGTTTCCGGAACGCAGCACGCGCAGCAGATCGTTATTCTCGCCATTGGCAGCCCCACTTGCTCCGCCAGTCGCAGCAACGGACTCGATCTGACGCAGTTCATGGTTGGTTGGCAAAGTGGCAAGTCCACGTTCCGCAACCAGGCGGGCCAGCCGGGTGCTCGGAACCCCACCGATCAGCCACGCGGCAAGCTCCGTCGTATCCACGGGTTGGACGTGCTCGCTAACAAGCGTTTGAACGAGAGCTTCGGGTGGAAAGCTAACAGGTGGAACGCTGGCGGGTTGAGTGCCAAGAGATTGCGCGGCCGCAACCGCGGCCACAGCGAATAGCAGGACAAATCGTGAAACCTTCACTCTCACCGGACTCCCTGATGCGTGGAATTGGCCTGCTGGTGCGGGTTTTGAGGCGAATTCTTGCGGACGCCTTTAGAAACCGACTTCAGAAACATAGCCCGCCGAAGCGCCTGCTGGTAAGGTCACGGAGGTAACTGGGCGAGTGACTTCGTGGGCAAGGTGCAGTAATGGGACGGCCTTTCGGGATGTGAGAGACCTCACAACCCGCTTGCAACGGAGCTCGCCGTCGGTCGCGTCGACCCGGGCTAAAGGATTGAAATAGCTAGAGAAGGCCCAAGCGGGAGAGGAGTTTGACTTCCCTTTTGGCCTCCCGTACCCTATAAGTTGGTGTTGGTGATAGAGACGATTGGAGGTTTTTATGGGTGAGTTCTCACCGTGGCATTGGCTCCTAGTTGCGGCCATTGCTCTGCTGTTGTTCGGGCCCAAGAAGCTGCCGGAACTGGGTAAGGGGCTGGCCGAGGGCATTCGCAGCTTTAAGGATGGCATGAAGGAACAGCCGCCGACGCAGGCCTCGACCGATCCGAATAAGAAGACTGAAACCAAGAGCTAACCTGATTCTCGGATTCTGGGTTCTCGGATTCTGGCCGCTCTTTCCGGGTCCCGTCTGAAGAGCATTGTGTGGGCAGGTTCTTCCGGCAGTAGTTTCCGCCTCTTTGTCGTCGTATCCCTATTTCTGTCCCATCGTTATTCCGGGCTCCCTAAAGCGTTTTCATTTTCAGAGACTCTCTAATGTGGAGGTAGTTCGTGTTGCGTAGAGTTGAACTGTTGACCCTTATCGCTCTTCTTGGTTTGTCATCGGCCGGGTTCGCAGACCAGGTCACGTTGAAAAACGGAGATCGCCTGACCGGCACGGTGGTGAAGTCCGACGGCAAGACCCTGGTGCTGCACAGCGAGTCCGCAGGCGACGTCACCCTGCAGTTTGCCGACATTCAGGAAATCAAGACTGAGAAAGAATTGCATGTCAGCCTGAAAGGCGGAAAGACGGCGGTCGGCCCGGTCACGACGACTGACGGCAAACTTGAAATTGCCACCAAGACAGCGGGAACGGTCGAAGCACCCAAAGATGATGTGACCTTGATCCGCAACGACGCCGAGCAGGAGGCGTACGACAAGTCGCTGCATCCTGGACTGCTGCACGGGTGGGCGGGCGGCATTAACATAGGCTTCTCCGTGGCCCAGGGAAATAGCGAAACCGAAAGCCTGGCTCTCGCCTTCAACGCGTTGCATGCCTCGCTCAACGATAAGATCACGCTCTATGCCAGTGCCATCGACACCACAAACCAACTGGCGACTCCGAGTACGGTTGCCAGCCTGGTAACCGGAGGGTTCCGCTACGACCGCAACCTGAATCCGCGAATGTTTGCCTTTGTCTCGGCCGACTTCCAGAGCAATGGGCTGCAATACCTCGATCTGCGTTCGGTTTATACCGGCGGATTCGGCGCCCACATCATCAAGTCGGACAACACCACGTTGAACTTTCTGGCGGGCGTGAACTACACGCACGAGGTTTATTCGAATGGCGCAGTGAACACACCGGTCACCGTTCCGCCCACGTACGTGTCTTATGGCGTAACCAACCGGTTTGTCGCTCTGACCCTGGGCGAAGAACTCAACAAGAAGCTGGGAAAGAGCACGTTGCTGACGGAGAATTTCTATGTCTATCCCGAGGTGCAGCAGACCGGCAACTACCGAACCAGTTTCAACGTCGGCACCGTCACCAAACTCAAGAAATGGCTGGGCTGGCAGAACCAGTTCGGCGACATCTATGTTTCCAACCCGCCGACCGGCACCAAGGATAACGACCTGATCTTCACCACGGGTCTGAACATCGCGTTCGCGCACTGATCCGCGGGCGAGGGGAAGGTGATCGCGGGGTCGGTTTCTAATTTTCTGCGATGCCCTTGGCGGCGGAGATGAGAAGCTCCGCGCGCAAGACCTCATTCCTGATCTTGCCGATCATGGAGATAGTTACCGGTTGATTGGCCTCGATCTTGACCGCTGACGCGGTAAGATCGGTGAGTTCATCGTACCCTGCGAGCGAATAACTCATCTCGTCGGGATGGTCGTGCATGTTCTGGGAAAACAGTCCCTCGCCTAAATCAAATGCCTCCTGGGTCAACCCTTCCTCGTCCCGGCCCAATGCGGCTTGAGCACGCACCAGCGCCGTCATCAGACGAAGTTTCTTGGCATTCTCGCTGACGGAAACTAGTTGCGACTTAGCATCGGACAACCAGGAATCCGCCTCTTTGGCGTCAATCTTGGAATAGGCAGGCGCGAGTGAGACCAAGGCAACCATTTGAAGGAAATGGTCGCTGATCTGCTTCGCCAGCGATAATGCCGCATGCGGATCAGCGACGGCAGTGCTCTGTACCTGGTACGCGCGGGCCTCGTCAGCTTTGAGCTGCATGCGCGCGGGATCAGCCGTTCCTTCCAGGGAGACGCTTCCCGTCAATGTGACCGGAGTATCCGCCGTTATCGCGGGAGCGGCTCTAAGGCTGGCATACCGGTCAAGCAGCTTAGACGATTCCTCAGGCGCGGCAATTCTTACGATGGGCAGCAACTGGAATAGAAGCGCCTCGTTCTGCGAATCGAAGTGGGCATCGCCCAGGGGGGTTGTCGCGGTGATCTGCCAGGTTTGCTTGGCGAACGACCGCGGCGGCTCTTCGAGGGCGGCGATCGCAACCTCCAGTTCAGCGTGCAACGCTGACGCAGGAGCTATTTTTCTGGTGGCGAGAATGAACCGGACGAACTCCTTATTCGTGGTGGTAAATCCGGGATCACGCTGGAAATATGCCGTGGCATCCCGCACGATCCTCTCCGAATGTTTTTTCTCTCGCTTCGACACATCGAGGGCAATCTTGCCCATGGCAGCGTAAGGATACTGACCCGTGGCGCCTAGAAAACGAGCCAGATTTTCCAATCTTGACAGATAGCGCTCTCCACCTCGCTCCCACACGGGTTTGAAAATCGTATTCGAATATCCCAGGGAACGAGCGTCTTCGGTTGCGTTGCGTGTGGCCTCCCATTTTGCAGGCAAGTCTTGTTTCCGGTAGAGGCGAAGGGCGCGATCGGGATCATTGATAGCCAATTCGCGGAGCACATCTTTTCGCAAGGCGACGCGGCTCTGACCGAGATCGAGTTGTTTTGACAGCTCCCATGCTTCTAATGCCCACTGATTCCCCCGTCCCGGATCGAGGGGCGCGGCGACATGCGTGGCATCGAAAATGAGCCACGCTCTCTGTTCCGGCCGCTGTGCGTAGGAGAGCTCGCGCGCTTGATCCAGAAGTGCGAGGCTGCGTTCCACCGATTGTGCTCGGAAGCGGTCGAAGCCAATGGGCCCGGGAGCGGTCGCTTGGGCAGAGACGCTGGTTGCGAGCAGAACCAGTATGATGACCGCCGATCGGCGCATAGCAGTAACTCCAGAAGCAGCTTAAAAAGTATAGCTCGAATCGGAACCGAGATTGTGGCCCCGACAGTTGCGCCGGATCTCCTATGTTCGGTTTAGGCGCAACACGGTCTCCACACGAGTTTCGCAGTTTCTTGTGGGCATGTGCCGCTAACCTTTGACTTGGCAAGTACGTCTACTACCGGGTAGAGTACTGTTCGTTCCAATTCCCGGTTCAAAAGTTCCATACACGTCCCATTCACCAGGAGTCCTCATGCGTCACGCAGTGCTTGTGCTGGCGGCGGTTTCGTGCCTGAGCGTTTTCTCGGTCGCACAGACGGCTGATGAACTTATCAACAAGAACATTCAGGCCAAGGGCGGGATCGACAAAATCAAGGCGATCAAGTCGGTGCGCATGACCGGCAAATACGATGGCGGCGGAGGCTTCACCGCCGCGCAGGCGGAAGAGAACCAGCGCCCGAACCTGGTGCGTGAGACTTTCTCGCTGCAGGGCATGACCCAGGTACTGGCCTACGACGGCACGACGGGCTGGCAGATTCAACCTTTCGGCGGGCACAAGGATCCGGAACTGATGGGCGAGGACGACTTGAAGGATCTGCTGCTCGATGCGGATTTTGACGGGCCGCTGGTGGACTATAAAGAAAAAGGTAACACGGTGGAGTTTCTGGGCCACGACGTGGTGGATGGCGACGACGCATTGCGCCTGAAAGTTACGCTCAAAGACGGCGACATTATTTACTACTATCTCGATCCGGATACGTTCCTCGAAATTCGCAAAGAAGTGCAGGAGTTCGTCCGGGGCTCAGTGCGCGAGACCGTGATCGATCTGGGCTCGTACAAGCCGGTAGCGGGCGTGATGTTTCCTTTCACAATTGCGCAAGGGACGAAGGCGAATCCGGGCGCGCAGACGACGACCTTCCTGAAGATTGAAGTGAATGTCCCCATCAATCCTGCGGACTTCGCGGTTCCCGCGTCGCTGAAGACTCCGGAGAAGAGTTCCGGGATGGTCGGGGTTCACTGATTCTCCCGTGGTGCACGGCTGTAGGCGAAATCCTGAACCGCAACGAGGAAACGAACTCATGAAGATGAATACGCGACGCAGTCATTTTTTCCTTCTGCCGAAGTTGAGCATGTTGCTTGCGGTTGTCTCTCTCGTGCTCGCCGCCCACACGGCCTACTCGCAGACGGGTTACAAATTCGACGCGGCAACGGTGTCGGGGCTTCCGGCGCGCAACATCGGGTCGGCCACGATGAGCGGGCGCGTGGCGGCGGTGGACGCGGTGGAGCAGGATGGGCGCATCACCGTGTTCGTGGGTGCGGCCAGCGGCGGAGTGTGGAAATCGGTCAACGGGGGCACGACCTACAAGCCGGTTTTCGATCGCGAAAGCGCGCAGTCAATCGGCGCGGTCGCGATTGATCCCTCGAATCCGAAAACGGTTTGGGTGGGCACAGGTGAGGCCTGGGTGCGGAACAGCGTGTCGGTTGGGGATGGGGTTTACAAGTCGACCGACGGCGGCGAGAACTGGACCAACGTTGGATTGAAAGACAGCGAGCACATTGCGAAGATTCTGGTCGATCCCGCCGATGGCAACAACGTGCTGGTTTGCGCGATGGGACATCTGTGGGACGACAGCGACGAACGCGGAGTTTATAAGACCACCGACGGCGGTAAGACCTGGAAAAAAGTTTTGGCCGGCGCGAACGGGTCTTCCGGCTGCGCGCTGCTGGCCCAGAGCCGGCAGGAACCGAAAACAATTTACGCTTCCATGTGGGACTTCCGGCGCCAGGGTTGGACGTTCCGCTCCGGTGGGCCGGGCAGCGGGCTGTTTAAGTCGACTGACGGCGGCGACCACTGGACCGAAACCACCGACAGCAACGCCAAGGGACTGCCCGCGAAACCGTGGGGCCGGGTTGCGATTGCGGTCGCGCCCTCAAAGCCGCAGGTGGTCTACGCCAACATTGAAGCGGAAAAAGGTCGCGGACTCTACCGGTCTGACGATGGCGGGGCGAACTGGGTGAAGCTCGATTCGAGCAACTTTATGGTGTGGCGGCCGTTTTACTTTGGCAATCTGATTGTCGATCCTAAGGATGAAAACAAGATTTTCAAGCCGGATCTTATTCTGCTGTACAGCACCGACGGCGGCAAAACTTTCAACATTGTTTCGGGCGGGGCGCACGGGGATTTTCACGATGTGTGGATCGATCCGAAGAATCCGAATATCGTGATCGCCGGCGACGATGGTGGATTGTGGCGCAGCGAAGACGGCGGCACTCGCTGGAAGCACCAGATGAACCTGCCCATTTCGCAGTTCTACCATGTGAGTACCGACAGTTCCGATCCGTATCACGTCTATGGCGGATTGCAGGACAACAGCGCGTGGGTGGGTGATTCGTCGTATCCCGGCGGAGTTTCGAATTCGCGGTGGGAAAACATGCTGGGCGGGGACGGCTTCTGGATGTTTGAAGACCCGGCGGATTCGAACTACATTTATGCGGAATCGCAGGGCGGAGACCTGGCCCGCGTGAACCGCTTCACCCACGAAACCCGCGACATTCAGCCGACGCCCAATTACGGCGAGAAAAAGCTGCGACTCAACTGGAACACTCCGGTGCACATGAGTCCGAATGAGAAAGGAACGATTTACATTGGAGCGCAATTCCTGTTCCGCTCGCGCGATCACGGGCAGTCGTGGGATCGCATTTCGCCGGACCTGACGACGAACGATCCGGAAAAACAGAAGCAGGAAGAGTCCGGCGGTGTGACCGTGGATAATTCCTCGGCGGAAATGCACACTACGATTTATTCGATCTCGGAATCGCCGAAGAATGGGCAGATTATCTGGGCCGGAACCGACGACGGCAATCTTCAGATCACGCGCGATGGCGGCAAGTCGTGGACGAACGTGGTGGGCAACGTCGGCGGGCTGGGGAAAAATTCCTGGGTTTCGACGATTGAGGCCAGCCGGTTCGACGAAGCTACGGCCTATGCCACGTTCGATCGGCACACTTTCGGCGATATGAAGCCGTACGTTTACAGGACCACCGATTACGGGAAGACGTGGACGGCGCTTCCAGCGCAGGAGAGCGGGGCACGCGGATTCGCTCACGTCATTAAAGAAGATTCGGTCAGCCCGAACCTGCTGTTCCTGGGCACGGAATTCGGGTTGTGGATCTCAGTCGATGGTGGCCAGCGTTGGGCACAATACAAAGGTAGCAACTTCCCTGCTGTGCCGGTAGACGATATTGCCGTGCAGGCGCGCGAGAGCGACCTGGTGCTGGCGACCCATGGACGGGGCATCTGGATCATTGACGACATTTCCGCACTGCGCGCGTTGACGCCCGATCTCATGGCCAAAGAAGCCGCGCTGATTCCGGGGAAGGCGGTGCAGTACTTCGACACGTTCGGCGGCTGGGCGGAAGGCGATGAATCCTTCCACGGCCAAAGCCGGCCGGGAGAAGCGCAGATTACTTACTACCAGCGAGGGCGGCACATTTTCGGCGACCTGAAGATTGAGATTCTCGACGAGAACGGCAAGCAGGTCGACACCGTGGCGGGAAGCAAGCATCGTGGATTGAACCGGGCAAGCTGGTCAATGCGGGTGAAGGCGCCCGCAGTCCCGCCGGCGGCGAGCGCGCTGTTTGCGGCCGCGCAGGGTCCGCGGGTGTTGCCGGGAACTTATACGGTGAAGATGACCAAGGGTGACAACGTTTATTCCGAGCAGTTGAATGTGGTGCTCGATCCGCGGGCGAGGTTTTCTCTGGAGGATCGCAAGGCGCAATTCGATTTGACCATGAAGATCTACCACACCATCGAGCACATGACTTACACGGTCGAAGCCATTGAAGGGGTTCGTGACGCCGCTAACGCGAGGGCTGCGAAACTTCCGGAGAAAGATTCTCTGCGCAAACAACTGCAGGATCTGGCGGCCAGATGCGACGAACTGCGGTCGAAGATTGTGGCCACGAAGGAAGGTGGCATGATCACCGGGGAGGAACGCATTCGCGAACTTCTGGGCGAGCTGTATGGCAACGTCAACGGCTACGAAGGGCGTCCGGCGGACTATCAGGCGGCGCGCGCGGATTCTCTGGGGCACGAACTGGAAGACGTGATCGGCGATTTCCAGAAGCTGACGCAGAAGGAACTTCCTGTCATCAATGCGGGACTGAAGAAAAAGAAGGCGGATGCTATTTCCGTGCTGACCGAAGCCGACTGGCAGAAGAAGCGCGAAGCCGAGGGCAGTTCGGGAGCCGCCGCGGGAGCGCGGTTCTTCGCAGCGCAGGAGCAGGAGACGGATTAGGGTCGTATCAGTAGCGCCTCATTCTGATAACGCCTCCTTCAACGGATTGTCATCCTGAGCAAAACGAAGGACCTATGCAATTTGCCGGCGGCGCCTCGGCTGCACGCGATTCCATAGGTCCTTCGCTTCGCTCAGGATGACAATGCGTTACTGCTTCGCCCTTCCTGCCAAAACCATTCAAGAATGAAAATCCTAAGCTGTCCGATTTGATTCCAGCCCCCGGTGCGAGTATGGTGGTCTGGCCTAAATAGCTGGCTCCAGAAAACTCAGGAGATTTCCCAATGGTGAAACGATTTAGTGTGTTCATTATTTTAGTTGCCGGTCTGGTCACGCTGGCCTTCGCAGGCGATGAAACTCAGAACGTTTGCAAAGGCGATCCCGGCAAGTGGCAACAGATTTATAACGGCAAAGATTTGACCGGATGGAAGCATGTTGGGCCGGGTGGCGACACGGTGGAAGACGGCTTGATCCGCACTCACGGCGGCATGGGGTTGCTCTACTGGACGGGCGGCAAGATTGGCAACTGCCAGATTCACGTCGTCTACAAGATGCGCGACGTGAACGACAATTCGGGAGTGTTCATCCGCATCCCGCTTGAACCCCGCGAGGAGTGGATGCCGGTGCACTATGGATTCGAAGTGCAGATCGACAACAATCCTCAAGCTTCGGGTGAGGATGAATACCACGAGACCGCGATGCTGTATTCGCTGACCAAGCCGCTGGTAAAACATGCGTGGAAGCCGGGTCCGGAGTGGAACACCATGGACATCACGCTGGACGGGTCGCGCACGATTGTGACGCTCAACGGCGTGAAGGTCACGGACTATAAGGATGGCGACCCGGTGCCGGACCGGAAGTTTGATTTCGAGCCGCAGCATGGTCCGCGGCCTGATTTCGGATACATCGGGCTGCAGAATCACAGCGACAACGACATCGTGTTTTTCAAGGAAGTGGCGATTAAGCCGCTGAAGAAGTAATAAGAAAGCGAGCCGGGCGCGCGTTTATTGCGTCGCGGCTTTATAAGAGCTGCGCGACGCTTCGCGGCTCGCTTAGATCCCTCAGCGGGCAAAGAACGTCCGCTTCGGGATGACAATCAAAATCATTTTGGGAGGGATTGGCATGAAACGCATTCTTTCGCGACGCGCATTCTTGCAGGGAAGTGGGGCGGCCGCTGCCGGCGGCCTGCTGGTTTCAAAGACCATTCAACTCGAAGCTCAACCATTTTTCCGAGCCGTGGCGCCCAGCGACCGGGTTCGCTTTGGCATGGTCGGAATCGGCATGCAGGGCTCCGGACTTTTGGGCATGGCGATCACAATTCCTGGCATCGAATGCGTTGGCGCCGCTGACTTGTATGACGGACGGCATACGCTGGCCAAGGAGATTACCGGCAATCCGAATTTACCGACCTCGCGGCATTATCAGGAACTGCTCGATCGCAAAGATATCGATTGCATCGTGGCCGCGGTTCCTGATCATTGGCACCGGCGCGTGGTGGTCGATGCCTGCAACGCGGGGAAAGATATTTATTGCGAGAAGCCGATGTCGCACAACGTGGCCGACGGATTGGCCATGGTGGAAGCAGCGCAGAAAAATAATCGCGTCGTGCAAATCGGCTCACAGCGCGTGAGTTCGGTGCTCTGCGCCAAGGCGCGCGAACTCTACGCGGGCGGAGCGATTGGCGATGTTGAAATGGTCGAACTCACGCTGGGGCGAAACGATCCGACCGGAGCATGGGAATATCCACCGCCGCTCGATCTTTCTCCGGAAACGCTGGACTGGGACACCTGGCTCAACGAGGCTCCTAAGATTCCGTTCAACAAGCTGCACTTCGCGCGCTGGCGCTGCTGGCGGAACTACGGTACCGGAGTCGCGGGCGACTTGATGGTGCACCTCATCAGCGGCATGCTGGTCACGTTGGGATGGAATGAAGTGCCGAAGTCGGCGACCGCGATGGGTGGCATCTTCCGCTTTCCTGACGGCCGCGACATGCCGGATTTTCACACTGTGCTTTTCGATTATCACGGCGTCCCGGTTTATGTACGTCTCGACCTGGGCTGCGAGACGCCGGAACTGGCGCGCTTCATGGGGCCGAAAGGGCTGCTCGATGCCGGCGAACTCGAGTTGCGGCATTCGCCGCAGGTGGGCGTGGATACGGATCCCAGCTACTACGCTTCTTCTTTCCCAGCGAAGATGCGGGAGGAATATTTCAAGCAGTGGCATGCGGAACACGATCCGCAACTCGGCAAAGAACCCCTGCATGACGACACGGTGTATCACGGTCACGACTGGGATGACATGCGTCCGCACTTGAACGTTTTCTTCCAGTCGGTGAAGTCACGCAAGCCGGTGACGGAGGATGCGGTGTT
>Ga0070761_10001191_pt1 | contig 16374 bp, 12 predicted proteins | sample HubBroMetageREF1_FD_66724 | JGI IMG/M metagenome (GOLD analysis project Ga0070761, IMG submission 66724) | Reference soil microbial communities from the Hubbard Brook experimental Forest, New Hampshire, USA - Hubbard Brook CCASE Soil... | ecosystem: Environmental > Terrestrial > Soil >... | reverse complement strand
CCCGATACCGCAACCTCGCGCGGCCTGCGCCACATAGACACTCACTTCCGCCACTCCGGCGTACACAGGCCGCTTGGATACTGGACTCAGTGCCGCCCATCCGATGATTTCCCGCCCCGCCCTCGCAACGATTCGGCACACTCGCAGATGCCCGTCGTCCCAGTCGTTCCATTCCGGAGCGGCGTGCTGAAAAGTGGCGTTCCCGGTGGCGATTCCCTGTGAATAGATGGAACGCACTGCACTCCAATGTGCGGGGGTCATAGGTTCGATCGATATCGGCCGATCCATGCACCAATTATAGTGAGTTCCGCGAACGATCGAGCCGACCCCGCAATCCGTGCCGGGAAGCCACGGCGTGCCATTTTGGCGGTTGGCTGGCTTCCGCTAATGGAACTTAGCGGAGCTAGATTCACGACCGGCTAGGCCGGAGAGTTGGGTCCCGCCAGGAAGCCGCCATCGAGAACGATGGATTGGCCGGTCATGAAGGAAGCGCGGTCCGAGCACATCCACAGGACGGCTTCGGAGATTTCCGACGGCGCTCCAAAACGGCCGATGGGATGGAGGCTAAGAGCGAACTTGTTCGCCTCCGGCTCGCCAAAGAGACGCTCGGCCATGGGTGTTTCGATCACGGCGGGGCAGACGGCGTTTACACGAATCCCGCTTCGAGCCGTTTCGAGCGCGGCAGCCTTCGTCAGGCCCATCACGCCATGCTTGCTCGCGGAATACGTGGCTGCTCCAGCGGAACCTATCAGGCCGGCGATCGACGCCATATTTACGATCGCTCCGCCGCCACCCTGCTTGAGCATCTGCCGAATTTCGTACTTCAGGCAGAGCCAGACGCCTTTGAGATTGATATCGATGGTGCGATCCCAGTCTTCTTCGGATTGCTCGGTGATGGGAACCCAGTTGCCCTCGATGCCCGCGTTATTGAACGCGACGTCCAGGCGGTCAAACTTTTCCACCGTTTTCCGAACGAGCGCGTCCACTTCGGCGGCTTTCGACACGTCGGTTTTCACAAACAGGCCATCGCCGCCGGCCGCACGGACCATCTCGATCGTTTCCTTTCCTTCCGCTTCGCGCCGGCCCGCGACCACGACTTTCGCTCCCGATTTCGCGAACAACACGGCGGCGTCGCGCCCAATGCCCGACGTCCCACCGGTCACGAGCGCAACTTTGCCTTGCAATTCCGTCGTCATGATTCTCCTTTGCGAATCAGATCCTTTGATATGAAGGGCGATGTGAAGGGGCAGAGTGTAGGCTTTGCGTCCACTCGCGTCAAATACGGAACTGCAGAAGATCGCCGACAAGCTGCGGAACTTCTCGGGGGGTACCACACGTTGACCAGACCCCAGTTGCCAGCCTAGTATGACGCCGCCCGTTCAACACAAACCAGGATTTGGGAGAATCCCATGCGTCATTCTTCGAACGCCAAGCTGTTCTGCATTTCCGTTTTCCTCTGCGCAGCGCTAGGTGTTGTCAACGCGGCACCGGCCAACGCGCAAGGCCTCGCTAGCAGCGACCTTACGCGCCTGCGCGCCGTCGACAGCGTTGCGCTTTCGCCCGACGGTCACTACATCGCCTATACCATCACCATGCGCGATCACCCCGGCCGCCCTTACGGCCAACTCTGGGTGATGGATCTGAGCACGGAGAAGAGCGTTCGGATCGGCGGCGACCAGCCCGCCGGCGGTGCGCTTTGGTCCGCCGACGGCAAGTGGCTCGCGTTTCGCGGAGCGGACGGAGACAAGCATGGCCTGCTGATTGCGCGCCCTGATGGCAGCGAGACAACCTTCTTGACACCGCTTGCCGGCACCAATTCACCGTTGCCGGGAACGGGCAAGGGAGTGGCGTGGTCGCCGGACGGGAAGCAGATTGCGTTCGTTTCTTCGACACCAGGTGAAGGATCTGCGGAGGCGAGCGGCGATCCCATGGTCATCACACGCTATCTCTACAAGCCTGACGCCGGCGAAGGGCTCACGCGCTTCAACGACAATCAGCGCCTTCACATTTTCATTGTGGACGTTGCCACAAAGCAGGTGCGGCAGGTGACGAAGGGCGACTACGACGAGCATTCCATCGACTGGTCGCCCGACGGGAAGCAGATTCTGTTCGAGTCCAATCATGAGACCAATCAGGACGAGTTCTTCAACTACGATCTCTTCACCCTGGAGCTTTCCGACAACAGCATTCACCGCCTGACCGCTACCGAATACTGCGAATACGATCCGCTATGGTCGCCGGACGGCAAATCCATCGTGTATCGTGGCACGCGTCGCGGCCTGACGGATCGCGAAACCACCATGGAAGACACGCACGTCTGGCTCATGAACGCCGACGGCAGCAATCGGCGCGAAATCGGGAACGTCATTGACAATCGCCAGGGCGCGCCGCAGTGGACGCCGGATGGCAGCGGTGTCTATTTCACCGTGCAGGAACGCGGCAGCAATCATCTGGTGCGCCTGCCCATCTCTGGCGGGCAGCCCGAATATGTGGTCAAGGAGGCCGGCAGCGTTGGCAGCTTGTCGGCCGGGAAGAACGGAGCGATCGCCTATACCTTCACTTCGCCGCGTGATGGCGCGCAGCTTTACTACAAATCCGGCGCGGCTGCGGCTCGCAAGCTCACGGACCTGAACAAAGAAGTTCTCGCGGGGAAGCCTATTGCCGAGGTGGAATCCTTTACGTTCGTCAGCAACGACAATCGTTTCGACGTGGAAGCCTTCCTCACCAAACCCATCGGCATGACGGCCACGTCGAAGCATCCTCTGATCGTAGTGATTCATGGCGGACCGCACGGACAAAATGGTCCCGCCTTCAACTTCAAGCAACAGGTGTATGCCGCGCACGGTTACGCCGTGTTGAATGTGAACTTTCGCGGGTCGACGGGGTACGGCCAGAAGTTTGCCGACGCCGTTTTCGGCGACCAGAACGGCGATGAGGGCCAGGATGTTCTCTACGGGGTCAGCGCGGCGGTGCGGCGCTATCTGTGGATTGACCGCGAGCGGATGGGCATCGAGGGAGTCAGCTACGGCGGCCAACTCACGGATTGGCTTATCACACAGACCAACGAATTCAAGGCGGCCATTCCCACGGCGGGAATCTCGAATCTGGTCAGCTATAACTACATGACCTACTACAACCAGTACGAGGAAATGGAGTTCGGCCAGTTCCTGCATCAGGGAAATCTGATGGATGTCGCGTGGGAACGCTCGGCGATAAAGCATATCGCCGGGGCGCATACGCCGACGCTCATCATCCACGGCGAGAACGACAACGACGTTCCCATCGCCGAAGCAGAACAGTTGTTTGTTGCGCTGAAGGACGTCGGCGTCGAAACGGTTTTCCTTCGCTATCCGCGCGAAGGACACGGCCTCTCCGAGGTGAAACATCAGATCGATGCCATGGACCGATCCATTGCGTGGTACGAGAAGCATTTCCCGAAGCCCGGCGAAGAGGGCGTCACAAACGTTCAACCATAAGCCGGAACTTCTTTAGTGGAGGATGACGATGGAGAACATGATTGCCAAACTGCTGGATGATTTTGATCGTGGGAAGATGAGCCGGCGCCAACTGATCAAGAGCCTTTCCGCCGTGGCAGCAGCCGCGGCGAGCGTGGCACCGGCGTCAGGAGAAAGCTCGAAGGCGTTCAGGGCGGTTGCCGTGAACCACATTTCATACCAGGTGAACGACTATGCGAAGACGCGCGACTTCTATGCGGATTTGCTGGGAATGAAAATCGTCGCGGACAAAGGCACGCAGTGCGACTTGGTCATCGGCGACACGAATACGTTCGTGATTCCCCGCAACGCTCCTCAAGGAAGCATGCCTCCGCGGGTGGATCATATTGCGTACACCATCGCGAACTGGGACAAGGACGCGGTGGGCACTGAATTGCAGCGTCGCGGGCTTAATCCCCAGCCCGACACCGAGAACAGTTTTCACATCAAGGATCCGAACGGATTCGATCTCCAGATCAGCGGCAAAGACATGAAGCCCGCTTAAGTGGCTGCTTCCGGCGCGCTTCCTTTCCTCTCAAGCGTCTGCGGCAAATCAATCGGACGGGTAGGACTTCGGGGGAAGCAGGAGCTGAATACCGAAATAACCAACGAAATAGGGCTGATTGCTGCGGGCGGGTTCGAAACTGCGTCCGGCCATGAGGAGCAGGATCACCGGGCTATGGATCTTGTAGCGAGCACCGAAGTCGAAAGTAGTCTGGACATTGGAGGGATGGAACGTCCCCTGGAAATAGAGCTCTGCGTCCAATTCGAATTTTGAAGTGAACTCGTGGCCGAGGACAAGGCCGGTGAGCCAGCCGTCCGGTCCTTTGCGGACAAACTGATAGCCGACTTCGTAATCGACGTCGACGGGGCCGAATTTCTTCGAGAATTCGACGGGCAAGAGGAAGCTGTCGTTTGGAGGCGTAATACCACGGCGGACGGCGTCGTCTGGGTTGTTGAGGAAGAGCTGAGGAAAAACCGAGACGGAGAGGCCGGATTCCCCGGCGTCGTAGAAGCGCCACTTGACGCCGGGATTGGATTGATTCAGGCCAAATTTAGTTGCGGAACCAGGGTTCTGAACGCGCAACCAGGCACTTTCGTAAGTGAGCTGGATGCGATCGCCAATGCCGAAATTGATGTCGAGGTCAGGGACGTGAGAGACGGACTGATTGCTGTAGAAAAAGGGCATGTAGCCGATGTTGATTTCCCAATTGAAGGGGCCCGGAGTGCCCGGGTCGTTGGTGTAATACGGCGGGCCGCCTTGGGCGAATGCGGAGGTACCCACAGAGAAGAAGGCGAGGAAGATTAGGCTGCGTAGCACCAGAATCGAGTTCTTCAAGTTAGCGTCGCAAGGATTCTATAGCAGGGAGGCCTGGGACGGAAGGATGGCGAGGGCTTTCCTCGGATCAGAACCTGGCCCCCTGCCGTTTCCGGGCGGTTGTTCGGATCGGGCCAGCGACCTCCGAACCCGGAGCGCCGAAGCCGGCATCAATACAGTTATGATAGGCTCTCATGGGACGCGCGAGTCCGTCCGAACGGAAGATCCGCATCGGCCCCGCAGGGCCCTGAACCCCGGAGATTTACATGAATACCAGCATCACTGAACCCGTCGAAGCATCTCGGACCGATGCGTATTTCTGCGAAATTCCTTCCGATCCGTGCGTGATCGTGATGTTCGGCGCGTCCGGCGATTTGGCGCGCAGGAAACTCTTGCCCGCGCTGTTCGATCTTGCGCGCCATGCTTGCCTGGCGCCGCGGTTTCGTTTGCTGGGTTTTGCGCGCACGAAGATGAGCGACGAAGATTTCCGCGAACACGCCACCGAGTTTATTCCGAGAGACAATGCGCCGTCGGCAACGGGCTACTCGCTCAAGGATTTTACGCAGCAGCTCCTGTATTTGCCCGGGAGCTATGATGATCCGGACGCCTTCCGGAGTCTGGGGCAACGCCTGGATGAATTGGATCGCGACGCCAACCTCGGCGGCAACCGATTGTTCTACTGCGCGACACCTCCCGACGTTTACGAGCACGTGATCGAACAGATCGGGAAAGCGGGTCTCGCCAAGCCGAAGAGCGGAAAATCGTGGACGCGGGTGGTCGTCGAGAAGCCCTTCGGCCACGATCTGGAATCGTGCCGCGAGTTGAATGCGAAGGTGCTGCAGGTCTTCGACGAGTCGCAGGTCTACCGCATCGATCATTATCTCGGCAAGCAAACGGTGCAGAACCTGCTGGTATTCCGTTTCGGCAACGGAATTTTCGAGCCGCTTTGGAATCGGAATTACATCGACCACGTGCAGATTACGGCCGCCGAATCTCTGGGCGTCGAAAGCCGCGCCGCGTTCTACGAATCGGCCGGAGCGCTGCGCGACATGGTTCAGAGCCACATGATGCAACTCACGTCGCTGGTGGCGATGGAAGCGCCCGCGAGGTTCGACGCCACGTCGGTGCGGAACGAGAAGATCAAGGTGCTGCAGTCGATCCGGCCGCTTACGGGCGACTCGGTGTGGAAACACGTGGTGCGCGGGCAGTACGGTCCCGGGAGGATCGAGGACGAGCCGGTTCGCGGCTACCGCCAAGAGCCAGGCGTGAAACCCGATTCGTCCACAGAAACTTATGCAGCACTGAAGTTGCACGTGGATAACTGGCGATGGAACGGCGTCCCTTTTTACTTGCGTACCGGAAAGCGGTTGCGGCGCTCGACCACGGAGATTGCGATCCAATTCAAGAAGGCCCCGCACCGAATATTCGGCGAGCAGGATTCGCAGCCGAATTCGCTGGTCCTCAATATTCAACCCAATGAAGGCATTTCTCTTTCGTTCGGCGCGAAGGCTCCGGGGTCGCAAATGGACGTCCGGCCGGTGACCATGGACTTCGAGTACAGAAAGGCGTTCGGCACCGCCAATCGAGATGCATACGCGACGCTGCTGAACGATTGCATCCGCGGTGACGCGACCCTGTTCGATCGCGCCGACAGCGTCGAGGCCGCGTGGCAGCTCGTGGATCCGATTCTGGAGGCGTGGCAAAAGGCTTCACCGCCGCCCTTTCCGAATTATCCGGCTGGAAGCGACGGGCCGCGCGCCGCGGAAGACCTGCTGGCCTCCGACGGACAGCTCTGGCGCCCGCTGTGACGTTCACTCGACTTCGGAGGATTCGATGATTCTCGCGGGCGACCTGGGCGGCACCAAGTCAAACCTCGGTCTTTTCGACGTGCAGCAGGGGAAATTGGTCCGCGTTGCCCACAAGCGCTACACTAGCCACGAGTACCCCGGTTTGAAGGACATCACGGCAGACTTTTTAAGCCAAAACGGAGCGAAGGTAACGGCCGCGTCCTTCGGAATCGCGGGTCCGGTGGTGAACAATACGGTTCGCGCGACGAATCTGCCCTGGGTGATCGATGGCGCGGAGATGGCCGCGTTTCTCGGCTTGAAATACGTTCGATTGGTGAACGATTTGGAAGCCGCCAGTTACGGCATAGGCGTGATGGAGCCGAGCGACCTTGAAGTTCTTTATCCCGGCGTTCCTGAACCGCAGGCGACGCAGGTGGTGATCGCCGCGGGCACTGGACTTGGCGAGGGAATTCTCTACTGGGATGGGGAACAGCACGTGCCGATCGCCACCGAAGGAGGGCATGCGGATTTTTCCCCGAGCACCGATCAGCAAGCCGACCTTTGGAAATTCCTGAAGAAGCGCAATGACTTTGTGAGCGCGGAGCTGATTCTTTCAGGCCGCGGATTCCAGAACATCCACGAGTTCCTGAGCCCGTACGACAAACACGTTGGCTTCGACACCACCACGGACCCAGCACCGGAAATCACGCGGCGGGCGCTGACGGGGGAATGCCCCGTGTGCGTCGCCACCGTAAATCTGTGGATCGAAATCTACGGGTCGGAAGCGGGGAATTTCGCGCTTAGAGCGCTCGCGCGCGGCGGAATCTACGTTGCTGGAGGCATCGCGGTAAAGATTCTGCCGAAGCTGAAAGAAGGGCGATTTGCGGCCGCGGCGAGAAACAAGGAAAAGCTCGAAGATTACCTCGCGAAGATTCCGATCACCGTGGTGCTCAACGAAGATTGCCCGCTGATGGGAGCGGCATTCGTCGCCTGGAAGCGCAGCTAGGGCCACGGAACGACCTTACGGATGGGCGGCTCGCGAGCCGCCCCCTACGTCAGCCGTCACACCCTTGATGGGAGGGGCGGTTCGAGAACCGCCCTGCCGCGAAGGCCGCTCAGAACACCGGATGATAGTTGGGGTAGTCAGGGTGCTTGTAGGTTGGAAGCGGATGCTCTTTCAAAGATTCGAGCATCACTTCCACAGCCTTCTCGAGTTGCGGGTCGTGTCCCGTGCGCACAAGCTTGGGATCGAGTTCCACTTCGACGTCGGGTGCGATGCCGTGGTTCTCCACTTCCCATTCACCCTCGGTTCCATAAATCGCCCAGCGCGGAGCGGTGACGTTGCCGCCGTCGATTAGCTGCGGATAATTTCCGATTCCCACCAGGCCGCCCCAGGTCCTCATGCCGACGAGAGGACCAACGCCCGCTTTGCGAAAATACCAGGGCATTGCGTCGCCGCCCGACCCGGCAAATTCGTTGATGATCATCGTCTTCGGTCCGAAGATGGCTTCTTGCGGCTCCGAATACGTGGCGCCCTCGCGCGTCATGACGAAGCTCATCACGGGCCGGCGCAGGTAGTCGATGATGTAATCCGCGAGATCGCCGCCGCCATTGAATCGCTCGTCGAGCACAGCGCCTTCCTTGCCCACTTGCGCGAAGTAATAGCGATTGAAATTCGTGTAGCCGCCACCGGCCGTGTTGGGGAGATAGACGTAAGCGAGCTTGCCGCCGCTGAGTTGATCCACTTTGCGACGATTCCCCTCGATCCAGGCAAGATTTCGGAGCGCTGTTTCGCTTTCGACCGGCACCACGGTCACATCGCGGGAGCCGCTGCCGTCGGGATTCGGCCCCACTTTCAGCACCACCTGCTTGCCGGCCGTTTCCTGGAAAAAGGCGTATACGTCCTCGCGCGAGTGGAGGTCGCGTCCGTTGACCGCGAGCAGGTACTCGCCTTCCTCCACATTGACGCCCGGCTGCGTGAGTGGCGCGTGAAGCTGCGGGTTCCAGTTCTCGCCGTTATAAATGTGCGCAAAACGGTAGCGGCCGTTTTCGAGAGAATAATCGGCGCCAAGCAGGCCCACCTTCACGGTTTTTAGCTCTGGTTGCGTGCCCCCGCCGACATACATGTGCAGGACGTTCAAGTTGCCGAGCATGTCCGCGAACAAGTAGTCGAGGTCGGCACGGCTCGTGACGCCCGCGAGAAACGGTTCGTACGCGGCTTCAGCCGCTTTCAGATTCAGGCCGTGGAAATGCGGGTCGTAGAAGAAGTCGCGCTCAATGCGCCAGATTTCGTGATAGATCTGCTTCCATTCCGCGCGGGGATCGACGTAAACCTCCATATCCTCGGTCTTGAGTTCGCCGTCGTTGGGTTTCAACGACTTGTCGGCCGGCGCGATAAACCACTTCTCGCCCTGCCGGTACAGCAGTTTCTCGCCGTTCGCCGAAATTACGAATTCCTGAATTCCATCGAGAAGCTTGTCCGTCTTGCGGGTTTTGAGATCGAACCGCTGTAGCGCCGCGCGCGTGGGTCCGTTGTCCACTTGCGGACCTTCGGCGACGTAAACGATGCCTTCCTTGCCGGTGCTGAGCGCGAGATAGTTGCGTTCGGGAAGCGGCAGCGACAGGATGCGCTGGCCGAGGCCGTCAAAATCGATGGTGACCTTGGGCGGCTCCTTCTTTTCTTTGTCCTTATCTTTATCTTTGCCTTCCTCTTTGTCCTTTTTGTCTTTGTCCTGATCTGCAGGCTGATCGGGCTTGGCGTCCTTCGATTCCGAGGCCTTCTCCTCATCGCTTTCGGGCGCGATGGGGGACGGCAAGTCCTTGCGAAGCACGGCAACGTAGACCGCCCGGGTGACGGGATGATCGATGCTGGTCATGTCGAGCCAGCCGGTGGAGAGCGCCAGATCCGTGCTCGCGGTGAAGTAGAGGTATTTTCCGTTCTTGTCGAAAGCGGGGTAGAGGGCGTCGCTCATCCCGTCAGTCACTTGCGTTGCTTTGCGGTCTTCCAGGGAATACGCGAAGACCGCGCGGAAATGATTATCGAGCTGCTTGGTGTAGGCGAGCCAGCGGCTGTCGGGCGACCATGTGGTGTCAAATTCGTGCAACGGTGAATCGAACCGGTCCGTATCCACCTTCACCGGCGTCGGATGATCCAGATCGACGTACCAGAGATTCAACCGCTTGTCGTCATAAGAGATTTTCTTGCTGTCAGGGGACCATCTGGGTGAATAGAAAAACGAAGGCGGCTCGCCCAGATCGATTTTGCGCGGCGCCGCGAGTCCATCCTGTGGGCTCACGTAAAGAGCGTATTCTCCGGATTCATCGGAGAAATAGGCGATGGATTTGCCGTCGGGTGACCACGCGGGATCGCGGTCCGCGGCGCCAGGACTCCGCGTGATGTTGCGGATGTCGCCTTTGTCCCCGGGAACGGTGAGAATTTCGCCATGCGCTTCGAAGACGGCTCGCTGGCCGGTGGGCGAAATCTGCGCGTGCAGGATGTGCGCCCCCACCTTCTCGAAGTGCGGCACCACTTGCGGCATGTCTGCGGCGACGCGCACGTCGACGCGCGTCTCTTTGCCCGAAGCAAGATCGTAGAGATGAATCGAGCCCAGTTGTTCATACACGATTGCGTCCGGCCCAGCAGACGCGGACTTCAAATCGAAGCCCGAGTGTTTCAGAAGTTCCTTCACGTCCTTGGTTTTCGTGTTGTAGGCGAACAGCGTGACGCCGGCGTCGCGATCGGAGAGGAAGTAAATTGTGTCGCCGATCCACATGGGGTTTGAGTCGTTGGAGTTTTCCCGGGGGATTTTCACCACGCTCGAATCGGCAAGGTCCGCAATCCAAATCGGGGACGTAAGCCCGCCGCGATAGTGTTTGATGGCAACGTAGTTGTTACCTGCACCGAGACGCCGATTCCAGCGCGGTACGTAAGCCAAATGCGATGCGTCGGGCGAGTAAGAGGCTTGGACGCCCATCGGCAATGGCAATTCGGTAGGAAAGCCGCCCTCGACTGAAACGGTGAAGAGCTTCTCGAATCGCGAGTAGCTACTGCGCGTGGAGCGGAACAGGACGCTTTTGCCATCACGCGTCCAGCCGACCGCGACATCGGTGGCCGGGTGATGCGTCAAGCGGCGAGGATCTCCGCCGGCCGCGGGCACGACGTACACGTCCTGATTGCCGTCATAATCGCCGGTGTAAGCCACCATCGATCCGTCCGGCGAAAAAGTCGGTCCGCTCTCGAGCCCCGTCCCGGTGACCAGGCGGCGCGCGTCGCCGCCGTTGCGGTCGACGATCCAGATGTCGCCGCCGTACGCGAACGCGATTTGCGTCTTGCTCAGCGTGGGGCTTTGCATCAGGAGCGGCTTCGAATCTTGCGCCCGGCACAGCCCGGGAAACACGCCGGCACATAGGAAAGAGAGCAAAGAAATCAGCGCGGCCTTTTTCATGGATTGTCCTTTCAAGCGATTGGTCAAGGGGTTGCGGCGCAGAATCGTATCACGAGGCCATTTCAAGCGAAATGACGACCGAGTAGAGCGAGGACCAGAGGAGTTTTTCAGCGACGGAGCAGCCGCGGATCGGGCCTCGCCTTGGGCCGCTTCGTATTGCTTCAGCGAGCCTTCTTGAAATCGAAATACGCCAGATTCATGTTCCCTTCGGTGAGGATATGAACGGTAAGAACATTTTTCCCCGCCGGAAGTCGCAAGCGCACGATGTTTCGCGCGACGTTCCAGTGGTGCCACTGGCGCCAGGCGATTGGATCGGTAGCGTTGAAGGTAGAAACGATCGTCAGCGGTCCGCTCGCGTCCTTTCCGTTCAGGTCCATCGAGATGGTTCCACCGCGATTTGACGTGTACAGAAGATCGGCGGTGTAAAAACCAGCGCGCGCGACTTGAACCGTGATGTTGAACCACTCTCCCGGCTCGGTCCATCCCACATAGAGCTGGTTTTCCGAAGGCTGAACCAGGTTGAACGGATTGTTGTCGATCTGATCGTGAAACTTCGTATAGGAAATGTCGACGCCCTCATCCATGCGGAACTGATTCAAATATGTTCCGTCCGCGTGATTTAGCTCTCCGCTGCCGTGGTTTTTGGCGTCGGAGTCGTGATACGCCACCCCTTCGCCGCCGAGGTCGTAGTAGGCGCATTCCACGCGTCCCGGAATCTTTTGCGCGCCGCCCTGATAGCGGCTGTCCTGGTACGGAGTTCCCTTGTAGTCCTGATAGAGAGCCCCTTTTTGATTGTCCTGGTAGTTGATTGCGGACGCGCAAGTAACAGCCGCCGCGAAGGTGACGACCAAGGCCGGCCAGCTCAAAATGGATCGCGGCACTCTTCTTGCGAGGGGCATTGCTGGCAGTAGACTCTGCCGTTTCGAGAAAAAACGCAAACAAAAACGGCGTCGTCCCAGTTCATCTCGAAGACGCGCCGCCGGCCGACGCGCTGCGGCTCGCTCGCGATTCTTCCGCGCGGCTCGGCGCGAAGACCGCGCGTTTCATGCTCAGCTCGGAGGCCCACAGAAAGATGTCGAACAGGCGGGCGCGATCGAGATTCTCGAACCCTCGAAGCGGGCAGACCAGCAGGGCAGCCTGCTCGGCGCATTCCTCGAGGAAGTGGTTCTCCGATTCGAAAGCGGCGGAGTCGGGACTCGGGAATTGCGACGTCCTGCAGCGCCTGAGCGCCTCGTAACAATGCTCGATGAAGTGAGGAAGACAGAAGAATCGCGCTCGAGCCCGACGACCTTTAGAGTCCGCAGTCAAGGACGCCACTGCCGGCAAGCCGCAATGTTCCACGCCGCAGTGAACCGGTTTCATCTTCGCCAGCGCCGCTCCATCTTTTTCTTGATTCGGCCGAATTGAACTTTCTGTCATACGCATTGAGTCCCTGATTTGTGCTTCCGCGGTAGTCTTGCGCCTTGGCTGATGTGGCCGCTTGATTGGCGGCTTCAGCAGGGCTGAAGATCCACCGGCTGTGTTGTTGTCTCAGGCACCTCGGGGAACGTGGCCTGGTACGTGCGAACTCGCGAAAAGGAATCGACGAGAGGCGCCACCGCGCGCTTAATCTCGTTCGCGCATTCCCACTGATTTTCCCGGGAGTCCATTTCCGTCTCCCAGAAACTGAAGACGAGCACCAATCGCGGCTCGCGATGGGGCGTCAGCACAAACGAGCCTTTGAACCCGGGCTGCCTTTCCAGGAAGTTCAACACCGACGTCCCGATACAGTTGCGAAGGTCAGCGTTTTTGCCGGGCTTCGCGATGAATTCTACGGCACGCGCGTTGAGTATCGGCATATCGAAACCGCCTGTGCCCTCTGACTTGGTTCCAGCTCTCCACGGGGATACGCCGCGGAGGAGATCCTCGAACGTCGCGACGTCTCCGTTGATTGGTTCGTGATGCATTTGTTGACCCATTGCCTTGCTGCCTCCTGCTTGCCCGAGTTCTTTTCGCCCTCTCGCCCTGAGCTTCGTGAGATGGGCGCATCCCGGGTGTCGTCCGATTAGGGGCGACTCGGGGGGCCGGGATGCGCCTCGGGGGTCGGTACGCCTGCTGAACGCGAAGCGTGGGGCTTGGGGAAGCTATCAGCGTCCAGCGCAACAGCCGACACAAGGGATAGTGCAGTTGGGTGGCAAATCGTTTCAACGTGGGAACCGGCAGGCGGGAGCTGCTAAGTCAGGCTGGAGACAATTCGCCTAGGTGAGGGACGCGGGATTGGGCCGGGCGTGAAAAAGAAAAGGGGCGATTGCTCGCCCCTTTCCTTCAGTTTCGAAAGGAAACAGCTGCCGAGCGTTCTGCCCGGTGTTACCCGGAAGAAGCTGGCTGCGACAAGCCTTGCGCGGTCACTGCGGTTTTCGTCGCGCTGCCGCGTCAAGCGTGAGCCTAACGGGAGCGCGTCGCCAACCACTGGACCAGATCTGTGGCGTCGTCGCGATGCCGTGCCGATCGAACTTTTCTGAAGCCGTTCTATCCTTCCGTGCCCTGCGTAACGCGTCAAACTTTCGCTTGCCGTGCTGCCCAAGACTCAGATGATTCGAAAGCTTCCGACACCACCCTTGTAACTCTGAGCGAAAAAGGAGTCAACCACACCCGAAACATTTTTGGCTGTGGAAATTTAGGAAATGTGGAAAATTCCTTTGACTCATACCCGTCATCCCACTCTGCCTGAACGAACAGCTGCGGCGAGCTCGCGAAGCAATGCGAGGGTTTCGTCCCATTCCATGCAGGCGTCGGTAATGCTCTGTCCGTAGACCAGCGGACGTCCTGCAACGAATTTCTGTGCGCCGGCTACGAGATTGCTTTCGAGCATCACGCCAAAGATGTTCCGGCTTCCCTTTTCGATTTGATGCGCCACATCGCGGCAAACCGCCGCCTGCCGCGTGTAATCCTTGTTGCTGTTGGCGTGACTGCAATCAATCATCACGCGCGGAGCGAGCCCGGCAACCTCTAATTGCTGGCACACCTGTCCGACAGATTCGGCTGTGTAATTCACCGTCTTCCTGCCCCCGCGCAAGATCACGTGGCAATCGGCGTTGCCAGTGGTCACAAATATCGCCGATTGTCCCTGCTTGGTGTGGCCGAGAAACGTGTGCGGCTGGGCAGCCGACAGAACGGCTTCAACGGCGACCTGCGTGTCTCCAGAAGTGGCGTTCTTGAAACCCACAGGACACGAGAGTCCGGAAACCAGCTGGCGGTGAACCTGACTTTCGGTGGTTCGCGCTCCGATCGCGCCCCAGCTCACCAAACCCGCGACGTACTGCGGCGTGATCATGTCCAAGAATTCGGTTCCGGCGGGAACTCCCATCTCGGCCAGATCCAGCAGGAGATGCCGCGCGATACGCAGTCCATCATTGATTTTGAACGACTGATCAAGATAGGGATCGTTGAGCAGCCCTTTCCAGCCAACGGTGGTGCGCGGCTTTTCAAAGTAGACCCGCATGACGATGTGCAGGTCCTGGGAAAGCTCGGCGATGGCGCTCTTGAGAAGCCCGGCATATTCGCGCGCGGCCTTCGGGTCGTGAATCGAGCAAGGTCCTGTAACCACAAGGAGCCGGTGGTCTCTGCCGCTTAGAATCTCCAAAATCTGGTTGCGCGACTCGTAGATCGTAGACGAGGCAGCGTCGGTTTCAGGGAACTCTCTTTCGAGGACGTCAGGCGGAACCACTACCTCGGTGCGTTTTATGCGTAAATCGTCGGTGCGATAGAACATTAGTGAGAGGCTCCAGTGGCCAACGGCAAGTCTTGGCAGAACTATTATTCAATGGCTTTGAGATGCGCCGCTACAGGAAGTAAGCGGAAGCCGCCCGAACGCCGCGAATTGGTTCTCGATTGCACCGCGACAGGCAGCGACGCTATACTCGCGCAGCGCGAGGAAGGGTGTGGAATTCTACTCCTTCGATGACTCCTACCTGCAGCGTCTCCGTGAGCGTGACTTCGAGACGGAGCAGCACTTCGTTGCTTACTTTACCAAGCTAATCCTGATCAAGGTGCGTTCCCGAGTACGCTCCTCAAGTGCCATCGACGACATTCGACAGGAGACGTTCGTACGCGTGTTCAAAGTCGTTCGCGCCGAAGGCGGCGTCCGCAGTGCGGAAAGACTGGGAGGCTTCGTTAACTCTGTCTGTAACAATGTTTTACAGGAATTCTATCGAGCCTCGGGCCGCGCCGAGTTGAGCGACGAAGGAATCGCCGAGCCTCCCGACAAAACCATCGATTTGGAAGGGGCACTCGTAACCAAGCAGACGCGAGAGCAAGTTCGGCAGGTTTTGGCGCGGCTTCCCGAAAAGGACCGGCGCCTGCTGAAGGCGATCTTCATAGAAGAGAAGGAGAAGGACGAGGTCTGTCACGAGTTTGGCGTGGACCGCGATTATCTGCGCGTTCTGCTGCACCGGGCCAAGCAAAGCTTTCGAGCCGCCTACGAGGGAGGCGCCGTGGCCGGGCGAACACACGTCGAATGTTAACGGTGGCCACGAAACGATTCTCGCTCCCAGGTCACTATAGGGAGGATGAGATATATGGATCATTCTGAGGCGGTCCGCAGCAAGGCCGCCGAGCGGTATTTGCTGGGCGAGATGACCCCCGTCGCCCGCGAAGAATACGAAGAGCATTTCTTTGGCTGCGTGGAGTGTGCCCAAGAGGTACAGACGGGCGCGGTCTTCATTGATAGCGCTAGGGACGTTCTCGGCTCCGAAGGCGTTTCCGCTGCTCCGGCCGCCGCGGACGCCAAAGGGACGGCACGTTGGGCATGGTTCCTGCGGCCGGCTTTTGCGATTCCCGCGATGGCGCTGCTTTTGATGGTTGTCGTGTACCAGAACGTTCGCACGATTCCGCAAATGCGATCGGAGGTCGAGCGATCGAATTCGGCGCAGGCCGTGCAACTGTTCTCGCTGCTCGGCGCAAACTCGCGAGGCGGAACGACGCCGGAAATAGCCGTTCCGAGCGGCAAAGAATTCGGGTTCTACGTGGATATTCCTCCGTCGCCGCGGTTTTCGTCCTATGCGATTGAAGTCCAGTCCGATTCCGGCGTCGCCGAATTGTCTGTCGGCGTCTCGTCGGACGAAGCGAAGCAGACCGTGCCGCTGGTGATCCCGCCTGCTCGGTTGACGCCTGGGAAATACGCCCTCATTGTGCGAGGATATGACCCATCCCAAGGGAACGCCGCCGCCGAAGTTGCGCGGTATCCGTTCACGCTGAAATTCTCGAACTAATCGGTCTGCGGAAAGGTGATGCCGATGGACCCACGCAGGACGTACTACTACAACGCTCAGGGCCACGCCTTGAGCAGCCAG
>Ga0070761_10001190_pt1 | contig 16382 bp, 8 predicted proteins | sample HubBroMetageREF1_FD_66724 | JGI IMG/M metagenome (GOLD analysis project Ga0070761, IMG submission 66724) | Reference soil microbial communities from the Hubbard Brook experimental Forest, New Hampshire, USA - Hubbard Brook CCASE Soil... | ecosystem: Environmental > Terrestrial > Soil > Temperate... | reverse complement strand
GACGGTTCCATGGGCTACGGGAGACGCCCGAGCCCGGCACCGACCAGGCCGGGCGGGCCCTGGTGGTCCTCGTCGCCGTCGCCGACCTCGTGGCGGCCGGGCAGCCGGTCCTGGTCAGCTCCGGCATCGGCCAGGCGACGGCCATCGGGTGGATCTGGCTGCGGCTCGGGCCCCGGCGGACCCGGGGGGCCCGGCGGACGTCCGCCGTCCGGCCGGGGGGTGGCCTGCCCGTTGGCCACCCCCGCGCCGGCCAGGCCCATCACGAACCCGATGACCGGGAAGACAAGGAGGGCGGCGCCATAACCGCCAACGTTCTGGCTCGCGAAGATCTCACGCCCGTAGACCGCGGAGGCGGTCAGGTGCTGCCCGTGGTAGAGCAAGTCCCGCACCCAGGCTGACTTGATCAGCAGCGCGGTCGTGCCGGTGCCGGCCACGGTGACGAACAGGGCGCCGACGCCGCCGGATATCAGCCCCGCGGCGAGGCCCTGCCAGGCCCGGGCGACGGTCACCTGCTCGAGGGTGCCCGGCACGTGGCTGCGCCGTCCAGCCAGGAGGCCAGCGGCCAGCGGCGCGCCGAACAGCATGATCCAGGCCAGGGCGACCAGATACTGCGCCCGGCCGGCCGGGACCGTGTCGATCATGGTGCCGCGCAGCCACGGCGCGGTCACGTACTTGGAGATCCCGAGCGGGTCCATCGCGTACACCGCGACGCCCAGTACCAGGCCCGCGCCGGCGCCGATGGCCAGCGTGGCCGGGGCCACCGGTGTGCGCCGTGCGGTCAGCGCGAGAATGATCGCCAGGCCGCACGCCCCAATGAGCAGGAGCAGCACCTTGAGCGAGGCATCGGCGGTCACGGTGCCAGGCACCCCGGCACCCTGGAAGAGATGAAAGATGTGCAGGTCGTGGCCCCCTCGCGGCACCGTGCCCAGGAACAGCTGGGTGGCGGCCCTGGCCGGCAACATGGCCAGGATCGCGGCGTAACAGCCGGCCCGGAGCCACCGGGCCATCCGGTTGGCAGGCGGTCCGAGCAGCCAGCGGGACAGCAGCGGCATTCCGGCCAGCAGCACCACCAGGACGATGACGTCGGCCCGGACCGCGGCGGCGTCGCTGACCGCGGAGCCCGGCCAGGCGCTCCAGGCGGCCGCCCCGGTAGCCGCCGTGAACAGCAGAAGCGTGCCGGTCCTGCGCACCATCTGTGCCTCCCTCGATATCAGCCGGACCCCACCCGCCCGCCAGGCCAGCCGCGGCCAGCCTGGCGGCACCTCCTGCGCCTCGGCCCAGACCGCCTCGGCCCAGTCCCTGCGCTCGGCCGGCAGCAGCCGCGCCCCGGCGCGGCTCAGCCAGCTCATTGCACCGCGGGCGCCGCTACGCCCCGCCCGCTCGGCTGCCTCGCGCCCGGACCCCGAGCCGGAGCCGGAGCCGGAGCCGGCGTCGGAGCCGGAGCCGGACGTCCGGACTGCCGCGACTGCCGCGACTGCCGCGGCTGCGCCCGGGCGGCCAGCGCCCCCGTCGCGCTGGCCAGCCCGCCGGCCGTCAGCCGGTACAGGTGCCGGCGCGGACGGCCAGGCTGCGGTTCCTCCTGCCAGCAGGCCTCGACCAGCCCCCGGTCGGCCAGCCGGATCAAGATCGGGTAAAGCGTCCCGGACTTCAGGCCCGTCGTGCTGGCTAGCGCGTACCCGTGCTGCCACTGCGACGGCTGCTCGAACAACGCGGCCAGGACCGACAGCGTCTGCGGCGAGAACTCACGACGTGAACCCACGACAAGAAACTCTACATAGGTAGAAGCAAGAATGTCTACCTAGGTAGGCACCTGAGGAGTTCCCTGCCACGCGCAACCGCCAGCTAGTCCCTGACCAGCCGGAAGAAAGACCGCACCTCCTCGGTGAACAGCTCCGGCTGCTCGAAGGCGGCGAAGTGGCCGCCGCGGGCCGGCTCGTTCCAGTACCGGATGTCGCTAAACCGCCTGGCCGCCCACCGCCGGGACGGGCGCTGCAGCTCGCGCGGGAACACCGAACACCCGACCGGGACATCAACCGTGCCCGCATCGGTCCCCGCGATCCACTCGTTCACCTGGCGGATGCTCTCCCAGTACAGCCGGGCCGCCGACGCGCCGGTGCCCGGTAGCCAGTACAGCATCAGGTTGTCGAGCACCTCGTCCCGGCCGAGCACGGCGTCAAGCGATCCGGGATGGTCGGTCCACGACCAGAACTTCTCCACGATCCAGGCGGCCAGCGCGGCGGGGGAGTCCACCAGCGCGTACCCGATCGTCTGCGGCCGGGTGGAATGCTCGGTCGAGTAGCCGGAGTCCCACTTGGCCGAGTGCCGCAGCGACGCGAGCGCCGCGCGTTCGGCATCGGTCAGGTCGCCGAACGTGGCCGGATCTGGCCCCGCGAGCGGCGGGATCAGGTGGACGCCCGCGACGTGCGTCTGGTCGTGCAGGCCAAGCAGAGTGCTGACACTGGTGCCCCAGTCGCTGCCAACCGCGCCGTAGCGCCGGTAGCCGAGCCGGGCCATCAGCTCGGCCCAGGCCCGGGCGATCCGTTCGATGCCCCACCCGGTCTGGTCCGGCTTGCCGCTGAACCCGTAACCGGGCAGCGACGGGCACACGACATGAAAGGCGTCACCCGCATCGGACGGGGCCGACAGCGGCCCGATCACCTTCAAGAACTCCACCACGGAACCGGGCCAGCCGTGCGTGATGATCAGCGGCAGCGCGTCCGGGCGCGGGGACCGGACGTGGATGAAATGGACGGCCAGCCCGTCGATCACCGTCCGGAACTGCGGCAGCGAATTGAGCCGTTCCTCGGTGGCCCGCCAGTCATACCCGTCGGCCCAGTACTCGCACAGCGCCCGCAGATAGGCCAGCGGCACGCCCTGTGACCAGTCGTCCACCGGCTCGCGTTCCGGCCAGCGCGTCTGCCGCAGCCGCCGCCGCAGGTCGGCCAGCTCGGCCTCGGGCACGTCGATCCTGAACGGGACTACCTCGACCATGCTTCGAACCCTACGCACGGCTACCATTCGCCCATGACCATCGTTCCGGACACCAAGGACTGGACCTGGGTGCTGCGGCGGCCGTGTCCGGAGTGCGGTTTCGACACCCAGAGCTTTGCCGTGCAGTTGGTCCCGGGCATGCTCGTGACCAACGCCGCGGCCTGGCGCGAGGTGCTGACTGGGCCGGGCGACCTCCGCCGCCGCCCCGCGCCAGGCAAGTGGTCGGCGGTCGAGTACGGCTGCCACGTCCGCGACGTGTTCCGCCTGTACGACCAGCGGCTCGAGCTGATGCTGACCGCCGACGACCCGCTGTTCCCGAACTGGGACCAGGACGCGACCGCCTTGGCCGGCCGCTACCAGGACCAGGACCCTGCCGTGATCGCCGCCGCGCTGACCGAGGCCGGGCAGGCCCTGGCGGGCCGGTTCGCCGGCGTGACCGGCAGCCAGTGGGAACGGTCCGGCCGCCGCAGCGACGGGGCCAGCTTCACCGTCGAGACCTTCGCCCGTTACTTCATCCACGACCCGGTTCACCACCTCTACGACGTAACCGGTCACCGCGCTTAGAGGTCGCCACAGGAGCGTATTTCCCCCGCGCCGTGCGCCTCCTTCTCATCGAGGCGAACTGCCGCCACAATGAATGGCCGAGCGCGGCTCAATAGGGGGAGCGGTCCCGTGAAGAACATCAGGCTCATCATGTCGTCGGTCGCGGCGCTGGCTGCCCTGACCGCCACCAGCGGGTTCGCCCTGACCTCCCAGGAGGCATCCGCCCAGACCCTCGGCGCGCACAGCGTCAACTGGGGCGACGTCACGATCCCCGGCCGGCTGTGCAAGGTCAAGGGGCAGATCAAGCTGCACAACGGCGTGGCCTCGGTACCCCACAGCGGATACGGCATCCCGCTTGACGTGTACTCCACGAACGTGACCCACGGTAACCTCAGGCGCGGCCTGCCGGTAACCGCCCTGCTGATCTGGTGTGCCAGTACCGGCGGAACGGCCGCGGGGCAGATTGCCGAAGGTGGCTACGTGTTCGACAGCCCGGGCGGCCACCCGCACCTGCTCGGGATCCTGACCCCTCGGTACTATCCCAGTGCCCCAGCGCACGTCCCGTACATCGCGGTGACCCACATCGACACCGCCGGCCACGTCAAGGTCACCGAGTACTTCTACAGCCCCACCAACGCAGACTGCTGCCCGTCCGGCCGGGCCGTCACCATCTGGAAGTGGACCGGCCGCACCTTCGTCCCAGGGCGGACCAGAATTATCGCCAGATAATCCCAAAGCGGGTTCCGGCAAAGTGGCCAAATGAGTCCTGACCATTCTCGCCCGAGACGATTTATGCATGGATGCGCGCTTTTTCGCAATTGCCCAGTCCGGTGCCGGACCACGATGATGGCGTGAACTACCCTATCTAGGCATATTCCGTGAGCACGGACCCGTTCCGGGTATGGGTTCCTGCGCGGCGTTTCTGATTCCCTACTCATCCGCCTGCGACATATACTCGGCGAGTGACCGTAAGTTGAACCCGCCGTGCGCTTACGTTCTTAGTGCTACACCGTTCCAAGTGTGTTCTGGACTGAGCCGCCATGAGACTTTACTGAACTGCCGGCACATAATTGGCGCGGGGAGAAGACGCTGGCGGGAAAACGCGCTATGCCCGGTTCATCGGGTAATGAGCTGCTCAGCAAGCCGGGGGGCTGGTTATGTTCGGTGGGCGTATCTCTTTCCATAGTGTCCGCCCCATGAACGGGCAGCGCAGGCGGCCGGGCCGCCAGCCCGGCGATGGTCGCGGAGCGGCCCCGGGCGGGCGCTTCGGATGGAGCCTGGCCGCGGTCGCCGCTGTGGCCACGCTGGCCGTGGTCATCCCGCCACTGCCCGCCGCAGTGGCCCTAGCTGGCGGCAACGGACAATTCGGCCTGACCCCAGCGCCCGCCAGCAATGGGCAGACGACCCCCTACTTCTCGCTGACGGTGGCGGCCGGCGGTTCGGCCGCAGCCACCGTGGTCGTCAGCAACCAGGGGAACACGACCGAGAAGCTGAAGCTCAGCCCGTCCACTGGCATCACGGCAGCCAACGGGGGCAGCGCCTTCAGCCAGTCATTCCAGAGCTGTTCCGGCCCAGGCTGCTGGGTGACCGGCCTGCCGGACACGGTCACGCTACCTGTCGACACCGTCGAGGATTTGCAGTTCGGGGTGCACGTGCCCCGCGGGACACCGCCTCGCCAGTACCTGGCCGGGATAACAGCGGAACTCGCAGCGGGACCGCGATCAGTGCAGGTCGGCACGAATGGAAGAGCGACGGCACGTGCGATCATCATCGATCAGGTCACGGTGGGCGTTCTGGTCAATGTGGGATCGCTGTCCCGGCTGACGTGGCGGCTGCGGATTCCCGACGTCTCCGGGGCCGCGTTCGGACGGACCGCCCGTCTCAATATCGTCCAGGACAACACCGGTCAACGGTTCACCCGGGCCAGCGGTACCGCATCCTGCACCGCCGCGGGCCAGCGTCATACGTATGCCGTGCTCGCGGCTACTGTGCTGCCGGGTGACCGGGCGGTAATTGCTGTCAACGCCCCGGGGCTCCCGGAGGGATCGGCCCTTCCCTGCACGGTGCGGGTCGGTTACGGTAACGGCCTGACCGCCAGTTGGGCGGGTTCGGTCACCGTGCCTGCCCCTCCGCGTGTCCGCATTATCCACACCGGTCTGGGCGCCTACTCGGTTATCCCCTCGGCCGGGATTTCGCCATGGATGATCGCGCTGTTCGTCGTCGCCGGGCTGGCGCTGATCGTCGTGTCAGTGCTGCTGGTCCAGCTGCGCAGACGTCGCCAGCCCAGCTAAGTGGCACTGTGCCGGGCATGCCACTCAAAACTACTATGTGTTAGTATCCAACTACAGATAGTAGCGACTATAGAATGAGAGCACTCGATGAGGCATACGGCGCCAATGGCCAGCGGGCGCCTCGGTCGCTTTCTCGGCGTTTGCCTGCTTCTGACCGGGGGGGTCGGTGCGTCTGTCCTGGCCACCGCGGGAACTGCCCAGGCTGTCGTATGCGGTACCGCCATAGCGGCCGGGACGCCTTGCACGCTGACGGGGACCCTTGGCGTGCTCGCCGGCTCCCTGACCCTGACCTCACCGACCGCCCTGGCCTGGTCAACTACGGGGAGCGGCGTTGACCAGCAAATCGTCGACCCGACGGTCGCGCACCAGTCATACCTGGTCGATGACGCCACGGGGAGCGGCGCCGGCTGGCACGTGACCGTCACGGCCACGACGTTCACCACCGGCACTGTCACGCTCCCGAATGCGACAACGTTCGTGACCACCGGGAGCGTCACCTCCGAGGCGGCCACCACGGCTCCCACCGCTGCCTGCTCCTCGGGATCGACGTGCACGCTCCCGACCGACACGACGACGTACCCGGTGGCCATTACCACCGCCCCGTCGGCACCGCTGTCCTTCACCATCTATGACACCGCTGCGGCCACCGGCCTGGGGTCGATCACCATCGGGATCGGCGCTCTTCCGGTGGGATGGTGGGTCAATGTGCCGGCTAATACCAAGATCGGTACGTACACCTCCACGATCAGCCTGACGCTCATCTCTGGGCCATGACCTCGTAGCGGCACCTAGCGCCCCGCCACGTCTGCCCACTCATCCTCCACCGGGGACAAGGTGGGATTAGCTATTATGATTCCGGAGTGTTACGATTAGGATACTTAGCGTAATTCAATCCGGACGTGCCATTTCCGCTCTGGGAGGGTTACCACTCCAGAGGGGGATCTCGCCGTAATGAGATACTTTATGCGTACGGCCAAGGGCCGTCTCGGGTGCATTCTCGGGACATCCATGCTGCTGGCTGGGGGGATCGGTGCGTCTGTCCTAGTCTCCGCGGGACCTGCCGGGGCGCAAACATGCCTTGCAGGGGTGTCCTGCTCGATAACCGGGACGCTCACCCTGACTTCCGGCACCCTGTCCATTACCACACCGAGCACCCTTACCTGGGCTGGCGTGGTGAGCGGCGTAGACCAGACGCTGGTCGACGCGCTGCCCGCAGACCAGACATACCTGGTCAGCAACGCCACGGGAATCACGACCGGCTGGCACGTGACAGTCTCGGCCACAACCTTCACCACCACCGGCAGCATCTCGCTGGCGAGCATTGGAACGTTCGCAACCAACGGGAGCCTCGTCTCGATGACCGCGAGCACGGCTCCGACCGCTACATGCCTCTCGGGATCGACGTGCACGCTGCCGACCAACTCTACGGCGTACCCGGTGGCCATCACCACAGCGTCGGCAACGCCCACGCCATACAACGTCTTTGACGCCGCGACGAGCACCGGCCTGGGGTCGATCACCATCGGTTCGGTCGGCTGGTGGCTCAACTTGCCATCAAACACCCTGGCCGGCGTGTACACCTCCACGATCCTCATGATGATCACCACGGGGCCGTAAGCCGGCGGCCAGCCACCGCTACGTCGACGTGCCCCGGTCAGCAGCGCTGACCGGGGCACGCGTATCGCGCTCCTCGGCCGTGAGCGGGGCTACGAGCTGACCGAGTTCCGCCCGCAGGCAATCGCAGAGCCGACTGACGTTCGGCCTGCCAACTTCCGAATCAACTGTAGGGCTCGTACAGCGGTCGTAGCGCTGAACTGGCACTGGGGCTGTCCTGCATTTCGTGGATAATACGGCGGCCCGCCGAAGCCGTGGACGCTATACAGGAGCCCAGTGCCGAGAACGGGCCGGTGCTCGCGGAATATGCCCGTATAGGCTAGTTCGTGCCATCGTCATGATCCGGCGCCCGGACTGGGAAAATTTAACGGGTATGGGGCTATCTGCCGCCAGCCTTGGCTGGTCAAAGGACAGGATCTGGCCGATTCTTGGATTGTTTCCTGTCCTATCTTCGCAGGAGATGGCTGTAGGGCATGTCTTCCCAGGAGATGGCCGTAGGGCATGTTAGGTTACTTAGCGATAAGCGTCCGTGCGGCTATTTGTAAGGCATCGGCGTATAAGGGGAGGCGGAATTTCGAGGGAGAATTCGCGCGGTGCCCGTTCCGCGGAAACAGAACGGTCAGGGGGACGGACTGTGTTCGGGAGGATGTCGCCGGAGCGGTCGGCGCTCCGGCGGGGCGAGCGTGGCCGGGAGCCACGCGGCACGGGGGTGCTGCGGTCGTTGCGGCGCGTGGCGGTGGCGGTGGCGCTGGTGGCCAGCCTCTGCGTGACGGTCCAGGTGGTGTCCGCACCGCCGGCGTCCGCGGCGGCCACGGTCCCCGCACCGGCGGGACAGTGGCTGTTCAGTGAGGGCTCGGGGACCACCACGGCGGACTCGTCGGGCAATGGTCACACCGGGACCCTGGGCTCCGGGGTCACCTGGGCGGCGCCGGAGGTGGGCGCGCACTCGATCGCGACCAACGGCACGGCCACAGGCGCCGTCACCGTCACCGGAGCGGTGGTCAACACCTCGGCGAGCTACACGGCATCCGCGTGGGTGTACCTGAACGCCATCGGCGGAGCAAACGAGACCTTCGTCTCCATCAACGGTCTCGCCTCCCCCGCCGGCACTACCATCTCCGGCTTCTACCTGCAGTTTCAGGGGGGTACCGACCAGTTCGCGTACAGTGCGCGGGCGTCCGACAGCACTGGGGCCACGCTCACGCAGGCCCTCGGGCCCGCGAACGTGGCCGCCGGCACCTGGTATCACATCGTCGGGGTGGACAACGTGAGCGCGGGCACGATAGCGCTGTACGTCAACGGGTCGCTGCAGGCCACCACGGCCTTCACCTCCGCCTGGCAGGCGACAGGCAACACGATGATCGGCCAGGGAATGTACAGCGGCGCCGCGACTGACTTCGTCACCGGCAAGATAGACGACGTCGCGCTGTATTCCTCCGCGCTGACCGCTGCCCAGGTCGCGGCGCTCAACCCGCCGGTGATCGCGACCGGGCTCACCACCACGTGCGAGATCAGCAGCGGCAACGCCTCCTGCTGGGGCGACAACAGCACGGGAACGCTGGGAGACAACTCGACCGTCAACAGCAGCGTGCCGGTGCCGGTGTACACCGGCGGGGTGCTGGCCGGAGTGACCCTGACCCAGATCAGCGTGGGCAGTGACTTCGCGTGCGCGCTGTCCAGCGCGGGCGCCGCCTACTGCTGGGGCTTCAATAGCAGCGGCCAACTGGGCAACGGCACCACCACCAGCAGCAATGTGCCCGTGCTGGTATCGGGCGGGCTGACCTTCACCCAGATCGACGCCGGCTCTACCTTCGCGTGCGCGCTGTCCAGCGTGGGCGCCGCCTACTGCTGGGGCAACGACGGCCAGGATCAGCTGGGGAACACCACCCTGCTCACCAACAGCGATGTGCCGGTGGCGGTGACCGGCGGGCTGGCCTTCGCCCAGATCAGCCTTGGTACCAGCTTCGCGTGCGCGCTGACCACCGCGGTCCCCCCCGTCCCCTACTGCTGGGGCAAGGACAACGCCGGCCAGATCGGGAACGCCTCCGCTACGAACCCGCAGGCCTCGCCGCTGGCGGTGACGACCGCCGGCACGCCGCTGGCGGGGGTGACCCTGACCCAGATCAACGCGGCCCTGAGCGGGAGCACGGCCTGCGCGCTGTCGGCCGCGGGCGCCGCCTACTGCTGGGGGCTTGGCAGCAGCGGCCAGCTCGGGAACGGCTCGACCACCGCCGCCCAGACCACGGCGGTCGCGGTGACGGCCACCGGGGTACTCGCGGGGGTGACGCTGACCCAGATCAGCGGCGGGCAGGACCAGACCTGCGCGCTGGGCAGCACCGGCGCCGCCTACTGCTGGGGCGGCAACGGCAGCGGCGACCTGGGAATCAACTCGACCACCCAGAGCCTCGTGCCAGTCGCGGTGTCCACGTCCGGGGTGCTGTCGGGCAAGTTCCTGACCCAGATCAGCGCCAGCGGCAACTTCATCAGCTGCGCCGTGGGCAGCTTCGGCGCCGCTTACTGCTGGGGGGCCAACAACCTCGGCCAGGGCGGCAACCCCGACACGCTTGCCAATACCACCGGCTACTTTCCCGTTCCGGTGGCGGTGTCGCCGTCTCAGGCGACTACGATCGCGGCCGGGTATGAGCACACGTGCGTGATCTTCTTCGGCAGTGCGTACTGCTGGGGTGATAATACCTATGGCGAGCTGGGGAACAACTCGACTGTCGGCAGCACCTCGCCGGCGACGGTGGCTCCGGGTGCGATGCCGGGGGGCACGGTCCTGGTCCAGGTCACCACCGGTAATGGCTTCTCCTGTGCGCTGTCGGCCGCGGGCGCGGTTTACTGCTGGGGTCTGGGCACCAGCGGCCAGCTGGGGAACGGCTCGAGCGTCCAGAGCAATGTGCCGGTCCTGGTGTCGGGCGGGCTGACCTTCACCGGGATCAGCGCCGGCGGGTCCTCGGCGTGCGGGGTGACAAGTGCGGGTGCCGCGTACTGCTGGGGGCTGGGTACCTCCGGCCAGCTCGGCAACAACCTGGGCACCACCAGCTCGTCGCCGGTGGCCGTGTACACGGCCGGGGTCCTGTCGGGGCTGACCGTGACCCAGGTCAGCGTCGGGGGTTCGGCCGCCTGCGCGCTGGCCACTACCGGGGCCGTGTTCTGCTGGGGGCTGGGTACCAGCGGCCAGCTGGGCAACGGCGGCACCACCAGCTCCAACCAGCCGGTGACGGTGTCCGCCGGTGGCGTCGCTTACAGTGAGGTCAGCGTCGGCGGCGCTTTCGCCTGCGCGGTCTCGGGCTCCGGCGCCGGATACTGCTGGGGCGATGACACCTACGGCGAGCTCGGCAACAACACCACCACCAGCACGCCGCAGAGCACTCCGGTGGCCGTTTACACCTCCGGGGTGCTGTCGGGGGTGCCCCTGACCCAGGTCGCGGCCGGCTATGACCATGCCTGCGCGCTGTCAGCCGCGGGCGCGGCGTACTGCTGGGGGCTGGGCACCTCCGGCCAGCTCGGCAACCACGCGACCGCCACCAGCAGCGTGCCGGTGGCCGTTTACACCGCCGGGGTGCTGTCCGGCAGGACCGTGACCCAGATCAGCGCCGGGCAGTATCACACCTGCGGGCTGGACAACCTGGGGACCGGCTACTGCTGGGGGCTGAACAGTTCCGGGCAGGACGGCCGGGCCGACACGGGAACCAACTTCGATGCCCCCGTGACGATTGAGCCGGCTGGGCTGGACCTGATCTCGGCCGGGTACACCCACTCGTGCACGATCCGCGCCGGCAAGGCCTACTGCTGGGGCGCCAACACCTACGGGCAGCTCGGGAACAACTCGACCGTCAGCAGCAGCGTGCCGGTGCCGGTCTACACCGGCGGGGCGCTGTCGGGGGTGACGCTGGTCCAGGTCGTCGCCGGCAACGGCTACACGTGCGCGCTGGACTCCGACGGGGTCGCGTTCTGCTGGGGGTACAACGCCGACGGCGAGCTCGGGAACAACTCGACCGCTAACAGCAGCGTGCCGGTAGCGGTGAACACCGCCGGGGTGCTGTCCGGACAGACCCTGACCGAGCTCACCGCCGGCCAGTACGCGGCGTGCGCGCTGTCGTCTGCCGGGGTCGCGTACTGCTGGGGCCGGGGCACCTCCGGGCAGCTCGGCAACAACACCACGGTAAGCAGCTCGGTGCCGGTGGCCGTGAGCGCCAGCGGTCTCGCCTTCACCGCGATCGACGCCGGCGGCCTGTTCGCCTGCGCGGTGTCCACCGCCGATACCGCGTACTGCTGGGGCGCTAACGCCTCCGGCCAGCTCGGCAACAGCACCACCACGGCCTCGAGCGTGCCGGTGCTCGTGAACCTGCCCGGCGCCTACGTCCTCACTATCACCGCCGGCTTCAACCACGCCTGCCTCGTCAGCGGCACCACCAGCTTCGTCGACTACTGCTGGGGCGATGACACCTACGGCGAGCTCGGCAACGGCACCACCACCGCCACGCCGCAGAGCACTCCGGTGACGCTCGCCGCCAGCAGCGCGCTGACCGGCAAGTCCATCGCCCAGCTCAACGCCGGCTACCAGAGCACCTGCGCGACGGACAGCACCGGCCTGGCCTACTGCTGGGGCGAGAACAACGACGGCCAGGTCGGCAACAACACGACAACCACCGCTGACGCGGCGGTAGCCGTCACCGCGACCGGAGTACTGGCCGGCAAGGACATCACCGAGATCTCCCCCGGCCAGTACGACACCTGCGCCCTGGACAGCACCGGCGCCGCCTACTGCTGGGGGGCCAACCATAACGGCCAGGCCGGCAACCCCGCCACAGCGGTTAACTTCCTGGTGCCGGTGACGGTGTCAGCGTCCCAGACGACCACGATCTCGGCCGGGAACATCCACACGTGCGAGATCAACAGCGGGAAGGCCTTCTGCTGGGGTGACAACAGCAACGGCGAGCTCGGCAACAACAGCACGATGACCAGCAGCGTGCCGGTAGCCGCCTGGACCGGCGGGGTGCTGTCCGGGGTGACCCTGACCCAGATCGCCACCGGCACCAACTTCAGCTGCGCGCTGTCGGCCGCGGGCGCCGCCTACTGCTGGGGCCTGGGCACCAGCGGCCAGCTGGGGAACAACTCGGTCACTAGCAGCGGCGTGCCGGTGCCGGTCTACACCGGCGGGGTGCTGTCGGGGGTGACCCTGACCCAGATCGCCACCGGCAATAACTTCGCGTGTGCCCTGTCCAGCGCGAGTGCCGTCTACTGCTGGGGGGCGGGGGGCAGCGGCCAGCTGGGGAACGGCTCGACCACCGCGGCCCAGAGCACGGCGGTGGCGGTGACGGCGACCGGCGTGCTATCGGGGCAGACCCTGACCGAGATCAGCGTCGGCGGTGCCTTCGCGTGTGCGCTGTCCAGTGCGGGTGCCGTCTATTGCTGGGGGGCGGGGGGCAGCGGCCAGCTGGGGAACGGCTCGACCACCGCCACGCAGAGCACGGCGGTAGCGGTGACCACATCCGGGGTGCTGGCCGGGGGGGTCACCCTGAGCCAGCTCAACATCGGCTCCAACTCCTCGTGCGCGCTGTCCACCGCGGGCCTCGGCTACTGCTGGGGCGGCGGTGCCATCGGCCAGCTGGGGAACGGCACCACCACGGCGGCGCAGAGCACGCCGGTGGCGGTGACGGCGACGGGCGTGCTCTCAGGGCAGACCCTGTCCCAGATCAGCGTCGGCACTACTTTCGTGTGCGTGCTGAGCAACACGGGCGCCGACTTCTGCTGGGGCGAAGACAGCAACGGCCAGCTCGGCAACCCCGACACGGCCGACAACTTCAGCGTCCCGGTGGCGGTGCTGGCCCAGGCGACCATGATCGCGACCGGGTACGACCACTCGTGCCTGCTCCGCAACGGCAAGGCCTTCTGCTGGGGCGACGACACCTACGGCGAGCTCGGGAACAACACCACCACGACGACCCCGGTATCCACACCGGTCCCGGTCTACACCGGGGGGGTGCTGTCGGGGCTGACCCTGATCCAGATCAGCGCCGGACAGGACTGGACGTGCGCGCTGGCCAGCACGGGGGCCGCCTACTGCTGGGGCAACAACAGCACCGCCGTCAGCGGCGACCTGGTCGCCCTGGGGAACAACACGAATACCGCCAGCGACGTCCCGGTCCTGGTGTCTGGCGGGCTGTTTTTCACCCAGATCAGCGTCGGCGGTGACTTCGCGTGCGGGCTGACCAGCGCCGGGGTCGCCTACTGCTGGGGCAACAACCACAGCGGCCAGATGGGGAACGGCGGCACCTCGCTGGCTAGCGTGCCTGGCGCGGTGACGGCCACCTCCGGGAGTCAGCTATACCAGCTGACCCTGACCCAGATCGACGCCGGGGACACTTACGCGTGCGCGCTGGCCAGCACCGGCGCCGCCTACTGCTGGGGGCTTGGCACCAGCGGCCAGCTGGGCAATAGCGCGAGCAGCAGCAGCAGTACGGCGGTGGCGGTAACGGTGAGCGGGGTGCTGTCCGGGGTGACCCTAGTCCAGATCACCACCGGCGGCACCTCCACCTGCGCGCTGGGCAGCGCCGGCGGCGCGTACTGCTGGGGTGCCGGCGGCAGCGGCCAGCTGGGGAACGGGTCGACCACCGCTATACAGAACACGGCGGTGGCGGTGACCGCGACGAGCACCGGGATGCCGCTGGCCCAGATCACGGCCGGTACGAGCTTCGCTTGTGCGGTAGATGTCACGGGCGCCGCCTGGTGCTGGGGCCTCGGCACACCCGGCGACCAGCTGGGGAACAACCTGAACGCCTCAAGCAGCACCCCAGTGGCGGTGACGGCCACCGGGGTGCTGGCGGGCGTGACCCTGTTCCAGATCAGCTCCGGGCAGGTCGACACCTGTACGCAGGGCACGACAGGAGCCTTCTACTGCTGGGGGACCAACACCAACGGCCAGCTGGGGAACGGCTCGACCACCAGCAGCGACGTGCCGGTGGTCGTGGTGGGCATCGTGCCGGGTGCCCCCACCAGCGTCGCTGCCTTCCCCGGGAATACCACCGCCGCCGTGTACTGGGCGACCCCGGCCAGCCTGGGCACCGGAACCCTGACCGGCTACATCGTCATCGCCAGCCCCAGCGGGGCGACCTGCAGCACGACCACCGCGCTCACCTGCACCATCACCGGCCTGACCAACGGCACAACCTACACCGTCACGGTTATCACCGAGACCACCGACGGCGACTCGGTCAACAGCACAGCCGCCACGGTGACCCCCTGGCCGCCGGAAGCCATCGCGGCCGGCGGTCGTGAAAGCTCCTGCACCATCTACAGCGGCAAGGCCTACTGCTGGGGCGACGACAGCGACGGTGAGCTGGGCAACGGCGTCACGACGGCGACCGCGCAGCTCACGCCGGTGGCCGTGTACACCGGCGGTGTGCTCGCCGGGGTGACTTTGACTCAGATCACCATGGGGTACTGGCACGTGTGCGCGCTGGCCAGCACCGGCGCCGTGTACTGCTGGGGGCTTGGCACCAGCGGCCAGCTGGGGAACGGCGGCACCGCCAGCTCCAACGTGCCGGTGCCGGTGTCGGGCGGTCTGACCTTCACCCAGATCAGCGCCGGACAATACAGCATGTGCGGGGTGACCAGCGCGGGCGCCGTCTACTGCTGGGGCCTGGGCAGCAGCGGCCAGCTGGGCGTGAGCGGCTCGACCGCCAGCAGCAGCACCCCGGTGGCGGTGACCACCACCGGGACAGCGCTGGCCGGGCGGACCATCGTCCAGGTCGCCGCGGGTTATTATCACACCTGCGCGCTGGACAGCACCGGCCTGGTCTACTGCTGGGGCGTCGACACCTACGGGCAGGTCGGCACCACCACCACCGTCACCAGCACGCCGCAGCCCGCGGCGGCGGCGGTCTACACCACTGGGACACCGATGGCCGGCCGAACCATCGTCCAGATCACGGCCGGCGGCCAGCACACCTGCGCCCTGGACAGCACCGGCCTGGCCTACTGCTGGGGCTACGGCACGAACGGCCAGCTCGGCAACAACACCGCCACCGCTACGAATGCCCTGCCGGTGGCCGTCTACACGGCCGGCGCGCTGGCCGGCGTGACCCTCGCCACCATCAGCGCCACCGAGTTCCACACCTGCGCGCTGGGCAGCACCGGCGTGGCCTTCTGCTGGGGCTACAACGCCGACGGCCGTCTCGGCGTCAACAACACTACCCAGGAGGATGTCCCCACCGCGGTGTACACCGGCGGGGTGCTGTCCGGCCGGACCCTGACCCAGGTCGGTGCGGGAGACCAGGACTCGTGCGCGCTGGACAGCACGGGTACCGCCTACTGCTGGGGGAACGACGCCAACGGCCAGCTGGGCAACGATACCACCGTGAACGGCGCCCTGGGTTATTACACAGTGGCCGTGCTGGTCGATCCCCAGGCCCCCACCAACGTGACCGCGACGCCCGGCGACACCATCGCGACGGTGTCCTGGACGGCGCCGGTCTACCTCAACAACGGCACCCTGACCGGCTACACCGTCAGCTCCACCCCCGGCACAGCCACCTGTTCCACCGCGGCGGGCACGACCACCTGCACCCTCACCGGCCTGACCGACGGGACCACCTACACCGTCACCGTCATCGACACCACGACCACCGTCCTGGCCACCACCGGCACCTCCGCGCCCAGCAGCCCGGCGACCGTCGAGCCCATCGGGTTCCTGCAGCTGACCTCCCCGGCGTCGCTGACCTGGGCCGTCACCGGGACCGGCCTTAATCGGAGCGTGGTCGACGGTAACTCCGGGGACCAGCAGCTCACGGCCACCGACAACACCGCGACGGGAGCCGGCTGGCATATCACGGTCTCGGCCACGACCTTCACCACCGGGCCGAAGTCGCTGCCCAATGCCGGAGCCGTTGACTTCACCGGCAGCGTCAGCAGTTCCCTGGCCAGCACCGCCCCAAG
>Ga0070761_10001188_pt1 | contig 16399 bp, 13 predicted proteins | sample HubBroMetageREF1_FD_66724 | JGI IMG/M metagenome (GOLD analysis project Ga0070761, IMG submission 66724) | Reference soil microbial communities from the Hubbard Brook experimental Forest, New Hampshire, USA - Hubbard Brook CCASE Soil... | ecosystem: Environmental > Terrestrial > Soil >... | reverse complement strand
TCACCATTACGGTGCGGACACCCAAATCGTGCAATTCCGTAATCAACGCGGCCGAATCCGCTCGCGGTGGATCGCTGAGAGCGACGATTCCCGCGAGCTTCACGGCCTGCGGCGGACCCACCGCGACGGCCAGGACCCGGAAACCTTGTGCCTCAAGTTCGTTCGCCGTCTGGGACGCGTCCTTCGCCGATTGCGCCAGCCCGGCAACCGCGGCAAAGGCTCCCTTGACCACGCGTACGGAAGCGCCGCCCGGATCTGTGGCAGTCGCCTGCGACATCTTGGTCGCAGGATCGAAGGGAATGAACCTAACCAGTTTCGGCAGATCGACGGCCACCTTCTTGGCGGCGGCCCGGATGGCCCCATCCACCGGATCTTGCCCGCCGTCTGAACTCGCCAGCGCAGCCAGTCCCAACACGTGCGGCTCGTCGAATCCGGCCATGGCGTGCACCGCCGTAACCGTCAGTGCGTTTTGCGTGAGCGTGCCGGTCTTATCCGCGCACAGCACGTCGATGCTGGCCGCTTCATCCACGGCGGACAGGCGCGTCGGCAGAACGCCGAGTTTGGCCAGAGCCCGCGCGCCGAGCGCCGCCGCAAGCGTAAAGGTGGCCGGCAGTGCTACCGGGATCGACGCCAGAACCGCCGTGAGCACCAGCGGGACGATCTCCCCAATCGGCATCTTGAGAACGTAGGCATAGCCGACCAATATCACGATGAGGACGCCATTGAACATGGCAAGATTGCGCACCACGCGCAGAACGGCTTTCTGCTGGGTACTCTCGACGTGCGCGGTGCGAACCAGCTCCGCGGTGCGCCCGAACTTTGTGCGCGCTCCGGTCGCGGTGACCTCCGCAACCGCTTCACCGCGCCGCACCAGCGCTCCCGCATAGGTATCGAACCCTGCGCCAGCCTCGATCGGAACGGATTCGCCGGTGAGCATGGACTGGTCCAGCAGCACCGATCCCTCGGTCAGGCGCGCGTCGGCGGCAACCACGGCGCCGAGCGATAGCTTTACCAAATCGCCAGGCACCAGCCCGGCCGCCGGCACTGTCGCCCAAGTACCGTCGCGGCGGACAGACGCGTTCAGCGCGAGCCGCGACTTCAGCGCCGCCAGCGTTGCCTGCGCGCGCCCTTCCTGGAAAAACCCGAGAGCGGCGTTGAAGGCCAGCAGAACCGCGATAATCGCAGCCTCTACATACTTGCCCAGGACAATCTCCAGCACGATGGCCGCTTCGAGCATCCATGGCACCGGCGCCCAGAACTTGGTCAGCGCCCTGCGTAGCGGATGCAGAGACGTATCGGGTACGGCGTTTGGGCCGAACTTTTCGAGCCTTCGGCGGACTTCCTCCCCGGTGAGTCCGGTCGCGGGCGGGGCGTTGTTAGCGGGAGGCGGTGCGGCGATTGTGGCCATACTATTTCGTGAGCAGCTTGCGGATCGATTTCAATTCTTCCTGGCGTTTCGCAGTGGTCTTGGGATATGCCATCTTCAGTTCATTGAGCGCTTCAAGCACGATTTGGGAAACAATCAACCGGGCATTCTCCTTGTCGTCGGCGGGGACCACGTACCAGGGCGCGTGATGCCTGCTGGTGGCGTTCAGGCACTCCTCATAAGCCGCCATGTAATCCTTCCAATATTTCCTCTCGTGAATGTCCGCGAGGCTGAATTTCCAGTTCTTTTCCGGCTCGTCGATCCGCTCCAGGAATCGCTTTCGCTGTTCGTCCCGCGAAAGGTGCAGGAATATCTTGATGGTGCGCGTTCCGTTTCGATAAAGGTGGCGCTCCAGGTCTACGATGGACCGATAGCGCTCCTCCCAGATGTTGTTTTCGTCGCGCAACTCTTCGGAAAGTCCCTGGCTGCGGAGAATCTCCGGATGCACCCGGACCACCAGCACCTCCTCATAATAGGAACGATTGAAAATGCCGATCTGCCCGCGTTCGGGAAGCTTGCACGTCGTGCGCCAAAGAAAATCGTGCTCCAGCTCGGCGGCGCTCGGCTGCTTGAAACTGGATACCTGGCAGCCTTGCGGATTGACGCCGGACATTACGTGCCGGATGGCGCCGTCCTTGCCGGCGGCGTCCATCCCTTGAAAGACGATCAGCAATGCATAGCGGCCTGACGCGTAGACCAGGCGTTGCAGCGAGCTCAACTGCGCAACGTGTTCTTCCAGAACTTCCTGATACTCTTTCTTCGCCTTGCAAAAGGGCTTCACGCGCGTCGGCCAGTCGCTGAGTTCGACTTTCTTCCCGGGCCGCACGCGGAAATCCTTTGAGTTAATGCTCGTCTTCATGACTACACCTTTGCCTCTGGCGGGTCGGCGGCGCCTCCCGGCGGCAGGACATCCGGGAGGTCGAGGCGCGCCACACCAATCCGGTTGTCGGCCATCCCGTAATAAACGTCGAAGCGTTCCGGTTTGCCAAGATCGTCGCGCCGGTCAATGCCGGTGGGGAACACCACATTGGCAACGGTGCCGCTGCGTTCCTGCGGCACCTCCGGCGTCAGCACCGGCTCCGGCGAGCGGTAGCGGACCACCAGTGGATGCTCCTTCGAGAACACCATCACCCCGGCCGCGTAGCAAAGCGTGTGTCCGGGGCTCGGGTCCACAATCTCACTGACGCCGTGGTAAACGATCAGCCAGCCATGCCGGGTTAGGATGGGCGGAGTGCCACCTCCGATTTTGAGCCGCTCCCATGGCGCCACCGGAGAAGCCAGCCGGTGATGTAAGCCAAACTGGACATTGTGTTTGTGTTCATGGTCCACCGAGGGCATCGGGGCGTACGAGATCCAGATGCTTTCCCGGTCGAGATCCACTTCGCGCGGACCAGGGCAGCAGGCGGTTTCCTCCGGGCGAGTGCCGGGAAAAAGCGGCCGGTGCAGGATGGCCAGTTCCTGCGGCCCGGAGGGATCGGGAATGGTGACGGGGAAGAGACTGGCATCTTTGTCGTCCACGCCTTGAAATTCAATGCCCTGGTACGGACTGAAGGCCGCCAGCCCCAGACGCCGCCAGTGGAAGAGATCTCTCGATATGGCCAGGGCGATGCGTGGACCTGCGGCCGACAATGCCGTGTAAGTCATGACGTAATGCTGGAGCGGTTCCACGAACGTGATGCGCGGATCCTCGCAGCCACCGCCGCAGTTGGGCCGCCGCTCATAATCGGCTTCCGGCTCCAGCGCGATGCCCAGCCGCTCGACGCCTGTGGGATCGCCGGCGGCATTGAACCGCACGCGGGCGATGCCGATTCGCGAGTAATTCCCCTTCGCCACCAGCCGGGGGAACAGATAAAGATGGCCGTCGGTACCCCGTGCAGCGGCCGGATTCAGGACGCCTTCGACCTCCTGGGGATTACCCGGCTCCGGCTCCATCACCAGCCCCAGGCGCTGCAACTGAAAGTCACTCATAAGCAGGCGATGATCGCCTCTGTAACCGGCTTAGTCTCCTGGGGACCTCGGACCGCTATGGAAATAACGCCTGCTTCCTTAGCCGGGTAGTCGTTTCCGCCGGGGAATAAGGCGTCGCCGATGAAAACCATTTCTTCGATTGAAATTCCCAGGATGTCTCGCAGCTTTCGGATTCCGTATGCTTTGTCAATGCCGGGTTTGGTGACATCGATGGATGTCGCGCCGCCCATGCGGACGGAGAAGTTGGGGATCAGGGTGTCGAGGATCGCTTTGATCTTCTTCCTCTTGGCGTAATCGGGATCCCATTTATCCTTTTCCGCCAACGGGGCCTGCTGGCCTAATGCGGAAAATGTGATTTGGCTTCCCCGGTCTTCAATCGCCTCTCCCCAGACCTTGGCGGCCTTGAAGCCCGCTAGTGCGACGGCTTTCTCCAGGGAACCGATAATCTGCTTTTTTTCGTCCGCGGTGAAATCTTCCGAATAGAGCTTCTTCCAATCTCCGTCGTATTGGAAGAACTTTGTTCCACATGTAGGAAGAATCGACAGATTCATCAGCCGTTCGTCATGCGGAAGGTGGGAGAGAACCTGTTTTTCAAATTGCGGCCAATCGCCTCCGGAAATCACAGAGACCTTGACAATGCCGAGAAGATCGTGCAACAACCGCGCCATTTCTGGATCGATGGCCGACTTGCTTTCGGCAAGTGTGCCGTCCAGGTCGTAAACAATCAGCTTTTTCATTCCGGTCTTTCCTGTGCGTCGAGGAATTTTGAGCAGCAGCGGGAATCGTGGGGCGGACCCCCTGGTCCGCGCGGGTCCCCCTGGACCCGCTCTTCGTCCGTGGAACCAGTCCCCTAACGGTCGCGGCAAACTGACAAAATCTTCGCCCCGGCTCCACGTCCAGTTACCAATCTACGGTAAGTTTTCGTCGTGCTTGCCGATGTACTGTTTGAGAACTCTACTTGTCATATTTTAGTCCCGTTGATCGCTGTGCCGGTAGCATCATCGCTGCCACAGGATTCGTGCTTCTTCCAATGGGATCGCAACGCCTTCGCGGTGCGGTATCGCTCGCGCCGTATAGTCGTTAACAGGGCGTGTTGCCGGCACTCGTGCGCGATAAGCGTAGCCTCCGGATTCGCCTGGCAGTTGATGAACGCGCTCCATCTCGTGGCGCGCAGCGTTGCCGCCTTTGACCCCGTCGGCATATAGCTCCAACCGTAGCGCGTTCGGGTCCAGATCGTGGATATACACCCGGATCTCAAAGACGTGCTGCCCCCCGCTGGTCTCGACCCTCACTTCACCGAAGCGCACACCGGGCCATTCCTTTTCCAGAGAGTGCTGCCAATCGACCATTTGCTTGGCCGCTGCTCCCGCGTTGGCAGCACGCTCACGGTAGGCCGCCGCACCAGGGAGGTAGTGTTGCTCCGTGTATTCGCGCACCGCGCGGTCCGCGGAGAAGCGCGGCGTCAAGCTGGCCATGCTTTTCCGCATCCGCGCCACCCAAGCCGTGGGGATACCCTGCTCGTCGCGGGCATAAAACTCGGGAATCACTTGCCGCTCGAGCAGGTCATAGAGCGCTTCAGCCTCGGCAGTGTCCCAAGCCGGATCGTCACCATGCTCCCGCCCGTCCCCCAAGGCCCACCCGACTTCAGGCGTGTAGGCTTCCGCCCACCAGCCGTCTAACTCCGATAGATTGAGGCCTCCATTAACCAGCACCTTCATGCCGCTTGTCCCGCTCGCTTCCCAGGGCCGTCGAGGCGTGTTAATCCAGACGTCCACCCCTTGCACCAGGTGCGAGGTCAGGAGCATGTCGTAGTCACTGAGAAAGATCGCATGCGGGCGTGTCTCGGGTTGCCGGATAAAATGCATCCATTCCCGAATCAGGTCCTGTCCAGCCTGGTCCGCCGGATGCGCCTTGCCGGCGATAATAAGTTGCACCGGGCGCTGCGGATTGGTCAGAATACGAAGCAGCCGCGACGGGTCATGTAGCAGCAGGTTCGGTCTCTTGTAGGTTGCGAAACGGCGCGCAAAGCCCAGCGTCAGGGCGTTGGGATCGAAGAGATGCTTCGCAGCTTCGGCCTCCTCGGAGAGCGCGCCTGTTGCGGTCAGGTCCCGCGACAATCGTTCGCGAGCATACTCAACAAGGGACTTGCTGGCGGCCGTTCGAAATTGCCACAGCCTGTGGGCGGAGACCTTGAATATGTCTTGTTCCAGGGTCTCGGCGATTCCCAGCCAACGGTCCTTCTTACAGGTTTCCGTCCAAAGATCGTCCGCAGGGGCCGAGTCCCAGGTGGGCATGTGGACTCCGTTCGTCACGTGTCCGATAGGGATTTCGTCCTCCGGCCACCGCGGAAACAGAGGCAGAAAGAGACGCCGGCTGACCGTCCCGTGCAAGCGGCTCACCCCATTCACCGCTCCGCTCCCGCGGATTGCCAGATAGGCCATGTTGAAAGGTTCCGACCCGTCGGCCGGGTTCTGCCGGCCAAGAGCCAGCAAATCGTGAAGTGCGATGCCGAGTTTCTTTTCGGCATACCCCCCAAGGTATTGCACGATCTGCGTGGGCGCAAAACGGTCAAAACCGGCGGCCACCGCAGTGTGGGTGGTGAAGAGATTGCCCGCTCGTGTAGCCGCCAGCGCGGCTTCGAAGGGCTGCCCAGTCTCTTCCATGAAGTTACGGGCACGCTCCAACACGGCAAACGCCGCGTGCCCTTCATTCAAGTGACAGATTTCCGGTTCGAGGCCGATCGCGCGCAGCAGCCGCCAGCCGCCGATACCGAGCAGGATTTCCTGCTGGAGGCGCAACTCAGGTCCGCCTCCATAGAGCTCGCTCGAAATCCCCCGACGAGCGGGGAAGTTCGCCGCGTCATTACTGTCCAGCAGGTAGAGATTCACTCTGCCGACCTTCGCCTGCCAGGCGCGCAGCCAGACCGAGTAACCAGGCAACGCGATCTCCAACCGCAACCACTCTCCATTGGGTTGGCGCAATGGCGTTATCGGCAACTGCCCAGGATCGTTATATGGGTAGAGTGCCTGCTGTTGTCCGTTCTTGTCGATCACCTGGCGAAAATAGCCCTGTTGGTAGAGCAGCCCCACACCGGCTACCGGCACACCCAGATCGCTAGCGGCTTTGAGTTGATCGCCGGCCACATTACCAAGCCCGCCCGAGTAGATGGGCAGAGCTTCGCTCAACATGAATTCCATGCTGAAATACGCGGCACAAGTCAGCGGAGCCTTCGGATGAGTTCGCTGAAACCACGCGGGCGCTTCCGCCGCCTGCCGGCCGGCTTCGACCAAACCATCCACACATTTCCGGAAAGCGGGATCGGCTAGGACGCGCTCGGTCCGATCGCGCGACGCCGTCTGCAGGACCACCCACGGGTTATGCGTGATCTCCCATAGTTCGGGATCAAGCTGCCGCCATACTTCGTCACTACCATGATTCCACGACCAATGCATATCCAAGGCAAGTTCCGCCAGGGAATCGACCCCCTCGATTTCCGTAGGCAGGAGATGGTATGCGGGGTGGCTGACACCGGTTTGTTCGCTCATGATCTCTGTGCTTTAAGCTCCTGCTCCGTCGCACCGTGATGGGATCTGCCGAACCCCGCGGCGCGGCAGCAGCGCCCTATCCTAAAGCGCCGCTCACCGGAAGGGAAGGTTCGTCTCCGGGTTGGTGCAGCCAGTATGGTGGCCGGCCGTAGTGAACGTAAAGCCGATTTTCATACTCCCGAGTTATCGACATCGATTCGGTGTACTCCGGAGCGTTCTGGATGGCGTCTCGGGAGAGGCCGGCGTACACTTTCGAATCCGCCCAGCTCACGCGGTCGATCCACGCGGGTGAAACCAGCACCTTCTTGCCCGGCCACCAATTCCGCGTAGCCACTTCGATGTAGCGGATCGCCCAGGCTTCATCGTCCACGACGAACCCTTCCACATGGCCGATTTCACCGTCAGCCGCCTCAATGTTGTATCCAGTGACCGCTTCGGTGCTGCGCAGATGTGAATCCGTCAACTCTCTCGCGATCCTCTCTGCCAAGGCTTCCCTGGAGGCAAAGGTTGGAATAGACAAGCCCGCCGGATAAAATGCCGGGCCCCACAGGTAAGGGCCATCCCAATAACAGGGATAACCGTAATACCCGTAATATTCGGCCTCGTTCTGCCGGGAGATGGGCTGGTGCGTGTCGACGTTCGGGCTGTGTTCAACCTGCGTCTTCGTTAGCGCCACATCCACACGCTTGGCATCCCAGTCGGCATGCGCCACGGAAATTGGCGAGATGAGGACTTGGCGGCCGCCTAGCCAGCCACCTGTTTCCACCACGAAGTAGCGGATCGCCCATGTCTTATCGTCGAAATATAGTTGATCTACGGTTCCAAGCTCACCGTCCGTAGCCCGGATCGCGAAACCCTTCAGATGCGCAGTATTTCTCAACATAGTGTTTGTCCTCAGGAACGCGCGGCCGGCTCCAGCGCTATCGCGCAGGCCGCTGCAACTAGTTCGGGCGAGTGCAATGTCACATTCAGAGGCTGCGTGCCTTCGATAATGTTCTTTGCTCTTTCGACGTCGCCGGTCGTGCCATGCACCATCGGCAGGAACTTGTCCGTGTTGAGGGCTATTTCGTACTTGACGACACTATCCTTCGGAATACCCATGCTGAAGAGCCCCGCACCGATGGCGCTCAAACCGCCCCATTTTGGCCCAATACTTCATGCGGTCGCCAATATTATGGTATCCCACTACGTGTTCATCAGTATGGGTATTCCTTGCCGACGATCGACAATACCGATGCGTCCCCGTGGGGCGGGCGTCCACGCCTGCGCGGGACGCCCACGTCCCGCTATAGCCGGACCTGGAGGTCCCCGAGCACAGTCCAAACCCACCGCAAACTGGGGAAAAGGCGGGCCTGGTGGAGACCCGCCGCAGGCGTGGACGGCCGCCCCCCATGGACTGCCCCACAGTCTGTTATCAACTCTTAGCTGGGACAGCACACTAGCAACTAGCCGTCCACTTCTTCCACAATCCCGCAGATCATCGCCTCGGTCGTAAGCATGAGAGACGCTATGGAAGCTGCATTCTGCAAAGCCGTGCGAGTCACCTTGGTGGGGTCGATTACGCCCGCCTTCACCAGGTCTTCGTACTGCTCGGTGGAGGCGTTGAAGCCGAAGTTCGAATCCGCGTGGTTCTTGATCTTTTCGACCACGGTGGCGCCCTCGGTCCCGCAGTTCAGTACGATCTGCCGCACCGGCTCTTCGCAAGCACGGCGCACGATGGTGACGCCAAACTGCTCGTCGCCTTCGAGCCTCAGCTTTTCCAGTGCGATCGCGGCGCGCAGCAGGGCCACGCCTCCGCCCGGCACGATGCCCTCCTCGACCGCCGCGCGAGTTGCATGTAGAGCGTCCTCGACACGGGCCTTCTTCTCTTTCATTTCGGTCTCGGTCGCGGCGCCGACTTTGATAATCGCCACGCCGCCGGCCAGCTTCGCCAACCGCTCCTGGAGTTTCTCGCGGTCGTAGTCCGAAGTAGTCTCGTCGATCTGGGCGCGGAGTTGCTTGATGCGGCCCTCGATGTTCTTCTGCGATCCGCCGCCGTCGATGATGGTGGTAGTGTCCTTGTCCACCGTGACGCGCTTGGCGCGGCCCAGATCCTCCAGCTTGATGCTTTCCAGTTTGATGCCGGTTTCTTCCATGATGGCTTTGCCTCCCGTCAGGATCGATATATCTTCCAGCATTGCCTTGCGGCGGTCGCCGAAACCCGGGGATTTCACCGCGCAGGCACTCAGCGTGCCACGCAGCTTGTTGACCACCAGCGTGGCTAACGCTTCGCCATCCACGTCCTCCGCAATCAAGAACAGCGGCTTGCCGACGCGCACCACTTGCTCGAGAATTGGCAAGAGGTCCTTCATGTTCCCGATCTTCTTGTCGTGAATGAGAATATAGGGATCCTCGAAAACGCATTCCATCCGCTCGCTGTCGGTTACAAAGTAGGGTGAGAGGTAGCCGCGGTCGAATTGCATCCCGTCGACTGTCTGCAACTCGGTGGTCATGGTCTTGGATTCCTCGACGGTGATCACGCCGTCCTTGCCGACCTTCTGCATGGACTCGGCAATGATGTTGCCAATGGTGGTGTCGCTGTTGGCGGAAATAGTGCCAACCTGTGCGATCATATCGCCGGTAACCGGCTTGGAGAGCCGCTTGACTTCCTCGACGGCCACTTCCACAGCTTTATCGATGCCGCGCTTGACAGCCATGGGGTTCGCGCCGGCGGTGACCGCCTTGACGCCTTCACGGTAAATCGCCTGGGCCAGAATCGTGGCCGTAGTAGTGCCGTCGCCGGCCACGTCGGAAGTCTTCGACGCCACTTCGCGCACCATCTGGGCGCCCATGTTTTCGAGGGGATCCTTCAGCTCGATCTCTTTCGCCACCGTCACACCGTCTTTAGTGATGGTCGGCCCGCCGAATTTCTTTTCGAGAACGACGTTGCGTCCCCGGGGTCCGAGGGTCACCTTCACCGCCTCGGCCAGCTGATTGACGCCGCGCAGGATCGCTTGGCGGGAATGATCGCTATAAACAATCTGTTTTGCCATAAATGGTTTCCGTATTGGTCGATTCGAATTTAACTGGCTTTCAGGAGCGCTTTGGGCGCCGCATCCAGAACTCCGAGGACGTCGTCTTCGCGCATGATGATGTACTCAGTGCCGTCCAGTTTGATCTCGTTGCCAGTGTACTTGCCAAACAGGATGCGGTCGCCGGCTTGGACATCTAAGGCGACCAACTTGCCATCATCCAGCCGCTTGCCCTTTCCGATGGCCATCACTTCACCCTCCTGCGGCTTTTCCTTCGCCGAATCCGGGATGATGATGCCTTTGTGGGTGGTTTCTTGTTCCTCGATCCGCTTCACCACGATGCGGTCGTATAGGGGTCGAATATTCATTTTGCTATTAACCTCCAGTTGGATTGTATGACGCGAAGACCAAACCCTTCTGCAGATGCCGCGAATGAGCGGAGACACTGACATAGGGTAGTTTGAGAAACGACTTGGTCGTCACCTGTGTAATCTCGATGCTGTTGCATCCATGAGATTTCACCTTCGCGATGAGCCGCTTCAACGCGGTAGCCAGTGTCGTTTGCCGATCAAATCCGAAGACGGTGGCCTGGATCTCCCCAGCCATGAAAAAGAACGTCCATCCGGCTTCCCGGAAGTCTTTCTCCAACACGGAACGAGCGCCAGTGAGCGCTGCCCATCCATTCGATTCAGGCTTGCGCTGGAGCAGCAGAGTATCGGGCAGATGCGCGCCTTCTTCAATGAAAATGTCCCCTGCTGCGATTTCGTCGGTCGTTGGCATTAGTTTGCGCCCGCGGTATGGGCTAGCCATTCCACCGGGTGGCTGCGGATGTTGCCATCGCGTTCGGTGATGTCCGCCCACTTGACATCCGGTCTGAGGTGGAGAAAAACACCTTGGGTACCCTGGTAGGTGCCAGTGGCCAGCACCACTTCGTCGCCTTCGCGGAATGCTGGATCGGCGGGAACTGTCTCGATCATGCTTATTTACTCCTTCGCTATTTGAAAGTAGTGGGTCATTTGGCGTTTTGTGGGGCGGGCAGAATTGCCCAATGCCACTTACTTTTCCCGCAACCGACACCTGCACTAATCGTGGGGCGGGCCTCTAGGCCTGCGGCGGGCGTCCACGCCCGCTCGTTCCGTTGCGCCAAGAGCGGGTCCTGGAGGACCCGCGCAGACCTGGAGGTCCGCCCCACAACATTCCGCAGCATTTCCCGACATTGGGAAAAGTATGCGGCATTGGGCAGAAAACCCAAATCTGACCCGTATTACCTGGACGCGATGGGCGTGCCGATCACCGTGCCAATCACCTCGCCGGAGATCACTATTTCCACACGCCGGTTCTGCTGCCGGCCGTCCGCGGTGTCGTTGGAAGCCACCGGTTGAGTCTTGCCGAAGCCCTTCGACGTGACCGAGCCCGCCGCCATTCCCTGGTCGGTCAAGTATCCGCGCACTGCCTCGCCACGTTGTTCGGAGAGCTGCTGATTATAGTCGTCCCCGCCCACATTGTCCGTGTGACCTTCCACATCCAGCCTGAGACCCGGATGCCCGGAGACGATACCGGCCACCTTGGCCAGTTTCTCGCGCGCCAGGGGCCGCAACGAATATTTGCCGGTGTCGAACAGGACATCCGACATGTTCACAATCAAACCACGCGCTGTGTCGCGGGTCTGAAGAATCGCGTTGAACTGGGCCAACAACTGGGTTCGCAACTCGGCTTTGTCGGCCTGCAACTGCGCCGTCTGCTTTGCGGCGGCGTCCAGATCGGCCTGGCTGGCCGCCCTTTGCGCCTCATTCTCCAGCTTCAGACGATCGATCTCCGATGCACCGGCGGACGCGCTCGTTGCGTTCTCCAGTTTCAAGCGATCCGCCTCGGCGGCAGCGGCCTCCGTGCGCGCGTCATTTTCGCGTTTCACGCGATCCGCTTCCGCCAGAGAAGATGCCGCCTGCGCTTCCTTTTCCCGCGTCAAGCGCTCCGTCTCCGCCTGCGCCGCGACCCTCGCCGCTGCGGCCTCGCGTGTGACGCGATCCGTTTCGGACTCAGCGGCAGCGCGCCCGCTCTCCGCACGCGCTTCGCGATCCACCGACTGTTGCCGCTCTGCGGCCAAGGCGTCTGCATCCTGGCGCTTTACCGCGATTGCCCGCGAGTCTTCGGCCGTCTGCACGGCTTCCCGGGCAGTCATGATTACAGACTTGTTGCCGGCGTGGCGATCCTGGTAGGCTTGGGCCTGAGACAGGCTTGCTTCAGCTTTCTGAAAGGTTTCGGCGGCATAACGATCCGCTCCCTCGGCGCGCGCGATTTGCACTGCGTTGCGCGCTTCGTAGAGTTCCAGCGGTTGCTTCCGATCGAACTGCAGTGCCAGCGGGTTCGCCAGGCGCTGATACTGGCCGCGTTGCAAGAGTTCATACTTGGCGTCGATCTCCTCGATCTTCCCCTTGGTGTCCGGACGCACCACGTTTTCCATCACAATCAGGTCGCTTGGCTGGGTGACCGCGTAGTAAGGTTCGGCGGTGACTACTAACCCGAATACCTGCAGTTCGGTGGTTACGTGGAGCTTGCTTTTCGTCCCGTCCAGCAGAACTTCGCCTAGGTTTGCCGTGCGGCCCTCGGGAGTGACGGCCCACAACACATATGTGAGGTATTCCGCTCCGTTTTGAGTCGCTGGCTGCAGGCCATCGAATTCCGCTTCGATCGCGATGTTGCCCGGCTTGCTCTCTACCTTGGCCTCACCGCGTGCACTCGGGAGAAACTCGGTTCCCCGGAAATCGATTCTTGTCGAACCGTGGCGCCGGTAATTAATGGCCTTCACGGTCCGCTCGGTGAGCGTCACGCGGTAAATGGGCGTGTCCTTCGGCGTCTGAGCCGATAGGAGTCCGCACAACATAAGGAATGCGCCGGTAAGTTTCATGGGGTTGCCCTTCATTTCGTTTATCGCCAGACTATTGGCTGCCGCCGGCTGAAGCGCTCGCGCGCTCGTGTGCCGGATGCTTGTCCAGTTCCGCAATCAGTCTCGCGGCGGCCCTCGGCGAACGCACAGACGTAGTCAGAATCTCCCGGTTCTCGAGTTTCTTGCCGTACATCTGGGCATTAGCGTCCAGATCCTGCCGCAGTGTGGCGCCTTCCAGCGCAACGCCCGCAAAAAGGCCCTGGGACCGCGACCATGAGAGAATCTCGGCGTGCATTTGAAGGTCGGTTTGAGCTTCGGCCGTGCGCCCCACAGGCCCCGCCGCAACCGAGGCGTCCGCGCCCAGAGTGAACTTGCTGGATAGCAGCTTGTCCTCTCCCCCCTGGTTCATCACCAGCATGATTACATCCGTCGTAGAGCCGCCGATCTGGAATCCGAAGCTGCCGCCCTCGATGATGACCGTGCCGGGCGCAGACCAGCCGCCATGACGCCGGCACGACACGTAACCTTTTCCGTACTTGCCCCCGAACATGAAAGCCGCGCTCTTCTCGCTGGGAACAATTACGATGCAATGGGCGCGCGCCAGCAGATCTTCCGGGATGCCCTTATCCGGCGTCGTCATAATTTCGGAGAACACCACAGCCGTTGCATTGAGCCGCTTTACGGAATTGTTTTCTTTGGCCAGCAGGGGTGCAATCGCCAGGGGCGCAATCGCCAGAGTAGCCGCTAGTATCATTCGCATATTTGCCTCTTCCGTCGACCCGTGTAAACCCATAAGGGGTTGGGCGACAGCCCGCCTTAGTGCACGAGTCGCACCAACTCTATGTTTTGTTGAGCCAACTCGCCACGGACGGCTTGCGCGCCCGGCCAGGAGGCCGCGTTCGGCCCGGCGAATGACCACCTATGGTCACTTGACGAGGCGCGGTCAGACCTTGGAACGTATGGCGATGCTTGTGACAATTGTATTTGCCGCGTGAAAGCAGCGTTGGCAAGCAAGGCGTGCGAGCGCCGGAGCATTTCAGCGGCTTCGAGAAGCGGGCGGCTGGCAAGCGCGATTGCAGCAGGGGTGGCATTTCCGGAGTAGTACCCGCGCCGAGATGCAGAACATGCACCTATGTGCTGAATTTGCGTGGTGGTTAGTTTGCCTTGTGGGGCGGGCGTCCACGCCTGCGCGGGTTCTCCAGAACCCGCTCTTCGTCGAGCGCAGCTCGCCTTAGCCGGCTGAAAAGCCAGCTGTGGGCAGAATTGCCCGCCCCACACCGGCGAATCGGTGGTTCTGAGAATTCACATCCACCTTCAATCCGGCGCCGCTGGTGGCTGCGCTGACTTCTGGCTTCTGGCGCCGCAAGCGCATTCACATAAACCAGGATTTCCGTCAAACCGGTTGCTCGGTGGCTTTTACCGCACTACGAATCGCGCGTTGCTCGATAGCGTGCCGCCCGGTGTGGCCACCTGAATTGGCCCGCTGGTCGCGCCGGCCGGCACCGTGGTAGTGATTTCGGTGGGCGAGACCACTGTGAATGCCGCCGCGACGCCATGAAAGGTGACGCCGCTTGCGCCGGTGAGATTGCTCCCCAGAATCTTGACAGCGCCGCCCGCCGTGCCGGAGGCCGGAATCGCTTCCACAAGCGGGCTCAGACCCGTCACCAAGCGGAATACCGTTCCGCAGCCGCTGGGCCCCTCAAAGTCATAGCAGCCGCCGTCCAGGTATCCGCCCAGGACGGTCGTCCCATAGAATTCCCCATTGGTGGCCTCGACCATCGCGGCGTAGGGAGATTGGCCTTTCGCGCACGCGTCGGTCATCTGCCTTGGACCGTCCAACTGGTTGCAGAAAGACAATAGCGTCTCGGGGACCCCTTCCGAATTCAATTTATATATTGTCCCGCCGTTGGTTCCGTTGCCGCTGGTTGTGCCATAGATATATCCGTCGCTGCCCAAAGTCAGCGCGTGGGGGCCGCTGCCGTCGGTGCACCCGGTTTGCGAACAGAAACTGTACAGCGTCGTAACGGCGCCGCCGGGGGGCATCTTGAAAACTGTCCCATCGCCGTTTGCCCCGCCCCGGCCTGCGGTGCCGTAGAAGTCCCCAGTGCTTGTCTGAACCAGCCCCGCGAGCGGGGAATCGCCGTCCGCGCACTGTGGTTCGGAGCAAAAGCTATACAGCGTCGTCAACGTCCCAGCCGGCGTGATCTGGAACACCGTTCCACCACCGTAGGCGCCGCCTGCCGAGGTCGTCCCGTAAAAGTTCCCATCCTCCGCCTCGATCAGCCCCGCCCAGGGTGTTGCGCCGTCGGCGCAAGCAGGGCCCTCGGAACAGAAGGTATATAGGGTCGTCAGCTTGCCACTCGGAGTGATCTTGAAGACGGTCCCCGCCAGATTGGCCCCGCCTCCGTTGGTCGTGCCGTAGAACTCCCCGCCGGCCGCCTGGACCAGGCCCAAAGGGCCGCCTCCATCGGTACAGGGTGAGCCCAGCGGGCAGAAGCTATACAGTGTTGTCAGCGCGCCACCCGGCGCAAACCTGAAGACAGTGCCGCTATAGTAGGCTCCGCCAGAGCCAGTTGTGCCGTACAAGGCCCCATCGATCGCCTGGACTAGCCCAGCTTGCGGATTGCGGCCATCCGCGCAGTTGGCTTGGGAGCAGAAGCTGTAGATCGTCTTCAGCGTGCCGGCCGGCGCGACCGCGAAAATCGTCCCGCCGTTATGCGATCCGCCATACTCGGTGGCCCCGTACAGGCCGCCATCGTCCGCCTGCACCAGCGCTGCAAACGGCGCGTCGCCGTCCGTCCAATCGAAGCTAAATAGGCTGGTAAAGTCTTGCGCGGGTAACCCGATCGCCATGGCGCTGCACAGCGCCAAGAGATTGAAGGTTCGTTCCATTGGCCCTCCGTTGGCACGACAGACCATGTCGCGGTGTCTTTTTGTGGATCATAACACGCCGGCTTCCCATACATGACATGATTCAATCGCGCCTTTTGACCGGAACGTTCACCACCGCAGCTTTTGGCCGAAGTAGTCTCCGGCAGTTGAATTCACAGATTCTTCCGCGAAATGCCCAGCTTGCGCATCATGGCGTTGAGGGTCGTGCGGTGCAGTCCAAGGCGGGTGGCGGCCGTGGTGACCACCCCGCCGCTGTCCCGAAGCACCCGGACGATATGCTCCCGCTCCATTTGCTCGAGCGTGGCGCCGCCGGCCACTTCTGCCGCAGCCGGCCGTATTTCCGCTAAAGGCGCGCGCAGGCTGGCTCCCGTGGAAAGGATAACCGACCGTTCGATGAAGTTCTCGAGCTCCCGCACGTTCCCTGGCCATTGCCAGCTCACCAGGGCGCGCATCGTCTCCGACGGAATCTTGTCGATCTGCCTGCCCATTTTCGCGGCGTATTTCTTGGTGAAGTGCCGGGCGAGTATCGGTATGTCCTCCGGGTGATCGCGCAACGGAGGCGTCGTGATCGGAAATACTTTCAGCCGGTAATAGAGATCGCTGCGGAAGAGTTTATCTCCCATCATCTGGGTGAGATTCCGGTTGGTGGCGGCCACCAGCCGGACGTCGATGG
>Ga0070761_10001187_pt1 | contig 16403 bp, 13 predicted proteins | sample HubBroMetageREF1_FD_66724 | JGI IMG/M metagenome (GOLD analysis project Ga0070761, IMG submission 66724) | Reference soil microbial communities from the Hubbard Brook experimental Forest, New Hampshire, USA - Hubbard Brook CCASE Soil... | ecosystem: Environmental > Terrestrial > Soil >... | reverse complement strand
GACCTGATTTTCATGGACATCGTCATGCCGGGAATGAACGGCTACCAGGCAACCCGCGCGCTCGCCAACGATCCGCGTACGCAACGCATACCCATCATCATGGTCACGTCCAAGGGCCAGGAGACCGACCGCATCTGGGGACTGCGCCAGGGGGCCGTGGACTACATGGTCAAGCCCGTGTCGCCGGATCAGCTGGTCGCCAAGGCGCAGGCGACACTCTCCGCGTGACGGCCTAAGCATGAGCGAAGTCCCGGGCGCACCCGAAGTTCAGTTGAAGGCCCTGCGGGACCGGCCCTTCGAGCTGCTCGCGGAGCTCGAGCGGCGCGGCCGCTCGGTATCCGCAACGGCGGATCAACAGGCGGCCACCGGGCGCGAATGGGTCGGTGTGGCGCTGCGCATGGCGGGGGACCTGTACCTGGTGGCGCGTGAAGAGACCCGTGAGGTGCTCGGTGTCCCGGCAAGCACCACCCGCGTGCCGGGTGCGAAGGCCTGGATCCGCGGGCTCGCCAACGTACGCGGCCAGCTCCTGCCGATCGTCGACCTGCGCCAGTTCCTCGGCAGCGGGGTGACCCCGATCACGCGCAACACGCGGGTCGTGGTGGTGAACCACCGCGAAATTCCGGCCGGCCTGCTGGTGGATGAGGTGCTCGGCTTCCGGCGCTTCGCGGAAGGGGAGTTCAGCGGCGACGCGCCGCCAACGGTGGCGCGCTGCGAGCGCTATCTCGCGGGGGCGTTCCGCCGCGCGCATGAACAATGGCCGGTCATAAGCCTGCGCTCGGTGCTCGAGAGCGCGGCGTTCGCGGAAGCCGCGGCATGAGTGCGGCCGCAGTGCAGGCACGGCAGGCCAACGGGCTGGCGCTCATTCTGGGCCTGGCCGCGATCCTCATCGCCGCGAGCGGCGTGCTGTATTACCTCGTGCAGACGCGCGCCGCGGTCGTCGGCCCGGTGCTGCCGGCCGAGGCGCTCGTGGGCCTGGCGCTGGATGCCAATGGGGCCGTCGCGGGCGACACGGCGGCACTGGCGGGCTTTCAGCAGCGCCAGAAGCAACTCGAGGACGCCGCCGCCCATGACCCCGGGGCGCCGTTCACCTCGGACGCGCGCTTCACGCGCCTCATGAGCAATGCCACGGCGGTGCTGCGTGCGCGCAGCGCGCTCACCGATGCCGGCAACGCCGCGCGCGAGACCGGCACGCTGGTGCCGCGCCTCATCAGCGAGGCCGGCGCGCTCGCCGCCAGCCTGCCGCCGGGGTCCACCGCGGCCACCGGCGCGCTCGAGCGCTTCGAGGCACGCGCGCAGCGCCTGCAGCTGGACGTAACCGCGCTGACCCAGGGCAGCGCCCCCGGTCAGGCGGCGCAGCGCATTGCCGAAAGCAGCGACTACCTGGGCCAGGTGATCTCGGGCTTTGCCGGCGGCAATTCCAGTCTTGAGCTGCCGCACGTGACCGCACCCGACGCGGCCAAACACCTCAAAGCGCTGGACGCGATCTACACCGACCTGAGCGCGAGCGTGCGCCAGGCCGTGACGGCCGCGCCCGCCTTGCCGGCAGCGCTTGCCGCCGCGCACGCCATCGCCGCGGATGCGGGCGATCTCGCCGGCGATACCAACGCTGGCGCCGGCGCCGCCCGCGGCTCGTTCCTGGGCTGGCTGCCGCTGGCGCTGCTGGTGCTGGGCCTGGGACTGCTGATCGCGGCGCTGATCGCAGCGCTGCGCACGCATCGCACCCTGGAACGGCAGCGCCTGCTGGCGGACGCACAACGCAAGGAGAGCGAACGCAACCAGCAGGCGATCCTGCGGCTGCTCGATGAACTCTCGAGCCTCGCCGATGGGGATCTGACTGTGCAGGCGACCGTCACCGAGGACATCACCGGCGCGATCGCTGATTCCATCAACTACGCGGTGGATGCGCTGCGCGGGCTGGTCACCACTATCAACGGCTCGGCGATCCAGCTGGATTCTGCGACGCGCCAGACGCAGGCGCTCTCGGGCCACCTCGCCAAGGCGAGCGGCGCACAGTCCAAGCAGATTGCCTCGGCCACCGAATCAGCCGCCAGCATGGCCGGCTCCGTGGAGGAGGTCTCCGGCAACGCCGAGCGGGCCGCAGACGTGGCGCGTCACTCGGTGGAGGTCGCGCACAAGGGCGGCGATGCGGTGCGGCGCACCATCGACGGCATGAATACCATCCGCGAGACCATCCAGGAAACCTCCAAGCGCATCAAGCGCCTCGGTGAGAGCTCCCAGGAGATCGGCAACATCGTTGAACTCATCAACGACATCGCCGAGCAGACCAATATCCTGGCGTTGAACGCCTCCATCCAGTCCTCCATGGCGGGCGAGGCCGGCCGCGGCTTTGCCGTGGTGGCGGACGAAGTGCAGCGACTCGCAGAGCGCGCGGCGACTGCCACCAAGCAGATCGAGGTGCTGGTGCGCACCATCCAGACCGACACCAACGAGGCGGTCGTGTCGATGGAGCGCAGCACCACGGACGTGGTCGGCGGGGCGCTGCTGGCGGAGAACGCCGGCGCCGCGCTGGAGGAAATCGAGCAGGTGTCCAACCAGATCGCAAGCCTGGTGCAGAATATCTCCGGCAGCGCGCGCCAGCAGACCGGCGCCGCGCAGAACATCGCGCGCAATATGCAGGTCTTGAAGGACATCAGCGCCCAGACCGCCGAGTCCACCAACGCAACTTCGGCGGCCATCGCCAAGCTCGCGGAACTGTCCGCTAGCCTGCGCAAGTCCGCCGCCGGCTTCCGCCTGCCCGGGAGTCCGGCCGGCGAGCGCGCCAGCTCCTCGAGCGGCATCGTGCGCCGCCTCGAGGATGCGCCGCTCAGCACCGCCAAAGTGCGGCAGATCTCCATCATGGGCGGCAGTTAAGTTTGCATCCGCGAAAGCCACTGCATGCCTGAAGTCGCCTCCCAGACACTGGATCTCGTTGGCCGTGAGGTGAACGCGACGCTCGCGGAAGCGCGCGGCGCCATCGAGAGCTACGTCGAGCAGCCCGATAACGTCTCGCTCCTGGAGCGCTGCGAGCAGGATCTGCACCAGGTGCAGGGCGTGCTGCGCATGCTCGAGATTTATGGCGCGGCGTTGCTGGCGGAGGAAATGGAGCACGTGGCGCGCTACCTGCTCGAGACGGTGAGCGAGCGCAAGGGCCAGGCCGAGAGCCTCGACGCGTTGATGCGCGCCATGGTGCAGCTGCCGAGTTATCTCGAGCGCGTGCTCGCCGGTGGCCGCGATCTGGCGCTGGTACTGCTGCCGCTCCTGAACGACCTGCGCGCGGTGCGCGGCAGCGCGCTCCTGTCCGAAGGCACGCTGCTGCTTTTAAACCTCAAATCCGACCAGCAGGCGCAGCCGGAGGCCATTAGCGACGAAGCGCCGATGACCGTGGAGCAATGGGCGCGGCGCCTGCGCGCCCGCTACCAGGTGGGCCTCATCGGCTGGATCCGCGGCGAACGCGCCGAACAGAACCTCGAGGTGCTCGCCGCCGTCGCCCGCAAGCTCGAGCAGATCGCGACCCGTCAGCCGGTGTTCCAGCTGTGGTGGGTGATCGGTGCGCTCATCGAGGCGCTGCAGGAAAACGGCCTGGAGGCCGGCCAGTCGGTGAAGCGCCTGCTCGGCCTTGGCGATCGTGAGATCCGCCGCCTGTACGAGCAGGGCGAAGCGCGCTATTCGCAGCATCCGCCCGTGGAGCTCCTCAACAACCTCCTGTATTACGTCGGCCGCTCGGAATCCTCCGGCGGACGGGTGAGCGCGGTGCGCGCTAGTTTCCGCCTGGCGGAGCTGCTGCCGGTGGACGAGAGCATCGAGCAGGAGCGCGAAAGCCTGTCGGCGCCGAGCGTGAAGCTCATGCAGACGGTCGCCGCGGCGATCCGTGAGGACCTCTCCAAGGTGAAGGACGCGCTGGATATTTTCGTGCGCCGCGGCGGCGGCCAGCCGCAGGAGCTCGCCCCGCAGGTTGAGCTGTTGCGCAAGATCGGCGACACCCTCGGTGTCCTGGGCCTGGGCGAGCTGCGCACCAAGGTCCAGACCGGAACCGAGCGCCTGACCAAGATCGTCAACGGCACGCTCAAGCCCGATGAGTCCACGCTGGTTGACGTCGCCGCGACGCTGATCGGTGTCGAGGACCAGCTCGATGAGCGCCTGGTCGGCATGATCCTCCCCAGGGACAAGGATCTGCCGCAGCCGGCGACCGACGGCGAATTCCAGCAGGTGCAGTCGGCCGTGCTGCGCGAATGCATTGTGAATCTCGCCCGTATCAAGGAGGCGGTTGTCCAGAGTGTCGGCGGCACGCTCGACGCGGCGGGCCTGGACAGCTGGCAGGAGCTCATGCGCGGCATCAAGGCGGGCCTGCTGCTGCTCGGCAAGGGGCGCGCGGTCGAAGTCATCGAGGGAATCACCACGCAGCTGAAGCGCGTGATGCAACCCGGCGTGCACGTGCTGCCGCCGGGGTTCGTCGACCGCCTCGCCGATGCCATCGTGAGTGTCGAGTACTACATGGAGACGCTGCAGGCCGGGCGCTCGGACCCCTGGTACATGCTCGACAACGCGCAGGGCTGTGTGCAGGCACTCGAGCAGGAGCAGACGCTCTCCGTACCGGTGGTGGCGCCGGCCACCGCCGCGACCGGCTCGACGCGTGTGATGCCGCCGACGGCCGCCGCCGCGGCCGCGGCCACGATGGTGCTGCCGAGGGGAGATGCCGCCGGCGCACCGACGCTCGCGCCGTCCTCCACCGCCAGGCTCGCAGCGCTCGCCGAGAATTCCGATCCGGAGCTGGTGAAGCTCTTCATCGAGGAGGCGCGCGAGGAACTCGCCAGGATCCAGCGTTACTTCCCCGAGTGGGACCAGAATCCGCTCGAGCGCGAGGCGCTGATCACCGTGCGCCGCTCCTTCCACACGCTCAAGGGCAGCGGCCGCATGGTCGGGGCACGCGAACTGGGCGAGTTCGCCTGGGCGGTCGAGAATCTCGTCAACCGCGTGCTCGACAATACGCTCACCCGCTCGCCGGCCATCCTGGAAACCCTGCGCGCCGCGGTCGGCGCGCTGCCCGAACTTGTTGAACATCTGGACACCGGGGTCGTGCCGCGCGCGGACATTGCCGGCATCGTCTCGCGCGCGCATGCGCTCGCCGCCGGGCGACAGGGCGGCGCGGCCCGCGGCGCGCCTGAGCCGGCGGAGGGAGAGGCCGCCGAACCGCTGCCCGCGGGCGATGCGCGCCCCGCCGACGCCACCAGCACACCCCCGGCTCCGCCACCGCCCCCGCCACCGCCGGGAGCCGACCCGCGTTACCCGGCCCACGCGACCACGGTCGTTTCCGTCCCGGACACGGCGCCCGCGGCCGCCGCCGCGGCGCCGGCGCTTGTCGATGACACGCTGCGCGACATTTACGCGCGCGAGACGGGCACGCACGTGGCTACCGTGCGCGCCTGGCTGAAACGCGAGGGGCAGATCCCTGAGCCGCATACGCTGACCGAAGAGGTCTACCGCGCCTGCCACACGCTCTCGGGCAGTTCGAAAATGGCGCAGGCCCGCCACGGCATCCGCCTCGCGCAGCCGCTCGATCAATGGCTGCGGCGCGCATTCAGCAGCGGCTTAGGGCTGAGCACCGCGGACCTGGCGCTGCTCAGTGACTGCATGAGCGCCATGGAGTCGGTGGCCTCGCATCTTGATGAGTCCACGGGCTATTTCGTCAGCCACTGGCAATTACTCGAGCGGATCACGCAGGCCGACAAGGTCCTCGACCAGCGCATCGCCGCGGCCGCGGCCCCGGCGCCAGCCGCAGTGCCCGACACGCCGGCTGCCGCGGACGAGCCCGCCGATTTCGATCCTGAAGTGGCCGCGATTTTCACCGATGAGGCGACCGAGCTCATCGACGCCTCCGAGCGCGCGCTGAGTGACTGGCGCACGCAACCCGGGAGCGCGGACTATCGTCTGGCGCTCAAGCGCCCGCTGCACACGCTCAAGGGCGGCGCCCGCATGGCGGGGATCACCGCGATGGGCGACCTCAGCCACGAGCTGGAGAGCCTGGTTCTGCAGGTGGACAACGGCACGGTGGTGGCAGACGGTGCGCTGTTCGACGCCGTCCAGGCGAGCCTTGATGAGCTGGCGCGCATGCGCGAGCAGGTCGCGAACGGGCGCCGCGTGGCGCCCGCGCGCGCGATCATCGCGCGCATCCAGGGTCTCTCGCGACCCGGCGCAGCCGCTGCAACTGAACCGGCGGGGGAGGCAGAAGCGCTCGCGACGCCGGCACCAACACCAACACCCGTCGAGCCGACGCCGCTGCCTGAAGCCCCGGTCGAGCTCGCAGCGCCAACGACGGCGGACTCCGCGATGCTCGCCCGCCTGAACGCGGAGCTGCAGCTCGCCAACCGGACGCAGGTCCCCGAGGCCCCTGCGGCACCGGATGCGCAAGCGCAGCCGCCCTCCGCAGCGCCTGCCGCGGTGGCGCCGCATGCCGCCCTGGCGCCGGAGCCGGTCACGTCCAGCGGCAGCAGTGCCCCGGGCGTGGCGTTTGGACGCAGGCGCAGCGATGCACTGCAGGCCGAGGACGGACTCCTGCCACCGCAGCCGGTACCCCCGGGGCGTGAACCGGCGCCCGCGGGCGAGCGCCAGGAAATGGCGCGCGTCGATGCGGATCTCCTCGACCAGCTGCTGAACATCTCCGGCGAAGCCAGCATCGCGCGTGCGCGCCTCGAGCAGCAGCTCGGCTCGTTCGATTTCAACCTGGGTGAGCTGTCGCGCACCGTGACGCGCCTGAAGGAGCAGCTGCGCAGTCTCGAGATCGAGACCGAGGCGCAGATCCTGCACAAGCACGAGGATGAAGGCCCGCACCGCAGCGAATTCGATCCGCTCGAGCTGGACCGCTATTCCTCGATACAGCAGTACTCGCGCGCGCTCGCCGAGACAGCTAACGACGTGGCGAGTATCCAGCAGCTGCTGGAGAACCTCGCCAAGGACACCCAGAACCTGCTGCAGCAGCAGGCCCGCACGATTACCGAGCTGCAGAATGGGCTCATGCGCACGCGCATGGTGCCCTTCCAGCGCCACGTGCAGCGCCTCGCGCGCATCGTGCGCCAGGCGGCTTCCGACACCAATAAGCGCGCCGAGCTCACGGTCGAAGGTGCCGCCGGCGAGCTCGACCGGCAGGTGCTCGAGCGCATGCTGCCGCCGTTTGAACACATGCTGCGCAACGCCGTCGTGCATGGCATCGAGAAGCCCGAAGAGCGCGTGGCGCGCGGCAAACCCGACGCCGGGCGGATCCTTCTGGAACTGCATCGCGAGGGCGCCGAGGTCATGGTGCGTCTCACCGATGACGGCGGCGGCATGAATCTGAAGGCGATCCGTGAGAAGGGCCAGGCGCTCGGTCTCATCGCCCCCGGGCAGACCCTGAGTGACGAGGATGCAATGCAGCTCATCCTCGAGCCGGGATTCTCCACCGCGGGTGCGGTTACCCAGCAGGCCGGCCGCGGCGTCGGCATGGACGTGGTCGCAACCGAGATCAAGCGCCTCGGCGGCGCGCTGCACATGGAGACCAAGGTGGGCGAGGGCACCGTGTTCACGGTGCGCCTGCCGCTGACGCTCGCAATCAGTCACGCGCTGGTCGTGCGTACGGAGGAGGAGTATTACGCCCTGCCGCTGCCGACGGTTGAAGGCGTGCTGCGCCTCTCGAAGGCCGAGGTCAGCGCGCACCTCGGGCGCGAGGCGACGCTGTTCGACTACGGCGGCCAGAAGTACCGCTTCCAGCACCTCGCCACTTTCGTAGGGCTGACGCCCTCGGAACTTACCGGCCAGGACGTCACCATTCCGGTGGTGCTGGTGCGCGCCGGTGAGCACTCCACCGGGCTGATCGCGGACGAGCTGGTGGGCAGCCGCGAAATCGTCGTGAAATCGGTGGGCCCGCAGATCTCGGCGATCCGCGGCATTTCCGGCGCGACCATCCTCGGCGACGGCCGCATCGTCATCATCCTCGACATCAACGCGCTGGTGCGCGCGGAGTGGCGCACGCGCGCCAGCACGCCGGTGGTGGTGCCGAAAGAACGCGGCGACCGGCGCACCTTCGCGATGGTGGTGGATGATTCCATCACCGTGCGGCGCGTGACCCAGCGGCTGCTGGAGCGTAACGGCATGCGGGTGATCACCGCGCGCGACGGCGTGGACGCGGTGGCGCTGCTGCAGGACAACGTGCCGGACGTGATCCTGCTCGACATCGAGATGCCGCGCATGGACGGCTACGAGGTTGCCGCCCACGTGCGCAACGATCCGCGTCTGAAGGACGTGCCGATCATCATGGTTACCTCGCGCGTCGGCGAGAAGCACCGCGCCCGCGCCATCGAGCTCGGTGTTGATGATTATCTGGGCAAGCCGTACCAGGAGGCGCAGCTGCTGGATGCCATCGCGCCGCTGGTGGAACGGCGGCGCGCCGCGCTGCGTGCCTGAGGACGACCCATGGCCGAACGTGTCAACGAAATCTACAGCCTGCTGGTGCCGCTGGTCGACGGCCGCCTCATCATCCCGCGCGCCTGCGTGGCGGAGGTGATCGGTTTTCAGACGCCGTCGGAAATGACCGGCGCACCGCCGTGGTACATCGGCACCGTGCCGTGGAACGGCAAGGCGGTGCCGCTGGTGTCATTCGAAGGCGCCTGCGGCCAGATGATCCCGCCGGCAAGCGGCCGCACCCGCGTCGTGATCCTGCACGCGCTCGGCACGCGGGTCGAAGGCGGCAACTTCGCGATCGTCAGCCAGGGCTTCCCGCAGCTCGTGCGCGTGAGCTCGGACGTCGTGCGCCCGGACAACTCGCGCGTGTTCCCCGAGCGCACGCCGATCATCTGCCAGATCCGCATGGTGAATGAGACGCCGCTGGTCCCGGACCTCGAGCGCCTCGAAGACATGATCGCGGACGAGACCAGCATCAGCGCCTGAGGCGCCATGCGTTCAGCTGCTCTGCTGACAGCGCTCGCGGCCGCCCTGCTCGGCAGTTGCGCCACCACCGATACCGGACAGCAGGTCACCTTCGAAAACAGAACCGCACGCGCCGAGGCCGCCCTCATCGCGGCCGGGAATCCAGACTCACTGCAGGCGGCGGCGCTGGTGGGCGATGGCGAGCCGGCCGCAAGATTGCAGCTGATCCAGCGCGCCGCTGCCGCGGCGCCCGACCGTCCTGACATCGCCTGGTCGCACCTGCAGCTGTGCTTCAAGGTAGCGAGCTGCGACACGCGTCCGATCGAGGCGCAGCTGCACGCCCTGGACCCGGGCAACGGCGCTGCCTGGTCGGCGACGCTCGAGCGCAGCTTCACGGCCAGGGACACGGCAACACTGCAGGCGACTCTGCTGGCGATTTCCAACACCGAGCGCTTCAGCGTTTACTGGAACGCAGGCATTGTTCACACCACCAATGCCGTGATCATGACGGGGGCAATCGAGCCGAAGAACGCATTCGTGCGTGCGATCGGGGCCGCCGCCGCGCAGTGGGTGCCGTTAAAAGCAATCACGGATTTCTGTCAGGGCCGATCCCTGCAGCAGCCCGAGGTGCTTGCGACCTGCCGCCGCCTGGCGGCGGTACTGCGCCGCGGCGACACCTACCTTGCCGAGATGGTCGGCGTCAGGCTGGCGACGCGCGCGTGGCCCGAGGGCAGTGCCGAATATCAGGCCGCGGTCGAGGCGGGCCGCGTGGCTCAGTATCGGACCGATACCGACAACGGGCTCACGACTCACAGGACCCTCGACAACGCCTGGGTTCAAAGCCGCCTGGCGTTGATGGCGGCTCATGACACTGAGCAGGAAGTTATTCTTGCGGAGATAACCGCCGCGGGCCTGAACCCGGATCCGCCGCCGGACCACAGATCGCGGTGGCGCAGGTAGACGGCGCGGCGTTGCGCGAACGGGCTGTCACAGATCGCCGAAATTTCTCTGCAGGAGCGCAAGCGCGGCGATCGCCGCGGTCTCGGTGCGCAATACCCGCGGACCCAGGCGCACGGGCGTAAACCCGGCGGTCCTGGCGAGCTCCTCCTCCGAATCGGTGAGTCCGCCTTCCGGGCCGATGAGTACGGTGACCTCCGTGACGGGCGGCGCAACATCATCCAGTCGCAGCGCGGCTGCGGGCGAGAGCAGCAGGCGTGCGCCGGCAGCACCCACCGCCGTTGCGATGCCGGTGAACTCCCGCAAGGCCAGCGGCGTCGCCACTTCCGGCACGCGGTTGCGGCCGCTTTGCTCGCACGCGGCGATGGCGATGCCGCGCCAGTGAGCCACCTTGCGGGCGGACTGCAGTGGGTCCAGCCGCACGACGCTGCGTTCGGTCAGCAACGGTGCGATGCACGATACGCCGAGCTCGGTGGCCTTCTGCACGACCAGGTCCATGCGCTCGCCACGCGACACGCCCTGCGCGAGGGTCAGCGCGAGAGGTGACTCGCGCTCCACCGCGTGCTGTGTGCTCAACGCTACGGTTACCTTGCCTGCGTCGGAGTGCTCGATGTTGCCCGCGTACTCCCCGCCGCGACCATTAAAAAGAGTCAGCGCAGCCCCCGGGCGCAGGCGCAGCACCCGGGTGATGTGGCTGGCGGCGCTGCCTGCGAGGGTGACGCGCGTGCCGGGCTCGAGCGCCGCGTCGACGTACACGCGGGTCAGTCGCATGTCGCGAGCTCGATCGCGGCGCGCGCGACCTCGACCATGAGGTCGATCTGCGCCGGCGTGATGACGTAGGGCGGCATGAAGTACACGACGTTGCCCACCGGCCGCAGCAGCACGCCGCAGCTGAGCGCGTGCTGATAAATCGCCAGCCCGCGGCGTTCAGCCCAGGGGTAGGGCGCGCGCGTCGCCTTGTTGGGGGTGAGCTCGACGGCGACGATCATGCCGCGCTGGCGCACTTCGGCGACGTGCGCGTGATCTTCCAGTTCCCGCGCGCGCGCGCCCATGTGCGCGGCCAGCTCCCGGTTGCGCTCGAGGATGTGGTCGTCGCGAAAAATCGCCAGACTCGCCAGCGCCGCGGCGCAGCCGAGCGGGTTGCCGGTAAAGCTGTGTGAGTGCAGGAACGCGCGCAGCTTCGTGTACTCATCGTAGAACGCGGCGTATATGGCATCGGTCGTCATGACGGTCGACAGCGGCAGATAGCCGCCGGTAAGACCCTTGGAAAGGCACAGGAAATCAGGCCGTATGCCCGCCTGTTCACAGGCGAACAGCGTGCCCGTGCGCCCGAACCCGACGGCGATTTCGTCGGCGATCAGGTGCACCTGGTGACGATCGCAGGCAGCGCGCAGCAGGCTCAGGTACAGCGGGTCGTACATGCGCATGCCGCCGGCGCATTGCACCAGCGGCTCCACGATCACCGCGCAGGCCTCGTGCGCGTGCGCCGCGAGCGCGGCCTCCATGGCGGCGAACTTGCGCCGTGAGTGCTCCGCCCAGCTCTCGCCGCTCTCGCGCTCGAAGCAGTCCGGCGACGGCACGCTGATGACGTCCATCAGCAGCGGCTGGTAGATCTGCTTATAAAGATCGACGTTGCCGACGGCGAGCGCGCCGAGGGTTTCACCGTGGTAGCTGTTGGTGAGGGTGATGAAGCGCCGCTTTTGCGTGCGGTCGCAGTTGCGCCAGTAATGGAAACTCATTTTCACGGCGACTTCGACTGCGGATGAGCCGTTGTCGGCGTAGAAGCAGCGGGTCAGTCCCGGCGGGGCAAGCGCCGTGAGCGCCTCGGAGAGCGCGATCACCGGCTCGTGGGTGAAGCCAGCCAGGATCACCTGTTCGAGGGACTCGAGCTGCTGGGCGATCGCGGCGTTGATGCGCGGGTTGGCATGGCCGAACAGGTTCACCCACCAGGAGCTGATGGCATCCAGGTAGCGCTTGCCGTCATAGTCTTCGAGCCACACACCGCTGCCGCGCCGGATGGGGATCATCGGCAGCTGTTCGTGATCCTTCATCTGCGTGCACGGATGCCAGACATGGGCGAGATCGCGTGCGGCGTACGGAGCGTTGCCGGAAGTCATGGGCCTGATTGTGGCAGAATCGCGGCGGCAGCAATGCACACGACTCCGCCAGCAAGCCTTCTGAAAATCGATCCCGTCACGGGCCTGTGCGTCGGCGTGTGCCAGGTGTTGTCACCGCATTGGGACGCGCGCCCCAGGGGCACGGCGCCGGAACTTCTGGTCGTGCATGGCATCAGCCTGCCGCCCGGGCAGTTCGGCGGCCCCTGGATCGATCGGCTGTTCACCGGCACGTTGCCGGCCGAAGCGCATCCTTCGTTCCGCGAACCGGCCGGCTTGCGCGTGTCGGCACACGCGCTCATCCGCCGCGACGGACAGATCGTGCAGTACGTACCGTTCGGTGAGCGCGCCTGGCACGCCGGGGAGTCGCAGTACCGCGGCCGCCCGGCCTGCAATGATTTCTCCATCGGTATCGAGCTGGAAGGCACCGATGACACGCCGTACACCGATGCGCAGTACACGCAGCTCGCAGCCTTGGCGGCGACGCTGCTCGGCGCTTACGGCTCACTTAACGCAGAGCACATCGTGGGCCACAGCGACGTGGCTCCCGGGCGCAAGACCGACCCCGGAGCATCCTTTGAGTGGCCGCGCTTCCGGGCGCTGCTGAAGGAGCTTCTGGCGGTCAGCTCTTCTTAGCCGACCTGGCCGACGTGGCCGGCTTAGCCGGCTTGCTGCGATCGTGCCGCCACAGCACTTCCGCGCCGCGCTCGTGACGCGCGAGCACGCGGGCGAGCACGAACAGCAGGTCCGACAGACGATTCAGGTACTGCGTCACGTCGCGGCTTACCGGCTCGGCGCGGGTAAGCGTGCACACCCGGCGCTCGGCGCGCCGTGCAATGGTGCGCGCCAGATGGCAGGCCGCCGCCGCCGGGCCCCCGCCCGGGAGAATGAACTCCTTCAACGGTGGCAACGTGTCATTGAAGCCATCGAGCAGGTGTTCCAGGTGCGTGACCTGCTGCGCACTGATGGCGCGGTGGCCCGGGATGCATAACTCCCCGCCCATATCGAACAGCTCGTGCTGTATGTCCCTGAGGCACGCGCTCACCGCGTCCGGCAGGCCGGGCACGGCGAGCAGCACCCCGATGGCGCTGTTCAGTTCGTCAACCGTGCCGTACGCCTCAACACGCGCGTTGTCCTTCGGCACGCGTGTGCCGTCGCCGAGGCCCGTGGTCCCGTCATCGCCGGTGCGGGTGTAGATCTTGCTAAGGCGGTTTCCCATGGTCGTTATATCCTAAGCCAATATGGCATCGAAGGAACTCAACGCGGCGCTCGAGGCGGCACAGGCGGCGGCGAAGGTGATCCGCGCCTGGTACCAGAAGGGCCTCGCGGTGCGCACCAAGGCGGACGCCTCCCCGGTCACGGAAGCGGACGTGCGCGCCGAGGAAGTCATCCGCGACACGCTCAACCGGCACTTCCCGCGCTACGGTTTTTACGGCGAAGAAACCGGGCAGCACGCGATGGGCGCGGAAAGCATCTGGCTGGTGGATCCGATCGACGGCACCAAGTCTTTCGTGCGCGAAACACCGTTCTTCTCCACGCAGATTGCGCTCATGCGCGCCGGCCGCCTGGTGCTCGGGGTCTCCAGCGCCCCGGTGTACGGCGAGCTCGCCTGGGCCGAGGAGGGCGGCGGCGCCCGACTCAACGAGCGCGCGATCCGGGTCAGCCACGTTAGCGCGCTCGCGGACGCGGTGGTGTCCAGCGGCAACCTCAAGACCCTGACGATGGGACCCAGGTGGGTCCGCTACGGAGAGCTCATCCGTCGCGTGAACCGCATCCGTGGTTACGGCGACTTCGTCCACTATCATCTGCTCGCCCGCGGGGCGCTCGATGTCGTCATCGAGTCCGACGTCAACATCCTCGACATAGCCGCGCTCACGGTCATCGTGCGCGAAGCCGGCGGCACGTTCACCGATCTTGTCGGCGGCCCGGTCGGCCTCGGGACGACGAGCGTGCTGGCCACCAACGGCGTGCTGCACGCGAGCGTGCTGGACGCGCTTTAGGGTGCGGGCTCTGCTGGAGACGCTCTAGGAACTGACGAACACCCGCCGGCCGTCCTTGGTCAGTTCCATCATGGGAGCAACGTACAGCTCACTGAGCGTCGCGGCGGTGAGCGTGGTGCCCGTCGGTCCCGCCGTCCAGCGCCCATCACCGTGCAAGAGCAGCACCCGATCGGCGAAGCGCGCGGCCAGCGTCGGATCGTGCAGGGTCGTGACCACGGTGTGACCGGAGTCGGCGAGCGCGCGGAACACCTTCAGCACCGCGAGCTGGTGATGCGGGTCGAGGTGATTGGTCGGCTCATCGAGGAGGAAAATGTCCGGTTGCTGCGCGAGGAGTGCGGCGACCGCCACCCGGCGCTGCTCGCCGCCGGAGAGCGTGTCGGTGCGGCGGCGCGCGAAATCGCTCATGTCCACCGCCGCCAGCGCCGCGCGTGCGATCTCTTCATCCGCGGCGGTCTCCCATTGCCACAGCGCCAGATGCGGATGCCGGCCGATCAACACGGTCTCCATGGCGGTCGTGACGAAGGCATCCTCCAGGTCCTGCGGCAGTAGTCCGAGGCGCAGCGCTATCGCGCGGCGTTTCAGCGACGTCAGCGCCGCGCCGTTGAGCGACACGGCGCCGGCGGCGCTGGCACGCAGGCCGGCGAGCGTGTGCAGCGTCAAGGTCTTTCCCGAGCCGTTGCGTCCGAGAATGGCGAGCACCTCTCCCGGGACAAACTGCAAGGAGAGCTCGCGCACCAGCTCGCGCGTGCCGGCGCGCACGCTTAAGTTTTCGGCGGCCAGCCCCGCGCCGTTCATTGCTGCGTCCAGTGGATCTCCCGGGCGGTGGCGGGGCCGACCACGACGTTGCGCAGGCTCGCCGGCATCTGCGCTGCCTGCGCCGACACCGCGCGCCGACCGGCCATGATTTCCGCATCGTCCTGCGGGTAGAGCGGTGTGCGGTCAGGGTCGGCGAAGCCCGCAGGATAGAGCGGCAGTTCGGTCGCGAGGTCGTACTTATCGGTGGCGCCCACGGTGTGCAGAAACTCATGCGCGATCACGATGTTGTTGCTGCCGGCCATGGAGCTTTCCGCAAACGCGTGCACGATGCCGGCGAGGCCTTTCTGCAGACCGTGCGAGTCAGGCACATGATCGAGCGTCGCCGGGTCGTGGTAGAGGACGAACATCCTGATCCGTGGCGGCGCGCGTCCCGGCACCGCACTCGCACGGAAGGCGAACCAGCGCAGCTTCAGGCTCCACCACGCGATGCTCAACGGGCCCGCGCCGGGTTCCAGAGACGGTGGCAGCTGTGAGCCCTCGGGGTACAGCTCGATGTGTACCGGCTCATCCACTTTCACGCCATAGCGGTGGGCTTCGCGTGCGAAGAACTCCTCGATGCCCGCAAAGTCCTTCACCGACAGACCTTCAATATAGTGCTGCGCCTGCGGCGTGCCGTCAGCATTCAGCGGGAAGATGCCGACCCACAGGGTGTCCTGCCAGCTCTGCGTGGCCACGCGATCCAGCCACGCCTGGGCTGCCACGACGCCAAGCACCACGAGCAGGAACCCGATGCGAATGCCTTTCCACACCGTATGGCTTTTCGCAGCCCTAAGGCTGCAGGCGCGTAACCGACCAGCCGCCGGGACTGAACGTGTCCCCGGGGCCAACCAGCGTCCGCGTCCAGCGGGCGCGATCGTGAATGCGCGCCGCCCCTTCCGACCACAGCTCAACCGCATCCGCCCACAGACGATAGCCGCCCCAGTGCGCCGGGCGGGGAATGTTGATCCTGAGGTTCTCATCCACGCCCGCGGATCCTGGAATCGGGGCGCCGAGCCGGCGCGCCTCCTCGACCACGGCGGCTTCGAGCGCCGCGCGCGAGGCTACTGGTTCGCTCTGGGCGCTGGCGCGGGCGCTCAAGCGCTTGTCCCACGAGCGCGACGCGAAATACGCATCGCTGTCGCTCGCCGGGGCCAGAGTAACCAGGCCCTCGATGCGCACCTGGCGGTGCAGCGCGTCCCAGTGCATGACCGCCGCGGCACGCGGGTTGGCCGCGAGCTGCCGACCCTTGCTGGACAGGTAGTTGGTGTAGAACACGATGTAGCCGGGTTGCGGCACGATTTCCTTGCACAACACCACGCGCGCCGACGGGTTGCCGTCGGGCGTGCTCGTCGCCAGCACCATGGAATTGGCGTTGGGCTGGCTGTGTGCCGCCCACGCGTCCGCGAGCCAGCGGCTGACCACGGCCAGAGGCTCGGCGGGGAGTGGGTCAGGCAGTAGTTCGGTGTGGTCGGCCATCTGCCCAATCATGCTTGGCAGGGGCGAATGTGACTGCCATATTGATTGTGGCTACGTTTATCAGGATGAGCAACCTTCCCATGACAGGCGATAACGTGACGCTGGACGAGTTACGCCAGCGGCTGACGGAACTAGACCGGGCGCTGATCGCCCTGGTGGCCGAGCGCAA
>Ga0070761_10001184_pt1 | contig 16427 bp, 12 predicted proteins | sample HubBroMetageREF1_FD_66724 | JGI IMG/M metagenome (GOLD analysis project Ga0070761, IMG submission 66724) | Reference soil microbial communities from the Hubbard Brook experimental Forest, New Hampshire, USA - Hubbard Brook CCASE Soil... | ecosystem: Environmental > Terrestrial > Soil >... | reverse complement strand
GCCAGTTTCACCGCGGGAAACCGGTTCTGCGCCGTGATAACGGGCGTCTGTCCGTAGCTGTTCTCCATTCCCGCGTAGAAACGGTTGGCATTGGATGAAATGTATGAAGCCATAACCTTAGTCGCTCACTCCAACTTCAAACGTAACCTTTCCAACTTGGATGAAGTTTTGTCCGCCGTGCTTCACTGGCCCTAATGCCGCTTCATAGCATCCAGCGTAGTACATTCCCTCGCCCCAGTCGCCCCGGTTTTGATCCAGGACCTGGGTCACGGCATCGACATACGATTGGAGTTGAGCCTCTATCCCCTGCAGCCCATCTTGTGAGACTCTTACTTCAATCGTCATCACGGCCTTTCCGGAAAAGGTTCGAAACTTCTCCTTGAGTTGGTTAACGATTTTCTCGCAGTATACGCTGACCGCGGGATATTGCACGTCGGTGCTGCGCTCCGCCAGTTCGACCGATACGTTCTGCGCCAGAATTTGATTCTGCCCGACCGGCGGTAGAGTGGCGCTCTCCGCCTGCGCCAGCGTCGACACGCAGGCGTTCAGCCCCTGCGGTGCGCTAAGGAGCGTCACTATCTGCGCGGTGACCGTGCTGCCGACCCAAGCCATTTCTCTAACCCCTTTGAATAAGTCGCGGCAGCGCGCTTAGATAGTCGGGCGCCTGCCCGTTCCCCGGCGCTTGTCCGAGGGTGGATACCGGTCCCGCCTGGACCCAGACTTGATTTAACGCCAGAGGCGACGCATTCTGCAGCGTCATTGCCGTAGGCGACAGCCCTGCGTAGACATTCCAAGCCGTTGCATTAGCCGGTTGGCTGACTGGCTGAACCACGAGAGCATTTCCTGCCGCCACGGTAAGAGTGCTCGGGTTGCTGGCCTGCCCTTCCTCGCCTTCAACATTCAACCACGAAGTAGCCGCACAGTAAGTCGTTGCCGGCTGACCGCCTGGAATTGACGTCAGTTGCGGCGGAGCCGCCTGCGGGATCGGGTCCGCTGCGATGCCGACCCCCGTCTGGATGAGCTTGTCCATGGCCCACTTTGCCAATTGCTGAAATTGGTCCCGTTTGCCCTTATAGCGGTCGTTCAGTTGATTAAAGTATGCATCCTGGTAGACCAGCACAAGGGTGTGAAATATGTGCCAAAGCTGTAGCGGCGGTGTGACCACGATGTTGTTCAACTGCGGCGCCGGTTGGAGCCAGAACTGCCAGTCGCAAGCCTCGCTGCGCTGCAGAAGGGTGGTCAGCTCGATTCCCAGGTCTTGCTGTGCCAGTGTCAGTTTCTGGCTGAGATCGATGTTCTCATTCTGTGCCGTGGCCAGCAAGGAAGAGTCCTGGCCCGTAAGATCCTGGATCGTCGATATTCCGTCCGTATATAGCGCCATCGTCCCGGCCGCCTACTCTTTACCCGGCTGTGCGCCGCCCTTCAGCTTGCGTAGCTCGCTGGGTGAAATGACGGTGAATTGCATCCGCGACGCCGCCGCGATCTGGTCCGCTTGCCGCTTGGCCTCCGCCTTTTGCTCTTGGAACTCGCGCGCTTCCTCGCCCGTCGCCAGCCGCGCAGCGCCTTCTACCACCATCCTGGCGGCGATTCGGCGGGGAACCTCAGTGCGCACTCCTTCCCGTCCGCCATCCTGGGTTTCGAGGCTGACTAACACCACCGAGGGATCTTTCAGGCTGTCCTCCATGGCGCGAATCTTTTTGAAATAAACTTGTAAGTCCATAATTGTCTCTGTGGGGCCAGGCATACCCCGGCCCCCTTCTCTGGTTGTCGGTCTGCGGCTCGTGCGCGCCGGCTTTACGAATTCACCTGAACGCCGAAGTTGTTTCGGATCACCGCGCAACCATACAGCACGTCCACCGTGAACTGCTGAGCCAAGGTATTCGGCTGGTAGCTCATCACCACCCGCATGCCGAAGTTCCCCATCTCGGCATAGTGCGCCACGGCGCCCGTTCCGTACAGCGGTTGCGGCAGTCTCCGGATGACCAAGCCGATCGCCGGCTTGGTGAAAGCCAGGTTATGGGTCGTCAAGGGGGAACTGCCCGTGTACGTGATAAACTGCGACCGCATCACGAAAAAGTCCTTGATCTTTCCCACCGTGCCGTCGATCAATGCCCGCAGGCCAGCCTCACCGGCGGTCTGGAATTCGCTGAAGCGTTCTATCTGCCGTAACGCGGAATATGTCGCGGCGTCAACCACCAGGAATTTCGGCTCGGACGACGGAACCATCGCCGAGAACAGTTCGCTCTCTGCCTGATCGATCACCGCTTCCACCAACGGCGTCCCCGCTGTGCCCACAGGCGTGTTCGCGGTGAACCCGGCAAACAGGTTCAACAGGCTTGTCTCGATGCTTTGGGCGATCGCCACCACCGCCGGCTGCATGTAGACCTGCAGTAAGTCCGGAACCGCAAGCACCTTGGTTACATCCGGAATCTGGAAAGTAGCCTCGGCGTGTGTGTTCAACACAATCTGCGCATTCCCCAAGTTTGGGTTCTGCGGTTGAACCGTTCCGCCTTCTGCTATGTTGTTGGCCACCAGCACCGGGGGTATTGGGATGTTTACCGTATCCCCCGCCTGCGCCAAAACTGGTTCATAATCGCGGTTGACCAGGTTACCCATGACTAGGTTCCCGACCAAGGCGGGCAAAGCGTCTGCCGCCACCAGCTTCACGATCGCGCTGGCCACATTAGCCGATGTAATTATCGCCATTCATTCTCCTAAGTTGATCAGGCTCTCTTGCCTGCTCTTTTGAAATCAGGCATTCCTGCCTGTAGTGCTAGATGCCACGCAGGTTCTGCGAAGCAACGCGCAGAATTTCCTTCCGTACTCTCTCTGTCTGCTCGGAAGTCATTCCCGGCCGGATGTTCTCTATGTCCACGCTCTCGGCGCTTTCCCGCGGCGCCTTGTGCGCGCCGGTGATCCCCGATCCCCCGGATATCCTTGCCGGCAGAAATTCCGGATTCTCGCTTACGAACGTGCTCAAGTATTCTTTGAGCGGAACTTCGCCCTCGTCGCCATGTGCGAGCAGGCGGCCGTCCTCCGTGCGGAACACGCCGTCGTGCACCGCCCGATATGCCAGGTCGACCTTCGAAACCCCCAGCCGTTGTAGCTCCGCCCGTATGGCCGAGCTTCTCTCCGCTTGCTCCGCCGCTTGCCGGCTGCGCTTGCTTTCTTCTTCCACTTCGCTCAGCCGCCGCTCCAGTTGCTCGCGCCGTCTGCGTTCCTCCACGAGTTCCGTCTTGTACGCCGGCTCGCTCCTGGCCTGCTGCTCCTGGAGAAACTCCTGAACCGCCTGCTTCACAATCGCTTGCACGTCTGTGTCTTCCATAACCACCTCTTTTTTCGGGCCGCGCCGTAATAAGTTCAGCTCTGCGCCTCAATCTCCTGCGCGATCTGCGTCTTGATCTCCTGCCGCACGTCCGACAGGAATTTGAACGCCAGTTTCTTAAAGACTTGCTTCTTCAACGTCTCCGATTCGATCCCCAAGGTGAGCAGCTTTCTAGCGTCGTCTAATTCATTGCTGAAGTCGGCTATATCGAACTCGTCGAGCCCTGAGACATCGATCGAAATGTTGTCCTGCCGAGCCGTCGCGATCGCCCGCAAAACCTGCTTCATCGTTTCTTTCACCGCGTCGCCATATGCCCGCAGCACCTCCTGCGTGATGCTGAAGTCCCTCTGCTTGCTGGCGCCCGATTGGTGCTGGCTCGATAAATCCGATCCACTGGCGTGCGCGATTAAATAGCACACGCGGTAAATCTCGTCTTTGAGTTGGGTCAGATTGTCGGCGGCAATTTGGTATACCTTGCCCTCCGGCTCGGTCCACCCAAAGCGGTCCCCCGGCGCCAGTTGGATAAAATAGGACTCGCCCACGATCTGGTTCCATTCGCGGTCCGAATAAATTACCGGAGACGCGAATAAACCCATCGTGAGCGCCCATGAAAGCGCGTTCGACTTGTTGAAGTGCTCCAACTGGAGCAGAGCCGCTTTATTCATCAACCAGAGTCCCTCGGTCACGCGTAAGGGGAAAATCGGCACCCGGTTCTGGCCGGCCAGCCCGTGAAATCCTTCATCCACCAGCCGTATCTCTTTGTTCGTCTGTTGGTTATAGACCCGATAAGTCTGCCGGTCGTAATAAATCCAGCGGGTCTCGCGCAGCCATTCACTCTCCGTGACCTTGGACTTGCGTAGGGACGACGTCCGGATCACCGCCCAGTCCAGCCCTCCGTGGTCGTCGTAGCTCCAGTTGATCAGCTCCTCTGGCGAGTAATCCACCAGATACGCCCGCGAACGTCCGGCGGCATCCTCTTCCGCGCGGTTACTAACCGAAACGGGCGCCCTCGGGAAATCCACTACGATGTAACTTCGTCCCTGCACAAGCGTTTGCACGATCCGTTGCCGGAAGAACTCTGCTATAGAGGTGCCCTTCAAGTCGCAATCCTCGGCAAAGAGGTTATAGAAGTCTTTTGCCGCTTCGTCGCTGCCGTCGAACAGCAAAGCCGCCTCGCGCCGCATCAGGGTCGCCGCGTACCAATCGATAATCGAGCCGATATAGTTTTCGTAGAAGACCCTGCTTAGCCGCTCCGCGTAGATATCGTTGGGTTCCTTGTGCCGCCTGACCAGGTACTCGAAGGCGTTCTCCCGCATGGGCTCGCCGCCGGCGTAGAGATCTCTGTACTTCTTCCACATCGCCCTCTTGGCGGCGTACTCGGGATGCTCTCGGTCGATGTTCACCATCTATTCCTCAAATCAGCCGCTCCTGGTGTTCCCCGATCCCCGGCTGCGGCCTGCACTCCTGCCACAACAGGTAACCGAGCGCGTCCGAAAGGTGAGTCCTGCGGCGGTCCTTGTCCTTGTCGATTGCGTTGCTGTCCGCTTTGTACGACACCTGCTCGAAGTCTTTGATCAGGTCCTTGCATTTGGGGTCCACTAGCAGCCGTATTTCGCCGCCGGAAGAACGCAGCTTCGCGTTAGTCAGCATGACTCGCTCCCGGACGCTCGGGTTGGCTTTGGGCGCCTTATACGTCACTCGCGCTCCGTAGCTCATCCGGAAGTAGTCCCGCACAATCTGGTAATCCGAGGCTCCCGTCGTGTGTTGGCTGTACCCCGATGCGTCGCCGTAGATCGCCAGCCCGCTCCTGTGATTGGAGAACCGCTTTTCAAACGCCTCGCAGGCTTCTTGCGTACTGGCATGCCGCAACACGATTTCGTCCAGCACGAATACCGTCCCGCCCTCGATTTGCGCCACCACCGAGGACATAGGGTCGACGTTGAAGTCCAGCGCCCACAGCAGCGGGCATTTCGGGTTTACCGGCAGGCTTTTTATATGATCGCGACGATCGAACGCGTTATAGACAAGTCCGCCCTGGAGGCTTAGGTACTGCCCCAGCGCCTCCTGCTGATAAAAGGTCTCATCGTAGCTGTTCTTCAGCCGTTCATAGAAGTCCGGAACCTTCTCGAGTAAATATGTGTTCTCGTTGGGTTTCGCGATGATCGAATCGTAGCCCGCAACCGGATCCGCGACAAACTTCTGATAGACCCAGTCATAGCCCTTCGGCGTCCATGCTGCGAAGCCGCAAAGGGTCTTGGCTTGCGGGTCGCGCAGCCGCCCCTCCAGCCGTAACCAGGCGCCTTCCGGCGAATAAGTGAGCTCATCGAGCCCGAACCAGGCCAGATTCGTACCCCGCAGCCGCTCAAAATCGTTCACCGGGCGGAATATGATGCGCGACCTGGTGTCTTTCATGGTGAGCATGTTTTCGGCCTTGTTGTATTCGTACGGAAGGCCCTGACTATCCAGCATCGCAAACAGCGCCGTCTGTGTGGCATCGCGTAACATTGGATAAGTCGGCGCGCCAATTAGGCCCAGCCGGCCCTCGTTTGTGTAAGAGAGCTTGATCGCTTCAAAGCAAAGCGCTTGGCTCTTGCCTGAAGCGATGGGCCCCGAGAAACCCTTAAATCTCGACTTGCAATAGTGAAAGGCTTTTTGTGAAGGAAGCGGCTTGTAGACTACGTTTTGGTGACAGACTCCCCCGCCGCTTCCGATTCTATCCATCGCACCCTGACTTCGCGCGGTTCGTGTACAGCTGGTTCCTTCTCGATTTGTAATAATCGCACCAAGTCCGCAAGCGTCGCTTTCGGGTCGCCGGCTCCCAAGTTCTTCTCGATGCTTTCAATCGCTTTCCTAACGATCCGTGCCCTGTGCCTCTGTTGTTTCGTCATCCGGCAAACCCTATTCCCGATTTGAGACTAGCATCCGATGTCTCGGCGTCGGACTGTGAATTCGGGTTAAGTGACAGATTTTGAACGTGTACATTATCTTTCTCGGCGTGTGACCGAAAACCGGCCAATCCAGGAAACAATACCCCGGGCAGGTGATGTGATTCTTTTCAGGCGGATCTGATATAAGGTGCGAAGGTCCCAGGCCGAACAAACCTTGGCTGGTGTCCTCGGCGGGCTTTCGCGCCGGCGGTGTGTGCGCCGGAGTGGCTGCCACGCATCTGCCCCGCTGCGGACAGTCCGCCGTCATCGCGCATGCGGTCTACCGCTTTCTGGAGGAAGGCCGGTCGCTGGGCCTGCGCGCCCCCTACCGGGGATGTCCGGCGCGTGGCGGATCGGCCCCCCTGCGCCGCTGGTTTCAACGCGGCGTGGTGAGCGGGTGGGCATGCGCCGCAGCCTTGCGCAGAATGGGCCGGGCGGCGGGGGTGCTGGCGCCCACCATGTTCGCCTGGGACTGGCTGGCCGGGGCGCATATGCTGGTTCCGGAGGCTCAACCGACATGACCGATGCACAGCGCGCAGCCCGGCGGCAGCCGATGCCGTTGTGGGATTACATAAGAAAGCTAGGGTGGCGGCCGGCGCGGGACGGGCGGCAAGAAGTCGCCGGACTTTTGTCCGCTGTACCGCGAGACGCAGCCCTAATTCTATGTCAAGCGCCGCAAGCAGTTGTTCTACTGCCATGGCTGTGGACGCGGCGGCGATGTCATCCGCGTAGTAGAGTTGCTGGATGGCGTATCGTTCCGGGCGGCGCTGGACCGGCTGCAGCCCAACCAGCCGATGGAGTGGATGCTGGAGCAGGCCCACCGTTTTTATGAGCAACTGGCTGGCCACCGATGGGCGCGCCAGTATTTGGCGGCGCGCGGTATTCACGCGGCGGAAGTGATCGCACGCATGCGGATCGGCTACGCACCGGGCGGCTGTTTGCGCGGCCATCTGGAACGGCTGGGTTACGGCCGGCAGGCGCCGCAGGACGCTGGCTTGGTGGACGCGCGGCCGCAGTCGTCCAACGACTCTCCACCCCCATCCGCGTGCTGGATCTCTATCGCCGACAGACCGGCGCCTCTTAGCGACTAGACCCTCCAACTCCTTTCTCCGCCGTCTGGTCCGGGTCCGCTCCCGATTTCAAAAAACCGTCCCGAATCCGGAAAATGAAAAAATAGGCTCGGATTGGCCGGACAAGTGACCGGCTCACGGCCTGCGGCCGCGCGCTAGCGCGCGCTGGGCGGCCTGAGAGGCCGCCGACAGGCCACGGGCCTGCGCCACGAGGTCTATTACGGGTCCAGTCCGTTCAGCCCAAACTAAAGCTACCCACAGTGCGGTCCCGCACCGTATAATGGGGACATGGCAAGAGGTTGGGAAAGTAAGTCGGTCGAGTCGCAGATTGAGGCGGCCGAATCTCAGGTCCGTCCTCCTTTCGATGAGGGGGTTCCAGCGGAAAAACTGGAGCTGCTCCGAAAGAGGGAAACTTTGAATCTTTCTCGCACCCGGGTCCTTCGGGAACTGGAAACGAGCCAAAACCCACGATACCGGAATCTGATGGAAAAGGCGCTGGCGGATTTGAACTCCGAGCTAAGGAGTTTGGAACGCGGCGCAGTGCACGCAGCGACTGCGTAAAGGCGCCGCGGGAGACCCCAAGCCAGGCAAGGCGGCGTGGCAGATGGGCTGCGTCCGATTTCGCCCAGGGTTGGTTTGTGCCCCGTCCCCAGGCCCCCAATGTAGTAACATCTCTCTAGGGGCTGCCGAATCGAGGTGTAGGGGGCATTTGGTGAAGAAGGACGTCAACCGTCGTGAATTTCTAGAAAAGGTGGGCGCCTGGACAGTTGGTGGTGCGGCGCTTTCGCAGGTACTCGGTCGGCGCGCCAAGGCGCAAAGCGGCGGGTGGGTTGCGCCACCGCGCCTTACGAATCCTAACATCCTGTTCATCATCGTAGACCAGATGCGCTTTCCGCAGTGGGTGAGCGCGATGCAGATGACCACGCTCGAACAGCAACTTCTGCCAAACATCATCGGCCGGCTGCGGAACAATTCCTACGCATTCCAGCAATACTACACTTCGGCCACTGTCTGCACGGCGGCCCGCGGCACGCTGCTGACGGGCTTGTACGCACCGCAGACCGCCGTTTACATCGATGGCGGCCTGACGCCCAACTCGGCGCCGGCTCTGCTGCCAGCCTTCCCGACCTGGGGTGACGCAGTGCAGGCGCTGAACCCCGCCTATGCCAACAATTGCTGGTGGTTCGGCAAGTGGCACCTTTCGGTTTGCTCCACAACCACGCCTCTGGTGCAATATGGTTTCAACACGCGAACCATTCCGGGCGGCCCGGACATGAATCCATCGCCCAATGGAGCCCCCAACGAGGGCACCGACGGCGGTTTATTCAACGGTACGCTATTCGCCAGCGATGCGGAAATTGCCGCCGATTTTATCGGATGGCTGGAAGGCCAATCGCCGACGCCCAATCCCCCTTCTTCTCCCTGGTGCGCCACCGTGAGCCTGATCAATCCGCACGATATTACCAAGGCTCCTTCGTGGCTGGTGAACCCGCTTCCGCCGCAAGGGGTCCCCCCTATGTCCGTATACTACCCGGCGCCTCCCTTTCCACCTCTCAACGGCGCTCCCGCGCTATATTCCTCCAACCCCTCTCCCTGGAACTACGAAAATTTGAAAGAGGTAGTGGATAAGCCCGCCATTCAATACATATTTCAAAACGCCACAAACGCCCACGACAAACGCGTGACCTCCTGGGTGACGTTCCTAAATCAATACTATTGGCTGCAAAACTACGTGGACACGCAGGTCGGCAACGTGTTGAACGCGCTGCAGCATTCCCCGTACTACGACAACACCATTATCGTCTTCGCCGCCGACCACGGCGAATACGGGGGCTCGCACGGCTTGCACGACAAGGGCGACGCAATATACGACGAAGTGATCCGCGTTCCGCTGAATGTGGTGTTCCCCGGGCAGAGCGGCAGCATCGCGATGAACCAGATGTGCTCCAGCGTGGATTTTTTCGGTTTCATGTGCGACTTGGCTACTACCGGAGGCGGGCTCTGGCAGAGCGGACCGCAGGCGTATCCGGATTTATCCTCGCGCCAGTCCATCTGGGACTTTCTGTACCAGAATTCGGCCGAAACGCGCATATCGCCGACGCTGGGGATTCCGTATATCTTCCACACCTTCGACGATGACAGCGCCACCCCGCATGCGACCCAATACCATATCGTGGGCTTCCGGACCAAGGCGAACCCCAATGCCGCGCAGCCTGGCGCCAAGCTGGGCATCTATTCCACGTGGGGCGAATGCACCACCATACCGAATGGCGCTACGCCGGACTACGAGTTTTACGATTACAACCCCGCGACGGGCGATAACTATAAGGAGTTGGGCAACGATTATAACAGCTCCAACCCGACTACGATCGCGACCTTCGGGCAATATATGGACGCGCTGGGAAGTTGGGGCCCGCCCGCCACGGGGCTGATCGCAACGGAGTTGGACGCGCCATTGACCGGCACGGGCACCGACGGCAACCCGCTGAGCGAAGCCCAGGCGACGGCGCGGCAGAACTACTTCAATTACATCGACGGCCCGGGCAAGTGTACGGCATGAGCGCTCCGGCCGGAGATCGCTATTGCACCACCACGAAAGGCCCTGCGCTGGATAGAGATCCGCCCGGTACCGCAAGTGCTGTCCTGCGCGTCGGAGCAGGACGTATTGGTCCCGCCAACCGGACGGCGAGGCCGATAAAACGTGCGCCTCGGGATGGCATCGGGAGCAGGGGGTCAGTTTGCTCGTGGGGCACAATCTTGGTTGCGAGCGGCTTTCAGCCGGCGGGATCCGGGTCCGCGGGCCGAAAGGCCAATGCCGCAAACTTCTCCCGCAACCGAACACCTGCATTAATCGTGGGGCGGGCCTCCAGGCCTGCGGCGGGCGTCCACGCCCGCCTGTTCCGTTGCGCCAAGAGCGGGTCCCGGTGGACCCGCGCTGCCCTATATATATACAAGGTCAGTGGACAGGCCAGGAGGACCTGTCCTACTTAGAACTGGAAGGCGAACAACGGAACGTTGGGAGACGCCGGGTATAGGATTGAGTTAGTGGCGTCGTACCCGCCGCCCATGGTCCCGTTGTTGTAAGTGCTCGGTATCAGCGTCACGTACCATCCCGTCGGGTCGTACAGATTATGTCCGACATCGTGCTCCACAATAAAAGACGACGTGTCCGGCACGAAGCCCACCCTAGGCGGAAATGTCTGGCCCTCCGAATTGCTGGTGGCCACCCAGGCCTCCTGCCAGCCGGCCATCGAACTATCCGTAGACAACTGTGGAGTAACCTGGTACAGCGGCCAGTTGCTCGGCCACCCCGCATTCTGTGTCAACAGACTCAGATCGTACATTTGCCAATTCGGCGTGGACGACGCCGGGGAAGTCGCCGTGGACGTGATATCGACGGCGCTCCAGTTCGAGCCCGTCATGGCGCCGATGCGAACCCTGGCCGCGGTGCTCTGCAACGTGGGATTGACGGCGTTGTTCGGATACGTCCCCCAGGGAACCAGATAGAGATACTCGTTCTGGTTGGCCGCGTCCCAAACCACCTGCGCCCCGGTGAAGCCCGCCAGGTTGGCGGTGCTTCCTTGTCCGGCGACCGCCGGATAGCCGCTGGTGCCTAGCTGGGTCGGGTCGAAGGGCGTGTAGTTCGCCGCTACGCTGAATCCAGTGGGGTCGGGTCCCGACCCGCCATTCCAGGTATCGTACCGGACGATCAGCGTTTGCTGGAATGGGATGAAGTAGATGTAGCGATAACCATCGTATGCGGAGGACTGGAAACCGGCCGCATTCGGGCTGATCCCGCCCGGGTTGGTGGATGTCGTCTGCATGTCGAAGTTTTGCCAGGCCGAAGTCTGGCCGCCGGTGGTCAGGTTGCTGAACGGCTGGGTGGTGTCGTAGCGGAAGATGTTGCCGCTGTTTCCAGTGACGGGGTTGCCGAGAGGTGTGTAGTAAACGAACCTGCCGTCGGTAACCGAGGAACACCAGCCATACTGCTGGCCCATCGTTGACAGGTAATAACCAGGGGGGACGAACGTTTGATATGCGCTCGGATCGTTGATCGGTTTGGACGAGTCGTACGACAGAAATACCATGTAAGCGTTGTGAAAATCCGGTGTCGGATAATATATGTTGCCGACGTATGCGCTGTGGCCCATATATGCGCCGGCTATGTTCAAGCAGTATGTATTGTTCTCCGGTGCGATGCACTGGTTTCCGGTATTCGCGGTTTGCGGAGTACCCTTGCTGTACCACGACAGCGTGCTGGAATCGAAATAGGTCCAGTTACTCGCGATGCCAAATCCGCCAAGCTGCTGAGTGGTGTTGTAGGACATGAAGACGGGCATCGGGACCGCGGCGGAGACCGCACCCATCCAGGAGCTGTTGCCGCCTTGCCAAACCTCGTTCGCATTGTAAATCATCTTACCGTTGAGCACGACTCCGGATTGGTAGCCTACATCGTCGAAAAGCGTTCCATCAATCGACATTTGCGGCAATCCCGAAAGTACGGTGCTGCTCGGGCTGAAGCTGTTTACGTTCATCGGCAGGAGATTGAAGAGCCCGGTGGCCTGGCCGTTGCTGGTGGTGGCGGCTACAGAGGGGGACTGTGCCGAAAGGTCTCCCGCCGTGTCGGCCGCGATGAGGGCGTAGTAATATGTGGTGGCCGCGATTACGGAATTGTCCGTGTAAGAGGTCTGTGTGACGCTGCCCACCTGGCTGAGGCTGGAAGACGAAGTCCCCCGGAGCACCTGGTAAAACGAGACCGGCACGCCGCCGCTGGACGACGCGTTCCATGTCAGGCTCACGCTGTAGGTGGCTTGGGCGGCGCCGACGGCGATGTTCGAGGTCACTGCCGTCTGCAGGCCGGACGGAACCGTTGGCGGCGTAAAAAGAGTAGCCGGCACGACCCCGGATAAGGGCGAAAGATCTCCGCCCGAGTCTTGCGCTTGAACCGCATAATAGTAGGTAGCCCCCGGTGTCAGGGATATGTCCGTGGCGGCGGCCTGTGCGACGGTAGCCACCTGGATGAGCTTGGAGGGCGAAGTCCCCCGCCACACCTGGTAATACGTTATTGGCAGGCCGCCGCTGACCGAGGCGGTCCATGTCAGGCTGACCATGGTGGCCGAAGTGGGCGTCGCTGCCAGGCCGGTGGGCGCCGATGGTGGCGTAGGTACCGTAACCGGCGAGGCCGCGGACATGCTCGAAAGATCTCCACCGGAGTCCTGCGCTTCCGCCGCATAGTAGTATTTCGTACCGGCATTTACGGACTGATCCATGTAGGAGGTCTGCGTGACAGTCGCCACCTGGCTGAGGCCGCTAGGCGAAGTTCCTCGAAATATCTGGTAATACGTAACCGGCAGGCCGCCGCTGGCCGCGGGGGACCAGGTAACGCTAACCAGGCTGGCCGAATTCGGTGTGGGCGCAAGGCCGGTCGGAGGAGATGGCGGCGAGGGTACCGTAACCTGGGCGGCCGCGGACATCGCCGAAAGGTCCCCGGCCGAGTCCTGCGCTTCCACCCCGTAGTAGTACGTGGCCGTGGAGCTCACAGATGTGTCCGTGAAGGATGTCTGCGCGACGGTTGCCAACTTAACGAGGTTAGAAGCCGAACTACCCCGGAACACTTGGTAATAGGTAACCGGCAGGCCGCCGCCGGATGCCGCAGACCATGTCAGGCTGACTTTGGTAGCGGCGGTTGGGGTAGCCACGAGGTTCGTTGGAGCCGATGGCGCCGTGAATCCCGTGGAGGGCACGATCGAGGACATCGGCGAAAGGTCCATAGCCGAGTCTTCCGCCTCCACGCCGTAATAATAAGTAGTCCCCGACGAGAGGGAATTGTCCGTGTAGGAGGTCTGCGTGGCGGTAGCTATCTTACTGAGGCTGGAAGGTGAAGTCCCTCGAAAGATTTCGTAATACTTGACCGGCAGGCCGCCGCTGGCCGCCGGCGACCATGTCAGGCTGACCCTGGTGGCCGAGAGTGGTGTGGCCGAGAGGCCGGTGGGCGCCGATGGCGGCGTGAAGGCCGTAACTGGTGCGACCGTGGACATGGGCGAGAGATCCTGGCCGGTGTCGTTCGCCTCCACCGCATAGTAGTATGTAGCCCCCGCGCTCAAAGTTCTGTCGGTATACGAAGTATTCGCCGTAGTAGCCAATTGAGTCAGGCTGGAAGGCGAGCTGCCCTTGTAAACGCGATAGTTCTGAATGGGCAGGCCACCGCTGGCCGCCACATCCCATGTCACGGTGGCATTGGTGGTGGAGGTGGGGGTGGCCACCACGCCGGCGGGAGCCGATGGCGGCATGATTTCCGTGAACTCTACGGCCGGGGAGATGGCCGACAGGTCGCCTCCCGTGTCGGCCGCCTGCACGCCATAGTAGTAGGTAGCTCCGGCGCTCGCGGTAGTATCCGTGTATGAGGTCTGCGTGGTGATGGCTAGTTGAGTCATGCCGGAAGCCGAACTGCCCTTGTAAACGCGGTAGTTCGCGATGGGCAGGCCGCCGCTGCCGGCCGCGTCCCATTTCAGGCTGACCTTGGCAGTCGACATGGCTGTCCCCGAGAGGCCGGCCGGCGGCGATGGCAGGTTGGGTACTATGGCCTTTGCGGCTGGAGACAGCGGGGAGAGATTCCCCTGCGTATCGGATGTCTGCACGGCATAGTAGTATGTCTCCCCCGCGCTCACGGTAGTGTCGTTGTATGAGGTCTTGGTGGTGATGGCCAGTTGAGTCAAGTTCGAAGCCGAAGGGCCTCTGTAAACGCGGTAATTTGCGATGGGGAGGCCGCCAGCCGCCGCCGCGGGCCATGTGAGGCTGACCTTGGCGGCCGAAGTCGCCGTCGCCGTGAGGCTGCTGGGAGCCGATGGTGGAGCGACCGTGTTGGCCGGGACGATCGCCGCGAGTTTACTATGGATATCGTGCGACGCCATGGATGCGGACGGCGCTTGCGCGTGCACACCGCACGGGCATGAAAACGATAGCGCTAAGAGAGCAAAGAAAGAAAAGGCAGAATTGGTCGGCACGAAAATATCAGGTCTGTGTCCCATACGTTTCCTTCGCGTATCGCTCGGGCGTGGGCGCCTGAGCACGCCTCAAAGTGGCGCGTTCCGGACAAATCCCGGCACGTTCGCGACTTCTTGCTCTTACAAGACCACTACCGAAAGGGAGGAATCAATCTTCTCAATGGATATTCCGGGTTAATAGGTTAACCGTTAACCCTTACCCGGCCGGACACACCTCCGTCCGCCGGGCAAACCTGGATTTCGATCCGCATCGAGGAAACGGACCTGCCGCTGTATCGCGCTTGGGCGCGGGTGGACTGGAGAGAACCCCTAATGTGGGCCAGTCCCACGCAGCCGGTCTTCAATATAAAGGTGGCGTCCGCCATCTCATCGTCTCATCGGCTGCGGGTATTATTCTACATTAATCGGATATTATTCTCTTAAGTTGGCTATTTCTGCCGCGTGCGTCAGCCGAGTCGGGTTAGCGCGTGCGTTTTCAACGAGCGAAACCAGTCCCGCAATAGGCGGAATGTCTCCCCAACCGGCCGCCCGTCAATAATTTGAAAGAGCACGCTCGTAGCAAGCAGAGTGCCAAACCGCACTCCCCCCAATGGAGATTGAAAATAAGTGATTTACCTTGAGAAGTGTACATTTGAATTACTCCAGGGGTATTTCTTACAGACCTGTATATGAAAACCTTGAACGCACCACGGGCCGGTGGTTTAGGTTATATTCGCAGAAGACGATCTGAATGACGCGCCGCGATTACTTGAACTCCACGCTGCTGGCCTCCGGAAGCGTTTTGCTCGGCGGGGCGCCCCCCATCGACCTGATCGCACAGCACGATTAGTTTTGGCGTAGGACGGCTTGTGGGGCGGGCCTCCAGGCCTTCGGCGGGCGTCCACGCCCGCCTGTTCCGTTGCGCGAAAAGCGGGTCCTGGAGGACCCGCGCACAGTCGAAAACCCAGCGCAGCCTGGGCCGCAGGCCCATCCTGACAGACCTCCGGTAGGGCAACGCGGCCGCGCCTCGTCCTGATAAACTAGATACGGAAAGTCCCCAGCCCCGTGAACCCGCCAGCGATCGGTCCGGAACTCGAGCATCAACCCAAGCAGACCGGCACACAGGCGCGCCGCGAAGACGTCAAATTCGCCGCCGGAAAAATCGCCGTGTTCCAATACGCCGGCGTCCTCATCTTCCTGTTTCTGATCACCGGCTTCTGGAGCCTGCAAGTCCAAAATCCCCAGATATACAACGAGCAGGCCGAGCGCAACCGCATCAAGGCCTTGCCCATTCCCGCGCCGCGCGGCAAAATCCTGGACCGCGACGGCCGCGTGATCGTCGACAACCATTCCTCATACAGTCTGATACTCACCCGCGAAAATCTGAACACCGAGCACCTGCGCACTATCGCCGACGGATTGAATCTGGATTACGACGATCTGGCGGCGCGCGTTCGCCGCTATACCTCGCGGCCCAAATACGACCCCATCATTATCAAAGAGGAGCTCACACCCGGCGAACTGGCTTTCGTCGAATCGCATCGCGATTTCTTTCCCGAGATGGAACTGATCCACGCCCAACGGCGACTTTACCCGCAAAACGGCTTTGCCGCGCACGTGATCGGCTACACCGGTGAAGTCAGCGAGCAGGAACTGGATTCGCCCGATTTCGCGAAATACAGCCAGGGCGCTGTGATCGGCAAGTTCGGCATCGAGCGGCAGTACAACGACACGCTTATGGGCGTGGATGGCGAGCGGCAGGTGGTGGTGGATAACCGCGGCAAGACCCGCGAGGTGCTGGCCAACAAAGAAGCCATTCCGGGAAAAGATCTGCAGCTCACCCTCGATCTGGATTTGCAGGCCGTGGCCGAGCTGGCCATGGAGGGCAAGAACGGCGCGGTGGTGGCCATGGATCCGCGCACCGGCGAGGTGCTGGCGATGGTCAGCCGGCCCACGTTCGATCCCAACAAGTTCGCCGTACGCATTAAGTCTTCCGACTGGCGGGAAATTGCCGATAATCCCGATCATCCCCTGCTGAATCGAGCGATTCAGGCCCAGGATGCGCCCGGGTCGACTTTTAAGCCGTTCGTGGCAATAGCGGGTCTGGAATCGGGCGCTATCG
>Ga0070761_10001182_pt1 | contig 16431 bp, 29 predicted proteins | sample HubBroMetageREF1_FD_66724 | JGI IMG/M metagenome (GOLD analysis project Ga0070761, IMG submission 66724) | Reference soil microbial communities from the Hubbard Brook experimental Forest, New Hampshire, USA - Hubbard Brook CCASE Soil... | ecosystem: Environmental > Terrestrial > Soil >... | reverse complement strand
ACCCCCCCCCCCATTCCCACATGTTGAGACGCCTGCCCACTCTGTAGGATTGGTACCAAGGTATGCATATACCCACATACCTGTGTAGGAGTTAACTACTTAGTAACGGCTGCTGGCGCGATGTCGATCGTATCTATAATCACATCTACCCTACACTTGTCAACACATATTTTAGCGAAAAATACACCCCCTCAAACTTGGCAGAAAGAGGGGGTGCCCTAAATGGTCTGCGTTGGCAGTCTCTCGGACTGTGTAATTATGGTCTCACGGAAAGCGTTCAATGTCAACTACTTTTTTGCGTTCGCAGCGTCTACTTTTTGGCGGTCGCGCTGCCCTTGAGTTGAATTTCCGTGACATCGAAGTTGAAGTATTTCTTGCCCGTTGTTTTGGTCTTCTTAATCTCGAACAATTTTCCGGTGTAAGCCTTGTTCGGGTAGGACTCATCGAGAGTGTTTTCGAGAACCTGATGAGCAACCAACCGGAACTCTTCGCCGGTCTGCAAGTTGACAACCTTGCTAATGTGCATCGGTTCCGCGTTTTTGGAGCCATCATCTTTTGGCTTCCGAACGCGCTCAGAGAACGTAGTTGTGTCCGGTTCGATTGGCGACAGGAACTTGAGGTAAATAGGTGTTCCGTCACCGGGGATGATGAGGAACGGGACAGTGAGGCGTTTGACGACTTCAAACTGTAGAGTTTGAAGTGTAGGTTGTGAGTTTGGTGAAGACATTGGTTAACCCATCCGTTGAAGTGAATTTGACTACAACAGAATACTACGCTGCCGGTGGATAGTTGTCAACAACTTTTTCATCTTTTTTCAGCAACGATAGTGCGATCTGGTAAGCGTCACGCGCGCCCGCTTCGTAGGCCACGTGCCATGTCTTGATTACTAGGTCGATTACTTGCTGCTTATGCGTGATGGTTAGCATTTCGCATTCCTGTTTCAGCGATGTCATCGGTTCTTTCACTGCCAACCTCCTTGTTCTTGTCGCGGTTGTTTTGGCATTGGTTGAGGATGGTATTCTTCGCGGTACATATCCATCATTTCTGCAAAGTCTTCAAACCGCAAAGTTACCAACAAATAGACGCCGACAATGAAGTAGTACCTGCGCGGTGTCATTCTTCACACGCTTTTAGCGTTGCAATGTAATCAAGTTGTTTACGCGTAAGTTTGATGTTTGTTATGGTCGCGTTACGCATGTCAACGCCGGTCATATCCGCCCATCGCAGTTTCGCTCCCTGCATAGAAGCGTTGCTCATATCCGCACAGTACAAATCTGCTAATGCTAACTTGACACCACGCATTGTTGCACCATGCAGGTTAACACCATAAGCGAACGTGGCAGTATTATCGATTCTGCCGGGTATGTCATTTTCCGTCAATTCATCCACCTGCTAGTCGCTCCTTAACGACTAACAAAAGTGTACTCTTAAGTGTACCAAAAGTCAAGTACAACTTTTGCGTTATTGCATCCCATAAAGTGTCGCGATACATCCCTCCGCAAAATCATTCGCATTCGGGAATAATAAAATGCTCGTTATTGCTTCCGTGTTTCGCCAGTTTCCTGTGCCCGGATTGTTGAGCGGAGCAGTGTTATATATCCAAGCGTGGGAAATGAGCGTCTTATAAAAGACGCTTGCGGCGTAGGATGGGATGATCAATGAAAGTGACGATGCGAAACTTCCGAATGCGGAAGCGTTGAACGCTCCAACTGGTACGGCTGTTGTGTTGGTTAATGTCGATCCTCCTGCACCGTCTCCGGTACCAGTGTTGTACAACTGCGCGTAGTCGTAGTTATCGCCGGTGTCTCCGTTGAACTGTATGAAGATGTTTTCTGTTTCATCTTCCGCATCGGTAACTTGTCCCTGCATGATGAGCATCAAATTCGTATAGGTGTCGGGAATGTCTGTGAACGCGATTGACGCTGCTCCACCGACACCAACTACGACTTGAGCAAGCTGCACTAATGCGCCGCCTCCACCACCACCAACTGCGCTGATAACTCCACCACTTGCAGTGATAGTAGTTCCATCAACCTTAACGACGCCGAATGTTGATGCGCTTGCGTTGGGACCATCCGCAACCGCTGTGATGCGCCCTTTCGCATCAGCGGTAACTGACGCAAACGTGAACGTTCCTACGTCAGCGTTAACGGTCTCTAAAGTTGCCACTTGCGAACCGCTGCCCGGACCCGCTGTTACATCACCAGTAAGTTGAGTGATTCCACTTGCACCAGATATGGCGGCAATTTCGATTGTATCGCCACTAGGCGTGATGGTGATGTTCGCGCCTTCCGTCAACGATAATGAGCCTGTTAAGGTGTTGAGTTCTGTAACGCCTCCACCACCGCCGCCCGTTGCAGAGATTGTGATGGTGTCTCCGACAGTATCAACGGTAACATTTTCGCCAGCCTCAAGAGTGATGGCTCCGCTCTCAGAGTTGATAGAGGTAACACCAACCTCGCCAGATACAGGAACGGTAACGATTCCGTCGAACTCTTCAAACGGTCCACCCGACCCGGCAAAGTCAATGCCACGGGTACCAGATAAAATGACGGTAGTTGTGTCGGGCATTTGTTCACATTACGCAGCGGCTATCTCTGCGCCTTTCTTCGCGCCTTCAATAACGGTTGTGGTGAGGTTTTTGAAACCGAATATCGCACCGGCTATCAGGATCAAACCGACAACGACCACGACAACATCAACGATACCCGGTGCCCCTTGCGTTGCTTGGTTGACGTTTGAGGGACCAATAGTTTTTCCAAAGAATGATGGTCCTAACAAATCATTAAGAAAACCCTCCACAACTTGTGCCATTGTCGGATTCGATCCGAGTGAGTTTGCCGTACTCGTTTGTGGCGCGGTTGTGGAGGAACTTGACTGTCCGGGTAACGTTGTCGGATTCTGATTCACAACATTGCCAAAGGAATTGAGCGGTGTAGATGACGGGATTCCGAGAATGTTTGCGAGCGTGTTTCCGGCGTTGGGATTGCCGGTATAAGTTTGCTCAAAATTGGACAGGGATTCGGTCGCGTTATAGTACTTGGATTGTCCGCTTATGGCGTTCTGCAATAGGTTCTGTAAAGCGTTCCATCCTTGCTGCAACGTTCCGAACACCGTAATCTGCTGTCCCCCTGCCGCGCTGTATGTACCGAATCCTTGATTGCCTTCCTCTAGGTCGCCGGGATTGGTTGGCACGGGTCCATTTTCCATCTGAGCGATGGCCTGTTCGAGAGACTGCAAAGTGTATGGAGTGCTAGACATTTTGCCTCAAACCAAGAACACCGGATACGGAGTTGGACCTAACACTGCTTGGTTAATGCCGCTAGTATCTGCACTCCCAACGGGCAGTCCCTCCGCATCGGTGTTTGCACCATCATTCGTGTTGAGTGGTGGAAACAGATTTGTGACGGGTTGTTGAGCAGGGGTATTGTGCGCTTGCCATAGGTATACGATACCGGCTAATGCGCTCACTCCCGCGAACAGATAACCCCAAGCATTTTTGGACACGTTAACTCCTTACGAGAACAACGATGTTACGATGCCGCTCATCAGTCCATTGTTTCCGCCCATCGCAGTGTTGCGCGGCGTACCGCCCGGTGGGATGAGTCCATTCAAATTCGCCGGACTCGATGGGTTGTAGATCGACAGAAATTGCGACGGTAACGGAGACGGGGAACGCGGCGTCCCAAAAGTGAGGATCGGTGGCGGGGAAGCGTGCGACACAATGGACTGCCCATTGAGGTACGAGTATCCGATACTCTTAGGCGTGATAGCACCGCCTTGACTTATCGATCCGATGTTACGATTCAAGATTGGTGTAGGTTTGATGTTCATGATTCCGTACTCCTTTTTGTTACGCGAAAAGGCCGCCTAATAGACTGCTTATTGAGCTACTGGCAGTTGCAATGTTCGTTGCTTCGTTGTTGCTGCTCGTGTTGGCAATCGAACCCCCCGCCTGAGCAGACGCCGTTGCAGGTCCCACTGCTCCGAGAGCCGATTCAATGCCGCCGAGAACATCGGATAGTTGTGCATCATTTCGTGATAACCCTCCGTTAGCTGTAAGATCACTGATGACGGAAGAGGAAAGATTGTAGGCGTTGTTGTCGGCGTTTGTTTGCACGGTCGTGGCATCTTGTAGGCCCTGTAAGTTGACGGCGGTTGCGTCGTCTGCTTCGTTGTCAAGGTAGGAGTACTGTTGACCGCTGATATCGACGGCGGTTTGGTCGTTTGCTTCTTGCCCTTGCAATTGATCATCGTATTCGGACTCTTGTACACCGTCTTGTGCTGTCACCAATCCGAGTACGCTTGCAAGGTTGTCTTGGTTCTCAGTTACCTGAGCAGCTGTCGTGGTGTTAGCAACGTTGGCAGCGATTTGAGTTTGATCGACAGCGGATTGCGCGCTTATCTGAGCGAGTTGTGTTGTCCCACCAATTTGCGCTTCTGTTGCAGATAACTGCGCGCCCACTTGTGTTTGAATGGCAGCAAGTTGATCGTTCGTGGCCGTGTTCTGCACATTCGCGCCAATTTCATCTGCTTGTACAGACGCTTGTGTTTGCGCATCAGTTTCCTGCTGTTGAGCAGTGATTTGATCCGTTGCCACGTCAGCGGCAAGTGTCTGTACAGTTGTATTGGAATTTGCTTGAATTTGTGCCGCCTGAACTGCGCTTGAATCCTGATCCTGTATGGCGGCCAATTGTGCTGCTGTTTCATTGTTGGTTACTCCAGCACTTAATTGAGTGGTGTATTCTTGTGCTTGAACCTGCTGCGCTGCCGCTGTCGCTGCCGCGCTCGTTTGCTGCGCCTGTAATTGAGCAGCATAATAATCGGCAGCATCGCTGTCAGACGAACTTGCTCCTGATGCCGATTGCGAACCGCTTTCATTGCTGCTCAAGAGGAAGTAAATCGCAATCCCTCCGACTAGCACTATTGCGCCAGTTTCGTAAGGATGCGACTTTATCCATTCGATGATCTTATGCACTGTTCTACCTCAACTGTAATCGGGGTACTCAGTTGTGTTGACGCCAGCACCGTAATCTGGTAGCGTTCCCGTTGACGCAAAAATGCCTTGATCCGCGAACGTTCCATCACTGTTTACAGACGGCGAAAAAATCTCGTTCTGCGCCAACTGGATGTTGATACCGACAGTTGGCACGCCTTTTGGCGCGAAAAGTTGTTGAGGTTGAGTTGCCGTATATTTTTGCGGATGCGCAACACGATAAGCGTACCCTTGCAAAACTTGCCACGGTTTCGACAATTTGCTGTTAAGGATAGCGCCATCTGCACCGGGAGTGAACACGGGTCCTGCCGTGAAATACCACGGCGAATTCGCGTTCAATGGATACGGCATGACTTGACGGTTTCGCGGAGCCGATGCGAACATCGACTTTACAGCGTGAAACACGCCATTCCCTTTGCGGTGACTTTGCGACACGTGAGCCTCCGTTATTGGTAGGACAGTTGTGACGCTCCACCAAAACCGATTCCAGCGCCCATTCCAGACGTAGCGCCGGTGACGGGAGAAAGCGCGGTTGTCAACGCTGTACTGAAAGCGTTCCCGCCAGCGGTAATCACGCCGGTTGTGTTCGCTTTCTGTGACACCAAAACCGCGATGATTGCAACGCCGATTATGGCGGTCAAAACTGTTACAACAGATGAAATCAATTGGTCGGACATTTTAACCTCGTTTCCGTTTGGTTACAAATACGTCAATGGTGACGTACCTGAGTTGCCATTGAAGTTGATCGGATTTGCGCTTGAAGTTAGACCGCTCGTAGACGATCCGGTAATAGGTCCAAGTGCAGTTCCGAGGATGGAAGAGAACGCATTTCCACCGGAAGTGATTACTTGCGCCGTCTGCGCTTTTTGACTGATTAAAGCAGCGATAATCGCAACGCCAATGATGGCAGTTACGATGGCGACAATTGCTCCGATTCCGTTACTCATGCTAATAGACTCTCATCCTGCGTTAGTTGTGGCAACTGCTGCAACGGTTGTAATCCAGTGTTTTGTTGCTGAACAGTTGACGTTGACGGTTGCACCGTAGTTGATGTCGGTTGTTGTGACGTTTCACTCGCTGTCTGAGAAAATACATTCTTGTTCTCATACAACAATCCGGCAAGTACGAGGATCATAAACAACCGGCTTATCGTGGACAACTCTTTGATGTATCCGAACGCGCCTACAGCAAAGATAGCAATCATCCATTCAAAGTAGTTTGGCGTACCGGAAAAGTCGCTCTTAATCAACGCGAATAGTGGCTTGCTCTGACCGCGAACACCTGCCACAATAAAGAGCGTTCCGAGAATACCAAAAACAAACGGCATTTTATATCCCGACAATTGCGCGGTATTGTGGTAGTTGACCCTTCGTGATTACGAACACGATAAAGCCAATCACCAGAAACGCCGATATCCAACCTGTTTGATTCATCACATTCCAACCTTGCTCAAGAGTGACGCGCCTGTAGACGGGAATTTCACTCCGACCAAGTACCCGATGATTAGCACGATTATGATCGTGCCCCAATGCCATGACTTCATGACGGTTTCCCTTTCAAGTTGGCGCAGGTTAGTTTTCACTGTTCCCGCGCCTGTTATAGTTACGTTCATTGCGTGGCCTTTCGACTACGCAGTTTGCGTGATGCCAATCGAGAACTGTTGCAAGGGTTCAACCGCAACAATCGGGATGGTAAGCGTACCGTTTGCGGTGCTGCCATCCGGCGCGGTCGCCGATGCGTTGAATGTTGCGCTTGCGTTGGTGTCACCGGCTGCGCACACTCCATCAACTTGATCGACGACTGTAGGATCGTCACTCAAACTGATGCTCGCATCTGCCGGGTTGAGTTCCAGCGATGGCGAGAACACATACGTGCTGCCCGCTGGTGGGACATATGGCGTCCAAGTGTTGCCACCATCGGTGGACACGAGCAACGCCAGTTGGAGGGCAAAATTGCCCGGTGACGAAATTGATCCGATTGCATTAGCCTTTGCTGCTTTCTTGACGATTCCCGGCATGTCGCACTCCATGTACGTGATACGAATCGCGTACTGTTTATGGTGTTCGTGTTGGAGTTGCTTTTCGATCCACTTTAGAATCGCAATAGCCAACTCGACAAATTTCCGTAGATCATCACCCATAAGTGATGCTCCTTAATCGGCCAAAACTTTCACGACCGTTGACCATAGATACGCAGCAATCAAAGCAAGTACGAAAAATGCTGCCCAATCTTGCAGGGTTTCCGTACTGTTCGATGGACTCCATATCCACGAGAAAATTTTCGTGATTAAACCCTCACCTGCATTCATGGTAGTTTGACTCCTTTTTCAAGCTGCGTTTTCTGACCCTCTGCGTTACCCAATTCACGCGAAGTTGAAACCAATTGCGCCATCTTACTGTTGACTAAATCATGCGTAGCTTTGTTGCCGCGTTGCAGGTACGAAACTGCGATGGTAGTAATGCCACCGTTAATGATCGCTACTGCACCGCCGATTAGAGCCTCTACTACATGATCTGTCATTGCATCCTTTATACGTGGGCGGCACTGGAGTCGAACCTTTACCGCCCACGCTGTCCTAACGCCGATGGGTTAAAAGGTTAGGAACCTGCCGACAACGAACCCGCTTGCGAGAGCGTGTTCTGTTGTGCAAAGAATTCCCACATAACGTACAGGTATGCGTTACTTGTCGCAGTCGTTGGAACAAGATCAAGTTGCATGTTGCCTGATGCTAGCGTGTAAATCGGCTGCTTCCGAGACGGGAAATAGTACGTTCCCGGAGGGGGATCGGTGCCCAAAATTCTACGCTGGACTCTGGCACGTTCGTATGGCGATTCTTGGAAGATGCTCGTGAGGTTCGCCGATACCAATTTCCAGAACGTGATATCGCTGCCAACGTTTCTGCCGCCTACTGTGCCAGTAGAATTGTAGATCGTGATCAACGACATGAAACGCCGGAAATTGGTGTATTGAACGTAGTTGTCTTGTCCGGCGGTCAGATTGGCGAAATTGGTGTACAGCAATTGGTACAAGGTAGAAATGTCCAATTGCGGCAACACAATTCCGTTCTGACCGATTGGCAACTGATCAAGGTACTCTTGATAGATGTTGATTGTGACGCTTGAAATTGCGCCCGCTGCGCCCGTCCCGTAGAACACAGCAAACGTATCGTCCCCGGTGATAGGTGCCGGGTTCGGGTTCACTGTCAGTTGCAGGTTCATCTGATTTGAGACGACATTGGCGTAGATAGCGCCGCGCAAATCGTCGTCACTGTATGCGATGGGAATTTCGTACACGCAGCGTGCCGATCCTGTTGCGCTCGTCGTTGGCGCGTTTGCGTAAGCCAATAACCAATTGGCACCAAAGTCGCCTTCCGACTGCGCAAAACTCTTCGCCGATGCGAAGGGGTTTCCATCCTTGAAACCCTGCGTCATAGCAACCTGCAATCCAGTGCAGTTATGACGCTGATTATTTTGCAAATCGGTGAACTGCACATTTGACAGCAAGTTCATTGCGCCGAAATTGGTGACGGCTGTTGAACCGCTTCCGAGTTCCGCGAAGTTTGCGATTACTTCGACGGTAAAACGCAGGACCAAACCGACCGCCAAAATGGTGTTGCAAGTGAACACATTCCCGTTGGCGGGATTGAATGTCGTTGACGCAATCTGTTGCTTGCGTTTTACAGACGTGGATAGAACGCTGCGCCGTTGCGCCATGTTCAATTGCCACGGACTCATCTGTTGTCCCTGTGCTGCCACTGGAGGCATATTAGTTACTCCTTATCGTTGGCAAATGCCGGATCATTGGTAAATACCGTTTTGAAACTCGGTCAGAATTTCAGGTCTGAGAATTTCTTTGAAAGCATCTTTTCGACGCGATCAATTCGCTGCTCTACAGACAACGGTTGCGGATGCGTTTTTGCGAGTGAAACCTGCAACGGTCTAGCTTGCGTACTTTGTTTCGCTGCCGATACAGGTTTTGATTCTTGAATTGTGACTGCCATTGTTGCTGTCTCCTTTCAGAGATTTTGATACACGTTATGATGCGCTTTTTGGTGTCGCCGGATCGATGTTAACAAGAGTCAAAATCTCGTGTCCCGCAATGGCGGCAATGGTGAGCATCAAAAAGATGGTCAACCAATTCATCGGATGCGACATTAGTTTGAGGTTGATGAATCCATCCATTATGAACTCACCTTTCCCTGCATGTACTTCTGCACGATTCCGAGCAGAAAGAACATAATCAGGGCCATGAGAACAACTGTAACCCAATTGGCAAAGTTCCAACTGAGTATGTTATCATCGGCCATTTGATTGCACTCCTTTCACCTAAAACTTACGTGTTCCGTTGCGTCTTGCGGGCATACGAAAATCAATGGTATCGAGGATATTATCGATGTTTGGAACCGGCTGCATCTTATATGCGCGCCTCCATCGAACATCGTAATAGTACGACCAAAATTCAGGTAATGGGTTGGTTTCCAGTTCCGGTATTTTGGCGAACCCTCGAAGCGTCTTGTAATCTCGGTCATCTGTCAGGGCGAAACACTGAAAGAATTGTGCCTCGGAAAAAGCGAAACGGGACACTAAAACTGGACGCTGATTGAGAGTGATAGCAGGACACCGTTTGCTGCGTCCCTGTATAAGAAGAGTAGTAAACCCGGGTCCTGTTCCGCATAGAAACGCCTCATCGAAGTACATTCCGACGTTGCCATGTTGCAGAGTATCGTAGAAGTAATTGTCAAGTTCATCGGACTCATACATGGTCGGTTGAACAACATAGATTCCGGGATGTTTTGGGATGACGCCAACTTCGATGTATTCTACACCGTCAATCTGCGCGACTTTTTCCTCGCCTTTTGGATCGACAATGATCCACGGTTTCACGTCAAAATTTGCTTGACTTAGATGCCACATCGCAGCTTGAGACTTTCCGCTCCCCGTATGTCCAGTGATAGTGATCCTATCAGTCGGACCCGGCAGCCGAATCTTGTCCTTACCGTCAATGGGAATAACCTTAGCCATATAAAAAGACAACTGAAACGGGTGTTACAAATGGTGTCACAGAAATGGTACTGCAACCTTGCACTCTTCCGGCAATCCAGAAATGTCAACGCCAGCATTCCATTCACGCGCAAACGCATGATGCGTTGTTAGTGTCACCTTACTGAGCGGATGAGATTTGATTTTCTGCGTTGCCATCTGACGCAGAACATTTGCACCTGAAATTGAGAGTATTGCCGACAACGCTGTGAGCGCAATTGAAATCAATGCTGTGATGGGTGCAGTAAGTGGAATCAAATCGAGGTTAGATTGGAGTACCTGAATCGCCTCAATCACGTTTTGTGTTATCGTCCCGGATGTCCAACCGACAATCGCCGCATTCACAGCGTTGATATCTTTCTGTATTGTAGTTGCCAGTGTTGTGTCGCCAATGTAATTGAGGATTCCAGTGACAGCCGAATCGACAGCGTTAAGGTACCCGATTATGGTACTCTTACCGCAACCGATTTCAGACATACTCATAACACCCAATGCGGACGCCATAAAGAAGTCTTTTCCGAACTGTCTACGTGTGAGCATTGCTACCTCAATTAATTGGTTGATGACTTACGCGTTGCGATTCGCGGATCGGTTGTGTCGGTACACCGTGAATGGTTTTCTCAACTTTCTTGCGCCTTGAAATTGCAACCAATCGCGTTCCGTAAATCGATAGTGCAACGGCTACCAGATTAATCTCACTCATGCGCTTCGGAGTGAGCATAGGAACTTCGTGGTATTCGGAGAAAGTTCCGTACGCATCACTGAGCGTCTTAACTTCGTCCTGTTCCAACATCAATTCCGGCGTCTTAAGCAGCACGCTGGCCCACGTGTGGACCATCGTAACTAACGCCTCTATATTTTGCGGAGTTTCTTTCTTTTGTTTCCGTCCCCGCTTCTGTCCGGCGTCTGCTCTTGGCTTTCTGGTACGACTTCCTCCACCACTTCCGTCACTGTCACCGGAGTTTCTTCCAGCGATGAATTCTGTGAGTTCATTGGGATCGACTTCAACAACGCCGATGCGCTCAGTGCCGTTACGCTCTCTAACAGGCTCGTTATCATCGACGCTTGAGATTCGATTAACAACCGGCTCTGTTCTTGGTTCTGTGACAGAGTTAGGGCCATCGCCTCGAATCGTGATTGGAACGTCGATTGTAGTGCTGTCTGTTCGCGTTGGAGAGCGTCTAAGCGATCTGTCAGCCATTTGTAATCCTCATCTTCCGTTTGCGCAATTTCTGCGTGCGCAGCGTCGTCCAAAACTTCATGCGTTGCGAGAGCAGAATCAGCAGCTGCTGTGACTGTTGAAACTGGTACTTCTAAAGTCTCTGCCATTTCTGCTCCTAATTCATGCTGTCTAACGCGCCTGAATCTTTTGTTGCGTCAAACTCGACAAGAACCAAACCGCGATCAAGAGCGTTTTGGTTTGCGATGATCTTGTCCAGCTTATCCTCGACGCGTTTCTGAGACGCTTCGATAGACTCAACCCGCTCCATAACTCTCGCGGTAACGGATTCGATATTTGTTTTCAATTCAGACTTGAGTTTTTCAGGATCAAGGCCGAACGACTTCAACATCATTGTTAACCCATCCATTATTACTCCTCCGTTGTGAAACTCAAAAGTGCCGGTGGTGAAATCACTGCCGACATAACTTCCCAGTTACAAAATTGTAACGTGTATTTGCCTACCGGAGTCCACACGCCATCAGCGAAGATACTTTGCGGCGCTATGAAGCGGTATTTGACCGCGCTATGGTGTCCGGGAAATGGCACGATTCCGTATTCACCATACGAACCACCACCGCCGCCCTGTTCTATGTTGACGGCACCTGCGCCCAATACGATGGTCTGTAAGGTGGTGGTGTTCGTAATCATTGCCGGGAACATGAATCCTGCATCTTCTCCGTACGTGATATCTTCACGCGCGCCGTTGCTGTATTGGAACGAGGGACGCGCCCAATACATGAGCGATCTAACTTCGCTCAAACCGGAGCCTTGAAAAAGATGATTCAAATCGAACTCGCAAATCACGAATCCGATGGGGAAATTTGATGCGTCTCCGACCAGCGAATACTCTGGGAAATTGATCGGCAACGGAACGACTGCCTGTTGCGTACAATCAATCTCAACCGTAGCGACTGCTCTTCCCTCTTTTGGGACGATTGGTTCTGGACCCTTATTAATGCTAAATGTAAGTGTCTGACTTGAACCGCCTCCAGTGGGGGGAGTTTTTGGCGGTACCGATGGCGTATTCGAGAGAACCAAAACGAACGCAAATGAATCCGTTCCGTCACCGCCTACTGGCGTAATCAAATTGTTGCTGGTAGTCATGTAGTTAAAGAAACGCCATCCAGCAAGCGTTGCGTTTGCGGAATTGGTACCGTTATTTCCGAAGTTCAATGTATAGTTTTCGTGAACGCCGCCCCACGTGGTATTCGTCTCTGTTGTTTCGATCAACATTGGTTGACCAGTTAGAGACGAATCGAACCCGGCAAAAATCGCGATCTGTGACGCGGGAACTATCGCGTTCTGAAACTCGACTGCGATGTTGGTATCGCCACCGGCATTCGGAAACGATGGCGCAAATTGTACGTTTGCGAAACTGAATCCACCACCGGGACCGTTATACTCAGCACCATTTGACCACGTTGCGAGAACGTCACCGGGCTGCAATTCTGACGGCATAAATAACGAGTTACTAACGCCGGTTATGCATGAGTTACAAACGTAGACAGCGACAGCGTTAAAAACGCCGGAAGTTTCGCCGACATTGTTGATGTTGAAATAGACTAAATTCCACTTGTTTAGAAGTGTATCTTCAAGCGTACCGGGAGGCTCTTCAAAATCGCCACTCGTAGCAGTAGCAGCAAACACTGCAATAAGCGAATCTCCAGCAGTGTTTGTAGCGAACTCTAACGAGGTATCATCACCCGTTGCAGAACTCACCCAATTAAAGTTGTATTGCGATGGCATTCATAACGCCTCACTGGGAGTCCATGACAACAGGCATACACCCGGCTCACACAGTATGTACCCTTATACCACGTCCTAAAGCGTTTGTCAACAAGTATTTAAGGAAATCTTTTAGGTCAACTTAACCCTTCGAGAAATGTAACTCGCAGTGTGCGTTTTAAAGTGAAACGTAGGGGCATCCTTTTTCCATGTTACTGTATGACCCTTCGCAACGCTCTCAATTTCCGAACTCGTAAGATGCACTCCTTTACTTGCCATCTTGAGACACTTAGACCCATCAAATAGAGCGTACAACTTACGACCAGCGATAGCGATTCGATTTCCAGTACTCTCAATTTTCCAGTTACCGATTTTGGTAGGATCAATTGGTACTCCTTCTAACTGCTCACAGATAATCGAGTCAGTATCGCAGTACAAAGGGCGCTTCGCTTTCGCCAACGCTCGAATCAACATAGACCGCGCTGCTCCAGTGATACTCGCGCCTGTAGCGACATTGTACCTCTTAACTGAGTACGTAGGCTGTCTCCATAAGATGTACCCAGCACATGCAACTAACGTGCACGGAACGAACCCATCGGGATCGTGCGTCGGATTCAGGTTAGTATACTCATCAGTTATCATGTATGAATAGTAATCGTCCGGCGACTGCGCAAATTTACCGTAGCATGAGTTTCCGACATACTTATAGAACAACGCTCCAACGTCGTCTTTTTCGAGTTGCGCTTTGCGTCTTAATCCGTGAAACTTATCGACAAACTTATCGAACTTCGTCCATGCAGAAAAATTGTATACTTCAAGAATGTCATCACACTCGAACATTCCAGTTTCAACTGCTGCACGATATTCGTGTATAGATACGTGGAATGTTCCGCTCTTTATATCGAAATGCAAACCGTCTTTTGTACGTTGCGGAAACGCACCACGATTACGACCGCATACAGTAAGAAAAAATGTGGCATCCGTAACTTGATTTCCTAACTGTGCATCAGGCACGGTTATAGGATGGTCGAAACACTTCATCGCGTAAGGGTAACATTGATTGAGATCGTAAGCTACAATCTTGCACCCCTTGGATGGTTTGATGATACCCTTTTCAAAACACTGCACGCGACCGCCGTAATAAAATGGCTCTCGAATCATGTCATCTTCGCGACTTGTTAAGCATTCAAAATCGTATATCTTTTTGAACTCCTTCATAGCCGTACTAGCAATGGTTAAGTTATCGCCGAACCTATCGTGAAACTCTATGCATAACTCATGCAGATACTCGCAGTCTTTTCTAAGATAGCGCAAAATCTTCATCTTATTAGCGTCTCGATTCTCCCTTTCAAAACATCCATAATCTATGCGCTCTTTCTTGTACTGCTTAAGCGGAAAAGGCATGAGCGCAAAACTGTCTCGTAACTCGTGCGCGACCGTGTGAGTTATAGCTTTCACGATCCGTCCATTTATGATTACAATTTCTTTCTGATTAGCAATCCAATTCATCATGTAAAAGAAGTCGAACTTACCACCGTTATGAGCGTACACAATACCCGGAGGCAATAACAGTATTTTAGCGTGCATTTCTTCGATGCAATTATCGCCCCACGAGTATGACCACTTATCACCTGTATATAGTCCAACCGCAAACGGTTGCGGATCGCGACCATACTCGAAGGGATCGGTTTCGATGTCGATGGTGTAGATTGGTTTGGTCATTTGACTATCATCATTTCACTCAAAACATCGGTTTCAGTTTGATACAACTCACCCGTTGTAACTTGAATTTCATATAACAATATTATCCCCAGTCTTACACGCACAATTTTAACGGTAACTATATGATCTGCATTTACCCATATATATCCCTTATTAGTTGTCCTAACATTTATCATTAACATTGCATCCTCCGTTTCAACAGTTCTCTCCACGTTGCAATCTCACGTTTGAGATTCAACACATTCATATCATCATGCTCAACTTTTGATATCATCTCCGTAAGCATTGAGATACGCAAATTGATTTCAGGGTCTGACCACGGTAACTCACTGAAATTTGTTGTGCGTTGTTGTCCGACAATTTCTATAGCCATGATACCTCATATTCTGCACCGTCATATCCGGTGAATGTTTTGGTTTCGCGAGTGAACAAATGTGCATATAAAGTTACAGAATTCATGTTACTGCTTATATGCAGCACTTGACGCGGAAAACTATCCTCGATTAAAACTTGACAGTTATCCGGTAAATTTTCGAGATACTCTTTCAGTTCTCTAACAAGCATCGCTCCTCCTCCGGGATTGGATACTTTGTCTTATGCGGCACACCTTGAAAATCATGCACCACATACACTCCGTGACCGTTACATGCGAGACATAAACTTACGCCACGTTTACCGGCTCCGGGTAACGTTCCAGTTCCATCGCAATACTCGCACGTTCTTTCCGTCTTAATCATTTCTTCTTTGCTCCTTTCTTTTTGAGTTGCTTGCTCACTTTCTTACGACGTTCCGATTGCGTTGAAACTTGTGCTTTCTTGTTCGCTACATACTCTGGTACACTTCCGCTGAATCTCATGATCTTAATTTGATTCAACCATTGTGATTTTTGGTTTGCGCTGATTTTGGCGTGAACAATGTAGCCAGCCAAGCGACGAAACAAAGTATAGGCACGAGGATATACTTCATAAGTGTTCGCCCAACCTGTATGTGTTTTCCCATCCGTCCCCCTGTACTTGTACGGAACTTGTGCTACCCATTGTTCGCCGGGTTTCAATACCAACTTATCAAGCGCATTTGCATTCAGTCTATCATCTAGATAAGTTAACACGTTACGTTGATCACCGTCGCGCAGTTCCCTTAGTGTAAAAGTCTTCTTACCTTTGACTGTAATATGCGGCTGCGATTGCTTGACTTCTGGTGGCGGTATCGGAGGATGTTTGAAACCCGGTTTACCCAACAGATTACTTACAACATTACTAACGGTTTCTTTTAACTTGTTAAGTGTCTTCTTCTTTATCGCTTTTGGTGTAAACTGTTTGAGAGTCTTAGGTAACGCTTTCTTTACCGTCTTCTTAACAGTCTTCACTTCGCGCTTGAGAGCCGATCTGGCTTGAGAAAGAGACTCGAAATCCTCGCCTAACAATGACTCGATAAATTGTAGCTCATTGTTCTGCTGTAAGAGACGCGCATTGCGCGTTGCTTTCTTTAACTTATTTGACGTTGCCTTGATCGCTTTAGATGCAGACTTAGTGGCCGTCTTTGTAGACGTTACATTGCGACGTTTTAATGTCCGCTTATTTGCCAAGTTTGGTATCACTCAAATGTGTGAATAAGGGTCACACTAAAGTTGTACAGTTTTGGTGGTCACTTATGTGACTCGTAAACGATGATCTAATGTCATCGTCTCATGAGTGCACCGAATATGCAACAGAATAATTTCCACAAGA
>Ga0070761_10001180_pt1 | contig 16436 bp, 16 predicted proteins | sample HubBroMetageREF1_FD_66724 | JGI IMG/M metagenome (GOLD analysis project Ga0070761, IMG submission 66724) | Reference soil microbial communities from the Hubbard Brook experimental Forest, New Hampshire, USA - Hubbard Brook CCASE Soil... | ecosystem: Environmental > Terrestrial > Soil >... | reverse complement strand
GGGGTCTTTTAAGTAGGGGAAACCCGCGTTATAATCGAGCATGCCAACCGGGGACCCGCCCGATCCGGTCCGCGCGACGCTCGTCGCCATTCTCCAGCAGTTGAACCGCGCGGAATCACTGTACGAGGGGCAGAAGCGCGACCAGTCGCTCGGTCTCGCGGACATCGAGCGGATGCTCGGGAAGTTCTGGGCGATCGACCAGGACCTGGTGAAGGTCCCGCTCGTCCTCGGCCTCCTCGTACGGAACGGGATGGTCGAGGTACAAGCGGCGGGCAACTACGTCCCGCCGAAGACGGGGCCGAAGACGCCTCCGAAGCCCCAGTATCGGATCACGGCGGGGGGCAAACAGTTCCTCGTCGAGAGCCTGGAAAAGAGCGACCGGATCGCCTAGATTCTCCCCCGAGAAACGTCTCGATCCGCCATCGGTAAAACCGTTAAGTAGGACGCTTGGGTGGGCGGGCTCCCATGTCGAGGATTCACTCCGGGCACAAGGGCCGGGCGGGCTCGCACCGTCCGTACCCGGTGACCAAGCCGGAGTGGGTGACCGCGACCCCCGAGGACGTCGCGACCCAGGCCGTCCAGCTCTCCAAGGGCGGGATGGGCCCGGCGCTGATCGGCCAGACCCTCCGCGACTCCTACGGCATCCCCCTCACGCGCGCGGTCACGGGCAAGCGGCTCACGGACGTGCTCGAACAGCACGGCGTGAAGCCCGAGATCCCCGACGACCTCCAGGCGCTGCTCAAGCGCGTCGTCCATCTTCAGCGCCACCTCCAGACCCACCCCAAGGATCTTTCGAACCGCCGAGGGTTGAGCCTGATGGAGTCGCGGATCCGACGACTCGCCCGCTACTACCGCCGAAGCCGCCGCCTCCCCGAGAGCTGGCGGTATTCGGCCGCGGGCGCCGCGCTCCAGGTGGAGTGATGCCCTCGGGCCCCGACAGCTTCGTATCCGACCCCAAGTACCGCGCGGAATTCGAGAAGGCGCGGGGTCTCGTCCTCGCCCACCCGGGACGGTGGCGGGTCATCTACCACTACGACGCCGACGGCATCGCGAGCGCCTCCTCGATGCTGCGGGCGTTCGCGCGCCTCGGCTACCCCGCTCAAGCGACCGCGCTCGGCGGGGTCGAGCGGGAGCGGATGGACGAACTGCTCCGGGCGACGCCCGGCCCGGTCGTCGTCGTGGACACCGGCTCGAACTGGCTCGACCTGTATCCCCGCCACCCGCACCCGGTCGTCGTCCTCGACCACCACAAGTACCCCGAAGCGCCGAACCCGCCCGACCTGCCCGAGCATGTCGCGTTCGTCGACCCGCTCGACTGGGGGGTCGACGGGATGACCGAGATGTGCGCGGCGACCCTGACCTGGCTGTTCACGGTCTTCCTCGACCCGGTCAACTGGGACAACGCGCCCTGGGGCCTCTCGGGAGCGATCGGCGACCGCCAGCACGTCGGGGGCTTCCGTGGCCTCAACGCGAAGCTGGTCGACGAGGCGGTCCTGCGCTCCCAGGTCGTCCGTCGGCCCGGTCTCGCCCTCTTCGGCCCCACGATGGGCGCCGCCCTCACGGGCAGCATCGACCCGTACGTGAAGGGTCTCTCGGGACGGCCCGAAGTCGTCGGGACGTTCCTCGATCAACTCGGCATCGACGCGTCCCGCCCTCCCTCCTCTCTTTCGGCTGAGGAGACGCAGCGCCTGACGAAAGCGCTCCGCGAGCGGCTCACCCAGCGGAAGATCCCGCCCGAGGCGCTCTCGGTGTTCGACCAGGCGCGCTGGTTCCTCCCGTCCATCGGCCTCGATGCCGAGGAGGTTTCGAACCTCCAGAGCGCTGCGGGGCGGGCCCGCGAGTCGGGCGTCGGCGTCGCCTACGGCCTCGGCGACCCCGTCGCCGCCCAACGGTGCCGCGCGGCGGAGGAAGGGTGGCGGAACGGTATCCTGAAGGGCCTGCTGCGACTCGAGAACGAGGGTGTAAATTCGATGAAACACCTCCAGTGGTTTGAGAGCCCGGAGCTCACGCTCGCGGGCACCCAGGCCGGCATGGCGATCCTCTACCTCCTCGACGCGAACCGCCCCGTCTTCGTCTTCTCGGACGACCCCGGCCCCACCAAGGTGAGCGGACGCGGCACCTTCGAACTGATCGACCGCGGCCTCGACCTCTCGGTCGTTTGCCGGAAGGCCGCGCTCGCCGTCCACGGCGAAGGCGGGGGCCACCGCATCGCGGCCGGCGCCACCATCCCGCACGACGCGCGGGCCGGTTTCCTCGAGGAAGCGGACCGGGTCGTCGCGAGCCAGATCGGCGGACGAGCGGAGGCGTAGTGAGCGGCGCTCCCGAGGCCGCACCGCCGGCGCCGGTCGACCGGATGCGCGACCGCCCGCTCGAGCGGGAGATGCACCAGTCGTACCTCGATTACGCGATGAGCGTGATCGTCGGGCGCGCCTTGCCCGACGGCCGGAACGGCTTGAAGCCGGTCCAGCGGCGGATCCTCTGGTCGATGTGGGAATCCGGGGCGACCCACGACCACGCCTACCGAAAGAGCGCCCGCACCGTCGGCGACGTGCTCGGGAAGTACCACCCGCACGGCGACCTCGCGGTGTACGACGCGCTCGTCCGGATGGCGCAGACGTTCAGCCTTCGCTACCCGCTCATCGACGGCCAGGGGAACTTCGGTTCGATCGACGGCGACTCGCCCGCCGCCATGCGGTACACGGAGGCGCGGCTCTCCGCGTTCGCCGAGGAGCTCCTGCTCGACATCGAGAAAGAAACGGTCGAGTGGATCGACAACTTTGACGGGACCCTCAAGGAGCCGCTCGACGTTCCGTCGAAGGCGCCGAATCTTCTCCTGAACGGCTCGGCCGGGATCGCGGTCGGCATGGCGACGAACATGCCGCCGCACAACCTGAACGAGGTCGCGGACGCGCTGCTCCTGCTGATCCGCAACCCCGAGGCCCCGCTCGACGAGCTGATCAAGCTCGTCCCCGGGCCCGACTTCCCGACCGGTGGTTTCCTTTCGACCGAGGGGATCCGCGAGGCGTACGAGACCGGACGCGGGACGCTCCACCTGCGCGGAAGCGCCGAGGTCCGGGAACGCGACGGCCGCGACGAGATCGTGATCACCGAGATCCCGTACGAGGTGAACAAGACCGCGCTGCTCGAGCTCATCGCCGACCTCGTCAAGACGAAGCGGATCGACGGGATCACCGACCTCCGCGACGAGTCCGACCGCCACGGCACGAGCGTCGTCCTCGAACTGCGCCGGGACGCACCCGCGGAGATCGTGCTGAACCGCCTCTACGAGCACACGCCGCTCGAGACGAGCTTCGGCGTGATCAACCTCTGCCTGGTCGGCGGACGTCCCGAGGTGCTCTCGCTCCGCGAACTCCTGAACCTCCACCTCGAGCACCGGCGGCTCGTCCTCACGCGCCGCACGACGTTCGACCTGAGGAAGACCGAGGAGCGACTCCACCTCCTCGAGGGATTCCTCACGGCGATCGACCACATCGACGAGGTGATCAAGATCATCCGGCGCTCGCGCGACGTCGCGGCCGCCGAGCAGAGCCTGATGGGAAAGTTCCTCCTTTCCACGGAGCAGGCGAAGGCGATCCTCGACATGCGACTCGCCCGGCTCACCGCCCTCGAGCGCGAGGCGGTCGAGCAGGAGAAGGCGGAGAAGGAGGCGCTCGCGAAGACGCTCCGCGAGATCCTCGCCTCGCGCGAGAAGCTCGACCTCCTGATCGTCGAGGAGCTCCACGACCTGAAGACCCGGTGCGGCGACGCGCGACGCACGCGGATCGTTCCCGCGTTCACGGAGCGGACGCTCGAGGACCTGATCCCCGACACCGATGTCGTCGTGCTCGTCACCCGGGACGGTTACATCAAGCGGCTGCCGCTCGACCAGTACCGCCGGCAGCGCCGCGGCGGCCGCGGTCTCGTCCAGATGGCGACGAAGGAGGAGGACTACGTGATCCGGACGTTCGTTACCCGGACGCACGACGACCTACTGTTCTTCACGACCCACGGGCGGGTCTACCGCCTGAAGGCGTACGAGCTGCCCGAGGGGAGCCGTCACGCGAAAGGGAAGGCCGTCATCAACCTCCTGCCGAAGCTGAAGGAGGGCGAGCGGGTCCAGACGCTCCTCCCGATGCACGACCTCGGGACCACGGGCTCGCTGTTCTTCGCGACCCGGCGCGGCCTCGTGAAGCGCACGCTCTTGGACCAGTTCCAGAATATCCGGACGAACGGCATCCAGGCGGTCAATCTCGAGGAGGGCGACGAGCTGGTCGGCGTCGCGTTCGTCACCGACGAGGCGACCGAGCTCCTGCTCGCGACCCACGGGGGCCAGCTGGTCCGCTTCCCGCTCGGCGAGGTGCGACCGATGGGCCGCGCGACGTACGGCGTCATCGGCGTCCGCCTCTCGGAGGAGAAGGACGACCGGGTCGTCGCGATGGCGCCGGTGAGCCCGAAGTTCCCGACGCTCCTTTCCCTCACCTCGACCGGCTACGGAAAGCGGAGCCCGACCGAGGACTACCGGGAGACCAAGCGCGGTGCGAAGGGGGTCCGCACGATCAAGACCGGCGGTCGCAACGGCTCGGTCGTCGCCGTGCTCCCCACCACGGAAACCTCCGAGCTCCTCGTCACGACCAAGAACGGGATCACGATCCGGATCGCCGTGAAGACGATCCGCTCGCAGTCCCGGAACACGCTCGGCGTTCGCGTGATCCGGCTCGACGAGGGCGACGAGGTCCGCGACGCGGTCCTCGTCGAAGCTCCGACCGAGGGGACGAACGGTGAGGCGTTGCCGACGGCCGACACCCCGATCCCGGAAGAGCCGGACGATGAGGACGAAACTCCCGGCGACGTTCCTCCGCCGTCCCCGGACGACGACGATGAGGACGACGACGAGGAGTCCGCGGACGGGGAGCAGAAGGATGGCCCGGCGTCCGACGCGTCGTAAACCCCGTCACCGCATCCTGCGCTGCCCCACGTGCGGGTCGACGGAGATCGACCTGATCGCCGGGATGATCACCGGCCAGATGTACCACTGCCGGAAGTGCAACTACCAGGGCGCGCTCGTCTTCGAAGAGGACGTCGCCGACGACGGGACCGTCCTCCCGTAGCGGGCGCTCACTCGTCCGGGTCGATCGACGCGAGCGTGCCCGGGACGCTCGGGGGGCGTCCCGCTTCTCGGGCGACCGCCGCCACCACCGAGAGCGCCCGGACCGTCGGCGCCACATCGTGCGTGCGAACGAGCGCCGCCCCGCGCTCCGCCGCGATCACCGCCGCCGCGAGCCCGGCCTCGAGACGGTCGGCGGGGGCGGGGCTTCCGAGGATCGCGCCGAGGAACGATTTCCGCGACGCGCCGACGACGACCGGATAACCGAGGCTGCGGAACTCTCCGACGTGCGCGAGCAGCTCGAGGCTCTGCTCGTGCGACTTGCCGAACCCGACCCCCGGATCGATGAGCAGCTTCTCGGCCGCGATCCCGGATCGGAGCGCATCGTCCGTCGCGCGGGCGAGGAAGCCGAACACCTCGCCTCGGAGGTCGGCGTAGGCGAGGTCATTCTGCATGGTCGGCGGTGTCCCGCGCATGTGCATCACGATCGCCGCCGCTCCGGTCCGCGCCACGGTCCGACGCATCTCCTCCGAGCGGAGGCCTTCGACGTCGTTGACGAGGTCGGCACCGGCGTCGACCGCTAGCTCCGCGACCTCGGCGTGCCGCGTATCGATCGAGATCGGCACCCCGAGTTCTCCGCGGAGCGCCCCCACGACCGGGCCGACCCGTTTCCATTCGGCCTCGGGGGAGACCGGGGTGGCGCCGGGGCGCGTCGACTCGCCGCCGATGTCGACGACGCTTGCGCCCTCCTCGGCCAGGCGCTTCGCAGCGGCGACCGCCGAGGTCGGTTCAAGGAACTTCCCGCCGTCGGAGAACGAATCCGGCGTCACGTTGACGACACCCATCACCCGGGGATGGTCCTCGACGGTGAACGCACCGTGCGCGCCCGGGACCGTCCGGGGCGCGTGGGCGGCGTACGCACGCAGGGCCCGGTCGACCTCGTCGGCGAGCTCCTTCAGGCCGAACGGCTGGCGCCGCAGTTTCGGGATCACGCGGCGGTACTGGCCCCAGGTGGCGAGAAGGATCACCGGACTCGACGAAATCGAATGGTCCGCGATCCCGCGGGCGTGCGCGGCGTCGCCCCCGGCCGAGAGGAGCTCCTGCTTGAGGAGCGGCGACGCCTTCAGCGACACGTCGGAGACCCGGATCGGGAAGATCCGTCCTTTCCGCGTCATGATCCCGACCCCCTCCGGGTCGCTCTCCGTCCGCTCGATCTCGCGCGCGATCTCGCTCAGCCGGTCCCACTCCAGGACCCGCGCTCCGTACCGGTGGGTCGAGCGGTGATCGGACGACGGATCCGGCACACCCGGAGAGAGGCGACGGCCGATAATACGGCCCCGGACGGCGCAGAGGAGAGCGTATAGTGCCCGGCGTCGACTGGGGGCCGATGGGATCCGGTCTCCTGGTGGCGGTCGAAGGGCCGTCGGCCGCCGGGAAGACGACACTCACCGAGGCCGCCGGCGCGGGGACCTCGTGGAACGTGCTTACCGAAGCCTACCGGCGGGTCGTTCCTTCCCTTTCGTTGGAGTTCGGGTCGCCCGAAGAGCTCCTCGCACTCGAGCGGACGCTGCTCCGCGAGGAAGTTCGGCGCTATCGGGAGGCGGCCGACCTCGCGCACGGAGGGGCGACCGTGGTCGCCGACACCGGCTTCCTGGGCCCCCTGACGTACACGGCGGCGCTGGTGGCGGGCGGACGCGCGCCGGCCCCGGTGCTCGCGACCCTCCTCCACGAGGCCCGCGGGTTGGGCGAACGCGGGGAGTGGGGACTGGCGGACGCGTACGTCTATCTCGACACGCCGCCCGAGCTTCGCGCTTCCCGCGCCCGGGCCGACCCGGCGGGCGCTCCGCCCGAGCTGGCTGCGCGCCATCGGGAGATGGGCGAGCTCGAACGAGCGTTCTACCTCGAACATTTCGCTCGCTTGTGGGGGCCCAACTTTCGAGTGGTCGCGGGGGACCGGCCGGTCCCCGAACTCGTGGCGACGCTCACCCGGGCCGTGGCCGATCTGCACGCGGCTCCCGAGTCGACCGTTCGGCTCGACGACGTGCTGGGCCTCCTCGCCGATGCGGGCACCCCGACGTCGCCCCGCGGTAATCGTTAAGAAGTCGACCTCGCCTCGCCCGCCTCCCGATGAGGCCCCTTGACGTCCTCCAGCAGAGCCTGCACAAGCGGGTGCTCGTGGAGATGAAAGGCGGACGGTCGTACCGCGGCGTGCTCGACGCGTACGACCAGCACCTGAACCTCGTCCTCTCCGCGGCCGAGGAGGTCGTGAAGGATGTCGTGACCCCGAAGAGCGGGATCACCCTCGTGCGGGGCGACTCGATCGTGTACATTTCACCGTAGGAGTTCGAAGATGTCCAAGGGAACAGCGTCCAGCCGCGGCGGCAAGATCGTCCACGTCATCTGCCGGCGCTGCGGCCGCCACGCCTACCACCGCCAGAAGAAGGTATGTTCCTCGTGCGGCTTCGGCGATACCGCGCGTCGGCGCGGCTACGACTGGGCGAAGCTCAAGCGTTGAGCCGCCGCGGCCCGGAGACGGCGCGCTCGCCCGCGACCCAAAACCTCAGCGGACGCTCTCGTTCGAGCCGGATCCCGATGCGGGGTCCGACGCGAATTCGACCCGGGCGCTGCGTCCTCGGCAGGACCATGACGCGGGATCCACCCACGGCATCGGCGCCATCGTCCGCGATCGTGATCCCGAGCGCTCGACAGAGTCGCCCGGGGCCGGAACCGACCGCGGAGTCTGTTGGGTCGACGACTCCCGCCCGCAGGAGGACGGCCTCGCCGGCTCCCGTGACGAGATTCGCGCAGACGACCTGGTGGATCCGAAACACGTAAAGCGTCCCCGGAGCGCCGAACATCGAACGGTTGCGTTGGGTGGGACCCCGGAACGCGTGACTGGCCGCGTCGCCCCGAACGTACGCCTCGGTCTCGACCAGACGGGCTTCCCGCTGTACGGTTCCATCGGTCGATCGAATTCGCGTACCGAGGAGCGCGCGGGCGACCACGACCGCGCGGCGGTCGAAGAACGCCCGACCGAGGCGTTCCTCCCGGGGCGGCTCAGAGGATCTTGCCTCGGTCCGCGAGCGGGTGGCCATCGACCGTGACGGCCGCCTCCCCGACCGTGATCCACGAGAGGTACCGACACCGGTTCCGACCCCCGTAGAGGGTGTTCCCCCCGATCGCGATCGTAACGGTACCGGCCTCCTCGTCCTCGGCCTGGGGAACGCCGGGGGACAGCGCGGGATTCACGCCGATCGCGAAGAGGGACACCACGTGCGCGCCGCGCGGGGCAGAGGCGAAGTCCCCCTCGAACGAGTCGGCGCCCTCCGAATACCAGTAGTTGCGCAGACGGCCGTTCTCGATCTCCCACTGGGCGCCCGACACCTTCCCCGAGGAGAGGTAGCTGGGGCGATTCGAAACGATCGTTCCGGCGGTGCTCTCCTCGTCAACGGCGACCGTGATCGACCCGCCCGGGGCGGTCGCCAGGGTCCGGCCGGCACGGCGATCCTCGGCATCGACCGTCCCGTCATCGACCCACGGCACCCGGCCGCGCAGCCGGAACGTCACGTCGGTGCCGTTCGAGCCGGCCACGCGAAGAGAACGTCCGCGCGCCAGGAGCCGTCCGACGCGTTTCGCATCCCGGATCATCTCGGCCGCGTCGACCTCGGTGATCGCGCGGATGAGCTGACTGCGCCACATCGCTCCGGGAACCGACCAGCGGTCGGCCTGGGCGTCGGACGCGTACCCGAGCAGGCAGCGTACCCCCCGCATCCCGGCGCGACGAGTGCGGCGCAGCCACTCGTCGTCCGCACCGAGGAACGGGGAAAGCTGTCCGGGCGGAAGCGATCGGAGGCGCGGCCGGTCGGCCGGGCCGGGAAAGTACACGAGGGCGTCCGCGCGAGAAATCCCGGAAAGTGCGGGGGCCGGGAGACCCGACCAATTCTGGGTGCGCGGCGCCACCTCGATGCTCTTCCAGAACGCCGGTTCGTCCTCGAGCACGAGGAACGGGTGGGCACCGATGCGTCGCGCCTCGGTAACGCAGGCAGCGGCCCATGGAATCGTATGGGTCCACGTGACAATCGCGACGTGCTCCCCTTGGCGGAGATGCAGCCCATTCCCGAGCAAGGCCCGGGCAACGCCGGGCGGAGTCGCTTCTCCCGTTACCATCGGCGATGGTCGAGGCGAACCCCCGTTATAGGGGCGTGCCAGCGCGCACTCGGTCGACGATCTCCTCGGCTTGCTGGGGAGCCCGCGCAAGTGCTCGAGCGGTCCGAACGATCAGCCGGCCGGCATCCTCGTACGGCGCGCGGAATCCCACGGGACGCACCCGCCGGGGGAAACGAGACCACCCGTCGCTCCGGTCCGCGGCTCGGCGCACCACCTCCGGCACGCGCCGACCCCGCGCGAAGTCGGAGAGATCCCGGATCACGTCGGGAGAGACATCCTGCTGACGGAGCACGGAGAGTAGCGCGACGATCTTCTCCGGTCGGTGGCGGCGAGTACGCGTCGCGGCGCCGAGCGTCCCGTTAAAGTAGAGGAACGGCCGGCCGAGTTCGAGGGCCTCGAGGAGGGTGCGGCTCCCTGTCACGATGCGGAGGTCTGCGCCGGCGAATCGGCGACGCCACTCGGCGGGACGCACCGACCCGGTGTCGAGTTCGACGCGATCGGACGGCAGCGCGATCTTCCACGGTCGCGGAGAACGCACGTAGAGATGTCGCGGGGACCGCGCTGCGGAGAGCCCCTCCAAGATCCGGAACGCGAGGTGTTCGGCACTCGCCGGACTCGCGTACCACACCCATTCGACCGATCGCGCGCGCGCCCGAGTTCCGGTAGGTGCGCGCGACCAGAGCGGTCCGGTCTGGACGGCGTTCGGGAACTCGCGCGCGAACCTCGTGTTCCGTTCGAAACCGGCGAACACGTGGAGCACGTTCGGGCGGTCGAACGCCCGGAATCGGTGGAACGCTGCGCGAAAGCGCTCGAGCTCGCCCTCCCGTCGCGACCTACGCAGGCGGGCACCGAGGTCCCGGTGTCCGATACCGCCCTCCCGGAGACGCTCTCGATCTTCGCCGACCGACGGCAAGGTGCGGGCGAACTCCTCCAGGCTGACGTGGAGCGTCGACCGAGGCCCGTAGGTGCGTTCGATATCGGCGCACTCCACTTCCCACGGTCCCCCGCGTCCGAACGCTTCGTTGCGAGTGGGCGCCGCGCTGATCCCCCACGCGGGCGAAATCGTCAGGGCCGCGGGCGCGCGGGGGCGGAGCCGGTCCAGGCGTACGTACCGGGGCCAATCCCACGGGCCGTCCACGGAGCGCGGCAGCGGGTGACCGGGCCGGCGATAGAGAAGAGTAGGGAAGCCGGCGCGAGCGAGCTCCCGGCCCGCCGCGAGCACTTCCTCGATGTCCCCGAGCCCTCCGCCGACGACGGCCGGGAGCAGGTAGACGTCCACGCCGGGGCGCGCGGGCGGCTTACGTGACAATCCGATAGAGCGTCCAGACCGAGATCGCGTCGTCGAACCCTCCCCCGAGCAGCGCCGCCCGGCCCCGGACGTTCGCGACCGGCACCTGCGCGGCAATCCGAGGCGACTTCCGCGCGACGCACCACTCGATAGCGGTCCGGACCAGGGCGGCTGCTTCCGGGCCCTCGACCCCCTCGGCCACGATCGGGTCGGAAAAGTGCGCCGCCGTTGTGATGGCGCCGACGGAGGCGGAGAGGTATCCCTCCGGGCCGTGGCCGCGGTCGATCACCCAGGCGGCCGACTCGGCCTGGAGTACGCTATCGATGAAGCTCCCGGGTCGCAACGATGCGGCGCGGATCGGAAGCACTTCGGTGACTTCGGCCGGCCGCGACCGCTGCGCGATCTCCACGAGTGCCCTCGCGTCCTCCCTCCGGAACGGTCGGATCGAGGGGGATGGCGCCCCGGTGAGCGAGGCGTCCGGTTTGCGGACCATGAACTGGGTCTCCCGGAGGGGCCGGTACCCGACGCGTTCGTAGAGCGTGCGGGCCGGGGTGTTCTGAGCGAGGACGTCAAGCGCGACGTACTTGCGACCCGTCCCCTGCGTCGTCACGCGGCAGCGGTCGAGGAGCGCCTGGGCGAGTCCTCGCCGGCGGTATGCCGGGTCGACCACGACCATGCTGAGGTAGCCCGCACGCTCGGGGAACGACAGGAGCGTCGTCGCGACGACGCGTCCGTCCTCCTCCACGACGAAGAACCGGAAGACCGGGCGGCCGAACACCTTGAGCAGCCCGAGGATGAGTTGGGTATCGAACCGGAACAATCGGCGAACGACCTTTTCGAACCCTTCGGGGCGGGTGCCAAGGATCGCCTCCTCCTCGGGGAAGTACTTCGACAGGAACTCGAAGACCCGGTTCGCATCGGCCCGCTTCAGGTCGCGGATCATACGACATCCTCGTCCTCGCCGGACGATGGGATCGCGATCTCGAACAGCGCGCGCAGGGTCGGCGGCGCCTGGTCGAGCGCGATCTCGGGGTGGGGGAGGCGAGCGAGTCGGTCGAGCTCCTCCTCGGACAGGCGTTCGCGGACCTCGAGGAGCGCGCGATGTACCTGCGGGTCGGGGCTGCCACGGGACAGGCGGCCAAGCGCCTGAACAGCCGCGTCGAACAGGCGGCTCTCCGCGTCGGAGCGCAGCGGCGCATCGCTCGCGTCGTCCGTGTCCCCGAGGCCGACGTCGTCGGCGTCGCCGGGTCGGACGCCGTAGAGCAGGCGCACAAGCTCGTCGCGGGCACCGTCGTCGGCGAGTCGACCCAGCGCCCAGATCGCGGCGAGCCGCACCTCGGCCGCCGGGTCGTTCAGCTCTTCGCGAACGCGCGGCGCCGCCTCGGCGAGGCCGAGCCGCCCGATCGCGTAGGTGGCACCCCGGCGGGGCCACGGGTGGTCGTCGCGCAACAGTTCGAGCAGGGTCGGCAGGTCATCGAGACCGCCCGCTGCGCCAAGGGCGATCGCGGCCGCGCCGCGAACGGCCCAGGAGACATCATGGGTGTGCGAGAGGGCCGCCGACCGCGCCTCGGGAACTCCGATCTCGCCCAGCGCGTGGAGCGCGCAGACGCGGACCCAGTGGGCGGGGTGGTCGCTCGCGAGGAGCAGTGCCGGCACCGCCTCGACCGAGCCGATGCGGCCCAGCGCTACGAGCACCGCCGGTTTCTCCCAGGTGCCCGGAGCTTCCAGACGTTCGAGCAGCAACGGAACGCATACTCGGTCGCGTTGGCGGCCGAGGACGACCGCCGCCGCGACGCGCACGCGGCGTGCGGGGTCGGCGAGGAAGGTGCGGACCTTCTCCACGACCGCCGGGTCGCGGCGACGGCCGAACCCGAGCACCGCTTCCCGGCGCACCCGTTCGTTCGCGTCGGCGAGCAGCGGGGCGAGCGCTTCGCAGGACTCCGGGGTCGCGATCGCGCCCAGGGCCGAGGCCACGGCCTGACGCACATCGTCCGACTCGTCCTGCGCGTGACGCGCCAGGGCCGGGATCGATTCGGGTTGGGCGAGGGACCGCAACGCGCCGGCGACGCGCGAGCGCACGAACGGTTCCGCGTCGTCGAACGCCCGCTCGAGCGGTTCGCGGCTCTCGGCGCGCCCGACGGCACCGAGCGCCTCGGCGGCGCTCGAGCGCACGCCGGGGTCCGGGTCGCTGAGCGACACCTCGAGGGAACTCCGCGCGCGAGGGTCCTTCAGGAGGCCCAGCGCGATCGCCGCCGTCTGGCGGAGACCCGGGGACGGGTCGGAGAGCGCGGTGAGGAGCGGGGTGAGGTCATCGAGGCGTCCCTTTCGGATGCTCTGGCGGATCGACGCGGCGCGCCGGGACGGAAGCTCCGAGGCGCGGCGCCGTCCCTTCTTGGGGGCCGGGCGGGAGCGGGTCGTGCGCCGCGGCTTCGAGTCCACGTAGGTATCGACGCCCGCGGTCCCTAAAAGTCTCCCCGGGCGCCCGCGTCGTCCATCGCGGTCTGCGCGATCGCCTCCGGGGAGCGGTACGGGCCGCGTTCCGGCGGCGCCCCGGCGCCCCAGCGCGCGAGGAGGCTCGCGCGGTCGATGCCGAGCGGGGCCAGGAGCGTCTCGGCACCGCGCGCGAGGATCTCCAGGTACGCCCCCACGTCGTACGCCTCGCCGCCCGCGAGGAGCTCGGCCGCCCGCACGCGGAGCCGGTAGGAGCGGCTCCGCCGGTCGAGGATCACGTAGCGGACCTTCTCGCCCGCCGACCGGGCGACCCCGGCCTCCTCGAGCTGGCGGAGCGCGGCGACCGAGTCGGTGAACGTGACGAACGCGCCCGGCTCCTGGCCGATCCGATGCGTGATGAGCAGCTCGTCCGCCGGCCACGCGCCCGACTTCAACCGCTCCGCGAACAGGTCGGCGCGCGCGAGGGCGCGGGGCAGGAGCGCGCGGACGCCGTCCGCGTCCTTCGCGTAGCGGAACAGCGTCAGCACCTCGTGCTCGAACCGCCGCACGAGCACCGTCGTGTCGTGGCGTCGGCCGCCGATCCCACGGAGCTTGAACTCGCCGGTCTCGTACATCCCGTAGTAGCGGTTCGGCACGCCGAGCCCGTGGGTCGTCGCGGGGAGGAAGAGGATCCAGCGGTACCGGCCCTCGTAGCCGAGCGGGAGGTCGAACCGCTCGCTCATCGCCCGCGCGAACGCGACCGGGTCCGGCGGATGGTCGGGGTCGACCGGGCGCAGCCAGAGCGAGTCGACGATCCCGTGGATCACGCGGTAGCCGGCCGCTTCCGCCGCCGGGACGAGGTCGGCGAGGAGCTTCCGCGCGTAGGCGTTGATCGCCTCGTGGCACTCGATCCGCCCGAACCGCGCGTTCCGGTACCCCTGATAGCCGAACGCGGTGACGAGGATCCACTTCAGCATCTTCACGCGGCGTTTCAACCGCAGCGCCTCGTCCGGCGGCGTCTCGGGACGCTTCGACGCGGCCTTGTACGCCATCCGGCGCGCAAGGAGCGGGGCGAGCGTCCGGGGGATGAGGCCGACCCGGCGGATGCAGGAGCGGTAGCCGAGACCGGGGGCCCGGATCGGGCTCGCCGGGCAGCACCGGCACTCCAGCGTCTCCGCGGAGAGGTTGTTCCGCACCATGATCGACGGATACAGGCTCGCGAAATCGAACTCGTCGATGTGGTCGTGGACGCCGACCGGCGGGAGGAAGATCACGCCGCCGCGGTCGGCCGCGACCAGGTGGTCGGCGCGCCGGAAGTTCTCGGGCCGGTTCTTCTTCCACGGCACGTGCGCCCCGAGCGCGCGGGCGTGCGCCATCTCCATCGCGGTGAAGCACGTCCCCGGCGACTGGCGCACGACCGTCGCCATCGAGAGGCGGGAGAGCCGCGCCGCGTCGACGAGCCCGGCGATCTCGGCGTCGTCGAACAGGAACGAGTTCTCCCGGTCGAGATGGAACCGCCCCGGCGCGGGGTACGCCGCGTCCCGGTGGCGGACGACGCCGTACGACTCGTACGAGCTCGCCTTGCGGGTCGGGCGGAACGGCACGCGCTCGCGCCCGAGCTCGAACGCCTCGGGTCCGAGGCCACGCGCCGCCGCGCGCCGATACAGCCACGGAAAGTCGAACGAGTCGCCGCCCTGCGTCAGGATCACGTCGGGGTCGGTCCGCGCGAGCTCGCCGATGAGCGCGCGGAGGAGGTCCTCCTCCGGCCCCTCGAGCGTCGCCTCCCCGAGGCACACCGACCCGATCTCGGCGTTCGGCGGCGGGATCCGCCCCCGCCGCTCCCCGGTCAGCTGGACCTCGAGCCGCGCGACGCGGAGCGGCGGGGTCTCGTAGTCGATCGTCTCCGCCGGCTCGGTCGCGGTGAGCGCCGCCCCGGTCCCCGCCACGGGGGCGAACGGGTAGAGCCCGTGGGCGAGGTGGTACAGCTGCGGCGGCGTGAGGTCGACGTCGTAGAGGAGGAACCGTCCGAACCCGCCGAGCGCGTCGATCTTTCGGGCGAGCGAGCGCCGGTACGGATTCCGCGCCGGCACGACCGAGACGACGCGGCGCGGCCGCCGGTCGTAGAGCGACGGGGCGAGCACCTCGCGCGTCACCTCGGCGACCTCGCGGTCGCCCGCGAGGCGCCGCGCGAGGGCGTCGAGCTCGCTCCGCGGCCCGTCGACCAGGAACGGGGGACGGAACTCGACCGCGGTGCGCCGCACCCGCTCCGAACGCCGCTCCTTCCGCCAGAGGACGACCGAACGCCCGTCGTCGCTCTCGGTGATGTCGAGCAGCCAGCCGTCCGCGGTCGGGGCCGCGCGGTCCACGGTCAGCGCGCCGCCGGCTTCGCCACGGGCTCGGCGGGGAGCCGGCGCGCCAGATCGAGGAGGACGGAGAGCAGGATCGACTCGAGCAGGTCCGGGCTGCCCACGTACGTCGCCTGGGCGGCGTAGCGGCGGGCGCCGGTGCGGAGCGTCTCGAACGCGGCGCGCTCCTCGGGCGTCGTGAGGAGCCGGGCGAACTCGTCCCAGCGTTTCATCCGCTCTTCGAGTGCCTGGCGGTACGTCGGGGCGGTGCGCCCCATGCGATCACCTCCTCGGTGGTGGACCCTCCGCCGAACTCCTCCATCCCCCGCTGCCCGCCGGGCCGGGGGACGATCGAGAGGCGGGCGTCGTCGCGCAACGCGCGGAGCTTGAGCGTGCCCCGGCCGCGCACAAAGGAGACGAGGTCGGCCCACCGCGGCCCCTCGTCGGTGAGCCCGGGGAACCGCTCGAGGCCGCCCGGGTTGAGCGTGAGGAGGAGCGGAACGCGGACCGAATCGGCGAGGGCGCGCAGCGTCCGCGCGACGTGGCGCAGGAGCGCGGCCCGCTCGTCGTCCGGGACCTCGTCCGCGGCGAAGAGGGCCGGGAGGTCGTGGGCGATGAGGAGGGTCGGCGGGTGCCGACGCGCCTCCGCGGCCCAGCCGTCGACGAGCGCGACCATCTGGTAGGCGGTGAACGCGCGGGCGAGCCGGACGCGGTGGAGCGTCTCGGTCGGGTCGACGCCGAAGACGCGGCCGAGCTCGCCGACGCGGTACGGGTGGAACCGGTTCGCCCCCTCGAGGAGCGAGACCCGCCCCTTCGCGAGCGCGCTCCCGGCGTAGAGGAGCTCGAGCACCGGCTCGACGGCCGCGCGCGGACCGGTCCAGAGCGTCACCTCGCCCGGCGCGAAGCGACGCTCGAGCCAGGGGAAGAGCGCGGGCTCGGGAGGAAGGATCGGGACGGCGCGGCGCCGGCGCTTGGCGTGCGGCGCGAGACGGATCGGCGCCACCGGCGCCTCGGGCCGGGCGCGCGGTGGCTCCGGCTCGTCGGGGAACCAGTACGGGTGGTACCGCGGCTCCGCCTCCGGCGCGAGCGCGGGCTCGACCTC